>OGCI01000091.1_pt1 | contig 107887 bp, 89 predicted proteins | sample 1570021 | NCBI WGS metagenome assembly OGCI01 (sample SAMN06264664, study PRJEB24512) | hot springs metagenome | isolation source: Hot spring water | place: South Africa: Tshipise | collected 2015-06-21
CGAAGCAAAGCCGTCGCGCGCCTGCTCACAGCAGGAGATTGCTTCGGGGCAAACGACGCCCCTCGCAATGACCGACATTTTTGCGGTATATCCGCTTCATGGCTTCACGGCGGTGACTCCCAATCATACCAAAACACCTTCGCCAGATACGCGTACGCTTCATCCGAGCCCACCAGCAGCGCCAGCTCCCGATTGAGCTTGGCCGACACCTCGCTGCCGTTCATGCTGCCGACGAGGACCCAGCCACGGCCCTCGATCTGTGCCAGGATCATCTTATTGTGAAGCCCCTGGCCGGTCGGGTTGCGCCGCCGTGCCTGCAGGTCGAGGCCTTCGTAAGCCGCAAGCGCGTTCAGGTATTCGACGGTGCGCAGGTTGCTGCGCGGGCTGGACAGATCGTCGAAGTAGGGATCGAGCAACACGCGCACACGCGCGCCGCGACGAGCGGCGGCAAGATAGGCCGCCAGTCGCCGATTGGGGGCGCTTTCGACATCGCTATTCTCCGCACCCCACCAGGTCTGCTCGTATAGCTGTTCGACCAGCACCGTATCACCGGGGCCGGCCTGGGCGATGAGGCCCAGCAAGCCGTCGCGCGTGCGCAGGCTCTGCTCGGGCGCGCTGATGACCTGGAAGGTGAAGACGCCCGTGATCTGCAGCGGCTGCGGCTTCAGGATCGGGTACGAGGAGCCGCCCGACTGATAGGAGGGGGTGAATCCGACCGACGGCGCACCGAGCTTCAAATCTGTCGCATCCCACGCCCACAAGTCCTCATGGCGGTCGGGTGCAATGTCGGCCTCCAGGTAGGCCCGCACGGCCGCTACGACCGCCGGCGCGTCGGTTGCCAGGTAGACGCCGCGCCGGCCGCGCGTGCCGTCGGCCTTGTCATCATTCGGGAAGGATTCGGCGCTCGGATTTTCGCTGCCGATCAGCGCCAGCCGGCCATCGAGCACCCAGAATTTGCCGTGCTGATAGCTGTAGCGCTTGCTGACGCCCGTGGATTTGTTGGCTCGAAAGTAGTAGACGCGACCTCCTGCCTGGACAATCTGCTGCACGATCCAGCGCTGTTGATCGGTCACGCCGCCAGGCGGCGCGCTCTCCAGGGCCAGCGTCACCCGAACGCCCGCGCGCGCCCGGCTCGCCAGGATCTCGCCCAGAGCGGCACTGTCAAACGTGTAGCCCTCGAACCAGATGCTCTCCTGCGCAGACTCCAGCAACGCTTGCAATGCTGCATATGAATGATCGGGCGCAACGATCACCTGCAGGTGGGCGGGTTCGGTCACGATCTGAGGCTGAAAGAAGCGCTCCAACTCCCAGCCGGGGAACTGCGTCCGCCGACCGTTGATGAGATCGGCCGGGTCCTGCGCCCAGTCGCCACGCGTGTCCGTATCCGGCAGGGGCAGGCCCGTGTCCTGATCCAGCTTGCGGTAGAGGATCTGGCCGGCCTCGCTGAAGCTGGACGAGGGACGATAGGGGTAGACGGCAGCCCCCTGCCAGCCCGGCCCGCTCACGTCGCCCGCCTCATAGACGAGGGTGTCCGAGTAGCGGCCCGCCGGATGGATCAGCGTGACCCGGCCGCCAGTGTTGGCGAACTGAAGGGCCGATCCGGCCAGGTTGGGGACGGTCGGGTCGGTGTTGCCGTCGTATTCGCAGTCGGGCTTGAAGCCGAAGCTCAGGGTAAAGCTGACGGCCCGCCGGGCACACCATAATTTGCGCTTCGCGGGCAGCATCAGCTCCAGACCGAAACGGACCGTGCGTCGGCCATCGCTGACCTGCCAGCCCTCCAGGCTGACCGGCCAGGGCAGCGGATTGTAGATCTGAAAGGCCTCGTCCGGCTCGCCGACGCGATAGGTGTCGTAGTAGAGCGCGCTGATCAGGAGCGGGGCAGGTTCCTCGTGGGCGAAATGGGCGATGAGCGGCAGATAGCAACGCAGCGTCGGCGGTTCGTCCTGGGCCAAAACGGCCACCGGAACGATGGCCCCGATCAGGACGACCCTCACAAGAAACATCAGACGCAGGTACATGGTCCCTCCCGTATTGTCCTGAAAAGCTCGGACATGCCGGGCATCTTCCGGCATGCCCGACATGCAGACGCGGCCCGGAGAGGACCGCGCCGGACACCGACTGACCCATGAATAGCCACGGAGTATAGCGCAACCGGGCACAGCATTCAAAAAGCGGACATGCGGGTTCGGCCCGTGATTCGGCGCGCCATATTTGTACCTGACTTCTATCATTGCCTGTTGCGACCTGCAGCGAGAAAATAGGCACATGTTGAATTTACATGAGCTCAATGTTTTCGTGGAAGCAGCGCAAGTCGAGAATTTCTCCGTCGCCGCGCGGCGTCTCTATCTGAGCCAGCCGGCCGTCAGCCTGCACGTGCGCAATCTGGAGCAGCAATTCGGAGTGGAGCTGTTTCAGCGCAATGGCCGCAACATCACGCTCAGCGAGGCGGGAAAGGTCTTACTGCCGCTGGCGCAGCAGGTTCTTTACAATGCCAAACGACTGGAAGAGACGATGATGGGGCTGCGCGGCCGGGTCATCGGTCGGCTTTCGATCGCTTGCAGCACAACGGTCGGCAAGTATGTGCTGCCGCGGCTGGTGGCGGGCTTTCGCAGCTGCTATCCCGATGTCGCGGTCGAGATCAACGTGATGAGCCGCCGGGCCGCGCTGGATTGGCTGCTGGAAGGCCGCGCCGAGATCGCGGTCGTCTCTACGCACCTCAGCCATCACGACCTGGAATTTGCGCCGTTCTTGACCGATCAGGTGATTCTGATCGTGCCGCCGGGCCATTCGTGGGCTGGCGGCCAGACGGTGACGCCGCAAGACCTGCGGACTGTGCCGTTCATCCTGCGCGAGGTGACCGCCGGCACCTATGAGGTGCTGGCCGAGGGACTGGCTGCCCACGGCATGAGCATCGGGGAGCTACAGGTCGTCTTGACTTTGGCGAATGCCGAGGCGATCGAGATGTCGGTCGAGGCGGGGATCGGCGTGGCGTTCGTTTCACGGCTGGCAGCCGCCCGCGGGCTTGCCCTGGGCAAGGTGATCGAGGTGCCCGTGGCAGGCATGCAGCTTTCGCGCGAAATCTACATGGTGCGCCATCGGCGTCGGCCCAGCACGCCCTTGCAGCAGACCTTCTGGGACTTCGCATTCGCTCCGATCAATGAGCCGATCCGCAAGATGCCGATGGCATGACGATATGACGAGGCGATGGGCTGTCACCGACCCATCGCCTCGTCATATTGTCACCCTGTCCCCTCACTGTCCCACTTTCGGCGGTATGCGAGTCGGGATGACGCTCTGATTGGCCTTTACCTCGTAGGGCTTCAGGTCTTTCTCGCTTAAGAAGAGCTGCTCGTTGCCGTGGCATGCGTCGCAGGTCTTGTTCTGCGGCGTGATGCGCTGGATGTTGTGCGGCGTGGCATACTTCCACGTCGGCAGCGCGTCGAACTTCGCCAGGACATCCTTGCCGTAGAAGTCGAAGTTGGTCGGGTCAATCGGCACGTGGCGCAGCACCACATAGTTCCAGGGCCGGTCGGCGCTCTTCTTCGGGTTCAGGCCGATCTTGAATGTTATCACGCTCGGCTCGATCTTGTAGAACGGCTGCCCCTTCTCGTTGGTCTGGACATGGCAGCTGTAGCAGCTCTTGTTGGCCACGCTATGGCACACCTGGCAGGCCAGCTTGTCGCCGTGGATGTTGTGCTGCATGATCTGCCCCTGGCCGGGCGCCGCGTTGGGATGGCAGTCGAGACAGGCCGGCGCGGGCTTGCCGTCATAGCGTTCTGTCTGGTTCCCGGCTTCGCCCATGCCGTGCAATTCCTGGCCGGTGTGGCATTTGAAGCAGGCCATGCCCGCCTTCGTCCAGTGGACATCGGCCGGGATGCCCTCGTTGCGCCCCGTGTATTCATCGTTGACGCGCGAGCCGTGACAGCCGGTGCACGTCCGCGTGAAGGCCTGCACCTTCTTGAACTGATGGCCGCTGATCAGGCCGCCGCCCACGCTGGTGGGCTGGCTGACGTGACACTGGCCGCAGCTGGTGTGGCACGATGAACAGTGGTTGGCTTTGGCTTGCTCCCATGCGGCATGGCTGGCCGGTGCATCGCCCAGCCGCTGGCTGATGATGGTGTCGTAGCCGTGGGAGTCGAAGTGCAGGCTTTTCACCTGCGCTTTGGTGATGTCGGCGTGGCAGGTGCCGCATAGTTTGGTGGCCGATTCGGCGTTCGCAGTGGGATCGGTTACGACCCCTTTGTGGGCCACAGCCATGTCATCGGAGCCGCCCTGGCCACCGTGACACTGGATGCAGTTGGCAACTTTGGCATGTGGATCGTTCTGGACGAACTTCTCAGGATCTACGTAGACTTTTTCCCATGCCTCCACCGGAGGCACTTCTCCTCCTCAGCCTTCACCTTCGGAGAGCTTCTCCGTTGGTTCTTCGGCTTTGGCGAGCTGCTGCAGGGTCTCCTGATCGGTGTGGCACTTGACGCAGTTGTCGGCGCTGGACAACGGCGCGGTCGTCGGCGCCAGCGTGGCCGTGGGCGGCGCCTGAGTCGGCGCCTGCGTGGCGGTCGGCGCCGCCGTGGGTGGAGGCTGTGTGGGCGCTTCTGCGACTGGCACAGTGGTCGGCGCAGGCGCCGGTTGCCCGGCGCACGCCGCCAGCAGTCCGATCAGCAGCAGGGCGCCGAACAGCCAGGCGGTGCGCGATATGGCGTGTTTCAGCATGATCCCTCCTCCTGTGGAATATTCTGTATGCGGTCGGTTCGCTCTGCGCGCGGGCCAGAAAGGCCGGCCCAAGCCGAAAAACGATATGGAGTCGGCTCCTCAATCCGATTCGGTCATGCAGGACCGGGATCGGTTTGAGAAGCCGACTCCAGACTCGATGATCGTTCGCCTACCCGACGATTTGACGCCCTATTGCCTGCGCAGCGCCAGGCCGGCGCCGGCCAGGCCCAGGCCCACCAAAAGGAGGGCGATCAACGGCGCGCCCGTTTTCGGGACGGTTACCGGAGCAGGCGCCGCGGCCGGAGCCGCCGCAGCAGGCGCTGCGGCCGGCTGCGGCGAGACCTCCAGCGCATATTTGCCGCTGTTCTTTTCCATGTTCCACACCCCGATCGAGACACCCTCGACGATCGCCCACGACGGCATGCCGAATTGCAGGTTCCACGCATCATAGCCCAACATGCGCAGTGCGGCGGTCGCCTGGCTAGCCGACTGTCCGGAGTAGCAGTAGACCACGATCTGTTTGCTCTTAGGGAGTTTGGCCAGTGTCTCGACCTTGAACAGGTTGGCGAGCGTCACATTGGCCGCGCCCGGGATATGGCCCAGAGCATAGTCCTCGGCCTTGCGCACGTCAATGATCAGCGGATCATTGCCCTTGTCGCCGTCGTTCAGGTTGGCGAAGACATCCGCGGCTTTAATGTTCTTGAACCCACCGGGGAAATAGGCGATAGCCGCGTCCTGCACGGTTGCACCGAGTGGTTTGGGCGCCTCGCCCTTCTCGGGCAGCTGCGCGACATCCTTCGAGACCGGGTATTTGCCGCTCTGCTCGGCCTTGAAGGGATAGGTCACCTTGTCGTTGTAGCCCCAGCTGGGGATGCCGTAGGTGAGGTTGTAGGCATCGAAGCCCAACATGCGCAGGCCGGCCACGGTCTGGCTAGCCGTCTGGCCGCTGTAGCAGTTGACGACGATTTGCTTGTTCTTGGGCAGCTTGGCCAGCCCCTCGGCGCTGAAGATATCTTTGGCCGTCATGTTGACCGCACCCGGGATGTGGCCGTTGGCGAAATCGGCCGCAGCACGAATGTCAATGATGTACGGGTCGTTTGATTTGTCGCCGTCGTTGAGGTTGGCGTACAGGTCTTTCGCCGTGATGGTCTTGATGCCGCCGGCGAAATACTTCTCGGCCGCAGCCTGGATGGGGTCGCCGGCCTGCGCCAGCGCGGTGGTGGCAGTCAGACTCAACAGCAGCAGGACTGCCAGCAAGGTGAATAGAACTTTACGGGACATCTGATCCTCCTGGTTGATGGTGAAATCGCCGGATACGCGAATAGTCGCACGTTGGTGCAAATTATCTCAGATATCCCCAGTGAGATTTATGATTTTGGTCAGCCTGTATTATTTGGACTAATTATAAGAAGTCTCGTTTACGTTTATAAGCCAGGCGCGTTAGCGCGGCAGGAGCGGCTGCAGAGCGCGTTCAGTCTTTTGGACGGCGCCATACGGACAGGCCGAGATGCAGATCATGCAGCCACGGCAGCGGCCCATGTCAATGGCGGGCAGGTCGCCGCGCTCATATTGGACGATGGCGCGTATTTTGCACACCAACCGTGCCTGACAGGTGGCGCAGGTCTGACAGGTGTGCACGTCAATCTGCAGGGCGGGTCTCATGAACAATAGGATACCACAATCGGGCAGACCAGGCAAAAGTACAGGCGCCGGACACGTTTCGGTGTGTCCGACGCCTGGGGGCCGCTCAGTCGTCTGCTGTCGGCTCGGCCTCGTCTGTCAGGCCGGTATCGTTGTAGCGCCGCGGGCGATGATTGCGCGGCTCGTCATAGAAGACGCGCAGCTCGGCCGTATCGTTGAGGAAGTTGAGCCGGCCGATGACCACGCCTTTGATCGGCAGGCCGGTGCGCTGTCGCAGGTCAGCGAGGAGCTCGTCGCAACGCTCCGGCGTGATCAGGTCAATGCGATCGTAGCGAATGCGTTGACTGCTTTCGAAATGAAATCCCCATTCCCGTTCGAGCACGAAGAGCACGCCGGCCATGGTCGCGTTCACGGCCAGCAACACGGTCCAGGCCTGGTCGCGCATCAGCACCGAGTTGATCACCGGCAGCGCGATGACGATGAAGAGATAGGTCATCTCGCGCGTCGACATCGTGCTGGTGCGATAGCGCAGCACCGAAAAGATGGCGAACAGGCCCAGTCCCACTCCCAGGCTCAGTTCCGCGCTGGCCAGAAAGCTCACCACGAAATAGATGACGCTATTGATGGCGAGATAGGTGAAGACGTAATTTTTGCTCGGATTGGCCGGGTAGTAGATGAAGCGCACGATGGTGAAGGCGATCAGCAGATTGATGGCAAACCCGGCGAACAGGCTGACGAAGTCCATGGACATCCTCTCAAGCGAGCGTGGTTTGATCGTTTTCGTGTGTCAGACGGGCCAATAATCGGTGTTTGGCTTTGAAGCGGTTGTATTTGATATCGGAGCGGAGCAGGCTGATGCCGACGCAATACTTGCTGAATCCGGTCTCGCGCACGTGATACCGGTGCATCAGTCGGACAAACTCCGAAGCAGAGCGGCTGCCCGCGTATTTCACTTCGGCGATGACGATGTCGGGCAGCGCGATCTGGCCCGTGTCACGAGCAAATTTCACGTCGAAATCCACCGTAACGCGTTCGGCCTGCCGGGCGCTGACCAGGGTGATGCGGGTGTAGTGATTCCAGAGGCACGGGATCAATGTGTCGGCCGGATAGGGGCAGGCTTGCGCCAGAAAAGCCTCGGCCTGGGCCGGCAGCATTGTTACCGGCGCCTCGGTTGGGATGCGTCGCTTCACCGTGCGCCGGCCGCCTGTCCGGTGTTTCACCTCCAGGAAGGCGGTGGCCGAGTCCACGTACTCACGCGTGCGCACCTTGTAGCGATCCGGCGCGCCGGCATGGTGGCGACGATACATGGCCAGATCTGAGGTGTCGAAGTAGAGCGTGCGATAGTGACTGAGAGGCTGGCCGGCGATCATCAGCACGGCATAGGCATCGCGCAGCTCGCTCAGCACCGGCAAGAGCAGGTGCTGCGGCAACAGGTACTTGATCTCTGACCGATCGAGCAGCGCTGCGCCTTCCAGCTGCGCCAGAGTGATCGGTTCAAATGTCGCCAGCAGATTCGTCAGGGCTCTGGAGAAAGTCGCTGCGTCTGCATCCTGGATCATCTGCTCAGTCGTTTCCGTCAGGGTGAACATTTTTCGGCTCCGCACCGCCGCCAGGTGTCTGCCTGGTTCGGCATCAGGTCGGCGGTCAAGGTATCCGACGCGTTTTTTTACGCGCGTCGTATCTACGGGCATGATGAGGCCGTGCACTGAGGCAAGACTAAGTTGTTGCTGAGTGTTTGCTGAGAAAGATCAGGGGCACTGCCGTCGGGCCGCGCGCACCTGCGACATATGGCCGCGGGCCGGACTTATGATGAAAGTCGCCGCGTGCCCGGCACGCAGGGTAATTTTCAGGACAACAAAGGCCGCCGATTATCGGAAAACGCAATGACAACGGTACAATAGTGTCCATAGTTGTCAGGATCCATGCACAGGAGCGACATGATGCCACTGATCATCACCCGTATCGAAATCTACAGAATCAACATCTCATCGAGCCGCTGCGCCTTGCCATCGGCGTGCTGGATGGCTCGAATAGCATCCTGATCCGCTGGATACACCGCTCTTTTACAAAGAGACGCCGTTCACAGGAGGTGTGGTTTACGACGGCCCGCGCGCCCATTTGTGCGCCGATGCGCTTGGCCTCGGTGTGGAGGTGGACCCGGCTTATCTGGCGCGACTGGAACCGGCCGTGTTCGGTGAATAACTTTCATGGTCGCGAGTTCAGCGGCCGATGGGGCGGTCACCGGACAGTCGGGATCAAGGTGGTGAGCCTCTGTGCCATGACCGATACGCCAGCACTGCCAGCGTGATGCCCGTCAGCGGCGCAACGAACCCGAACAGGACGGTGTTGTAGGCCATCAGCACATCGTGTTTGACGGCATCGAGGATCAGATACATGGTGTAGGCGATGTAGTAGGCCAGGAAGAGCGTGCCTTCCCAGCGCGCGATGCGGTAGCCCGTGAAGAAGATCGGCAGGCACGCCAGCGCGACTGCGATCATGAAGGGGAGGTCGAAGCGTTGCGCTCCTGGCGGAACCGCCACGCCTTCTGGCGCTACGGCAGCCGCCAGCCCCAGCACCGAGAGGATGTTGAAGAGGTTGCTGCCCACCACGTTGCCCACCGCGATGTCGCACTCGCCGCGCAGGCTGGCCATGACCGAGGTGGCGATCTCGGGGAGCGAGGTGCCCACCGCGACGACGGTCAGGCCGATGACCAACTCGCTCAGCCCCAGGAGGCGCGCCAGGCTCACCGCGCCGGTGATCAGCCAGCGCGCGCCGAGCGCCAGCAATGCCAGCCCGGCGATCACGAAGCCGATCTGGCGCCAGGTCTGGCCAGACTCTTGCCGGTCGGCGCGTCCTAGCGGCAACTCGGGCCCGGCGGCGGCCTCAGCCGTCTCCTGACGGCTTTGGTGGATGGCGAAGAATGTGTAGGCCATGATGCCTGCGAACAGCAGCAGGCCGTCCAGCCGGCCGATCGCTCCGTCCAGCCCCAGCAGCAACAACAGCACCGACACACCGATCATCAGCGGCACCTCGCGGCGCACCAGCTTCTGGGTCACGACCAGCGGGGTGATGAGCGCCGAAAGGCCGAGGATGAGCAGCACATTGGCGATGTTGCTGCCGATCACGTTGCCCAGCGCGATATCGGCCTGGCCGGCAAGCGCGGCGCCGATGCTGACCGCCAGCTCCGGCGAGCTGGTGCCGAATGCGACCACCGTCAGCCCCACCACCAGCGGCGAGATGCCGACTCCCATCGCCAGCCGCGAGGCCCCGCGCACCAGGAGGTCAGCGCCGACGATCAGGAGAATCAGTCCGGCCGCAAATTGAGCCAATGTCGTCCCATTCATGGTTGCTGTCCCGGGCTTACGGTCACCTGGCCAGGCCCCGCAGAATGGAGACGACCTCGTCGAGTTTCGCGCTCTTCCCGATGAGGATCAGTTCATCGGCCGGCTGGATCTGCGCGTCGCCTCCGGGGTTCGTGATCATGCGATCGCCGCGCCGGATCGCCAGCACGGTCACGTCATAGCGTCGGCGCATGTTGATCTGCGCCAGCGTCTGCCCGGCCAGGGGCGATGTAGCGGGCAGCAGCACCTTGAGCACCTGGACGTCGGGCAGATGCTCTTCGAGCTCGGGCAGGGGCACCGACTCCAGTTGATGCGTGCGGAGGTCGTAATGGCCGCGCAGCTCATCCACGATGGTGCCTTCCCACAGCGGCACGCCGGTGAAATAGGCAGCACGGCCGATCACGTGGGCCGCCACGGGCGCGCTGATGAAGACGAAGAGGATGATGGCGATCGCGTGGAAGGTGGCGACCAGGTCGTCGAAGTAGATGACCACCGCCAGCATGACGGCGCCCATCCCCAGGGTTGAGACCTTGGTGGTGGCAGACATGCGCAGGAACAGGTCGGGCATGCGCGTGATGCCCAGGCCGGCCACGAACATCAGGAACGTGCCCACCAGGATCAAGACAATGGTAGCGATCTCTACCATGCTCATACCCTTCTCTCGAGGTAATGCGCGAACGCCACCGTCCCCAGGAAGGAGATCAGTGCCAGCACGATGGCCAGGTCGAGCAGCACCGGCTCATCGGTAGCGATGGCGTAGACCGCGATGATCCCGATCATCAGCGTGGAGATCAGGTCCAGCGCCACCACGCGGTCGGGCAGCGAAGGCCCGCGCACCAGGCGCACGAAGGCCAGGATCACCGCGATGGTCAGTAACGGGAAAGCCACGAATACCACCAGCCCCTGCACCGGCGTCATCGCAACACCTCCAACACACGGCGCTCGAAGCCCTCTTTGATCTGACGCCGAAACTTGTCGGTCTCATCCCCCAGCGTTATGGAGTGGATGTAGATCACGCGGCGGTCGGCCGAGACGTCCAGGCTGAGGGTGCCCGGCGTGAGGGTGATCAAGTTGGCCAGCAACGCGATCTCCACATCGGTGCGCACGTCCAGCGGCACCGCAATGACGGCCGGCCGCATCTTACCTCGCGGGGCCAGGATGTGATAGGTGACCTGCAGGTTGGCCTTGACCATCTCCCACAAGAAGAAGGCGATGAAGCCCAGCACCTGCCACACTTTCGTAAAGTAACCATGTGGTTTCCCGCTGCGCTGCGCGATCCACAACATCACATAGCCCAGCGCAAAACCGAAGGCCAGGTTGAGCGGCGTGAATTGCCCGGTTAGAGCGACCCAGGCCAGCGCCAGCAAGATGTTCAGCAGCAGCACGGTTACCGCCCTCCCAACACGGTTTGGATGTACGCGGCCGGGTTCAGCAACTGCTCGGCAGCTGCGGTGGACAGGGCTAGCAGCGGTTCGGCCAGCAACCCGATGCTGAGCGTCAGCAGTGCCAGCACGGCGATGGGCAGGATCATGCCGGCCAGCCCGACCTGGGAGGCCGGCAGGGCGGCCCTAGCCGGCGCCGGCTTCCAGAAGACCTCACCCCAGATCTTGGTCATCGAGAAGAGGGTCAGCAGGCTGACCCCCAGCGCGACCGCCACGATGGCATATTGCCCCGTATCCAGCCCGGCCACGATCAGGGTCAGCTTGGCCCAGAAGCCGGAGAGGGGCGGGATGCCCGCCAGCGAAAGGGCCGGGATCAGGAACAGCACGCCCAGGCCCGGATAAGCCGCGTAGAAGCCGCCCAGCTTCTTGAGATAGTCGCTGCCTCCCAGGCGTTGGGTCACGCCGCTGATCAGGAACAGGTTGGTTTTGACGATGATATGGTGGGCGATGTAGAAGACCGAGCCGGCCAGCGCCAGCGGCGTGAACAGGCCCAGCCCCATGATCATGTAGCCGATCTGGCTGACGATGTGGAACGACAGGATGCGCCGGAAGCTGTTCTGCGCCACCGCGCCCAGCACCCCCGTGACCATGGTCAGGCCGGCCAGGATCAGGATCAGGGTGTGGGTGAAGGCGACATCCTGGACGAAGAGCAGGGTGAAGACGCGGATCAGCGCGTAGACCCCCACTTTGGTCAGCAACCCGGCGAAGATGGCCGACACGGCCACCGGCGGCGTGTGATACGAGGCCGGCAGCCAGAAGAAGAGCGGGAAGATGGCCGACTTGATGCCGAAGGCCACCAGGAACAAGATGCTCAGCGTGGTCACCAATCCGGGTTGAGCGACCTGATGGAGTTGCACCGCAAGGTCGGCCATGTTCAGGGTGCCGGCCACGCCGTAGAGCGAGCCCACCGCGGCCAGGAAGAGCGCCGAGGACATCAGGTTCAGCGTGACGTATTTGATCGCGCCCTCCAGCTGCGCGCGCTCGCCGCCCAGCGCCACCAGCACGAACGAGGAGACCAGCATCACCTCGAACCAGACGTACAGGTTGAAGATGTCGCCGGTCAGGAACGCGCCGCAGACTCCCATCAGCAGGATGTGCAGCAGCGGGTAGTAGCCGAAGCGCTCGCGGGCGGGGTCCATGCTGGCCAGCGAGTAGACCGCCACGGCCAGGCCCATCAGCCCGGCCAGCACCAGCATGATGGCGCTGAACAGATCTGCTGCCAGCGTGATGCCGTAGGGCGCAGGCCAGTTGCCGATGTACGCCACCTGGATGCCCTCTCGCCGGACGAACTCCAGCAGGGCCAGCGCGGCCGCCAGCAACGCGGCCGCGCCCAGCGCACTGAGCCACCGCTGTGCCCATCGCCACCGGCCGGCCAGCACCGTCAGGATCGCCGTCGCCAGCGGCACAATCAAAGGCAACACCAGGATCAAATTCATCCTCCCCCCATCTCCTTGTTTCCTTGCCTCCTTGTCTACCTGTCTATCCGTTTCCTCAACCCGTATCCGTGCTCTTCATATCATCCAAATCATCGGTGCCCACGGTTTGATAAGCCCGCTTGATGAGCACCACAGCAAAGGCCTGGACGCCGAAGCCGATGACGATGGCGGTGAGAATGAGCGCTTGAGGCAGCGGGTCGGCGATGGGCCTCTCCGGCCGGATTCCACCCGGCGGGATCAGCGCCGGTTCCCCGCGCGTGAGACGACCCAGGGTAAAGATGAGGAGATTGGCCGCATGCGCCAGCAGCGAGAGCCCGATGATCAGCTTGACGATGCTACGCCGCATCATCATGTACAGGCCGGCCGCGTACAGCCCCCCGATCACGAAGGCCAGGAACGTCTCCATGTCATGCCTCCGCCAGCGCGAAGATGATGGTCAGCGTCACCCCGATCACCACCAGATAGACGCCGATGTCGAACAGGAGCGGCGTGCCCACCTTGCCCAGAATCGGCCAGGCGTATTCGCTCCAGAGCCCGGTCATAAAGGGCAGGCCCTGGGCCAGGCTGACCACGCCGCTGCCCAGCGCGACCAGCAGCCCAAGGCCGATCAAGAAGCGCGGGTCAATCCCCAGCACGCGGCGGGCAGTCGCCACATCGTAGGCGATGGCGTACAGGCTGAAAGCAGCCGCCGCCACCAACCCGCCCACGAACCCGCCGCCGGGCTCGTTGTGGCCGCGCAACAGCAAGAAGACCGAAAAGAGCAGCAGCAACGGCAACATGTAGCGCGCGGCAGTGGAAAGGATCAGGGATGTCATTTGTTCTTCTCGTCCAGACGCAATTTCAACAGTGCATACACCCCGATGCCCGCGACGGCCAGCACCGTGATCTCGCCCAGGGTGTCCAGCCCGCGAAAATCCACCAGGATCACGTTGTCAATGTTGCGGCCGCGCGCCAGCGGCACCGCGTTGGCCACGAAGTAGGGGGTCAGGCGTGACTGCAGCGGCGCGGAGGTGACCACCAACACCAGTGCGGTCATCAGCGCGCCGGCGGCCAGCGCCACCACCGCATCGCGTATCCGGTCACGCCGGCTGGAGTAATAGGCGAACCGCGGCAGCCGGTAGAGTACCAGCACGAACAGGAAGACGGTGAGCGTCTCGATGGCGAACTGGGTCATGGCCAGGTCGGGCGCGCCGAACAGGGTGAAGATCAGCGCCACGCCGTAGCCCACCACCCCCAGCGCCGCTACCACGGTCAGCCGCGAGGTGGAGAGCAGCGCCAGCAGGGTTGCCGCCAGGATCAGCAGGCCGATCAAGATCTCGTACAACCGCACGTCGGACGACCGGCCGGCGGGCCACGTCAGCCCGGTGCGGCTGAGCAGCGTGTAACCGCCCAGCCCGACGGTGGTGAGCATAACGATGATCAAATAGAAGCGCAGATAGCCGCTCTGGAGCAGGCGGGTTTGGGTCGTCGCCAGGCTGTTGAGGCCGCGCAACGCCAGGTCATACCCGCCCTCCGGCCCCCAGTGGCCCACGACCCGCAGGCCGGTGATTAACCAGGGCACGAACCGTTGCGCGGCCCGGTACAGCGGATCGCGTCCCACATAGATGGCCGCGCCCACGATCACGGTCAGCACGCTCAGCGCAAAGATCGGGCTGATGCCGTGCCACAGCGCCAGCTCGACCACCGTAGGCTTCCCGCGCACGGCGCTGGCCGCGGCCGACACCAGCGCGCTGGGCAGCGCGTCGGGGAAGAGACCGTTGATCAGCCCCAGCCCGGCCAGCGCCGCCGGCCCCAGCCACATGGCCAACGGCGCCTCGTGCGGTTCTTTGTGGACCGCCTCGGACGTGCCAGGCACTTCCGAAGTGCCTGGCACGTGGGGCCGCGCGTCCGGCGCATTGCTCCTGCTCCAAAACGGCCGAATGCCCACGAGGCCGGCCACCGCCACCAGCAGCATGTTGGCCGCCACGCCGGTCGCAGTGATCAGGCCTGCAGCGCGCGGGGCCTGCAACTTGGCCTCGTACAGCAGCTCTTTGTTGATGAAGCCGAGCATCGGCGGCAGCCCGGCCATGGAGAGCGCGGCCAAGCCAGCCGCCGCCGCGGTGATGGGCATGGCCCGCGCCAGCCCGCCCAGCCGCCGGATGTCGCGCGTGCCGGCCTCATGATCTACCGCGCCGGCGACCAGGAACAGCGCGCCCTTGTACAGCGCATGCACCAGCAGGAAGAGCATGGCCGCCTTGGCCGACAGGGTCGTGTCCAGCCCCAGCAGCAGGGTCAGCGCGCCCAACGTGCTGACGGTGGAATAGGCCAGGATACGTTTGAGGTCGGTCTGCCCCAGCGCCAGCAGCGCGGCCAGCAGCATGGTCGCCATCCCCGCGCCGGTCACCAGGTAGTGCCACGCCTCGGTATCGCCCAGCACCGGGCTGAGCCGGGCCAGCAGGTAGACGCCCGCCTTGACCATGGTCGCCGAGTGCAGATATGCGCTGACCGGGGTGGGCGCCTCCATGGCATTGGGCAGCCAGAAGTGGAAGGGCACCTGGGCCGATTTGGTGAACGCGCCCAGCAGGATCAGCAGCAGGATCGGCAGGTAGAGCGCGTGCTCTCGGATCGCGGCGCCGTTGCTCAGCAGCGCGGCCAGCTCCAGGCTGCCTGTCACCTGCCCCATCAAGACCAGCCCGGCCAGCAGCGCCAGTCCGCCGCCGCCCGTCACCAGCAGCGCCTGCAGCGCGGCCGCGCGCGCCTTTTCCCGCTCATGATCCAGCCCGATGAGCAGGTAGGAGGTCAGGCTGGTGAGCTCCCAGAAGACGAACAGGGTGATCGCGTTGCCGGCCAGCACCAGCCCCAGCATCGAAGCCATGAACATCAGCACCAGCGCGTAGAAGCGGCCCAGCTGCGGCTTGCCGGCCAGGTAGCCGCCGGCGTAGATCACCACCAGCGTGCCGATGCCGCTGATGAGCAGCGCGAAGAGCAGGCTCAGCCCGTCCAGATAGAACGACAGGCTGACCCCCAGGCCGGGGACCCACGGATAGGACGTGATGACAACGAAATCGGGCCTCAGCTCGCGCAGGTAGGCGGCAAAGTAGAACGTCAGCCCGGCCGGCAGCAGGGCCAGGAGCCAGCCGGCCGATCTGCGGCCGACGCGGTGCACCCACGGCGCGATCACGGCCAGCAGGAAACCCGACAAGACTGCGATGACGATGTCCATGCGCTACTCACCTGCCTGGTTCTGTTCCAGCGCGCCGAGATCATCCCGGATCGCCCGTTTCATAGGGATGCCGATGCGGTGCGCGGCCGAGCCGATGGCGTGCGACGTGGCCGGTCCGCCGATCACCAGCAGGGCGATAAGCACCAGCCCTTTGCCGAAGCCCAGCGGCGTCAGCATCACCGTCGCCAGCAACAGCAGCACCACACCGAAGATGCTCACCTTGCCCGTGGCATGCAGCCGCGTGTACACATCAGGCAGCCGGATAAACCCCAGCACACCCAGCACCGAAAATACCGTACCAAGAATCACGGCAAGGATGGCGATAAGTTGAAGAAGTGTCTGCATAGGCGGTAAAGTAGACAGGTAGACAAGTAGACAGGTAGACAAGGATAGCCCCCTTGTCTCTTTGTTTCCTTAGTCTACTTCTTACTTGTCTACTTGTTTCCCTTCCCTCCTCAAAACATCTGCTGGTCCGCGATGTACTTCGCCAGCGCGATGGTGCTGACGAAGCCCAGGGCGGCCAGGCCGGTAGCCACGTCAATGTAGGTGGCGTTGACCAGGATCAGGGCGAGCAGCACGAGCACGGCCAGCATCAGCGTACCCACCAGGTCAGCGCCGATCAGCCGGTCAATGACATTTTCGCCCCGCCACACGCGCCAGACGCACACCGCGATCAGCGCGACGTGAACCGCCAGGGCGATGTTCAGGACAACGGACAGGATTTGACTCATGCTCTCCACTCAAATCACACGAATATCTTGCTCAACAGGTCCCGCCGCATGGCCTGCGCCTGGGCTGCGTACTCCGCCGAATGGGTCGCGTCCAGGCAGTGCGTGTACAGGACGCCATAATCATCAATGCCGATCACCAGCTCGCCCGGCGTGACGGAGAGCGCATGCGCGCTGAGCGCCGTGCCCAGCTCGCTGCTGCAGCCGGACGGGATGGCCACGATGCCGGGCCGAATCGGCAGCTTCGGGTCGAGCACGATGCGCGCCACGGTGATGCCGCTCTCGATCACGTCGACGGCCAGGATGGCGATGTAGCGGATCAGCGCCCAGGTCGCGGCCGGCAGCCGGCGCCAATCCAGGCGGCTGGGTTGCGGCCGCAGCAAAAGGGTCGCCACAGCCGCGACCAGTGCGCCCAGCACGATGTTGCTCGGCTGCAGGTTGCCGGTCAGCGCCAGGTAGATGACCAGCAGGATGAGAATGGTCCGGATATAGTGCATACTCGTGCCCCATTGTCCCCCACGTGCCAGGCACTCTGCAAGATGCCCGGCACGTCATCAGCTCATCCCCCACGTGCCAGGCACTCTGCAAGATGCCTGGCACGTCATCAGCTCATCCCTCACGTGCCAGGCACTCTGCAAGATGCCTGGCACGTCATCAGCTCATCCCCCCAACACCGCCGCGATATACAACCCCGGATCGCCCAGCCACACAGCCACGTCGCTTGCCAGGCGCAGCAGTGGCTCGGCCCACAGGCCCAGCAGCAGGCACAGGCCGATCAGCAGCGCCGGCGCCAGCAGGCGGTCGCCGCCCGGCTTGGCCTTGACACCTTCGGCCGGCGGGACCCACCAGATGCGCTCGAACGCGGCCACCACATAGACGACCGTGATGATGCTGGCCACCCCGATCGCGGCCAGCGCCGGGTACTCGGCGGCCAGCACGCCCCCGCGGAAGAGGGCCAGCTTGCCGATGAAGCCGTTGGTGGGCGGGATGCCGGCCAGCGCCAGCCCGCCAAGGAGGAAGAGCGCGCCCATCCCCGGCAGCGACTTGCCCAGGCCCGTGATGTTGGCGAACGCGGCCGACTTGATGGGCGCACGGCTGGCCACCGCGCCGGCCAGCATCAGCATGGCCGCCTTGATCAGGCTGTGGTTGACCGTGAGCACGATGGCCGCGGCCAGCGCGATCGGCGTGCCCCAGCCGATACCCACCAGGATGAAGCCGATCTGCGCCAGGGTGGAGTAGGCCAGCATCCGTTTGGCGTTGTGCGTGCCCAGCGCAGCCAGCCCGCCGAAGAGCACGCCGACGACCCCCAGCACCACCAGCAGCCCGCGGAGCGTGGCCGCCTGCGGCACGAAGAGCAGCGTGGTCATGCGCAGGAAGCCGTACACCCCCAGCTTCACCACCACCGATGACAGCATGGCGCTGACCGGCGTCGGCGCGGCCGCGTGAAAATCGGGCTGCCAGAAGTGGAACGGCACCACTGCGCTCTTGACCATGAAGAAGACGAACATCAGCATCATGGCCATCGCGAGGAGCGGCGGCGAGGGATCGGCCGCAATGCGCACCGCCAGGTCGGCCATGTTCAGTGTGCCGTAGGAGACGTACAACCCGCCGACCGCGCTCAACAGGAAGATGGCGGCGAACAGGCTGATGAAGAAATATTTGTACGCGGCCTCTGCGCCGGCGCGATCGTCGGCGATGGCCGTCAGGATTGCGCCCGATGAGACCAGCAGCTCGGCGAAGACGAACAGGTTGAACACGTCGCCGGTGAGGAAAGTGCCCGTCAGCCCGGCCGTGAGGGTCAGGAAAAGCGGGAAGAACGCCGGATAGGTGATGGCCTTGTCGCGGCAGCCCAGCGCGTAGATCATCCCCGTCACCAACACGCCTTGTGCCATGAGCGCCATCGTCGCGCCCAGCAGGTCGCCCACCAGGCTGATGCCGAACGGCGCAGCCCAGCCGCCGAGCTGGAACACCACCGGCCCCCTGGTCCACGCAGCCCACAGCAGCGCGATGGCCGCAGCGAACGAGGTGAGCAGCGCGCCGAACGACCATGCGCGCTGGACGCGCGGCCACCGCCAGACCAGCAGCCCCACGGCCGCGCCCGTCAGCGGGATGAGTACCGGAAGAAGGACAACGTGTGCGTTCACAGGCTCAAAGCCTCAACGTACTGCGCCATTCGCCCCTTCGCTGATTCGCCGATTCGCCCCTTCGCCCCTCGTCAATTCTTCAACTCCGCGATCTCATCCGAATCCGATGTGTGATAGCGCGTCGAGAGCATGTAGAGCAGCGCCAGCACCAGCGAGAAGCCGGCCATGCTGATCACGATGGCCGTCAGCACCAGCGCCTGGGGCAGCGCGTCGCTGCGCTGGCCGGCCTCGTTGACATACGCGGCAGCCACACCCTGATACGCGCCGGTGGCCAGCAGGAACAGGTTCACCGCGTTGGAAATAATGATCAGCCCGATGGTCGAACGGATCACATTCCGGCGCAGCATCTGAAACACGCCGACCCCAAACATCGCGCCGATAGCAAGTGCCTTCAATAAATCCATGCGCCCTTCCTCGTCTCCCTTTCTCCTTGTTTCCTTGTCTCCTTGTTTCCTCGTTATCCCTTTACCGTTCCACCTGCACATCTTGCGGATGCCCCAGCGCGGCCAGCACCATGGACGCACCGCCCAGCACCGTCAGGCAGATGGCGACCTCGAAGATAAACGACGTCGTCAGGCCGAAGCCTCTGGGCAGCGAGAGGCCCAACATCTTGCCGTAGTCCAGATGGGCGAAAAACGCACCCTTCACTGCCGCAGAGATGACAGCATCTGCGATCACCAGCAGCAGACCTGCGCCGACCAGGCTGAACGGCCGCAGCCAGGGCAACTGGCGCCGTGTCTCTTCGTAGCCGAACACCACATACCAAAACGCGATGGCCAGGCTGATGATGACCCCCGCAGTGAACCCGTCGCCGGCTTGATCGTGGCCGTACATCATCTGCACCGCGGCCAGGATCAGCGTCACCGGCAACAGGACACGCGCCAGCGCGCGCACGAACGGCGAAGCCTGCGTCCCACCGATGCCCATAATGCTCCGGTCGTGCGACTCATCGCCCAGGCCGTATTCGTGAGGCGAATGGCGAATGAGTGAACGAGCGAATGGCGAATGGCGTGGTTCGCCCATTCGCTGACTCGCTGATTCGCTGATTCGCCCTTCGCTGATTCGCCCTTGGCCCATTCGCTGACTCGCTGATTCGCTGATTCGCCACTCCCTCCTCGTCGCATACCGCAACAACGTATACACCCCGATCCCGGCCAGGCCGAAGACGGCGATTTCGATCAAGGTGTCGAAGCCGCGGAAGTCCACCACGATGGCACCCACGATGTCGGCCGCGCCGGTCAGGGTCTTGGCGTTGGCCTCGTAGAACGGCGTGACGATGCTTGGCCGCGGCCGCGAAGTCAGCGCCACCAACGTGAGGATGGTGATCGCCGCGCCGGCCGCAACGGCAATCAGGCCGTCCCGGATCAAGCCCCAGCGGCTCTGCAGAAAGGTCAGCTCCCAGGCCCGGCGGCGCTGTGCGCGCGGCAGGGCGCTCAGCGCCAGGACGAGGATGACCACGCTGAGGATGTCCACCACCACCTGCACCAGCGCGACGTCGGGCGCCGGCTCCAGCACCATGATCACGGCCACGCTCAGGCCCGACGCGCCCAGCGCCAGGATCGCGTTGAAATCGCGGCGCAAGAAGATGCTGAGGGCTGCGGCCGCGGTTGCCAGGACGAGGGTGAAGATGCGCAGGATGCTTAGTTCATCCAGTGTAAATGGCGGCACCGTTGTGGGCAGCGGCACACGGCCGAACAGGAGCATCAGGGCCGTCACGCTGACTAGCATGGCCGCCAGGTAGCGCCGGAGCTGGCCCGCCTGGGTGCGGGTTGCCAGGTACGCGCCGCGATCCAGCAGCCCCAGCGCGGCGGTGTGCAGCGCGTTAAAGCTGATGGACTCCGGCAGGCGCTGCTGCAGGGCCCGCACACGGCCGCGCGATGCCCACAGCGCCAGCCCCAGCGACACCGCCACGATGCTCAGGATCAGCGGCGGAGTGATGCCGGCCCACAGCGCCAGCGACACCTTGACCTTGTCGCCGTAGGCGGCCGCGGCGGCATTGGCGAAGAACACGGCCATCCCCTCCGGCTCGGGCAGCAGGCCGAAAGCCAGCGATAGCAGCGCCGGGATCGCCGGCATGGCGATCATCCAGCGCGGGGCCTCGTGCGCGTGAACATGCGGATCACGCGGCCGGCCGAAGAAGGTGTCCCAGATCAGCGTGCCGGCCTGGGCCAGGATCAGCGCGCCCGCGAGCACGGTCGCCGCTGCCAGGAGCGCGATGCCTGCCGGTGAGATGGTGGGATGCATCACTGCGGCCAGCAGGGTCTCCTTGGCCAGGAAGCCGAACATGGGCGGCAGGCCGGCCATGGAGAGCGCGGCGACCATCGCCACCCGGCACGTCCACGGCATGGCGCGGCGCAGACCGCCCAGCCGCCGCAGGTCGCGCGTCCCCGCCTCGTGATCCACGATGCCCACGGTCAGGAACAGCGCCGACTTGTACAGCGCGTGCGCCACCACGCTGATCACCAGCGCTTTGAAGGCCGCTGAGGTATCGTTGCCGATAAGCATCACCAACACGCCAAGCTGGCTGACGGTGGAGTAGGCCAGCAGCGCCTTGAGGTCGTGCTGTTTCAGCCCCAGGTACGCGCCGGTCAGCATGGTGACCAGCCCGAAGCCGGTGAGCAACCAGAACCACGTCTCGGTGAGGCCCAGCGCGGGGTTCAGCCGCGCCAGCAGATAGACGCCGGCCTTGACCATGGTGGCCGAGTGCAGGTACGCGCTGGCCGGGGTCGGCGCGCTCATGGCATCGGGCAGCCAGATGTGCGCGGGCGCCTGCGCGCTCTTGGTGAAGGCGCCGAACGCGATCAGCCCCAGCATCACACTGTACAGGGGGCTGGCGCGCAGCAGGTCGCCGCTGCGCAGAATCGTGACGTAATCGGTGCCACCGGCGACCGAGCCGACGAACAGCAGCCCGGCCAGCAGCGCGATCCCGCCGCCGCCGGTGATGAAAAGCGACTTGAACGCGCCCCGCCGCGCTGCCTCGTCTTTGTACTTGTACGCGATCAGCAGGAACGAGGTGAGGCTGGTGCCCTCCCAGAAGACGAACAGCGTAATGACGTCGCCGGCCAGCAGCACGCCGAGCATCATGGCCATGAAGAGGAGCAGGTAGGCCAGGAACCGCCACGCGCTGTTGTCCCCCTTGAAGTAGTAGCCGGTGTAGATCACCACGATCGTGCCGATGCCCGACACCAGCAGCAGGAAGAGCGCGCTGAGGTTATCCAGGTACAGGCTGGCGCCCATCCCCAGCGACGGCATCCAATCCACCGTAAAGACCAGCGCGCCGCCATCCGCGATGGCCGGCAGGCGGCTGAGGAAGAAGACGAACGCGGCCAGCGGCAGCACCGCCAACAGCCAGGCGGCCTGGGTGATGGTCAGCCGGCGGTTGAGGCTGGGATGGCCGTATAGGGCGGCCAACGCTGCGCCGACCAGGGTGAGCAAGAGGGGCAGGATCAGCAGCATGTTTCGAATAATACAATAGGATACCAGGTCAACGCAAGAAGGAAGTCTCGCTTGTGCCGCTGAAAACGGCGGATTCGTCCGGCCCGCGCTATGCCCTCTTGGGCCTCCGCATGAAGACCTGCCGCGTCATTTCCAGCGCGTCCTGATCTGCCAGGATCAGCAAGTGGTCGCCGGGCGCCAGCACGGTGTTGCCGTCCGGCACGATGTGTTCGCTGCCCCGGCCGATCAGCACGATCAGCGCGCCGCGGGGCAGGCCGAGCTCCAGGATCTGGCGGCCGATTGCGGCCGAGCCGGGCGGCACCACCAGTTCCAACAACTCGCCTTTGAGATCGCCGGCTGTCACCTCCAGGGGCGGCCGCGCCGGTGGCTCTGGCCGGGCCGTGACACGCAGCCAGCGGGCTATCGGCGTGATCGTCGTGCCCTGGATCAGCACCGAGGCGAGGACCACGAAGAATACGATGTTGAAGATCAGATTGGCCTGGGGCAGGCTGGCCAGCCGGGGGAAGGTCGCCAGGATGATCGGCACGGCCCCGCGCAGCCCGACCCAGGCCACCATGGCCTGATCGCGCAGGGGCAGCCTGAACGGCAGCAGGGTCAGCGCGATGCCGATGGGTCGGGCGACGAAGATCAGGAACAAGGCGGCCAACAGCGCCACCCCGGCAACGGCGGGCAGCTGCGAAGGGAAAACCAGCAGGCCCAGGACCAGGAACATGGCGATCTGCATCAGCCATGCCAGGCCATCATGGAAGCGCAGCAGGCTGCGTTTGTGGATGAAATCGCTGCGGCCCATGATCAGCCCGGCCAGATAGACCGCCAGGAAGCCGTTGCCGCCCAAGGTCGCCGTGCCCGCATAAGTGAGCAGCGCCAGCGCCACCGTCAGCACAGGATACAGCCCCTCGACGTGCAGCCGCACGCGGTTAACGATCCACGCCATGGCCCGGCCCATGCCGTAGCCGAGCGCCGCGCCTAACAGCATCTGTCGGAAGAACAGGGGCACAAGGCCGAGGACGCGGGCCTCAGGGGCCGTGAGCAGGCCGGTGAGCGCCACGGTGAGGAAAACGGCCATCGGGTCGTTGCTGCCCGACTCCAGCTCCAGCAGCGGCTCCAGCGGCTCGCGCAGGCGCACGCTGCGCGCGCGCAGCACGGTGAAAACCGCGGCCGCGTCGGTGGACGAGACGATGGCGCCCAGCAACAGCCCTTGCAGCAGGGTGAACCCGAGCACGCCCACCGCAAATAACCCCATCAGGGCCGCGGTCAGCAGCACGCCCAACGTGGAGAGCGCCAGGCCCGGCGCCAACACCGGCCGGATGCGCGCCCAATCGGTGTCCAGCCCGCCGGCGTAGAGGATGAAGACCAGCGCGATCACGCCCAGCCATTGCGCCAGCCGCGGGTCATCAAAATAGATGCCGCCCGGTCCGTCGGAGCCGGCCAGCATCCCGATGAAGAGGAACAGCGCCAGCGCGGGCACGCCGAGCCGACCCGAGGCTTTGCTGGCCAGGATGCTGACCAGCAAGAGCACGGCCGCGGCGAGCAACAGGTACTCCAGAGACGGCTGCAAGATTATCCTCTACGCGTTTGGCCTCACTTCACGTGGGACGACCAGGTTCACTTCACGAAGAAGAACGCGACCGCCGGCGCCGGCACGATGGTCGCAATGCCGATCAGCGTCAGGCTGGACAGGTCCACGATGTGGGAGAATTGGGCCATGGCGGACCTCGTTCCTAGCGCGTTTGTAGCAGGGCAAAGATCGCCGATAGGGCCACAATCAAGCCGCCGATGCCGATGGTCAATGCAGTCGAGGTCGCCACCAGCGCGGTCAGCGCCAGCACAGCCGTGACCACGAAACGGGCGCGCCAGGGCGCGGCGACCAGGTTCAGCAGGCCCAGCCGCGCCGGGTCCTCGACGAACAGGATCAGCGGGTGGGCCAGCACGACGGCGAACGCCACCAGGGAGATCTGTCGGTGGAAGTAGTAGACGATGTCGCTGCCATAACGGGCTTTCAGCCAGCGGAAGCGCGCGGTCAGCACGAACTGCAGGCACATCATCGCCAGGCCGGCGAACCCCAGGGCCACCGAGAATTCGCGCCAGAAGCCCCGGCCCGAAGGATCCTCTGCAACGCTGCTACAAGTGACGGCAGGTCGTACTCGACGATATCCCAGAGGATATCCAGGTCCACTGCGTCATAGCCGTGGATCAACCGATGGCGCGGACCGACTATTTATCGCCAGGGTATTTCCGGATACTGCTGGCGTAACCGGATCAGGTCCTCATGCTGCGACATAGAGCGGATCCGCCTCGGCGATCACCTGGTCCCGAAAGTGTTTGCTTAGAAAGCCGGGGGTGTTGAGATCCACCTTGCGTCCGAGCAACGCACTCAGTTCTTGCTCCAGGGCAAAGAAACGCAACCCCACCCGCGTCCCTGGCTCGAACTCCACCAGCACATCCACGTCGCTTTCGGGGGTGAAGTCGTCGCGCAGCACCGAGCCAAACAACGCCAGCTTCCGAACGCGATGTCGCCGGCTTAACGCCTCGATTTCTGCCTGTGGGACATGGATTTTTGCACGCATGGGATGACTTTTCCCGTTTTGTCGAAGATCCCTGGTGCCGATTCTGCCGGGTACCGTTGATTTTGGGATTCATTATACCACGTCGTCAAACGACAGAGCAACAGGCCGAGATGGCGGCTCCGCTCGGGCTTCCCCCCGCCGATGCACCGGTGCCCGGCTCCCTCGCACCACAAATAATGTCGCTGCGCGGCGAGCGGCTTCACTTAGGGCCCTTTGCTCTCAACACCGCCTGTGCTGCGTGGTAGCCGCACATGCCGTGGACGCCGCCGCCGGGCGGGGTGGATGCGGAACAGAGGTAGAGGCCCCGGGCAGGGGTGCTGTAGGGGGTCCGGCTGAGCACGGGCCGGGCGAAGAACTGTGGGAGGTCCTGCACGCCGCCGATGATGTCGCCGCCGACGTAGTTGGGGTTATACGTCTCGAAGTCGGCCGGGGTCATGACGTGCCGCGCCAGGATGCGGGCCCGGAAGCCGGGCGCGAAGCGCTCCACCTGCGCCTCGATCCGTTCGATCATCTCGTCTGTTGACGTGCCAGGCACTTCGGAAGTGCCTGGCACGTGTGAGTTGTCGGTTGGCGTGCCAGGCGCGTTCGAAGTGCCCGGCACGTGATGCAGGTTCGGCACGTGGCAATAGGCCCAGGCGGTGTGTTTGCCCGCAGGCGCGCGGGTCGGGTCGAAGAGGCTGGGTTGCGCCAGGATGATGTACGGGTTCTCCGGATGCGTGCCCTGCCAGGCTGCGCGCTCGGAGCGCGCCATCTCGGCCAGGGTGCCGCCCAGGTGGATCGTGCCCGCCCGGCGACACTCGGCCGCACGCCACGGGATCGGGCCGTCCAGCGCCCAGTCGAGCTTGAACGCGGCCGGGCCGTGGCGGTAGCGCGCCAGCCGGCGCCGGTACCCCTCCGGCAGCCGGTCGCCCGCGATGCGGAGCAGGTTGACCGGGCTGACGTCCAGCAACACCGCGCGGGCGGGCGGCAGCGCGTCCAGCGAGGTCACCAGCTGGCCGGTGACGATCTCGCCGCCCAGGTCGCGCAACCAGGCGGCCAGCGCGTCGGCGATGGCCTGCGAGCCGCCCTGCGCGATGGGCCAGCCCACCGCGTGCCCGGCCATGCCCAGGATCAGGCCGTAAGCCGCGCTGCCGGGCCGCTCCAGCGGCAGCACCGAGTGCGCAGCCATGCCGCCGAACAGCGCTCGTGCCCGCTCCCCCCGGAACCAGAGCTGGGCCAACAGCGTCGCCGGCAGTAGCGCCTCGATGCCAAACCAGGCCAGCGCCAGGGGATGGTGCGGCGGCAGCGGCAGCGGGCCCAGCAGGTCCTCGGTCACCGCGGCCCAACGCTTCACCAGCGGCCCCATCAGCCGGCGATAAGCCCCCGCGTCCCGGCCCAGCCCCGCGGCCGTGGCGTCTACCGGGCGCTCCAGCATGACCGCGGTGCCGTCGTCCAGCGGGTGGGCCAGCGGCAGCGGCGGCTGGATCCAGCGCAGGCCGTAGCGGTCCAGGGGCAGGTCACGGAAGAAGGCCGATGAGAGGGCCAGCGGATGCACCGCGGAGCAGATGTCGTGGCGGAAGCCGGGCAGCGTCAGCTCGGCCGTGCGCGTCCCCCCGCCCACGGTGGCCGCGGCCTCAATGACGAGCACCGAACGGCCTGCCCGCGCCAGCGTCACGGCCGCGGCCAGCCCGTTCGGCCCCGCGCCGACGACGATGGCGTCGTAGGGATGGGTGTGTGGCACGTGATGTCCGTCCTCTTGGGTTAGATTACCACCCTATTCATAGACTTCCGGTTGTGACTGCACCTGCCCGCTCGTAGTTCACGACAATGACGCCTGTCGGGGTGACGGCGCTTTCCGTCACCTTGAAGGCCGCCGGGAGCGTGCCATCAGCAAACAACCGCTTGCCGCTGCCCAACGTGAGCGGGTAGATCATCAGCCAGAACGCATCTATCAGATCGTGCTTGAGCAGCGTTTGAACGAGATTGCCACTGCCCCACACGTGCAAATCCGGCCCTGGCTGTTGCTTGATTTCGGCGACCTTCTCCGCAATGTCTCGGCTCAAGAACACGGCTGGCTGCCATGCGCCGGACGTCAGGGTGCGCGAGGCGACGTACTTGGTGGCCGCGTTGACGCCCGGCCATATCTCTCCATGGTGCGGCCAGTACGGCGCCCAGATCTCATAGGTTTTGCGCCCCAACAACAGGTCAAACGGCAGGTTCATCTGTCTGCGCAGGAGCGTGCCGAGCATCGGGTCGGAATAAGCCGCAATCCACCCGCCATGCGCGAAGCCGCCGCTGGTATCTTCCTCTGGCCCGCCTGGGGCCTGGATGACGCCATCCAGAGAGATGTGTTCGAGCACAACTACTTTTCTCATGAGTGAGTCTCCCCCAACATATGGATGAGGCAGGCTTTGCTGCGCCTCTGCGCCTCGGGTGCATTTCAACTTCGGGGCGGTCATTATTAATCCCGCCGCAACACCCGCCTCACCCACCTGATCGGCGCCGCAAGCTGATACAGGATCGTCCGGATCTGCGCGTTGTGCCAGATGTTGCCCGCGCGGCGCCACTGCACCTTCGGGTCCAACAGCCAGCGGTCCACCTCCACCGGCTGGCCTTTGACCCCGAAATGCGCGGCCAGCTCGGTCAACACGTGCTCCCAGATGGTGTCCTGCAGCCTGGAGCCCATGGCCCGAAACGCCAGCTCGTAGATGGGGTCGCTGGCGCGCGCCAGCCCCTGCACCTGCGCCACGGTGACGCCGTCCTCGACGTACGCGCTCATGGTGACCCAGCCTGACTCCGGGTGGCCCTCCGGCGTCATCAGGGTGAACGACTCGTCGTCGGCGTAGAGCACCACCACCCCGGTGGCGATGGGCCCGCCCGGCGTCCATGCGTTGATCAGCACCTCCTCGCCCCGCGCGATGCCGCCCGGTGACGGATAGAAGCGGCTCTCGGCCGGCTTGAAGCGCGGCAGCTCGGCCTTCCACTCGGCGATCACCTCGGCCGGAGTGACGGAGGCGCCCACCAGCCGGATGCAGAAGGTCTTCTGCCACAGCTGGCCGAAGCCCTGCAGCGGCCCCACCGCGCGACGGCCGGCCACGTTCAAGTTCAGCGCTTCCGGCGGCGCGTCCGGCGCTTTGAGCCGGTCCACACGCTGCGCCCAGTAGGGGTGAGAGGTTTTGGATTGCGGGTTGGGTGTCAGGCATAGATGGTTCTCCGGGACGTGCCAGGCACTTCCAAAAGTGCCTGGCACGTGAATGGCGTCTGTTGCGGGCCTCACGCGCCTCCCTGCAACGCCTCGACTGCCTCCGCCTCGGTCTCGTAGATCCGAATGCCCTCGTCCAGGCCGGTGGCGCGGAAGACGCGGCGGTGGTGATCGTTGAGGCCGGTGATGGCCAGGCGCCGGCCCTGGCTGCGCAGAAGCGCCTCCAGCCGCACCAGCAGGCCGGCGCCCTTGTTATCCCATGTACTTCAGCCCGCTGCAATCGAGGATGATCCCCCGTGCGCCCCCGGCGACCGCCTCCGCCACAGCCGCGTCCAGCGGCTTCTCGGCCAGGCGGGTCAGCTCGCCGTGCACCGCCAGCACGGCGAGCCCTGCGGCCGGCCGGCGGACGTTCACTGTGAGTTTTGGTTCCATGGTTCTACCTCGACGCGCTGCCGGCAGCCTGCGCCCGGCGCAGCCACTTCTCCAGTTCCACGAGCAGATAGCCGACAAACCCGACCCCCACCACCCGCGCCCACGCGCCCGCGCCGATCGGCGCGCTTTCGAGGGCCGCGTTCATGAAAGGCGCATAGGTGAACAGCAGTTGCAGCAGCACCATGGCCGCGATCCCTACCAGGACCCAGCGGTTCGAGAAGACGCCGAGCCGGAACATGGAGTAGGTCAGCGAACGACAATTGAGCAGGTAGAAGATCTCCACCATGATCACCGTGTTGACCGCCACCGTGCGCGCGGCAGCCACGTTCGCCCCGGCCAGCAGTTCCAGCTCGAACAGGCCGAACGCGCCGATGAGGATCACCACGCCGACTAGGGCGACCCGCCAGATCAGCGTGCGGGTCAGGATCGGCGCGTCGGGATGGCGCGGGGGCCGATTCATGATGCCCGGTTCGCGGCGCTCCACCGCCAGCACGATGCCCAGGGCCGCCACGGTGGTCATGTTGATCCACAACACATGGACGGGGAGGATCGGCAGCGTGATGCCCAGAAAGATCGCCAGCAGGACGATCAGCCCCTCGCCCAGGTTGGTGGGCAGCGTCCAGGCGATGATCTTGGTCAGGTTGTCGAAGACCCCGCGGCCCTCCTCGACCGCGGCCTCAATGGTCGCAAAGTTGTCGTCGGTGAGCACCATGTCCGCGGCCTCTTTGGCCACGTCGGTGCCGGTGATACCCATGGCGATGCCCACATCCGCCTGTTTCAATGCCGGCCCGTCGTTGACGCCGTCCCCTGTCATGGCGACGACGTGCCCGCGGCTCTGGAACACGTCCACCAGGCGCAGCTTCTGCTCCGGCGAGACGCGGGCGAACACATCGGTCTGCTCAACCCGGGCGATCAGGTCCTCGTCGCAGCAAGCGGCCAGGTCGGCGCCGGTCATCACCTCGGGCAAGCCGTCCGGGCCATGGGTATCGCGGCCCAGGCCGAGTTCGCGGGCGATGGCCGCGGCGGTGAGCGCGTGGTCGCCGGTGATCATCTTGACCTGGATGCCGGCCTCCTGGCACGCCCGTACGGCCGCAATCGCCTCGGGCCGGGGCGGGTCAATCATCCCCTGCAGCCCCAGGAAGGTCAGGCCGGACGCAATGTCCTCGTGATCAATGTGGGCGGTGGTCGGCGGGAACTCGCGGCGGGCGAACGCCAGCACGCGCAACCCCTCGCCCGCCATGACGTCCACCTGGCGCTGCACTGCCTCCATGTCCGGCGGGATCTGGCTGCCCTCTGCGTCCAGGGCCGACGTGCAACGGGCCAGGATGGCCTCGGCCGCGCCCTTGATGTAGGCGACCCGCGGCCGATCCGGGCCGGCGTCGTGCAGCGTCGCCATGTACTGGTGCTGCGACTCAAACGGGATGGCGTCCAGCCGGGGGAGGTGGAGCGCTTCGGCGGAGGCCAGGCCGACCTTGCGCCCAGCTACGATCAGCGCGACCTCGGTCGGGTCCCCTTCGGCGCGCCAGCCCGCCTCGGCTCCGCCGTGCGGGCCGGGGGTGCCGTCCGCCTGGGCCAGGGCGCTGTCGTTGCACAGCAGCCCGGCGACCAGCGTCTCCCGCAGCGCCACGTTCTCCGCGCCGGGATCTACGGCTATGCCGTCGCGCTGGATCTCGCCGGTCGGCGCGTAGCCCGTGCCCGTGACCCGATACGTGGCGCCAGCGGCGTAGACCTCCTGCACGGTCATCTGGTTTTGGGTCAACGTGCCGGTCTTGTCGGAGCAGATGATGGTGACGCTGCCCAGCGTTTCCACTGCGGGCAGCTTACGGATGATGGCGCGGCGTTGCGCCATGCGCGAGACGCCGATGGCCAGGGTGACGGTGAGCGCGGCGGGCAGCCCTTCGGGGATCATGGCGACCGCCAGCGCGATGGCCGCGGTGAAGGTGTCCACGGCCGGCTGCCTGCGCAGCACGCCGATGGCGAAGGTGACGGCCGCCAGCGCCAGGATCGCGTAGAGCACCAGCCGGCTGAACTGCGCGATCTTGCGGGTCAGGGGGGTCTGCAGCTCCTCGGCCGACGAGATGAGCTGGGAGATGCGGCCGACCTCGGTGTGGTCACCGATGGCCGTCACCACGCCGACCCCAGTCCCATAGGTGACCAGCGTGGAGGCGTAGGCCATGTTCCGTCGGTCGGCCAGCACCATCTCCGGGGCCAGCACCAGGCTGGCGTCCTTCGCCACGGGCACCGACTCGCCGGTCAGCGCGGCCTCGGCGATCTGGAGGTCGCGCGAGCGGATCAGCCGCAGGTCGGCCGGCACTTTGTCCCCTGCTTTGAGCGCCACCAGGTCCCCCAGGGTCAGCTCGGCTGCGGGGATACGTTGCGTCTTGCCGCCGCGGATCACCGTGGCCTCGGTGGTCATGGCCTGCGCCAGCGCCTCGATGGCCCGCTCCGCGCGCGATTCCTGGATGTAGCCGATGATCGCGTTCACCAGCACGGCCGCGAAGATGATGGCCGCGTCCACGATGTCTTTGACGAACGCGGTGACAACCGTCGCCACCAGCAAAATGTAGATCAGCGGGTTGTTGAACTGGAGCAGGAAGCGCATCAACGGGCTTTTCCCGCGTCTCGGGGTCAGCACGTTGCGGCCGAGCTCTTCCTGACGGTGCTTGACCGCAAAGATGTCCAGGCCGGTCTGGGGATGGGTCTCCAGGAGCTGGAGCACTTCGTCGGTCGGGAGGTGGTGCCAGTGTCTGCTGAGTAGTGTTTGCATAGCTCCGACTCGTTGGCTCAGTGAAGAATATCAAATGTGCGCATCTGAGGGATGCCTGTCTCGCCATGCGGCTTTGTCGTCAACGATGAGGAGGCAGCTCAGGCTCGCGGCGGACCGGCTTTATTGTACCATGAGCCGACACAAAAGCGCCAGGAACCTGCCCCCGAGAATGCCCGAACCGGTCTCACACGGAGACGCAAAGACGCCAGGACGCCACGTTGACCGACAGAAGGGGCCCGCTCTTTGTGGTTTTGCGTCTTTGTGTGAGCCTCCCATCGGGGGGATGTCATTTGCCGTATCGGCACGGAGCGACTACAATCAAGCTACAAGAGTCCATGTCTGACTCTATCAGCCTGCCCGGGAGCAAAACCAACATGAACCGACACGACATCAGCTTGCTGCAGCAAATCCGCAGCTATCCCAGCCTGACCATTACCCTGCCCACCCATCGCACGTCGCCGGACAACAAGCAGGACCCCATCCGCGTGCGCAACCTGGTGGCCCAGGCCACCGACCGTCTGCTGGCCGAGTTCAAGCGGCGGGAGGTCGAATCGCTCCTGGCCCGGCTGGAGCGCGTGGTGGACGAGATTGACTATCGCTATACGCTGGACGGGCTGGCGGTCTTCGTCAACCAGGACTTCGGCCGGGCCTTCCCCGTGCCCTTCACGCTGAAGGAGCGCGTGGTCATAGACGAGACCTTCGCCACGCGCGACCTGGTGTTCGCGCTCAACCGCTCGCCCCGCTACTGGACGCTGGTGCTGGGCGAAAAGCCGACACGACTGCTGGAGGGGACGCGCGATACCCTGGTCGAGGTGACCGACCGCGGCTTCCCGATGATCCACGAGGGGCCGGGTGGCCTGGCGCCGCTGCCCGGCGGCCTGCGCGTCAACAAATCCGCCTATCGCGACGAGCAGCATCGCCAGTTTTTCCGCCGGGTGGACGCTGCGCTCAAGCCGATCCTGGCCGAGGACCCGCTGCCGCTGGCCGTGGTGGGCGTGGATCGCTTCCTGGCGTTCTTCAACGAGGTGACGGCCCACCGCGACGCCATTCTGACCACTGTGACCGGCAGCCATCCCCGGACATCGCCGCACAACCTGGCCAAACTGGTGTGGCCGCTGGTGGAGGTTAACCTGGCCAGTCGGCGCCAGGAGGTGCTCGCCGAGCTGGAACGCGCCACAGGCGAGCGCAAGGTGGCCTCTACGGTGGGCGAGGTGTGGCGCTTCGCGCACGAGGGACGCGGGGCACTGCTGCTGGTGGAGGAGGATTTCCACTACCCCGCCACAGTTGATGCGTCCGGCATGCACCTCACGCCCGCCGCCGATCCGACTGCACCCGGCGTGATGGAAGATGCCGTGGACGAGATCATCGAGGCGGTGCTGAGCAAGCAGGGCCGGGTGGTCTTCCTGGCCGATGGCCAGCTGGCCGACCACGGCCGGATTGCCATGATCCTGCGCTACTGACCGAGACCTATCACCTATGGCACGCACTGAACACATCTTTCGCAGCGAGCAATTCGTCGGACGGCGCTTCACGCGCGCCGATGCGCTGGTCATCCTGGTCGTGGCCGTGCTCATTTATCTCGGTGTACGGCTGGCGCTGGGCGCGCCCACGGCTGTGGAGGGGCCGGATATCTCCCTCTCGCCGACCGTGTTGCCGGTGTATGCGCTGTTGTCCACCGGCCGTATGGTGGCTGCCTATGCCCTCAGCCTGCTCTTCACGCTGGTCTACGGCTACGTGGCAGCCTATAACCGCCGCGCCGAGGTGGTGTTGATGCCGCTGCTCGACGTGTTGCAGAGCGTGCCGATCCTGTCGTTTCTGCCGGTGGTGTTGCTGAGCCTGAGCGCCGTGCTGCCGGAGGCGATAGCGGTCGGCCTGGCCTCCATCGTCCTCATTTTCACCAGCCAGGCATGGAACATGACCTTCGCCTGGTATCAGTCGCTCACGACCATCCCGATGGAGTTGCGCGAAGCCAGCAGCATTTTCCGGTTTAACCGCTGGCTGCGCCTGAAGACGCTGGAACTGCCCTTCGGCGCCAATAGCCTGATCTGGAACAGCATGATGAGCTGGGCCGGCGGCTGGTTCTTCCTGATGGCCGCGGAGATCTTCACCGTGGGCCAGCGCGACTTCCGTTTGCCCGGCCTCGGCGCCTATCTGAGCGAGGCCGCGGCCCAGGGCGATCGGCAGGCCATTCTGCTGGGCATCGTGGCGCTGGTGGCGGTGATCGTGGCTCTGGATCAATTCGTCTGGCGGCCATTGATCGCCTGGTCGGAGCGTTTCAAGCTGGAGATGGTGGAGAACGACAATCCCCCCACCTCCTGGTTCTACGATTTGTTGCGCGGCTCCCGATTGCTTGAACGCGTGGCAGAGCGGCTGTGGCGGCCTGTGGCCGAGCACATAGATGGCTGGCTGATTCGGCGGTTGGCGCCGCTGGGACTGCCGCAGCTCGAACAGTCACAACCAACCTGGCCTACGTATCTGCTGCTCATCCTGTTGCTGGCAGGGCTGGTCTACGGCGGCCTCCGCGCCGGTGTGATGTTGCTGCAGGTGCCGTTGGCCCAGTGGGGTTGGATTGCCCTCGGCCTGCTGGCGACGTTACTGCGCGTGATCGCAGCCCTGGCCATCGCGCTGGCCTGGACAATTCCGGTGGGTGTGGCCATCGGCAGCAACGAACGGCTGGCGCGTTGGCTCCAACCGGTTGTCCAGGTGACTGCTTCGGTGCCGGCTACCGCGCTTTTTCCCGTGGTGCTGCTGGCATTGCTCGCTGTGCCGGGCGGGCTGGGCATCGCGGCCATCCTCCTGATGCTGATGGGCACCCAGTGGTATCTACTGTTCAACGTGATCGCAGGCGCAGCGGCCATCCCGCAAGATTTGAAATACACGACTGCACTGCTGGGCTTGAGCCGTTGGGAACGCTGGCGCACCCTGATTCTGCCCGCGCTCTTCCCATACATCATCACCGGCGCCATCACGGCCAGCGGTGGCGCCTGGAACGCCAGCATCGTCGCCGAGCACGTCTCGTATGCCGGCCAGAGCTATTACACCGTCGGCCTTGGCGGCCTGATCGCCCGCGCCACGGCTGAGGGAGACTATCCGCTGCTGCTGGCAGCCACGCTGAGCATGGTGCTGGCGGTCGTGGTGCTCAATCGGTCGTTCTGGCGTCGGCTTTATCGGCTTGCCGAAGAGCGTTTCCGTATGGAATAAACCAGGCTTGTCACGCAGGGGTTTCCGATGAGCACACAGAACGGAAAATTGCTGGAATTGCGCCAGGTCACCCAGGCCTATGGTCGGGGCGAGCGGCGTTTCATCGCAGTGGACAAGGTGACCCTCACCTTGAGCGCCGGCGAGTTCGTCGCGTTGTTGGGGCCGTCGGGCTGCGGCAAGAGCACCCTGTTGCGCATCATCGCCGGCCTGCAGGCGCCCACCAGTGGCCAGGTGCTCTATCGCGGCCAGCCGCTGCGCGGGGTCAATCCGCACGCGGCCATCGTCTTCCAAACCTTCGCGCTTTTTCCATGGCTCACTGTGCAGGAGAATGTGGAGGTGGCATTGAAGGCGCGCGGTATCCCGGCCAGCCTGCGCGGGCCGCGTGCGGTGGACCTGCTCGACCGGGTAGGGCTGGACGGCTTCGAATCGGCCTATCCCCGCGAGCTGTCCGGCGGCATGCGGCAGAAAGTGGGCTTCGCCCGCGCCATGGCCGTCGAACCGGAGCTGCTCTGCCTAGACGAGCCGTTCTCCGCGCTGGATGTGCTGAGCGCCGAGGCGCTGCGCGGGGAGCTGTTGGAGCTGTGGACCGGCGGCAGCATCCCCACGCAGGCGATCCTGATGGTGACGCACAACATAGAAGAGGCGGTCTTCATGGCCGATCGCATCGTGGTAATGGACAAGGGACCTGGTCGCGTGGTGTCAGAGGTGAAGGTAGAGTTGCCTCATCCGCGCGATCGCAAGAGCGCGGTCTTCCTGGCGACCATTGACCGGGTCTATGCCACGTTGGCCGGCCAGACCGAGCCCGAAAGCGTGGAGTTGGGCAGCGCGCCCGGCGAGCCGGGCCGCACCCGACCGCTGCCCGAGGTCAGCGTGGCCGACCTGGCCGGCCTGTTGGAACGGCTGAACGAGATGCCGGGCAACCGCGCCGACATCTACCGGCTGACCGAAGACCTGCAGGTGGACTCCAGCGTCTTGTTGACCCTGATCGAGGCCGCGGAGTTGCTGGGGTTCGCATCGGTCGCGCAGGGCGACATCACCCTGACGCCGTTGGGCGAGACATTCGCCGAGGCCAGCATTCTGGGCCGCAAAGCGATCTTTGCGGCGCGACTGCGTCGGGTGCCCCTTTTCCGCTGGCTGCTCACCTTGCTGAAGGCGGCTCAGGGAGGTCGCCTGGATCGTGAGGTGGTGCACACCGCATTGGAACTGGAGTTTCCGCGCGACATGGCTGCCCGGCAAGCCGAGACCGCCATCGAGTGGGGCCGCTACGCCGAGCTGCTGGCCTATGATGACGCGGACGAGGTTTTCTACATCGAGCCGGCCGCAGCGTGAGCCAGCCGGACCGGGCGGCCATGTCGGCGCAGCGCAGCCTGTCGGCGCTGATGTGGCCTCGCCGACCGGAGCGAGGAGCGCTCAGCATGATCCCGCAAACCGATCCGCGGGCCAACTACTTGGCCCACAAGACGGAGATTGATGAGGCCATCGCGCAGACGTTGATGGCGGGCCGTTATATTCTGGGCGAGACCGTGGCCGCGTTCGAGCGCGAATTCGCCGCTTACCTAGGCGTGGGGCATGTCATCGGCGTGGGCAGCGGCACCGACGCGCTGCATCTGGCGCTGCGCGGCTGTGACATCGGGCCGGGCAGCCGCGTCTTCACGGTCTCTCACACCGCGGTCGCCACGGTAGCGGCCATCGAGCTGGCCGGCGCGCAGCCCGTGTTGGTGGAGATTGACCCGGTGACCTTCACGCTCGATCCGCAGCACCTGGAGGATGCGGTCAAGACGTTGCGCCGGAGGGCAGGAGGGGCTGGCCGCGACGCGGTGTTGCCCGTGCATCTTTACGGCCATCCCGCCAACATGCCCGCCATCCTGGAGATCGCGCGGCGCTACGAGCTGACGGTGATCGAGGACTGCGCCCAGTCGCACGGCGCGACCATCGCCGGCCGCCGCACCGGCGCGCTGGGCGCTATCGCGGCGTTCAGCTTCTATCCGACCAAGAATCTGGCCGCGCTGGGAGACGGCGGCGCGGTCGCGACGGACGATCCGGCACTGGCCGAGCGCGTGCGGCTGCTGCGTGAGTACGGCTGGCGTGAACGCTACGTCAGCGCTATCTCCGGCCTGAACAGCCGCCTGGATGCGCTGCAGGCCGCCATCCTGCGGGTCAAGCTGCGCTATCTGGACGCGGAGAACGCACGACGTCGCGAGCTGGCCCGCCTCTATTCGGAGTTGCTGGCCGGGAGCAGCCTGCGTCTGCCGGTCGAGCGCGGGGAGGTGCGCCATGTCTACCACCAGTACGTCGTGCGCTCCTCGCGCCGGGCTGCGTTGCAGGCGCACCTGGCCGCGACCGGCATCGGCACGCTCATCCACTATCCCGTCCCCGTGCACCTGCAGCCGGCCTATGCCGGGCGATTGCCCCTCCCTGCGCCCCTGCCGCACACCGAGGCGGTCGCGCGCGAGATCCTGAGCCTGCCCATGTTCCCCGAGTTGAGCGAAGCACAGGCGCGCCAGGTGGCCGCAGCCTGCCTGGATGGCGGTTTCTAGCAAAACCCGCAGGAGATCAGCCGATTCACAACGCAAATACTCCTCAAACAAAAACGGGACAGAATCTTACAGTGCACATATCTTTTCGTCGGAATAATGACGGAAGACGGAAGGTGACAGCAGTGCTGTGTTTGAGGAGGTGAACATGTTCGAGGGTTGGGGACTTTACCTGTTGTTCAGCCTGCCGGCCCTGATCCTGGGCCTGTGGGCGCAGTGGAAGACGCAATCGGCGTTCCGCCGCTATGCCCAGGTCCGCACTGTGCGCGGGCTGACCGGCGCGCAGGTGGCGCGTCTGGTGTTGGACGGCAACGGCCTGTACGATGTGCAGGTCGAGCGCGTCGAAGGCTTCCTGAGCGATCACTACGATCCGACCAAACGTGTGCTCCGGCTGAGCCCGGAGGTTTATGACGGCCAGAGCCTGTCGGCGGCCGGGGTGGCTGCGCACGAGGCCGGCCACGCGATCCAGCACAAGCTGGCCTACGCGCCGCTGCAACTGCGCAGCATGATGGTGCCCACCGTGCAGATCGGGAGCTGGATCGGGCCGATCATCTTCATCGTGGGCTTCTTGATGGCCGGCGCACTGGGCACGACGTTGGCCTGGGTGGGTGTGGGCCTGTTTGCGGCCGTAGCCCTCTTCGCGCTGGTGACGCTGCCGGTGGAGTTCGACGCCAGCCGGCGGGCGAAGCAGCAGCTCGTCGCCAGCGGGGCCGTGATCGGCAATGAGATGCGTGGGGTGAATGCCGTGCTCGATGCCGCGGCCATGACTTACGTGGCTGGCGCGGTGCAGGCGATCTCCACGCTGCTGTACTACGTGTTCTTGTTGATGGGGCGAGGAGAAGAATAGCCTGCACAGCGGGCTCAGGGGCGGTTCGGGGGCAGCGCGCCGTGAGGGAGCGCTGCCCTTTTTTATTTATCGGGGATGCTGTGCTTGGGTGGATGAAGGCGATCCGGCCGGCGATTTGTTCGATGGCGCAGTTGGCCGAAAGCCGCCAAACGTGCTATCCTTGTGGCGCGAGCAACTGACATCGAAGGTAACTCCCATGTCCATCCAGCAAGCCGTCATCTTCGCCACCTTGCTGCTGACCCTGGTCCTCTTCGTCGCCGGCCGCTGGCGCTACGACGTGGTGGCGCTGTTGGCGCTGATGATCGTGACGTTGACCGGCCTCGTCCCGCCGGAACGCGCGTTCAGCGGCTTCGGCAACCCGGCCGTGATCACCGTGGCGGCGGTGCTGGTGCTGAGCCGGGCCCTGCAGAACTCCGGCATCGTGGACCTGATCGGCGAGCGGTTGCTGCAGCTGCGCGGCGGGGTGACCGTGCAACTGGCTGCGTTGACCGGCATCGTGGCTGCGCTCTCCGCGTTCATGAACAACATCGGCGCGCTGGCCTTGATGATGCCGGTGGCGCTCCAGGTGGCGCGGCGGCGGGAGCTCCCGGCCTCGGTCTTCCTGATGCCGCTGGCCTTCGCCTCGCTCCTGGGCGGCATGACGACCCTCATCGGCACCCCGCCCAACATCATCGCCGCGTCATTTCGGGCGCAGGCCGGCGCGCCGCCCTTCGCCATGTTCGACTTCACGCCCGTGGGCCTGGGCGTGGCGCTGGCCGGGCTGCTCTTCATCTCGATCGTGGGCTGGCGGTTGATCCCGCGGCGCCGCGGCCAGACCTCCGCCGACCTGTTTGAGGTCGAAAAGTACATCACCGAGGTGCGGCTGCCGGAGGACTCGCGCCTGGTGGGGAAGCGCCTGCCGCAGATCAACGCGTTTGTCGAGAACGGCGTCAACATCCTGGGGCTGGTGCGCGACGGCGTGCGCCGCATGGCGCCTTCGCCCAAGACGATCTTCACCGCGGGCGACATCCTGATCCTGCAAATCGACGCTGCGGCCCTGGAGAGCCTGGTGGCCAAAGCGCGGCTGGAGCTGGTGGGCAGCGAGCGGATCGTGCGCGAGGACCTGCAATCGGACGAGATCACGCTGTTGGAGGCTGTGGTCATGCCCGATTCGCTGCTGGCCGGTGAGACCGCCTTCAGCCTCGACCTGCGCCGGCAGCACGGCATCAACCTGCTGGCGATCGCGCGGGGAGGCAGCCGTCTGCGCGCCCGGCTGGACCGCATCCGCCTGCGGCCGGGCGACGTGTTGCTGCTGCAGTGCCACGCCCAGACCGCGCGGGACATCCTGGCCACGCTGGGCTGCCTGCCGCTGGCCCAGCGCGAGCTGCGCATCGGTCAGCCCCAGCGCCTCATCCCACCTATCGCCATCTTCGCTGCCGCGCTGCTCCTGGCTGCGGTCGGCCTGGTTCCGGTGCAGATCGCGTTTGTCGCGGCCGTGGTCATCATGGTGATGGGCGGCTTCGTGTCGCTGCGCGAGGCCTACGACAGCATTGACTGGCCCATCATCATCCTGCTGGGCGCGATGATCCCCGTGGGCGAGGCGCTGGAGACCACCGGCGCCGCGCAGTTGATCGCCGGCACCTTGCTGCAGCTCGGCGACCGGGTTTCACCCGCCGCGATGTTGATCATCGTGCTGGTGTTTACCATGTTCCTGTCCGACATCATCAATAACGCCGCTGCTGTCGTGCTGACCGCGCCGATCGCCATCAGTGTGGCGCAGGGGCTAGGCGCTTCGACCGATCCCTTCCTGATCGCCGTTGCCATCGGCGCCTCGTGCGCCTTTCTCACGCCCATCGGCCATCAGTCGAACACCCTGGTGATGGGGCCGGGCGGCTACAAGTTCGGCGACTACTGGCGCATGGGGTTGTTTCTGGAAGTAATCGTGGTGCTGGTGGCCGTGCCGTTGATCATGATCTTCTGGCCGCTGGGCCGGTGAATGCCGCGTCGGGCGTTGACGCGCTCCTGTTGACGCGCGCCTTCCACGGCCACTTTGGTAGTGACCTGATGAAGCGTGGAGATATCGGATGTGCCCACCCATGAGCGAACCTATCCGGCCGAGCCGCCGACAAGATAGGAGGCACGGCCTGGGTATGGTGCTTTGTGTGCTGATCGTTTTGCCGCTGCTCATTGTGGCCTGCGCGCGAGGAACACCACCGGCGGTGACCGCATCGCCGACACCGCCGGTGGCAAGCGCCACAACGCGTCCGACCGCGACCCTGACCCCGGACCCTTTGCCCCGCCGGCGGCCAGCGCCGCGCACAGCACGCAGAGCCATCCCGACCGCGGCCTCGCTGGGCCTGATGCCGACGGTGAGCCGGCCTGCCACAGCCACTCCATCGCCCACACAGACGGCGACGGCGTCTCCTGATCTGACGTCGTTGGCGCCGGCGACGCCGATGACGGAGATGACACCGGATGCGACGGCCGAGGAGGAGGCTGCCGTTCCTGCGAGCTATGTGGCGGTGCGGGTGGTACCGGCCGCTGAATTGCCCCAGGCACATTTTTGGCTGCGGCGTCCCTTCAGCCCCGACTACTCGATGTCGGCCGTCCAGAGCTTCCCGTATGGCAGCACCGGCGGCGGACAATATGTGCTTCATACCGGCGCCGATATCATGAACCCGTGGGGCACGCCGATCCTGGCTGCCGGGGACGGCATTGTGGTCTGGGCGGGGGATGACATCAACCAGGTGTTCGGCCCGTGGCCAGACTATTACGGCCGTCTGGTCATTCTGAAGTTGGCGCTCGACTACGAGGGCCGGCCGATCTTCGTGCTGTACGGCCACGTGAGCGAATCTTATGTGCAGATCGGCCAGCATGTGCGCGCCGGCGATGTGATCGCCGCAGTGGGAATGACCGGCATCGCCATCGGACCGCACCTCCATACCGAGGTGCGCGTCGGTGAGAACAGCTACCTGGCGACGCGCAACCCCGAATTCTGGCTGGAACATCTGCCCGGGCACGGCGCGTTAGCCGGTCGGCTGTTGGACGAGGCCGGCCAGCCCATTCCCGATCAAATGATCCTGGTGTATCGCCAGGAGCAACCGGATGAGGTCTGGCAGATCGCGCCCACCTATCTGGCCGCGCCCGAGATCAACAGCGACGAGCTTTGGGCAGAAAACTTCGTCCTGGCAGATGTACCGGCCGGCGACTACTGGGTCGAGTCTGCCTGCGGCGATATGTTGGCAGCGGGCGCTGTGCACATAGAGGCCGGCCAGGTGACGTTTGTAGAGATACGCTTCCCGATCAGCCCACCGCACTGAGCCGACACCAGGCTCCTGACAGAAGCTTGCTGGAAAGGCTCCCCACCTCCCTGTGGCTGCTAACTGGCTGCTCGGGGTGCTGACCGGTGTCCTGCAGAAGTCACCGGGCCAAGATGGCTCTCAGCGCCTAGAAGTCCTCTGCTTTCACATACGGATGGCTCCACAACGTCACCTGCAACAGGCAAGACTTCACCCACGCCAGATACATCTTCTCCACCTCCTCGGCCGAGTGGCCGCCGCGGGCCAGAAACGGCTTGAGGGTGAAGGTCACCGGGAACACCAGCAGAAACAGGTAGCGAAACGGCACGATCCCCGCGGCGGTCGCGGCATCGGTGCGGTTCTTCTTGGTGCGGTGGTGGCGCAGGCCGATCTCGTGCTGATAGTTCAGCCAATGCTGGTCATATTCGGCGCGCGCGGTGTCCAGTATCCATTGACCGAAGCGTCGCCGCACCGCTGCCAGGTAGTCGCCCAGCGGCTGGCCGCTGGTGGGATCGGCAAAGGTCGCCAGGAGCTGTGGCTGCGATCCGACGAAGCCGTACCAGACATCGAGAATCTCTTCTACGTGATTTTTGACGATGTCGTACGAGAGGCGCAGGTAGTGCACGTCCTCGTCGCCGAACAAAACGCTCCGTTGCATCGCCTCGAATTCCGCAAGGGTGACCGGGGAGGTCGCCACTGCGTCAGTGCCATACGTATAGCCGGGGATAGCGGTTGCTATGGTCATCATGCCCATCCTTCTGTCTGTGGCTGGCGTTTAGGTTATGTTTGGTTTTTGCGGGATGCTTGTGCTATATTTGATTATACAAAGTAGCGGCCGAACATCAAGATGGCACTTTTCGGTAAGGTGGTGACAAAATGGTAAGCGAAGGCTACGCGACAAATCGGTTGCGCTCCGAGATGAACGGCAAAGGCGTGCCGGTTGCGGCGATGGTCGAGGAGATTGTGGGGTGCAAGTGGTCCGTGCAGTTGCTATGGTTGATCCTGGACGGCCGCTATCGCCCTAGCGAGCTATTGCGGGAGCTGCCTGGGCTGTCGCCAAAGGTGATGCACGAGCGCCTGCGCAAAATGGTGGGCTTCGGCATCCTGCTGCGCCATGTGCGAGGCGAAAAGCCTCCCGTCGAAGTCGAGTATCGCCTCACACCGTTCGGCTATCGCTTCATGCGCATTCTGGACGAAGTGCGTCGGCTGCAGGAAGATGTGGACGGCGAACTCGCCAAGGGCTGACCCGAAAAGAGCGCCAGACGTGGCAGGCGCCCGCTGGGTCCGCTCCGGTTCGGCCGCCGACCTGGCCAGGGGCGCCTGCGCAATCCCGCGACGGGGGGCACGTAGACACGGCCTGTGTTTGTAGCCTGGTGTGTGCCAGCACGCTGAGGCGCGGCCGTGATCTCGGAACGAATGCTTGACGTTCATCAGCGGGCTTCCGTGACATTGCCGAAGGGCTTTCGCCTCTGGCAGCCCTGTCACCCCAGCCGATACGCCGCCACGACCCACAGCCCGCTGGCGATCGTCGCGATCCCCTCGCCCAGACCGATCGCCAGCACGGTGCGGTCGGGCCGGGCGGCAGGCCGCGTGCCCCAGGCCACGCGTAGGAGCAGCAGCAGATAGAGCGGTGTCACTGCCCAGGGCGCCCAGCCGAATAGGGCCAGCAGCAGCGCCAGCGCCAGCCCGCCGCCGTAGTGCGTGAGCACCGAGACGCGTGGAGGCGCGGCGATGACGCCCTCGCCGTTGGCCGCCATCCGCAGCGCCAGCCGCCTGCGCCGCAGCCGCCAGCGCGAATAGAGCACCCCGCCCACACCCACGACCGCCATCAACAGCCACAGCACCGGTGCAGTGACCGTCCAGGCGCCGGTCGCCGCGTAGTGCGCGCCAGCGGCCGCCAGCGCCAGGCCGGCCGTGCCGATCACCTCGCTCCACAGCGTGCGCGCCAGCCGCGCGCGGGCAGCCCACAGCTGCAGCGCCAGCAATCCTGCTCCGGCCAGCCCCAGCGGCAGCAGTCCCCACAGCCTGGCTACCGGCAACAGATAGATGCCGGCGCCGACCACCAGCAGCGCACAAACGATCAGCCAGATCAGTGCCGGGGGCATGTCGGCGCGCGTGTGCCCGGCGCGCCAGACGACGTCCAGCGGCTGCCGCGCAAAGAACAGGCCCAGCGCCGCGATGACGAACGCGCCGGCACGGGCATTGACTCCTCCCGCCACCCCCAGGCCAACTGCCAGCGGCACGAGGAAGAGGAACCAGCTGCCGTGTTCTTTGGGTAAAAGCGTCTTGATCTGCATGGTTGCGTTTTGATCCGGGGCAGAGTATACCATTCCACCGCCGCGCCCGAAAAGAGACTTTTGTCGTAGTTTGATTCGTGAATCGGTTGTGTGCTGATCGCGTTCGCGCCATGATCGAGGTCGGGTCCTGTTCAGCACCCATCGGCCCCGACCTGGCGAAGATGAGCGAAACCGTGTCTACTTCAGCAACACCAGCGCCTCGCGGCGCAAGGCCAGTCGCACCTCCTGGCCGACCTGCAGGTTGAGCGGTGCATAGGTGGAGGGCGGGTGGCGCACCTCGATCTCGTGGCCGTTGGGGAGCGCCACGAGCAGATGGCGCGCGCCGGGCCGGAAGCTGTTTTCGATGATCCGGCCTGTGGTCTGGTTGTGCTGCACGGCCTCGGTGAGCGGCCGATCCGGATAGATGATCTTGACATCCTCCGGCCGGATGTAGGCCGTCGCCATCCCGCCGACCTCCACCGCCTGCGGCGGCGCGACGAGTTGCAGGCCGTCCCAGTCGAGCGTCACCCCGCCGACGTCGGCAGCGATGACTCGGCTGCGGAACAGATTGGCGATGCCTATGATCCCGGCCACATGCGCGTCGGCCGGATGGCGGAACACATCCTCGATGGGGCCGATTTGTGCCACTTCGCCGTCCCGCATCACGGCCAGGCGTTGGCCCACCGCGAACGCGTCCTCCAGCCGATGCGTCACATAGATCACCGGCAGTCCCAGCTCGCGTTGCAGCGCGGCCAGATCGCGCTGCAGATGCTGTCGCACGGCCAGATCGAGGGCCGAAAACGGCTCGTCCAGCAGCAGGAGGCGCGGCGCGGCGGCCAGCGCGCGGGCAATGGCGACCCGTTGCTGCTGGCCGCCGGAGAGCTCGTGGGGATAGCGGTCGGCCAGCCGTGTCAGGTTGAGGCGTTCCAGCAGCGCCATCGCCTGCCGGTGTCGCGCCGGCCCGCGCAGCGGGTAGGCCACGTTCTCGAGCGCGGTCAGATGCGGGAAGAGCGCGTAATGCTGAAACACGTAGCCCACGCGGCGCTGCCGGGCAGGCAGGTTGACCGGCCGGGTTCCCTCCTGGCGGCGGAAGAGCACCTGACCGGCGAGGGTGATACAGCCGCGTTCGGGTGTCACGATCCCGGCGATAGCGTTCAACGTGGTGGTCTTGCCCGATCCCGAAGGCCCGAACAGCACCAGGATCTCGGCGCCGATCTCCAGGCGCACGTGCAGCCGGAAAGCCTGCCGATTCACCGTGAAGTCGGCGCTCAGGCCGACCTGGGCCGGGCCACACTCTGTGCTGGTGTATGTCATCTCAGCTCGATTCGGAGGCGGCTGCGGCCGGACGCGTCGGCCTGGGCTGCTCGAAGCGGCGCACCGCCCACAGGCTCAGAAAGGCCAGGGCCGTCATCAGGAGCACCAGCGCGTTGGCCTGGTCGTACTGGCGGTTCTGCACCGCATCGTAGATCGCCAGCGGCAGCGTCTGCGTGCGGCCGGGGATGTTGCCGGCCACCATCAGCGTCGCGCCGAACTCGCCCAGCGCGCGCGTGGCGGCCAACACCAGGCCGGCCAGGATACCCCGCCGAGCCAGGGGCAGCGTGACCCGCCACAGCACCTCGAGCTCGGAGGAGCCCAGGGTGCGCGCGGCGTGTTCCAGCGCCGGATCCACGCCCGCGATGGCCGCACGCGCGGCCTGCACCAGCAGCGGCAGGCCGACCACGGCCGAAGCGATGGCCGCTGCGCCCCACGTGAAGAGGATGCGCCAGCCAAACCACGTCACGATCGGGCTGCCCCGGCCCAGCGCCAGCAGCAAGTAGTAGCCGACCACCGTGGGCGGCAGCACCAGCGGCAGCATGAGCAGCGTCTCCAGCAGGGTGGCGCCGCGAAACCGTCGTCGCGCCAGCAGCCAGGCGAGCGGCAGCCCTGCAGCAACCATAAGCGCCGTGGCGACGGCCGTCACCTGCAACGAGAGCCAAAGCGGATGCCAGTTCATCGGATCGGTTCCTCGCCGGGCAGGATGAAGCCATATTTGCGCATGATGGGCCGGCCCTGAGGGCCGTTCACGAATGCGGCGAAGGCACGCGCCGCGGCCTCGTGCGGCGTCCCACGGACGACCGCCAGTGCCTGGTCAATCGGCGGGTGCAACGTCTCCGGGATCAACGTCCACCGGCCCGGCACGTCCCCGGCCGCGGCCGGCACGCTGAGCGACAGCGCCACAATGGCCACGTCCACGTTGCCCGTCTCCGCGTACTGAAGCACCTGGCGCACATTCTCGCCAAACACCAGTCGGGGCCGCACCGTTTCCCAAATGCCAGCCGTCTCCAGCGCCTGCTGCGCGGCCAGGCCGTAGGGCGCGTGATCGGGATTGGCGATGGCGATGCGACGCACCTCGGGCTGTACCAGATCCTCGACGACCGTGACCTGCAGCGGGCTGTCGGCGCGCATCCAGAGCACGATGCGGCCACGGGCGTACACCTGCTTCGTGTCAGGCACGATCAGCCCGCGCTGCTCGAGCTCTTCGACGAAGCTGATGTTGGCGGACGCAAACACGTCCACGGGCGCGCCCTGTTCGATCTGTTGTGCCAGCTGGCCGGTCGAGCCGAAGTTGAAGACGACCCGGTGGCCGGTCTCCGCCTCGAAGCGCTTGCCGATCTCGCTGAACGCGTAGATCAGATCGGCTGCGGCCGAAACCGTGAGCGTGACCGGCCTCGACTGCTGCACAGGTGCTGCGGGCTGGCAGCCGGCCAGGAACAGAACGGGGACAAGCCAGAACGCCAAACACATACGCACCAGCGCATAACGCTGCCGTCCTCTGCCGTGAAACAAATCGGTCATTTGGCTTTTCGGCAAGATGACCGGCCGTTGCGGCAGATGCTCCCCATGGCCTGTCGGCCTCCATGCGTTACACATAGCGCGGCAGATGCTCCCGATAGTACGCCAGCGTGCGCGCCAGGCCCTCGCACAGCGGCACGGACGGCTGCCAGCCCAGCGTGGCGCGGATCAGTCGGTCGTCGGCGTAGTAGTCACCGATGTCAATGCGCTTGCGCTCGGCCGGAAATTCGCGCACGACGAAGCTGCCGCCGCCGTTGACCTCGACCAGGAGCCGGGCAAGCGCCTCCAGGCTGATCACTTCGAGGCCGCCCAGGTTGAAGACCTGGCCGTCGGCGCGCGGATCGGCGGCCGCCAGCAACAGCGCGGTGACTGCGTCGTCCACATAGGTGAAATCGCGGCGTTGCCCCCCGTCCCACACCTCGAATGGCCGGCCCTCGATCAGCAGCCGCAGCCAGATGCCCAGGAAGGTCTGCCGCGCATCCTTCACGCGCATGCGCGGGCCGTAGGTGTTGGTCAGGCGCAGCGCCACTGCGCGCAGGCCGTACACGTTGTTGTACAGGATGTGATACCATTCGCCGGCCATCTTGTTGATCCCGTTCACATCCACCGGCCGCAGCAGATGCTTCTCGTCCACCGGCAGGGTCTGCGGCTTGCCGTAGATCTGCCGCGTGCTGGCGAAGACGATCTTGATGCCCGGATTGTGCTTGCGGCATGATTCCAGGATCGAGAGCTGTGCCCGGCAGTTGATCTCCAGGTCGGTGTACGGATCGCGCATCGAGTCCAGATGGCTGGTCTGCCCGGCCAGATTGAACAGGTAATCCTGTCCCTGCACCAGGTAGGTCATGCTGTGCTCATCGCGCACGTCGGAGATGTTGACGCGCACGCGATTTTCGATGCCGGCGATGTTAAACAGATTGCCGCCGTACTGGGGGATGAGGCTGTCCACCAGCGTGATCTCTGCGTCCAGCGCCACGAGGCGCCGGGCCAGGTTCGAGCCGATGAAGCCGAGCCCGCCGGTGATCAGGACGCGGCGGCCCGCGAAGATAGAGGCCAGGTCATCGGGCATAATCGTTCTACCCCGTGAAAGCGTCTTGGCTGCTTGTCTGCATCAGGGCTTGACCAGGATCCAGAGGTGAGTCGGCAGGATCGGCTTGACCAGCGGCAGGATCGGCCCGAGCCAGCGCATCAGTGTGCGCGCGGCCGGCCCAGACAGGTAGAACGGGGCCAGAGTCGGCGAGGTCAGCACGCGCACGGTGAAGTCGAGCACCTCGAAATGCTGTGCGGCCAGCGCGCGCAGCTGGTGATACGGCCGTAGCTGGCCAGCCGTGAAGCGCCAGTCGCCGCGCACAATCCCCACCTGTTCCAACCAGCACACCATCCTCGGTGACAGCGTGGCCAGCCAGGGCAGGCAGTTCTCCCGGGCCGCTAGGCCCCACAGGTTGCGCGCGCTGAAGAAACAGAGGCCCCGCGGCTTCAGCACGCGCGCAATCTCCGCGAAGAGGCCAGCCACATCGCCGACGTACTGGTAGACCTGATTGCAGATGACCAGGTCGAACGCCACATCTCGACACGGCAGCGCCAGTGCAGAGCCAGCCACCGGATGGGCTCGTTCTGCAGCGGCCCGCTGCCCGGCAAACCGGCCGAGCGCCTCTCGATCTACATCAATGCCGACGACCAGGGCATGGCGCTCGGCCAGCGCGCGCCATGACGCCGGTAGAGCAGCCGATATCCAGACAATGCCAGGCGGCAGACTCTTGAAGAGTGATGCCGCCCGCAGCGGTGACCTGCGCCAGCAATGCCAGGATCTTCTCGGCGTGCGTCCGGCGGCCGGCCAGATCATACATGGCCGGGTCGTGCGCGGCATAGTTACGGCTTCCGATCATTTTTCAATTATACCAGAGGTCGAACGATGGCCGAAAGTCGGCCGCATCGGGCTGCGGCAGCGGCTTTTTTTCGCCGCCTGTTTCACCTGTGATACAATCGTCTGCATGCGAATCCCGTGGACACGGCTGATCAAAGGAGCGGTTCTGCTGGCAGCCCTGGGTTTCCTGGCGGCTCTGGTGCATAGCCAGTGGACGGTTTTGCAGCAATATGAGTGGCGGCTGGCCCCAGGGTGGGCGCTGGCGGCCCTGATCGGCATCGAGCTGGCCTGGCTCTTCGAGGCAGCCACCTGGCGCATGATTCTGACCGGCCTCGGCGGCGTTCTGCCCATCCGACAGAGCTATCTCGCCTGGTTTCTGAGCAACATTTTGCGCTATATCCCCGGCAACATCTGGCAATTTCTGGGCATGGCCGAGCTGGCGCACGAGGACGGGGTGCCGCGTCTAGTGACCCTGACGAGCATTGTATTGCACCAGGTGATCTCCACGGCGGCTGGTGTTGTGCTGGCGGCGTGTTTCTTCGCGCTGTTCGGCAACGGCGATTGGCTGAGTTACTTCCGACCGTTGCTCCTGATGGCGCCTCTCGGCCTGTTCCTGTTGCAGCCGCAGATGCTGGAGCGGGCGCTCAACTGGCTGTTGGGCAAAATGGGACGGCCTTCGATCCGCGTGTCCCTTTCCTGGCGGCAGATCTGGGCGCTGGTGGTCCGCTACCTCGTGGTCTGGCTCCTCATGGGGCTGAGCTTCGCCGCGCTGGTGCGCGCGGTCACGCCGGTGGATTGGCCCGCCGTCGCGTATCTCGTTGCTTCTTGGGCGGCCGCGTATGCCATCGGCTATCTGACCCTGTTGACGCCGGCCGGGCTGGGCGTGCGTGAGGGCGCGCTGACCCTCCTCCTCTTTCCGATCGCGCCGCCGGGCGTGGCAGCCGTGATCGCGCTCGTCGCCCGGCTGTGGATGGTGCTGGGCGAGGTGCTTGCCGCGGCCGTGGTGCTGGCCGTGCGCGCAACGGGACGGCGGAGGCGATGATGGCCGGTCGGGGACGCACATGGTCGGGCCTCGATCGGCATGCGCGCCGGCTGGTGTCCGGCCTGCAGCCGGCGACCCTGGTCGTCCTGGTCGCCATGCTGCTTTTCACTGTCTGGTTCTCGGCCTACAGCATCCGCCTGCACGAAGCGCACCGCACGCATAAGGCCGACCTGGGCCAGATTGACCTGGCGATCTGGAACACCGCACACGGCCGCTTTGTCCAGGAGATCAAGGACGATCGGGTGAGCACCCGGCTGACCGATCACGTCGAGCCGATCTTCCTGCCGGTGTCGCTGATCTTCTGGCTGTGGGATGATGTGCGCGCGTTGCTGATCCTGCAGGCGGCGTTGCTGGCGGCTGGCGCCTGGCCGATTTATCGGATCGCCTTGCAACGTTTTGGCCGCGTGGCCGACGATGCGCTGTCTGTTTCGGCTGCGTCATGGCCGGCCGCGATCTTCGCGTTGGCCTATCTGCTGATGCCCGCGTTGCAGGCGGCGGCCGTCGCCGAGTTTCATGCCCTGGCGCTGGCCCCGGCGTTCATCGCCTGGGCGCTGTGGGCGGCCGAAGCCCGGCGCTGGGCCCGGTTCGTCGCGGCCTCGGTGGTGCTGATGAGCGTGCAAGAGGGGATGGCGCTGCTGGCGGCCGGATTGGGCGTCTATGCATTGGCGCTGGGCGCACGCCTCGCGGCCGACGGCCGCTCGCCGCAGCAACATCGCGGCGGCGACAGGACAGGGGGGACCGCCTTCGTCAATCCGGCGCTCCTGGCCGGCGCAGCGGTCCTGGTTTTGGGCCTGGCCTGGTTTTACGTCGCCACCTTCATCATCATCCCGCATCATGCTGCACAGGTCTACGGCGTGGCACAGACCCCCTACGTGGCGCGCTACGGCGAGCTGGGCGAGAGTTTCGGCGATGTGCTCAAATCGCTCGTCACGCGGCCGCATGTGGCGCTGCGCATCGCGCTGGAGCCGCCCCGGGCCGGCTATCTGATCCGTTTACTGGCCGGGACGGGCTTCCTGGCTGTGCTCGGCCCGGAGATCCTTCTGCTGAGCGCGCCGTTGTTGCTTGCCAACCTCTTCAGCTCCTTTCCGATGCAGTATTTCGGCGAACTGCACTACTCAGCCCCGCTGGCGCCCTACCTGATCGTGGCGGCGATGACGGGGTTGCGCCGTTTCCGCAGCCAGGCCCGGCCGCTGACCGGTCCGCGCGCTGCCCTCATCGTGGGGCTGGCGCTGCTCGCCGTCGGCGCGCTGAGCCGTCAGGTGCAGGCCGGGTACACGCCCATCGGCAGCGAATTCCAGCGCCTCGGCCCCGGCTGGCCGGCGGTCACCGCGCATGAGCGCCTGCTCTCCCGATTTGCCCGGCAGATCCCGGCCGACGCGGCGCTCAGCACAACGACCAATCTCTACCCGCATCTCAGCCACCGGCCGCTCATCTATCAGTTCCCGTGGCTGGGCCAGGCCGAATGGGCGCTGATAGACGTGACGGTCTCCGGCGACGCCCACCCGGCCGATGTCCGTCGCGAGGCGCTGCGCCTGCTGGAGACCGGCTGGGGCGTGGTGGATGCGGCGGACGGCTATCTGCTGCTGGCGCGCGGCCGCGGCGAGGTGACGATCCCGGACGCGTTTTACGATTTCGCACGCGCCTCGCTGGGCACAGCACCGCAATTTGAGCTCGACATAACATACGGCGGCCGGCTCAAGCTCATCGGCTACGATCTGGCCGACAACCCGAAATGGCGTCGCACCGTGCTCCGGCTCTACTGGCAGCCGGTCGCGCCGCTGCCGGCCGACACGCGCCTCGTCTGGTGGATCGTTGGGCCGGATGGCGAGACCGCGGCCGACGGTGCCGTGGAGCCGATGCCGGCGCTCTTTTGGTATCCGCCGGCGAGCTGGCAGGTCGGGGAGACGGTGGTGGTGAGCACGCTACCGATGTTGCTGCCGCGTGCCTGGGCGCCCGTCGTGGCCGTGGAGGCAGAGGGCCGGCGCTGGCTGCCCGCAGTCGGCCAACGCCCTGCGGCCGAGCCGGTGCAGGCGACGTCGGCGGGCGAGGCCGTCCTGCCGGCGTGGGAGCGCCAGGCCGGCTGGCTGGCGCCTGCAGGCGAGCCGCGCGAAAAATATCCGGTGCAGGCGCGTTTTACAGGTGAAGGCTGGAGCGTGCGCCTGACCGACATGGCATGGCGGTCGGCGATCGCGCCCGGCCATCGCTTCGCGCTGGCATTGCGCTGGGCCGCAGATGAGGGCCCGGCCCCGCGCAACTATCGCGTCTTCGTCCACCTGCGCAACGCGCAGGGCCAGACGATCGGCCATGGCGATGCCACCCCGACCTGGTTCAGCCCGTTGCCGGTGAGCCGCTGGCCGCGACCGTTCGCAACCTGGTCGGCCTACGGTGTGCCCGTGCCGTCTGACGCCGCGGCGGGGGAATACACGCTCGTAATCGGCTGGTACGATTATGAGACCGGCAAGCGCCTGAACGCCGACAGCGCCGCGGGGAACAGCCCGACCACGGAATTCGTCTTGGGGAAGGTCGTGATAGATCCGCTGGCCGGCCCGCGACCCGACCTGTGCTGCCTGATGGCGACGGCGTGTTGCGGTTCGCAGGAGTAGGGGAAATCGGCAGATGAGGCTGGACGCATCACGTTTGACGCCCGACGTTGCGCGTTGCGCGTTGCGCGTTTCACGCTTGCTGCTGCTCGTGCTCGTGGCAGCCTTCGCGCTGCGCGTCCATCGCCTAGCCGCGCAAAGCCTTTGGTACGACGAGGCGGTCACCGCGTATGTGGCCGGCCAGGATCTCGCCGGGCTGACGCGTTGGACGGCCGAGGACATCCAGCCACCGTTGTACTACTATGTGGTGGCCGGCTGGATGGCAGTGGCCGGTCGAAGCGAGTGGGCGCTGCGTTTTCCCTCGGTTGTCTGGAGCGTGTTGACGGTCGCGCTGGCCTGGACGTTGGCGCGGCGATTGCTGGCCTCTCGAACGGCCGCGTTGCTGGCGGCGCTGCTGTGTGCGTGCTCGCCCCTTCATGTGTATTACGCCCAGGAAGCCCGCATGTACACGCAGTTGACCTTCCTGGGCATGCTGGCCGGCTATGCGCTGCTGCGGGCGTGGACGGCTGGCCGTCGCGCGCGCGGCTGGTGGGCGCTGTTCGTCATCGCGGCGGTTGCAGCGCTCTACACGCATTATTTCGCCGCGTTTTTGCTGCTGGCCTATGGGCTGTGCGTGCTGGTTGCGCTGATCGTCGGGCTGGTACAAGCGCGCCGCACCGCGCAGTGGCGCATCGTGACGGTGGCGCGGCGCGGCGTGACGGCCATCCTGTCCGCCCTGGCGATCATCGTGTTTTATCTGCCCTGGCTGCCCGCCATGCTCACGCGCTATCGGGTGGATCGCTCCTACTGGCACGGCGCGCTGAAGCTCGGCGAGGCGTTGCGCCACGTGGCCATCAGCTTCACCGCCGGCGCGCCGGAGATGATGCTCGAACCGAACGCGGTGCGCCTGCTGCCGTGGTTCGGCCTGGCGCTGGTCGCGGCGCTGAGCGGGCTGATCGGGCAGGGCTGGCCGCGTCGGGGGCCAGATGACCGGCGTGGGCATGCCGACGCCGGCCGGAAGCACATGGCCGTGATGTCGCTCGTTCTGCTCACCTGCCTGCTCGTGCCGATCCTCGGCATCCTGGCGCTGGCCTCGCGCACGCCCAAGTTCAACGCGCGCTACCTGATGCTGGCGTCGCCGGCCTATCTGGTGCTACTGGCCGGCGGCATGGCGGCGTGGCTGCGATGGCCAGGCCGGCGTCTGTGGCACCTCATGGGCCGGGCGGGAACTGTCGTCGTCTTGGGCTTCTTGCTCTGGGTCTCGTTCGCCTCGCTGCGGAACTGGTTCGGCGACTGGGCTTTCGCCAAGGCGCAGTGGCGCGATCTGACCGCGTTCGTGCGGTCGCAGATCGCGGCCGACGAGATGGTGGTGCTGGTGTCGGGCCATGCCTGGCCGGCGTGGGACTATTACGCTCCCGACCTGCCGCGGCTTCGCCTGCCCGAGCTGGACATCCTGGATGTGGAGGCTGTGCTCGGCTTCGATGACGGGCCGGCGCTGGGCCGGGCGTTGGCCGGCAGGCGAGGGGTGTGGCTGGTGCGTTGGCAGGCAGAGGCAGTGGATCCGGTCGGCTTCGCGGCCTATTTTTTGGACCGCATCGGCGTTGAACAGCCGCAGCCGCGACATTTCTGGCACCTCGAGCTGCGCCATTGGCGCCTGAACGAAGACACGACCATTGCCCCGGCGCCTGCTCCGATGCACGCTGACGGCGCCAACTACGCGCACAAGCTGGCGCTCATCGGCTGGGACGATCCGCGGGATCGCGTGCTCACCGTCTACTGGCAGCCGCTCAACCGGATGACCGCCGACTATCGGGTCTCGTTGATCCTGATGGATGAAGCAGGCCGGGAAGTGGGGCGCTGGGACGGCCGGCCGGCGGGCTACGACTACCCGACCACCCGCTGGCAGCCCGGCCGGCCAGTCTTTGGCCGCTATCCGCTGCCCCTGCCCGAAGCGGCAGCCGCCGGAAACTACTACGTCTCTCTGGCCGTCTACGATGACGCCGACCCTGCGGGCCTGGATATCCGGGACGTGGCCGACAACCCTGCGGGCAAGCGTGTGCGGCTGGGGCCGCTGCGCCTCGGTGACCGCTGAGGGCGTTTTGACGGACGACTCGTCGTCTGATAGACTTAATCACCCGTGCCAGGCACTCTGGGAGATGCCTGCGAAGTCCTGCGAGAGCAGGGGCACGGAGACGCAGCCAACTGGATCATCTTCTGGAGGTCACCTGTGCGGGTTAATGCCCGGTTTCTTTGCTTTCTCTTTGCTGCCGTCGCGACCTTCGCGCTGACCGGCTGCGGCCTGGCGCCCATCCTCTCGGATGTGCGGGTGGCGCCGGCGGTGATCTCGCCGAACGCTGACGGGACCGATGATGTGGCCCACATCAACTATCGGATCAATCGGCTGGCCACTGTCTCCATCTATTTCGTGGATGCTGAGGGCGGTCGCCACTATTTCCGCCGCGAACAGCGCCGGTCGCCGGGGAAATACGACGTGTACTGGGGCGGCGTGATCAACGATCCGCGCGTGCGCGTGGTGGATGGCAAGCCGATGCTGGTGGAGAGCCAGGTTCTGCCCGACGGCCTCTACACATGGGTCATCGAGGCGGTGGATGATGCCGGCCGCAGCCAGGCAGTCCAGGGGCAGATCACCATTCGCGACGCGGATACGACGTTGCCCGAGCTCCACAACTTCACGGTCATTCCGGCGGTCTTCCGGCCCAACCAGGACGGCCTGCGCGACGATCGGGTGGCTGTGTCGTACTATTTGACGAAGAAGGCCGAACGGGCGCAAGTCTATCTGGTGCCGGCCAACCCACAGCCGGGGCAGCCGCTCTTGAAGTACCCGGTAGCCGAGAAGCCGTCGGCGTCTACGGTCGAGCCGGGCGCGGCGGGCTATCATGGCTACGACTACGATGGCGGCGTGGATCTGAACGCGGAGCCGCCGCCCGACGGCGACTACATCGTCTACGGCGAGGCCGAGGATCGGGTGGGCAATCGGGTGGTCGTCAGCGCCACGTTGACGATCCAGGAAGGGGGCAAGCCGCGCGCCGAGGTGGCCGGCGGCGAGATAGATTGGCAGGGCGAGATGAACCGCGTGGTCGGTGTGCCCCTGGGCCAGAGCCTTTGTTTCACCGCCACAATCGTCAACATCGGGCCGGTGCCGATTCGCACCGCCGGGCCATGGCCGGGCCAGAAGTACAAATTCAGCCAGAATTATAACGCGCTGGCCGCAGCGCAGGGCGAAGAGTCCTGGTATCAGCAGGCGGGCATCTGGCGCTTCGGCGTGAACTTCGATACCACCGGTGTGGATTTCCCGTTCCGTTGGGCCATCGGCCGCAAAGAGGATTTGGAGGAGCGCATCATTGACGGCCGGCCGCAATATTATCTGCTGCCCGGCAAGCGCGGTCAGGTGAGCGGCTGCATCGAGTTCGACCAGAAGCCGCCGGTCGGCACGAACTTCTGGTGGGGCGGGCTGATCCACGAGTTCGTGCAGGTGGTGAACAACGACATTGACCGCATTAGCGTGGCCGTGGGGGCGCCGTGAAGCAGGAGCAAGCCGCGATCCCGCCGACGCCGCGCGCGATGACTGCGTCGCTGGCCGTCATCATCGTCAGCTACAACGTGCGCGAGCTATTGGCTGCCTGTCTGACGGCCACGTTCGCCAGCCTGGCGCGCAGTTCCTGGCTGCGCTCAACCGTGTGGGTGGTGGATAATGCTTCGGCCGACGGCAGCGCCGACATGGTGGCGGCCGCGTTTCCGCAGGCGCAGCTGATCGCCAGCCCTCATAATCTGGGCTTTGCGGCCGGCAACAACCTGGTGTTGCGCCGGCTCGGCTTCGGCGGGGAGGCGCCGCAGCGTGCGAGTGTGCCTGCAGCGGCTGGGGGGGGAGAGCCGGTCACGTCGCCGCAATTCGTGCTCCTCTTGAATCCGGATGCCGAGCCGATGGACGATGCCATCGGCCAGATGGCGGTTTTTCTGGCCGATTATCCTGCGATCGGCGGAGTCGGCGCACAGCTTCAGTATGGCGATGGCCGGTTTCAGCATGCTGCGTTTCGCTTTCCCGACCTGTGGCAACTCTGGTTCGACTTCTTTCCGCCCCGGCCGCGGCGGCTGCTGGAATCGCGGCTGAACGGCCGTTATCCGCGCCGCCTGTACGCGGCCGGACAGCCCTTCCCGATAGATTTCGCGCTCGGCGCGGCGCTCATGGTGCGCGGGGAGGCGATCATGGCAGCCGGTCTGCTCGACGAGGGGTATTTCATGTACGCCGAGGAGGTGGACTGGTGCTGGCGAATGCAGCGGGCGGGTTGGCCGTTCTACTGCGTCCCTGCCGCGCGGGTGATCCATCATGGCGGCGCCAGCGCACAGCAGTTTCGGGCGCAGTCGTTTCTCAATCTGTGGCGCAGCCGCAAACGCCTGTATGATCGCTTTTATCCGCCGACGCAGCGCCGACTGGCCGGCCTGATCGTGCGGCTGGGCATGTGGGCCGAGGCGCGACGGGCGCGGGCCGCGGCCGCGCGTGGGGCGATCACCGCGGGGGAGCTTGGTGTCCGCCTGGCAGCGATCGCCGAAGTGCAGGCATTATTCGCAGTGATTTAGTTTTGGGGGGAAGGTGCAATCCCATTTCGTTTCACCGATGGTTTCTTTGGCCGCGGTCGTGCTGGCGAAGGACGCCGAGCGTCACATCGGGCCGTGCCTGGAGACGCTGCGTTTTGCGGACGTGATGGTGGTCGTCGTGGATCCGGTCAATACGGACCGAACGGCCGAGCTGGCCGAGGCTGCCGGCGCGCAGGTGTTTCGCCGCGCCTTCGACAATTTTGCCGGCCAGCGCAATGCCGCGTTGGATGCTGTCCCGGCGGAGTGGGTCTTCTTCGTGGACGCCGACGAGCGCATCCCGCCGGATCTGGCCGCAGAGGTGCGTCGCGTGATCGCCGGCCGCGCTGAGGTCGGCTGGTGGGTGCCGCGGCACAATTTCATTGTCGGCCAGCCGGTGCGCCACGGCGGCTTCTATCCCGACTATCAGCTGCGGCTGCTGAAGCGCGGCCGGGCGCGCTATGATCCGACGCGGCCCGTCCACGAGGTCGTGCTGCTCGACGGCCCGGCCGGCTATTTGCAGCACGAGATGATCCACTACAACTATGACGATTGGGGCCAGTTTCATGCCAAGCAGCGCCGCTACGCGCGCATGGAGGGGCGCATCCTGCGCGAGCGAGGGGTGCGGCCGTGGCCGCATAAGTTCGTGCGCCAGCCGCTGCGGGAGTTCTGGCGGCGCTATGTCACGCTGCAGGGGTATCGGGACGGTTGGATTGGCCTGAAGCTTGGGGTGTTGTTGGCCTTCTACTACGGCTTCATGCCGCATTGGTATTTGCTGCGCGGCATATGAGCCGCCCTGACCCGATCGTGGCCGGCCAGGGCGGCTGATCACCGCGGCATGGGCACGCCGATGCGCTTCAGGATGCGCGGCAAGGCCGCGGTGATCAGGCGATCCAGCTTGTCGGCAGTGGCGGCATATTCTTCGGGCGAGCCTCCATACGGGTCGGCGATCTCCTCGCTGCGGCCCATCATCTCCGTCAATAAAAACACCTTGTTCAGGTGTTTGGGGTCGAGATGGAAGAGAAAGCGTCGGTGGGTCTCTTCCATCACCAAGACGATGCTCGCGCGTTCCAGCAACGCGGCGCTCATCGCGGTGGAGCGATGCTCAGCCAGCGAGATGCCGCGCTGCTCGAGCGCGAGTGCAGCCCCCTGGCTGGCCGGTTCCCCCTCCCTGGCCCAAATCCCCGCCGATTGCACTTCCACCTGGCCGTTCAGGCCCAGTTCGGCAATGCGTTGTCGCATCAGCGCGGCTGCCATCGGTGAGCGACAGATGTTGGCCGTGCACACGAAGAGGATGGTTTTCATTTGGTTACGATTTTCAGGACATCTCGGGCTGGATCAGCGCGTAGTCGCCGCTGCGCCGCTTGTAGACCACGTTGATCTGGTTCTGATTCATGTTGAAGAAGACGAAGAAGTCATGGCCGAGCAGCTCCATCTGGTCAATGGCCTCCTCTTCGTCCATCGGCACCATCTGAAAACGCTTGACGCGCGTGATGCGCGAGGGCTGTTCCTCGACTACCGCCTCTTCGGCCGCTGCGGCGATCGGTTCCTCGGCTTCTTCGCCGCGTTTCGCCCAGCGCCTTCCTTTGTAGCGATCCGCCTGCCGCTGCATCTTCTCGAAGACGGCATCTACCGATGCAAACATGTCGGCCGAGGCCTCTTCGGCGCGTAGGATGGCGTGTTTGGTGCGCAGGGTCACCTGCGCGATCTGGCTGTCTTTCGCCGCGCGCGTGTTCTCGACGGCGAGCTCGACGCGTGCCTCAATGATGTTGGGCAGGTACCGATCCAACCGGCCGATCTTCTTCTCGACGTAAGCCCGCAACGAGTCGGTGATTTCGAGATTTTTTCCGGAGATGGCGAGTTGCATGAGGTACGCTCCTTTCCGAATAGAATAGGGCGCCGCCAGCCATACGCCTAGAGGACTGGCAGGCCAGGCCATGCGGTCGCCCGTGTGAGTAGGCATATTATAGTGCGCTTTGGCGAAAAAGTCAATGCTCGCCGAAGCGGTCGAACAGGTCGGCCGCTTCGGCGCACTACCCGAACGCGTCATGCCGCTGTGGTTTGGCCGGTGTGTTGGTGCCAGCCCTCCCCTCCTGCCGACGCGAGACCGGTCGGCCAGACACCGGTGACGGGCGGCAGCACAGGCGGCCCCAGGCTGACCGTGACGGCAATGATCTCCGACTGGTAAAGGGTCACGCCGTCGCGCGTGCTGACGACGATGCGATAGGTGTGCCGGCCTTTGGGTGTGCGGGCAGGCAGCGGATACTGCCACTGGCCTCGCGCGTCGGCCAGCACTTTGGCTAATAACGTATTGCCCTCATAGACGTTGACCAGGGTGTCCGGCGGCACGACGCCTTGCAGGATGCCGATCGGCGAAGGCGCCTTGCCGGTCGAGGGCGTGAAGGTCAACGGCTTGAGACCGGTCGCGCCGGCGGCGATCACCACTTCATAGATGCTGCTTGCCGTATCCTTGCCGTCTGGGCCGACGCTGGCGACGCGCAGGATATGTTTGCCGACCGCCAGAGCGATCGGCGGCACGAAGTACCAGCGGCCGCGAGCATCTGCCTGCGCCTCGCCGAGCAAGACATCGCCGACGTAGATGCGCACGGTGCTGCGCGGGGCGGCCATGCCCGAAAGCACCGGCTGGCTGGATTGAATGGGACCGGCCGGCAACGAGAGCGTCGGCGCGCCGGCTACGGGTGTTTGGGGCGCGGCCAGGGCAGCCGGACCGGGGACCACGGTCACGGTGAGCACGGCCGCGTCGAGTTGCTCCGTGCCATCCGGCAGGATGCTGCGCGCGGTGAGAGTCTGTTTGCCTTCGGTCAGCACGGGCAGCAGCACGCGCCACACGCCATCTGCGTCGGCCACGATCTCTGCAATCAGCTTGTCGCCGAGATAAACGCGAACCGTGGCGCCCGGCTCGGCCTTGCCTTCCAGCAGCCCCGGTGCGGTGGCCGGCAGCTGGGCGTCCGGTTCGGGGGCGGTGATCTCGGCGGGCGCCGCAGTGGCGGCCGGTTGCACCGTGGTTACAGCCATGGGCGAGGGGACAGCAACCGGTGTGCCGGGCGCTGCCCTGGGCTCGATGGTCAGGTAGAGCGGGGTGGACATGCTGACCAGCCGGCCGGCTTCGTCGTAGATGCGCGCGGTCAGGATGTGCAGGCCAGGGGCCAGCGACGGCAAAGTCAGCCGCCAGACGCCATCGGCGTCTGTGACGACTTCTCCGATCAGGGTTTCGCCGTCGTAGATGCGCAGCTTCGTGTTCGGCCCGGCCGTGCCCGACAGCGAGATGGGCATACCCTCTGGTAACGTGATGGCCTCGGCACCGGGGACCAGCGTCGCGGTCGGCACCGGGGTGACGGTCGGCGTGGGCGTGATCGTCGGGCTGGGCGTTGCCGTCGCTGTCGCCGTGGGCGAGAGGGTGGCCGTTGCGGTGGGCGTCGGCGTGGGCGACACGGTGGCGGTCGCAGTGGCCGTGACCGTCGGCTGCGGGGTCGCGGTGGCCGAGACTGCCATCACGGTGACCGGGACCGATGCTGCCAGGACGGTGCCATCCGGCGCCACGATGCGCGCGCTCAGGGAGTGCGGGCCAGCTGTCAGGCCGGGCAATACCAGCCGCCATTTGCCGTCTGGGCCGGCGGTGGTTTCGCCGAGCAGTTTGTCGCCGTCGTAGATTTGGATCTTCGCGCCAGGGAGGGCGATGCCGGTCCACTCGCTGGGCAGGCCGGCCGGCAACTGGCTGCCTTCGGTCAGGCCGGGCAGGGTGAGCGGCACCACTGTCGGAGTCGGGGTGGCGGTCGGGGGCGGCGGGGTGGGCGTCGGTACGGTCGCGGTCGGCGACGGCGCGACAACGGTGACGCGCACGGGCGCGGATTCGGCCAGCTGGGTGCCGTCCGCAGCGAAGGCGCGCAGTTTCAGCGTGTAATCGCCGGCCGTGAGGGGCGGCAGCGGCAGACTCCACTTGCCGTCAGGCTCCGCAACGGTTTCGGAGAGCTGTTTGTCGTTGGCGAAAAGCCGCACGGTGGCGCCAGGCTCGGCTGTACCCGTCAGCGTCATGGCCGTGCCCGCGACGATCTGCGCGCCGTCGGCCAGGCCAGTGATGGTCGGCGGCTGCGCGGTCGGCTTGGGCTGGGTCGGCGCCGGCGCAGGCGTGGCAGGAACCAATGTCGGCGTGAGCATGGCAGGCGTCGGCGCCGGCACCGGCGCGCTGCCGCCCGTGGCCGCAGTGACGACCACCGCGATGAGCAGCAGCGCAGCCACCAGCAGGTTCCAGCGGTCGAACTGCCAGTACCAGTAGGGTGGGCGATCTAGGCGCATGGCTACCTCCCTCGTTGGGCAAGTAGCTCTTTGGCCTGGGCGATCCAACCAGCGTAATCGGGCATCCGCCAGGTCGGCGCCTTGCAGATCTCGGCCAGCTGTTCGACGGTGGCGTTGGCCAGGGCCTCGTAGGTGCAGATGCCCGCATCGTAGAGCCGGCCCTCAAAGACGGGGCCGATCCCCTGCAAAGGTTCAAAATCATCGGGCGGCGTGCCGCTCCAGCCGCGGCCCACGGTGCCGGTTTCCTCGGCCAGGCTACGAGCCGCAGCCTTGATGGCCGCCAGGTCTACTTTTTGGAAATCCTTGATGCCGAGGATGCGGCTGAGTTCGGCGTCATCTGTGTTTGCCAGCTCCCAGAAAGTACCGATCCCCGCTTCATACAGCCTGGTCTCGTAGGTCGAGCTGATGCCTTTGACTTTGCTCAAGTCCTGCGGGCAGGCGACCAGCTCGGCGATTCCCCGGCTGCGTTTGCCGGATAGGAGTCTGGCCTGCGCGATCCAGGCTGCGTAATCGCCCGGACGTAAGCCAGCTTGCTTGATGACCTCATCCAATTGTTCGGGTGAAGTCTCTGCCAGTTCGTCGAACGAGGTGATCCCGGCTTTTTTCAACACGGCCGCGGTCTTGTCGCCCACGCCGACGATGAGCGTCAGGTCATCGCCGCCTTCAGCTGCTGCAGCCTGGCCGGCTTGCAAGCTGGCCAGATCTCCCGCTGCGGCCAGACGCGCCTGCTCGCGCCAGGCCTCGTAGTCCACTTTGCGCCAGCTGGGCGCCTGGATGATCGCGGCCAGGCGGGCGCTATCGGTGTCGGCCAGCTGGGCAAATGTCGTGATGCCGGCTGCGCGTAGCTTAGCGGCATAAACGGAGCCAATTCCCTGGATGAGGAGCAGATCGTCCGGCGCTTCAATCTCGACGGCGGGCAGTTCGGCCTTCACCTCGGGCGCTTCGACCTCGACGGCGGGCAGCTCGACCTCCACCTCGGGCGCGGCGACCTCGACGGCGGGCAGCTCGACCTCCACCTCGGGCGCGGCGACCTCGACGGCAGGCAGTTCGACCTTCACCTCGGGCGCTTCGAGTTCGACGGCGGGCAACTCGGCCTTCACCTCGGGCGCGACGACCTCGACGGCGGGCAGTTCGGCCTTCACCTCGGGCGCTTCGACCTCGACGGCAGGCAGCTCGGCCTTCACCTCGGGCGCGGCGACTGTGACCGCCGCAGAGGCCGCGGCGGCAGCAGCCCGACTGGTCGCAAGTTGATCCTCTAGCAAGCGCACCTTGGCTTGCTCACGGCGCAGCTCCTCGTCGCGCGCGCGCAGCTGCGCCTCGATGTTGGCCAATCTGCGCTGGCATTCAAGCCGACGGCGTCGGAAGAACCATAGTTCGAACAACCATTCCAGAACCCAGCCGATGAGGATACCGAGTAATAAGGCAAACCAAGGGTTGAGATTGAGGGACATGTTGGCTCCTTTCTGTCGGCGATTCCCGATAGATGACGGCAAGAGAGGATGGATCATGGCATGATGTCCTGCGTTTGGCCCATACCCCAGATGAACTTGATGTAATTATACTACAGAGCATAGGACATTCAAGTTGCGTTTTATATTACGAGTGAAGTGTAAAACGCCATTTCGCTTCAGCCGAAGGCGACAGGGGCGATCCAACCGGGCATTACGCTTGTTGGGGCCGCATGGCTTTTTCGCGTTCAGCGCGTTCGTACATCTGGCCGCGCAGCACCTGCAGGTCATGGGGCACTGTGCGGGCGGCGAAGGTGAAGAAGAAGGCGCACACCAGCCACGTCGAGACGCAGATCAGCAGAATGGCGTCGTGCAGCGAGGAGCGATCGGCGATTGCCCCGGCGATCAGAGGCGCTAGCGCTGCGCCGGCCGATTCGATCAGATACTGGATCGCGAGCGCGGTGCTGCGCACCTCGGGCAGGGTGATGTCATACACCGTTGCGACGACGTTGGGCGCGGCGAAGGGGATGAAGAGCGCCGTGAGCGCCAGCATGACCAGGAAGAGCCCCTGATTGGTTGCGGGCACGCCGAGCGTGAGGGTGAGCAGCACCGCGCCGGTCAGGACGCCGACTCCGGCGACGATCAGGCGGCCGCGTGGGGTGCGGCGGAAGAGCGCGTCGCCCAGCGCGCCGCCGAGCGGATAACCGGCCGCCAGTACCAGCACGGCCACGGCCATGGTCACGAACAACATCGTGCCCGAGTAGCCGCGCTCCTTCTCCAGATAGGTGAAAAACCAGAAGGTGATCACGTTCCACGGAAAGACGCCGAAAAAGCCCTGCAGATACAGGGGCCGCAACGTGCGCTTCGAGAAGAGGGCGCGGGCGGTCGGCCAGCTGAAGCGATAGGTGGTGACCATCTCGATGCCGGCCATTTCCGGCTCGCTGCCTCCGCGCTTCGGCTCGCGCACGCCGAAGAAGATCACCGCAGCGAGGATGATGCCGAGGACGCCGGTGATGTAGAAGACGCCGCGCCAGCCGATGGTATCTTTGAGCCCCAGCGCCAGGATCATGCCGGCGAGGAAGCCGAGCGGCATGGCCAGCTCCAGGATGCCGTTGATCTTGCCGCGCATCTTGGGCGGGAAGTAGTCGGCGATCAGGCTGTAAATGCCCGGATAGCTGGAATCGTCAATGCCGGTGCTGGCGCGCGTGGCCAAGAAGGCGCGATAGCCCGGCGCAATGGCGTTCAGCCAGGTGGTGGCGCCCCAAATGAAAGAGGCCAGGGCCAGCAGTTTGGCGCGGCCATAGCGGTCGTACAGGTAGCCCCAAATCGGATAGAAGAGCGCCGCGACGATCAGCGCGCCGGTGGAGACGGCACCCATCTGCGCCATCGTGATCTGAAAGGTGCGCATGATGTCGGGGGTCAGGGTGCTGATCAGCAGGCGATCCGACTGATGCAGCAGCATGAAGGCGAAGAAGACAGCCACAACAAACCAGCGATGTCGGGTTGTGTGCATGGTGGCGCTCCGCTTGGCCGGAACTGGGCGACAGGCGCTCGCCTGCCGGCAGGATGATGTAAGGATAATGGGGAATTGGGCGCTTGTCAAGTGCTCGCGCGTGAGGGAGACATTTCAGAAGAATGAGCGCAAAGCTTTCGGGCCTCAGCTGCGCCGGCCGGCCCTGGTGTGCGCGCGTAAATCGGCTGCCGGTCGGGCCGGCCAGGCTCAGGGGATCATTTGAGCAGGGTCTGGCCAGAGCTCATCCCAGTCGGAACCAGGGCCGGTTCGCCCCTGCGGTCAGGAAAGGCCAGGGGATGGCGAGCAGGATCACGATCAGCGCCAGGCCGAAGAGCAGGGTGGCCAGCCGGAAACGCGCGGCCGCGGCGCGACGCTTCTTCAGGAGGACATTGCCGACATGGGCAAGCACCAGCGCGATGAGCATCAGGAAGAGGTGTTCGACTGCATAGAAGCGCACGACCGCATTGGACATGGCCGCACCGAAATTGCGCAGCGCGCCGGTCGTGATCGGGCTGGCGACGAAGTAGAGCAGCAGCCCAACCAGGAGCTGGACATCCAGAAGGATCGGGAAGCCGGCCGCCAGTCGGGCGTCGAGGTCGGTCCATTCGCGTCGGCCCAGCCAACCGAGCACGAAGCGCACCACGGCCACGATCGCCACGATCACCACCACCCAACGCAGCCAGGAATGCAGGAACAGGGTCACGCCGTACATCGCATACGCTCCTCGTCATACCTTTTCGCAGCGCCGGCCGGACTGGCAGAAACTCGATCCAGGACCGATCCATCTGTGCGCGCCCTGCCAGACCGATCGCCCTGGAGGCCGCAAGCTCGCGGCAGTGTAGCCGACCCGGTCGAGATTGTCAAAATCGGCGGCTTGTGATATAGGGAGGTTGACACGCCCTTCATGCATCGGTTTTTCGCCTTACAAGCGGCTATTTTAAGGTGGTTCTCATCGAGAAGCTTCCAGACCAGATCATGACTCGTTTTCTGCATCATCGTCTGCCGCTGCTGCTGATCGTGTTGGCCGGAACGGCCCTGCGACTGTTCCGCCTGGGCGCCGATAGCCTTTGGTACGATGAGACGGTCAGCACGCTGCTGGCAGGTAGCCCCCTGCCCGAGCTGCTCCGCCACACCGCAGGCGACATCCACCCGCCTCTCTACTACATCTTGCTGCGCGGCTGGCTGATCGCGATGGGTTATCCGACCGGCCATGCCGACGCTGCCGGCCACGGCCTGGAGTTTGCGGCTGCTTTTTTCTCTCTCTTTTTCGGCATCCTGCTCATCGCGCTGACCTGTGCCCTGGCGCGACGCATCGTCGGCCCGCGCGTTGCACTGATCGTCGCGGCCCTGGTCGCGTTCAGTCCCTACCATGTCTGGTACAGCCAGGAGGTGCGAATGTATACGCTGGGCGCCGCGCTGGGGGTTGTCGCTGTGCTGGCGCTGGTGCGTGGCTGGGGGCTGGAGGCCTGGAGTCGGAAGCCGGCGGGGAGAGAGGGGAAGCGGGCAGGGGCGAGGGCAGGAAGTGCAGAGGTCGGGTGGTGGGCAGTGTATGCGCTGGCCGCGGCGGCCGGCATGTATACGCTCTACTACTTCGCGTTCCTGCTCATTCCCCTCAACCTTTGGGCACTGGTGCGCATCCTCCGCGTTTCACGCTCGGCGCCTCAGGCATCACCTCCGCCTTCCGCCGTTTCACGTTTCACGTTTGACGCTTCGCGTTTGACCCCTCACGTTTCGCGTGTGACCGCTCTCCTCCTCGCCAATCTGGCGGCCGCGCTGCTCTACGCGCCGTGGTTGCCGATCGCGTTGCGTCAGGCAACCGATCCGCCCGTGCCGCCGTGGCGCATGGCGCCGGCCTTCTTTGCCGCGCTGGCCGAGAGCTGGAACGCGCTGGTGTTCGGTCAATCCGCGCCATCTTGGGCCTGGCCGTTGTTGATTGTGGCGCTGGCGGTGTATGGAGTGGGATTGGCGGCGAACGGGCCAATGGCCAGGTCGGTTCGTTTGTTGTCGCCTGCGTTGTCTGTGTTGCCGGTGGCGACGTTTGGGCCGCTTGTGTTGATTTTGTTGGTTTCGCTGGTGACGCCGCTTTATCATGTGCGGTATCTGTTTACGTATAGCCCGGCGTTTTACGTGGTGATGGCGGCCGGGCTGATGTGGATCTGGGCGCGCTGGCGGCCCGCGGCTATGCTGCTCGTAGCCGGCTGGCTGGCAGTCGCCGGGGTCACGCTTCATGTGTTCTGGTTCGATCCCGAGTACCGGCCGGACGATCATCGGGAGGCGGTGCGCGCGCTGCAAGCGCGCTGGCGGCCAGGCGATGTCCTCCTCGTGAATGCCGGCTATGTCTATCCGCCGTTGTTTACCTACTGGCAGGGGCCGATAGTCAGCCGCACGCGGTTGACCGATCCGCTGCCTGTTCCATCTCGCGACGACGCGCTGGTGATCGTGATGACGGGCCATGTGGCCGAGGCGGTGGCGCCGGGCCAGCGCCTCGGTTGGGACGATCCACGGTCTGATTTCTTCGCCATGGCATCGGCCGATGCTCTCGCGCAGACCGATGCCCTGTTCCAGCGGTTCGGCCGGGTGTGGCACTATCGCGTCTATGACACGGTGAACGATCCCGCCGGCGTGCTGCGGGCGCGGCTGGCCGAGCGCGGCTATCTGTTCGAGGATCTGCCCTTCGCCGGCGAGGCCAATATGCGCCTGCAGGGGTTTTTGCCGCGGGCGGGCGCTCTCTGGACGGCCGATTTGCCCGGCGGCCGTTACCCCAACGGGGTGCAGGTTCAGTTCGAGTGGCTGACGGCGACGCGGCGAGCCGGTGAGGTGGTCTACGGCAGCCTGGTGTGGCGGCCCACCGTGCCGCTCTCGGCTGCGTTCGGTGTGTCGCTGCGCCTGGCGGATGCCGACGGCATGACCTGGGCGCAGCCGCGCGACGAGCGGCCGTTCGGGCCGGTGTTCCTGCCGCCGCAGTGGCCGGTCGGCCTGCCGCAGCGCCAGCCCATCCGCCTGCCGATCCTGCCCGGCACGCCTCCCGGCGTCTACACGGCTGTGCTGCTGGTCTATGATCCGGTGACGGGCCGGCCCTGGCCGCCTCAGGAAGTCGGCGGCGGGGTCAGCCGCGTGCAAGACGGGCTCGCGCTGGGCCAGATCACGGTGTCGCGAGGCGAGATAGCTGCGCTGCCGGCCCGGGTCCGCTTCGGCCCGCTGGCCCTGATCGAGGCCACCTCGCCGGCGACCGTGCTCTCGCCGGGCGATGCGGTTCCGGTCGAATTGCTTTGGCAGGCGATCGCGCCGCCCGCCGAGCCGCTCGTCGTCGTCGTGCAGCTGCTCGACGATGGGGATCGGTTGCTGGCCAATCTGGAGGAGCAGCCGGTGATGGGACGCTATCCCACCCAGGATTGGACGACGAACGAGCTCGTGCGGGATCGCCACACCCTGCAGTTGCCGCAGGATGTTCCGCCGGGCGTCCATCGCTTGATCGTCGGCGTCTACCGTGCAGCCGACCGGACACGCTTTGAGACGCGCGTCGGGCTGTTCGGGACAAGTGATCACTGGCTGATCCGGCGCCTGACGATTCGCTGATGATGAAGATCGTCAGCAGTGGGGGCAGAACATGCATAAAGGAGGGGTCACATGCAAAGGACAATGAAAGCGTTGGTTAAGAAGTACGCTCGGCCCGGCCTGTGGCTGGAGGAAGTACCGGTGCCTGAGATCGGCATCAATGACGTGCTGATCCGCGTGCTCAAGACGGCCATTTGCGGCACCGATGTCCACATCTGGAAATGGGATCCGTGGGCGCAGAAGACGATCCCGGTGCCGATGGTGATCGGCCATGAGTTCGTCGGCCAGGTGGCGGCCATCGGCAGCAATGTCCACGACGTGCAGATCGGCGAGATCGTTTCGGGCGAGGGGCATCTCGTCTGCGGCCGCTGTCGCAACTGCCTGGCCGGCCGCCGTCATCTCTGCCGGGATACGAAAGGTGTGGGCGTGAACCGGCCGGGCGCGTTCGCCGAATACCTGGCCATCCCGGTGACGAATGTCTGGCACGCCGACCCGCGCATTCCACTGGACATCCTGGCGATCTTCGATCCGTTCGGCAACGCGACGCACACGGCGCTTTCGTTCAACGTCCTCGGCGAAGATGTGCTGATCACCGGCGCCGGGCCGATCGGGATCATGGCGACGGCGATCGTCAAACATGCAGGCGCGCGTTACATCGTCACGACCGACATCAATCCGTATCGCCTGGAGCTGGCGAAGAAGATGGGCGCAACCGTGGCGCTGGATGTGCGCACGAAGCGCATCGCCGAGGTGCAAAAGGAACTCGGCATGGTTGAGGGCTTCGACGTCGGCCTGGAGATGTCGGGCAGCGGCGAGGCGTTCAAAGAGATGCTGGCGAACATGTGTCACGGCGCCAAGATCGCGCTGCTGGGCATCCTTCCCTCTGACCTGGCCATTGACTGGAACACCGTGATCTTCAACATGCTCACGATCAAAGGCATCTACGGCCGAGAGATGTTCGAGACGTGGTACCTGATGCAGTCTATGATCCGCACCGGCCTGGACATCAGCCCGGTGATCACGCATCGGTTCCACTACACGGAGTTCGAGCAGGCGTTTGAGGTGATGGCGTCCGGCAATTCGGGGAAGGTGATCCTGAACTGGGCAGAAAAGGAGTAGGATGTTTCATCGTGTCGCGCGGGATTCGTCCGGCCCTGTTGGCCGGCGGCGGTGCAAGGGCGGGATGAATCCCGCGCGACATTATTGGCCGGCTGCTAACACTCGCTGTAGCCGCACACGTAGCACTTCCGGCACCCCTCCATCGGGATGAAGGTCGCCTGACCGCAATCGGGGCAGAGGTCGCCGATCGGCCGGTCGGCGATGGGAAGCGGAAGCTGCTCGGCGTGCGGGCCGGCGTCGTCGCCGGCATTCATAGCGAATTCGAAGTGGCCGTTCAAGTGTTCGCGCAGCACCTGCGCGACCGCATCGGGCAACGAGCGCACCCGATTGGCGCCGAAGCCGAGCGAGCGGCCACCACCGATGCCGGCCAGCTGATCAATGACCAGCTTCATCCGCTCCACCGGGTCGAGGGGTGAAGGCAGCCGCAGCACCAGGGAGATGAGCCGGCCCAACGCCTCGGACACCGAAGCCACATCTGAGCCGGCCTTGCCCACGTTGAGGAACACTTCGAACGGCTGCGCCTGGCCGTTGACGTTCACGGTAATGAACGCAGTGCCCAGTGGCGTCTCTTTGCGGTAGGTCATGCCAGGCAGGGCAGCCGGCCGTGGTCGCCGCTGCGCCTGAAAATGCGCTTCCGAACCGACCGTGGCCGTCGGTTCGGCGGCAACAGCCGGTTTGATCTCCGCAGTCCCGGTTGCCGGTTTGCTTTCCGTCACGCCGCCATCCTTCGCCTTTTGCGCGCTGGTGGCTTTTGTCTCCAACACAGCCTCCTGTCGGCTACCGGTCACATAGACCGTCAATCCCTTGCAGCCGAGCTTCCAGGCGAGCTGATAGGCCCGAGCCACATCTTCGACAGTGGCGGTGGCAGGGAAATTGACCGTTTTCGAGATGGAATTGTCCACAAACGCCTGGATCGCCGCCTGCATTCGCACATGCTCCTCGGCCGTGATGTCCTGCGCCACCACGAAGATATGGCGGATGGCCGCGGGCACTTCGGTCACATCCTGGCAGCTGCCGGTGAGGGACACCTGCTGGCTGATGCGCTGTCGCGTGGCCTCATCCAGTCCGGCCGCCATGAGCGCCTTCTCGAACAACGGGCTGGTGTAGGTGAGCTTGAGGTCTCTGTCGCCGTCCTTCACCGTGCGCGTGTAGGCCAGGGCGAAGACCGGCTCGCAGCCATAGCCTTCGCAGCCGGCCACCGTGCCGATGGTGCCGGTCGGCGCGACGGTGGTCTGCGCCGCGTTGCGGATGCCGTGCTGGCGGATGCCCGCCATCACCAGCTCCCAATCCAGGCCAGGCCGGCCCCAGTCGCGCGTGTGGGGCACGAGCGGTTTAGGCGGTAGCCATTTCAGGTCGGCCGGATCGTAGATGCTGCCCTGAATGGCGCCGAACGGGCCGCGCTCTCTGGCCAGCTCGATGCTGGTGAGCATGCAGTGGTAGCGGATGAACTCCATGATCTGGCTGGCGAACTCCTGCGCCTCTTCCGAGCCGTAGCGCACTCCCAGCCGGTACATCATGTCGCCCAGGCCCATGATGCCCAGGCCGATGCGTCGGGCGCGCATGGCTGCCTCGCGCAGCTGGGGCACGGCCGGCACGTAACGGTTGGCGTCCACGACGTTGTCCAGGAAGCGGGTGGCGACGATGGTGGTCTCGCGCAGCTTTGCCCAATCCACCCGATCGTCGTCGGTCACATGCTGCGCCAGGTTGATCGAGCCGAGACAACAGTTCTCGTAGGGCCCGAGCCACTGCTCGCCGCAGCCTCTTGAGACGTAGCCTTCCGTGATCCAGGTGTCGCTCTGCGGTTCATAGAGATCGTACACGGTTTCGGTGCCGGCCGGTTCGACCGCAACGACCTGGGCAGCCCAATTGCCGTCTGTGAAGTTGGCGCGCCGCGCTGCTTCGATCAGGCGTTGTTGCTTTGCGGGATGGCTGAGCCGGATCTGTTCGATGAAGCGCCCCAGGCTTTGACCCGAAATGATGACATCGTATTTCGGCCGATCATGGCGGATGACCCGGCCGTCTAGTTCATGGCGTTTGCGTTCACTCCGGGCGATCCGTGCATGAATGCCGAACATGAGGAGGATGAGCCGCACCTGGCGCGCCAGTACAGGGCTGGATGTGTGAAAGCGCAGGATGGGGTGATTGCTTTGCAGGTCTACGCTGCCGTCGGTCGAGAAAAGTCCATCGAGCAGGCCGGTCAGAAATTCCGGATTGCTGTTGATGTAGGCTGCGGGCAGCTCCTTTTCCGGGCCGCGCGCTGGCTTCAGAGGCAGTGTTTTCACCCAGTCCGCGATGGTGCGGCCGGGCTTCGGATCCATCATCATGGATCGGCTGCCCGCATTGACATAGGTGTACATCTCGGTGATACCCACACGGCGGAAGGCCTGCAGCAGGATCTTGTTCCACTCCGTGTCATCCGCATGGGTGCTCAGGCGGACGACATTCACCGACATGGCGTGCGGCGTGTAGCATCCATCCCCCACCAATACGCCGACCAGGAAGCCGTATTCGCGATCTGTCAGGTCTGCACAAGTCGGTGGAACAGGGTTGTTCGGCAACGTGCTTTTGTAGACGCGCACCCAATCGCCGGGCTTGAGCTGGTCCAGGCGGCGAGACTCGAAGAACTTGGTGCGCGACTCGCGCACATGAAATTGATGCGCCGCGGTCGCCCGGATGCTCGAGCCATCCGAGAAGCGCACGGCATAGGTCTGGACATCGGGATAGACCTCCACGCGTTCGACCCTGCCGGTGCCCAGCACCGTGCAAATCTCATCGCCTGCACGGATGGCATCTGCCCGGCGCCAGCCCTTCGGCGTGGCCACGAGCGTATCGCCCGGCACGCAGGGGTTGGTCGCCTCCAGCTCGTACAGATGCGGCACCGGATTCGAGCGGTTGGCCGCGTCCAGGAAAAGCGCGCCCGGCTCGCCGTTGTGGTGGGCGAACGTGACGATTTTGTCGAACAGCTCGCGCGCCCGCACCGTGCGCCACACCCGGCCGTCGCGCGGATTGACCAGGGGGAAATCGGCATCGGCCTCGACGGCCCGCATGAATGCATCGGTGATGCCGACCGAGATGTTGAAGTTGACCAGCTCGCCCTCTTTGGCCTTGCAGGAGATGAACTCCTCGATGTCGGGGTGATCCACGCGCAGCACGGCCATGTTGGCGCCCCTGCGGGTGCCGCCCTGGGCCACCTCGCCGAACGCGCTGTCATAGGTGCGCAGGAAACCGACCGGCCCGGTGGCCACGCCGGCGCTGGAGGCGACGCTATCCCCTTTCGGTCGCAGCCGCGAGAAGGAAAAACCGTTGCCGCCGCCGGTCTGCTGGATCAACGCAGCGTCGCGCAGGGTCTGAAAGATGCCATCCGATTGTTTGCCCAGGTCGTCGGCAATGGGCAGGACGAAGCAGGCTGCCAGCTGGCCCAGCGGTGTGCCGGCGCCGGTGAAGGTGGGTGAATTCGGCAGAAAGCGCATGCTGGCCAACAAGCCGTAAAAAGCATCTTCGGTGCTGCTCACATCGTAGTCGTAGGCGATGTCGGGTTCAGCCACGGCGCGGGCCACCCGGCGAAACAGGCCCTCGATCGTTTCGACCGGCTTGCCATCCAGGCCGCGGCGCAGATAACGTTTCTGTAACACCTGCCGACCGTTTTCGGAAAGTTGAATCACGGCCGGCGGCCGAATCATCGGTTCAAAGGTCTTTGCTGTTTTGGTCGTCATCGGTAAACTCCACGTATCGTCATATCAGATCGGTCAATTGGCAATACAAAATTAACCCCGCCTCACCGCACTGCTCCGGGGTTGTATATTCTGGGCAATTTGGTTCATTTCCGTTCGGCTCTCAACCGGTCCAGTTCTCTCTGGAGGGTTTCGACATCTTCCATTTCCATGTAGACGATGGCGAAACGGATGTAGGCCAGGGGATCGAGCTCTTTGAGCTTTCCCAGGACCATCTCGCCGATCACTTCACTGCGCACTTCGGCCTTGCCCAGGCTGAAGAGATGCTCTTCGATCTGGTTGACGATCCGGTCAACGTCCGTCATAGCAATGGGCCGTTTGGCGCAGGCGATGCGGATGCCCTGGGTCAGCTTGTGACGGTCAAATGGCTCGCGGCGTCCATCGCGTTTGACGATGAGCAGCGCCTCCGAGATCTGTTCGTAAGTAGTAAAGCGTTTGCGACAAGCCAGGCATTCACGGCGGCGACGGATGCCCTCGCCCGTGGTGCGGGTATCCACCACACGGGAATCCCCATGCCCGCAATAGGGACAGATCATATCGTATCCTCCTGGTTCGCCCCGACAGCGCAGACAAACTCAGGTCAACCAGCACACGCCGTGCAGGTCGCGTTGAGACCAACGCGGGCGAGCATGGGGAGATTACCCCCTGCTACGGTTGTTGACGCCGCAACGACCATGTTCGGGCCAGATACTCCATACGACAGAGGACGTTTCTCCGTGCGACGAAGGCCGATCTGCTATATTTAGTATGTGTATTATGCAAACACACAATATATAGTCCCGTCGTGGGGACAGCAGTATACCACACTCTGCGTGGCCCGAAGACCCGCCCGTGTTTTCAAGCCTTAACTTTAAGGTCGAATTGCACGCTGAGGCAAAGATATACCGGCAGGCCGCAGCGCTGGCGCGAAGAGCCTCTCCGCAACCTCCTCGCGCCAGCGTCGGCCGGGAAGCAGATGCCGCGATGTCGGGTTGATTGTGTTATTGCCTGGCGGCCCGGCGCAGGAATGCCGGGATCTCCAGGTCGTCTCGATCGTAAGTGCGTTTCGGGAACTCCAGCGTCTTGCCGGTTTCCTCGCGAACGGGTGCCTGTTGTTCCTTGATCTGGTCGAAACCGGTGGCGATCACGGTGATGCGGATGCCATCCTTCATGTTTGGATCTATCACCGCGCCAAAGATGATGTTGGCGTCCGGGTCGGCGGTGCGGCGGATGATCTCGGCCGCTTCGTTCACCTCGTGCAGGCTCAGGTCGGGGCCGCCGGTGATGTTGAAGAGGATGCCCTGGGCGCCGTCAATGCTCACATCGAGCAGCGAGCTGTGGATGGCCTGTTCGGCCGCCTGTTGCGCCCGGTTGTCGCCGTTGGCCTGGCCGATGGCCATCAGGGCCGATCCGCCCGCCTCCATCACGCTGCGCACATCGGCGAAGTCCAGGTTGATCAGGCCGGGGATGGTGATCAGCTCGGAGATGCCCTGGATGCCCTGGCGCAGCACATCGTCGGCCACGCGGAACGCCTGTTGGATGCTGGCCTTTTTGTCCACTACCTGCAGTAGGCGATCGTTGGGGATGACGATGAGGGTGTCTACCCCTTCTTTGAGGCGGTTGATGCCCTCCTCGGCCACCCGGCGTCGCCGCGCGCCCTCGAAGGTGAACGGCTTCGAGACGACCCCGATGGTGAGCGCGCCGGACTCTTTCGCGAGCCTGGCGATGACCGGCGCAGCGCCGGTGCCGGTGCCGCCGCCCATGCCGCAGGTGACGAACACCATGTCGGCGCCCTTGAGCAGCGCTTTGATCTCTTCGGCGGATTCCTGCGCGGCCTTTTCGCCGATCTCAGGGTGCCCGCCCGAACCGAGGCCTTTGGTAAGCTTGTCGCCGATCCGCAGCCGCTGCGGCGCGGTGGACAGCATCAACGCCTGGGCATCGGTGTTGATGGCGACGAACTCAACGCCCTGGATGCCCTGTTCGATCATGCGGTTGACGGCATTCGAGCCGCCGCCTCCAACGCCCAGGACCTTGATCTGGGCAGGATTTTCGACGTAGGTCGGTTGTGGTGTTCTTGGATTTGCTGGTGACATCGCTGCGCCTCATTCCCGTAATAGCTGGCTGTATTTTTTTGTTGGTGAGACCCTGCGGATTTTTCACCGACGACGGCGAGTCGTGAGCCGCGACGACAAACCCGTAGAGCCTGGCAGTAAGAGCTATTTGCGCCCATGCAGCGGCCAAATATTTGCCGACAAACGGCCTCCTATGGCAGAAAATTCCTCAGCCACCTGACGATCCGATCGAGCACGCCGGGTTGCGGCTCGGCGATGACGGGCTCGGCCCCGTTCTGCTGGCCCCAGAGCAGCAATCCCACAGCCGTCGCATACTCTGGGCTGCTCAGATCCATGACCGAGCTGGCAATGCCTTGGGGTCGGCCGATCCTCACCGGCCATTGTAACTGATCCCGGCTCAGTTCGCCAAACCCGTTCAACTGCGCTACGCCGCCCGTCAGGACGATCCCGGCAGGCAGCAAGTTGTCATAACCGCTACGCTTGACCTCCCGCAGCAGGAGCTCGATGACGTCCTCGGCGCGAGCACGCAGGATCTCGGCCAGGACGCGACGATTGACGACTTGGTAACCATCTTCGCCGAACGCGCCGCACCGCACCTCGGCGTCGGCCGGCACCCGGTCGGGCAGGACATGCCCGAACTGCTTGATGAGCGCCTCGGCCTTCGCGTAGGGCATGCGCAGGCCGGCCGCCACATCCCGAACGAAATGATCGCCCCCCACGTCCATGACGACGGTGTGCCAGGGCGCATTTTCCAGGTAGATTGCCAGGTCTGAGGTGCCGCCGCCTACATCAACCAGGGCGACGCCGAGCCGCCGTTCGTCATCGGTCAAGACAGCCTGGGCCGAAGCCAGCGGCTCGAGGACCAGATCCTGGATCTCCAGGCCGTTGTCCTGCACACACGCGACCAGGTTTGCCACGGCTGAGGACGCGCCCGTAATGATGCTGGCATCTACCTCCAGGCGATAGCCGTACATCCCCACCGGTTCCTGGATTCCCCGCTGATCGTCCACCGCGTAGACGCGCGGTACCACGTGGATGATCTCCCGGTTGTGGGGCAGGGCGATGTTTTTGGCCTGTTCAATGGCACGCTGCGTATCTTCGACGGTGATATTGCGGCCATTGCGGCCCACAGCCACCGCGCCTTTGCTGCTGATCGCGTTGATGTGGGTGCCCGAAATGCCGAGCATCACCGGCTGTATGCGCTGCCCTGCCATCTGCTCGGCCGCCTGCACTGCCTGACCGATCGCCGCAGTCGCCTCTTTCGTGTTAATGACGACTCCCCGGCGCAGACCCTGTGATGGCACGCGGCCCGCGCCGATGACGCGCAGGGCGCCCTCTGCATCCAGCTCGGCGATGAGCGCGCAGATTTTGGTCGTGCCCACGTCGAGGGCGCAGATCAGCTCGCCGACAACCCCGCCGGTTGCTCCTCGTGCATGTTCTCGTCCGAAGCCAAGGAGTTTCATCGCATCCCGTCGCTTTTCCTGTCAGGAAGTCTTACCATACCTGAGCCCGATCCTTGAAGCGCAGGTCAATGATGCGCGCCCGCGCGTTGGCTGCGATGTTGCTCTGTTTGATCTCGCGCAGCGCCATCAACTTGGTTGCTATTTCCCCGCCGAGGCCCAAATAAACCGTCCAGCCATCCGCGGAACGAAAATAGAGGCCCTCGTGGGCGCCGAAATAGAGCTCGTTCGTTTCCAGCCCGGCCGCGTGTAACGCCTTCAGATCGGCGAGCACTGCCGGCTTGAGACGGCCAGAGCTGTCGGCCGCAGCGCCGCTCGGATCGTTCAGCTTGAGCGGCGGTGGTTTGCCGTTGATCGCCACGACCGCGCCGTTTTCGGCCAGCCAGGTCGTGGCAGTGATGCCCTGCCAGACGACGAAGGGCGTCTCTTCGTGCACCGTGATGATCACGTAGTAGGGCAGCCGCGGCTGCACGGTCGCATCGGCGATCCCTGGCAGCTGTTTGATCCGCGCTGCCGCACGGCCCGGATGCACCTGAAAGATGTTCACACCGTCGAGCTGGCTCGCCACATAAATGCTGTCGGCCGACAGCCGTTGCGCGCCCCGGATCTCCGTGCTGATGCGCAGCACCGCCAGCCAGTCGGTCGTCACCGCGAAGCCGATGCCGCCGCCGAGCGCCACCGCCACGACGAGCATGACGAGCAGGGTGCCGCGGATTTTGACCCGCGGCGTCGCACCGGTTGCCGCAGGCCGTTCCAGCGGCCGGGGCGCCAGCGCCTGAAACGGCACTTCCCGGCCTGGCTTTTGCCCCCTGCGTGAGCGACGCCACCACGGCTCGCTGGGGATGAACGGTGTCTCCTCCTCTGCGGGCGCGGCGCGGCGCGACATGGTGCTCTCCTGTTTCATGTCTGGCCGGCCGTAGCGGCCAGCCGCAGCGCGCCCGCGTAGCTGGTCAGCGAGCGCGCCCGTTCCTGATGGCGCTCCAGCGCCAGTTCGATGAGCCGATCGCACAGTTCGGCGTAGCTCAGTCCCGTGGCCTCCCATAGTTTCGGATACATGCTGATGGCTGTGAAGCCCGGCATCGTGTTGATCTCGTTGACGAACAGCTCGCCGGTGGCACCGTTGAGCAGAAAATCCACGCGCGCCAGCCCAGAGCCATCCAGCGCCTTGAACGCCCGCACGGCCAACTCGCGCACCTGCGCGGTGAGCGCCTCGGACAGTGGGGCCGGGATCAGAAGTTGCGATTTGCCGTCAATATATTTGGCCGCGTAGTCATAGAACTCGTTTGAGGGCACCACTTCGCCCGGCAGCGAGGCGATCGGGTCGTCATTGCCCAGCACGCTGCACTCGATCTCGCGTGCATTGGGCACCGCCTCCTCGACGAGCAGGCGACGATCGTAGCGGGCCGCCTCGGCCAGGCCGGCCATCAGCCCGCCGCGGTCTTTGGCCTTCGTGACGCCGATGCTTGAGCCGAGATTGGACGGCTTGACGAATAGCGGATAGGCCAGCGTTGCCTCGCAGCGCGCCACGACCTCGGTCGGCCCGTGTTCCCATTCCCGGCGGGTGAACGCCAGATAGCGCGTTTGCGGCAGGCCGGCCGCAGCGAACACGGCTCTGCTCGTGATTTTGTCCATCCCCACCGCGCTCGCCAGCACGCCGCAGCCCACATACGGCGTCCCGGCCAGGTCGAGCAGGCCCTGGACGGTGCCGTCTTCGCCGAAGGGGCCATGCAGCACCGGAAAGATCACATCGAGCTCTGGCAGGCGCTGTCCGGCATGGCCCGGCGCCAGCCTGCCGTTCGCCGTCAGGGCCATGAGGCCGGTCTGTGTGTCGGCTTCTGCGCCGCGATCCGCATCGAGTGCCGGGGTTTCATCTGGTTCGCCGGCCATCAGCTGCGCCAGCGGGTCGCCGGCCGTCAGCCAACGCCCCGATCGCGTGATGCCGATCGGCACGATCTCGTATTTTTCGGGGTCCAACGCGTTCATGACGGAACGCGCTGAGACCAGCGAGATTTCATGCTCGCCGGAGCGGCCCCCGAAGATCACACCGACATGTAGCTTGCGCGTCATGTTCAGCTCCGTCAGATGTCTCGTCGCACGATGTCGCGCGGCAAGAGCGTCGCCATTCTACGTCAGTAACCTTACATTCCGCGTAACGGCGCGTAGGGCGGCTGCGTCGGCCATTCGCCCACGAACAGAATTTCCGGAACCAACTCGATGCCGAACTGTTCGTAGACGCGCCCCCGGGCCAGATCAATCAACGCCAGGACGTCGCCGGCGGTCGCCTGGGCCACGTTGACGATGAAGTTGGCGTGCCGCGGCGAGATCTGCGCGCCGCCGACGCGCTGGCCCTTCAGCCCGACCGCCTCGATCAGCCGGCCGGCATAGTCGCCGGCCGGATTGCGAAAGATGCTGCCCGCGCTCGGCTCGGTGGGCTGGCTGGCTCGCCGCCGCGCCAGGAATCCTTCGGCACGAGCGGCCAGCATGGTCGGGTCGCCCGGCGTCAGCCGGAAACCGGCTGCCAGCACTACAGGCCGCTCGCCGCTCGCCAGCTGGCGCTTCAGCAGGCTGTTCCGATAGGCGAACTCCAGTTCGACCGGCCGCAACAGCTGGCGTCCCTGGCCGGGATAGGCAACCAGCGCCCAGGCCAGGGTGCCCGCGATATCGCTGCCGTGCGCGCCCGCATTGCCCACCACCGCGCCGCCCACCGTCCCTGGCACGCTGACGGCCCACTCCAGGCCGGCCAGCCCCTGTTTGATTGTCCACCGTGCCAGCCCGGCCAGCGCGGTGCCCGCGGCGGCCAGCACGTTCGCCTCGCCGGCCGGCAGGGCCGCCTCCGCTTCATCCCAGCGCAGATCCGCGGCGCGCAGCCCGAAGTCGCGCGCCTGATTGACGATCACCAATCCGCGCAACCCGTCGTCGCTGACGAGGATGTTGCTGCCCCCGCCCAGGATCGTCAGCGGGAGGGCATGAGCTACGGCCAGTTCAGTCAGCCGTTCCAGCCGGCCGATGTCATTAGCCACTGCGCAGAGATCGGCCGGGCCACCGATATGAAAGGTGGTATGGCGCGTCAACGGCTCGTCGGCGGCCACCGTTACCCCGATCGCGGCGGCGGCTTCGCAGAAGCCCCGTGACGCCGGGATAACGACACGGTGACACGGCGAAGTGTCAAACTGCCACACATCTGAATCGCCGTGTCGCCGTGTCACCGTGTCCCCAACTCCTGGGCGCGCAGGCCGGCCAGCAGCAACTGGCCGACCTGGTTGCCATCGCCGGCGCTCAGCGTGATGACGACATCTTCCGGTCGCACGCGCGCCAGCAGATACTCGGCCGCAGCCTGGATCGTGCCCGCATAGTGCGCGGCCGGATGATCCATGCGATCCAGCAACAGGGTGCTGTGCATGCCCAGGTCTATCTTCTCACGGGCCGGATAGATATCCAGCAGCAGCACCTGATCGGCGTCGTCGAAGCTGCGCGCGAACTCGTTCAACAACGCTTGTGTGCGGCTGAACGTGTGCGGCTGGAACACAGCCCAGATGCGTCGGCTGCCGTAGCGGATGCGGGCCGCGGCCAGGGTGGCGGCGACCTCGGTCGGGTGATGCGCGTAATCGTCAATCACCACCACGCCCCCCGCCTCGCCGACGATCTCGAAGCGCCGGCCGGCGCCCGTGAAATCGCGCAGCATGGTGGCGGCCCAGGCCGGCTTAATGCCATGCCAGTGGCCGACAGCCAGCGCAGCCAACGCGTTGCGGATGTTGTGCCGGCCTGGGATGGCCAGCGAGAGGATGGCCACCTGCACGTTGCCGAACCAGACCTCGGCATCGAAGCCGCCGCGGGCATTCGGGGTCAGGTGGCGCGCTTGCCAGTCGGCATCGGGCGAGAGGCCGTAGGTGCGCACCGCCACGCCCGGCTTCACCGCATCGCGCAGCGCCAGGCTGCCCGCATCGTCGGCGCAGACCAACAACAGCCCCCACGGCGGCAATTGTCCTACGAAGGCGCGAAACGCATCGGTGAATGCCTTTGGCGTCGGGTAGCAATCCACGTGATCCCATTCCACGTTGGTGACGACGGCCACTTCCAGGTCCAGGCCCAGGAACATGCGATCGTACTCGTCCGCCTCGATGACGAACGGCCCGACGCCCGCGCGTGCGGCGGCTGTGGCGCTGGCCATCCCCTCGGCCGGGCCCACCGGCACGCGGCCGCCGATGATGAAGCTGGGGTCGAGACCGGCTCGCATCAGGATGATCGCGATCAGGCTGGTGGTGGTAGTCTTGCCATGGCTGCCCGCAACGCCGATGCCGTGTTTGCCTGCCATAAGGGGGCCCAGGAAATCGAAGCGCTTGACGACCGGAATGCCCGCGCTGCGGGCCGCGTTCACCTCTGGGTTGTCCTCTGGCACGGCCGATGAGATGAGCACCAGGTCGGCACCCGCGACGTGCTGCGCCTGGTGGCCCCGATAGATGGTGGCGCCGTGGGTGGCCAGCTCGGCAGTGGCCTCATTCGGCCGCTGATCGGAGCCGGACACCGTGAACCCTATCTGCAGCAGCAGCTCGGCGATGGCCGACAGCCCTGTGCCGCCGATGCCGATCAGATGGATGTGCGTTCGTTTGCGGCGGGCCGCGTCGGGCTCGGTGAGCAGGCTCACCCAGGCCGGAGGCGACGCCGGAGCTGTGGTCGGTGTTTCGTTCATTTGAGCACCCGCATGATCATCATGAATACCACCAGGATGAGCAGCAGCCACCAGGGCAGGACGGCCAGCGGCAGCAGCTTCACGACGTTCGTGTAAAACGGGGTGAAGGGCGGGCCAATGAGTCCACCCGGCCAGCCGGCTTTGTCCAGATAGAACCAGATGCTGCCGGCGAACAGGTAGCCGTTGAGTAGGCCGGCGCCCAGGCTGAAAAACCAGTTGCTGCCTTTGCCGGGAAACGTCAGTGTCTCGCCCTCGTAGCTGATGAACGCCATGAGCAGCAGAAAAACGGTCGCGATGATGCTGGTGACCGGCTGATACGCGGCCGGGTCGGTGACGAACAGGCTCAGCAAGAGCTTCCAATAGTTGTAGCCCGGCGCCTTCGGGTTCGTGAGCAGCTGCAGCACCAGCAGGGCGATCAGCAGCATGGTGGTGGCGCCCAGCTCGCGCCAGAGGCCGCGCGCCACGCCGATGATGCCGAAGACGATCCAAACGGTGACGAAGACGATTTCAACCGGCCCCACGGGCCTATCCCTTTCTGGCGCTCAATCTGGTAGCCAACACAATGAAGACGATGATCAGCCCGGCGACGACGAAATGCGCCGAGGGGCTGCTGCCGAGATTGTCCAGAAATTGCAGCAACCTTGCGGCCACGATTTCGGTGCCCGGCAGCGGCAGCCCCTGCGGCGGGGTCGCCGGCGTCATGCCTTTGACCGGCAGCGGCACGGGCAGCACGGCAAACTCCGGAAACAGCACCGCAATCGAATACGCGGCCACGATGTAGCCGTTGATCAGCCCCACCAGCAGGCCGGTGAACGAAAAGCGGCCGCTGAGCAGAAACGGCTTGAGCGATCCGATCAGCAGCGCCACGAGCACGATGAAATAGAACGTCAACAGGTAGAAGGTCGCCGGCGCGTTCGGATCTATGGGCGGTTTCACGGGCTGACTCAGCGCCTCGCTCAGGCTGCGGCCGCCATCGCCCGCCAGCGCGTTCAGGCCGCCGCCCATGAAGAACTGCCAGAGCCGGTTGATGATGGCGATCAGCCGCGGGCCGAACGCCTGGAGCAGCGCCAGGCTGGTCGTCAGCAGAATCAGAATGATGACCGATGCCCTCACGACGCGCAGGAAGCCGATGACGGCGAAGAAGGTCATGACCGCAGCCACTACCACGATAATGAACGTGAACATAGATTCGATCCTGTACGGTTCATCTCCGGCCAGAGGCCAGCTGATACAGAACGCGAGCGATGGCGGCTGCGGCATCGGGGCGCGCCAGCGCACGCGTCGCCCGGCTCATGGCGGCCATCCGTTCGGGTGCGGCGAGTAGCGCCAGGACGGTCGGCGCCAGCTGCTCGTCGAGCTCGTCATCTTTCACCACTATGGCCGCGCCGCGGTCGGCCAGGTAGGCGGCGTTCGCATCCTGATGCTGGCCGGAGTACGGATAGGGCACCAGGATGGCCGGCAGGCCGACCGCCGGGAATTCGGCCAGCGTGGCCGCGCCGGCGCGCGCCACCACCAGGTCGGCTGCGGCGAGCGCCAGCGGCATCTCGTGCAGATACGGGTAAGGATGGTAACGTGCGGCCAGCTCGGCCGGCGTGATGGCCGCAGCGCGGTCGGCCACTTCGGGCCAGTCCAGGGTGCCGCTGATGTGCATGATCTGGCAATGGGGCAACAGCGCGGACAGGCTGCGCTGAAGCGCCCGGTTGATGCTGCGCGCGCCCCGGCTGCCGCCCATGACCAACAGCACGGGCAGATCGTCCGTCAGGCCGAGGGCAGCGCGGGCGGCGTTCCGCTCGGTCGTGAACAGCTCCTGCCGCACCGGATAGCCCGTGACGATGGCTTTGTCGCCGAAGTAACGCGTCACTTCCTCGAAAGAGACCGCCACGGCTGTCGCCAGCCGGCTTGTCCAGCGGATGGCGGCGCCCGGCGTCACATCGGGCAGGTAGATCAGGATGGGCACGCGGCGTCGCCAGGCCGCCCACGCCACCGGCGCCGCCACATAGCCGCCGGTGAGCAGGGCGACGTCGGGCCGGAATGCAGCCAGGATCGCATCGCATTGGGCGATGCCCCGTCCTATTCGCCACAGGCTCTTCAGCGCCACCGGCAGCGGCTGCCCGCGCACCTGGCCCGTGGCGATGGCGCGAAACGGAATGCCTGCGCGTTGCGCCAGCTCCGCCTCCACGCCGCCCGCTTCGCCGACATAGCAGAATTCGACGCCCGGCGACCGGTCTGCGGCCGGTTCAGCGCGGCTTGCGGCGGGTGTCTCCGCGCGCCTCAGTTCGTTCACGACGGCCAGGATCGGGTACACGTGTCCTCCGGTACCCCCGCCCGACAGCAAAACTTGCATTGTTTGATCTTTTCTCCGGTGATTCGTGGGCCACGCGCAGCACCAGCCCCATGGCTGTGAGCAGGGCGATCATGGCCGAACCGCCATAGCTCATGAACGGCAGTGTCTGGCCGGTGGCCGGGATCAGCACGATGGAAGTGCCGATGTGCATGACGGCTTGCGTCAGGATCCATGTGGTGATGCCGACGATCGCCAGCGTGCCGAAACCGTCTGCGCGCAGGGCAATGCCCAGACAACGATAGCCCAGTGCCGCGTAGAGGGCAACCGCGGCCAGCTGGCCGATCGGGCCCAGGTCGGCGCCCATATTTGCGAACAGATAGTCGCTCCACAGCAACGCCACCAGGCGTTTTTGATTCCACACCGTGGCATCCGGTACGAGGCCATCGCGACGCTGCATTAGCTCGAGGGCACGCCGTGTGCTCTCGGGCGCTAACTCTGGATCGGTCAGCGTGTTCCACCAGGCCAGAATGCGCTCCTGCGCATGCGGCGTTTGCCACAGCAGGAGGCCCAAGATGACCCCGCCGATCAAGCCGACCACCAGGAGTTGCTTGATATCAGCCCCGCCCACGAAGAAGATGACGATGCCGATGCTCAGCACCACGATGGTCGTGCTCATGTTGGGTTCCAGCGCGATGAGCGATGCGACCAGGCCCATCAGAATGGCAAACGGGATCAGCCCGACTCGTGTGTCTGCCAGCGCGCGGCCCTTTGAGGTCACCCAGGTCGCCACGTAGAGAATCACGGCGAGTTTGGTGAACTCGCTGGGCTGGATGCTGCCGGAAAAGGTGCGCCGGGAGCCGAAACGATAGTCGCCGAAGAACAGCACTGCGGCCAGCGCGATCACGGCGACGAGCATGACCGGGATAGCGAGGCGCTGCCAGAGGCGGATGGGAATGGACGCCGCGGCCACCATGCCGACTAGGCCGATGCCGATCCATTGGATCTGTTTGAGAAAAAGCGTTACTCCCCAGGTGGCGTAGCTGGCGCTGAAAACCATCACCAGGCCATAGGCCAGCATGATGGCCAGGATGGCGAGCAACGGGTAGTCCCAGCCGGCGGTGAGCCTGGCCAGGCGGTCACGCCAGGTCAGATCGGCCCGCGACGGTTGCGTGTGGCTCGGCGGATGCAGCGCTGCGACGGTCTGATAGGCGCGTCGTTCGATCGGCGTTCGCCGTGGGTCGCGCGTCGTTTGCTCTCGGCGTGAGCGCAACGGCTCTCGGCTCATGGCAAAGCCTCCACCAGGGCGCGGAAATGGGCGCCGCGCGCGGCAAAATCGGGATAGGCGTCGAAGCTGGTGCATCCCGGCGCCAGCAACACCACATCGCCGGGTCGCGCCACTTCTGCGGCGGCCGTCACGGCCTGGGGCAGATCTCGGCAGCGGGTGATCTCTACCGCCGCGCGGCCGGTCTCGTCGGCATGGCGGAGCAGCGCCTGCTGGATCAGCCCGGCCGCCTCGCCGAACAGGACGACATGGTGGGCGTGGGCGTGAATGGCGGCCGCGCACGCGTCCCAGGGCAGATGCTTGTCCCGACCGCCGGCCAGCAACACGATGCCCCGGTCGGGCTGCGTGAACGCCTCGAGCGCGGCGATCGTGCGCTCGGGCGCCGTGGCGATCGAGTCGTTGACCCAGGTGACGCCGGCTCGTTCGCGCACGATCTCCAGCCGATGCTCAACCCCTGCGAACGTGGTGAGCACCTGGCGCATGGCTGCGGCATGGGCCCCGGCCGCGCCGGCCAGGCAGCAAGCCGCCAGTGCGTTCGCCAGGTTGTGGCGGCCGCGCAGGCGCACTTCGACCGCCCGGCAGATGACTGCATCGCTCAGGCCGGCCTGGCGCCAGATCAGCGCCTCCGCGCCGGTCGCCAGAGCCGGACGCCGGCCCAAGAACGCGCCGACGGGCATCTCCTCGATCAGGCTGAAGCCCAGCCGCGTGCCCTGGAGCGGGAAGTAGACCGCCTCCTGGCCCTCGCCGGCTGCGATCTGACAGCGGCCGCTGCGCCACCAGGGCCCGGTATAGCTATCGTCGGCGTTCAGCACACAGACGTTGCCGCCGACCTGGAAGCGCAGGATGTTCGCTTTCGCCGCCGCGTAGTGGCTCATCGAGGGGTGGCGGTCGAGATGGTTGGGCGTGATGTTCAGGATGGCCGCAATGGCCGGGCTGCGATCGAAAAGCTCTAGCTGGAAGCTTGATAGCTCCATGACTACTTTGTCGCCGGGGCCGACTGTGTTCAGCCGGTCGAGCAGCGGCGTGCCGATGTTGCCGCCGACATGCACGGTGAAACCGGCCGCCTTCAGCATCAAACCGACCAGGGTGGTGGTCGTCGTCTTGCCTGCCGAACCGGTGATGCCGATGATCGGCGCCGGGCAGTGGATGAGCGTGAGCAGGGCATCGTTGGTGAGCGGGATACCGGCCGCCACGGCCGCGCGCACGATGGGGATCGCGGGCGAAACACCGCCGCTCAGGCACAACAGATCGGCGCCTTCCAGCAGGCTGGGCGGATGGCCGCCGAACACGAAACGCAGCCGCTCGTTCGCGCCGCAGTCGGCCGCGAAAGCCCTCAACTCGGTTGAGGCCGTCGCCAGCTGTTCTGCCGGCCGCAGGTCGCTGACGGTGACGTAGTCGCCTCTGGCCAGGAAAAAGCGCGCGGCGGCCGTGCCCTGTCGCGCCGCGCCCAGGATGACGACGCGTCGCGGCCTGGCCGGGGCAACTTCATGCTGTCTGGCCCCCCCGGTGCGCTTTTCGGCCGATCTGGACAGATACGCCATGACTTCCGACCCTTCACCGTTTCGTCTACACTTCGGCTGGCGAGACCATGATCCACGCGTTTGGCCAGAGGCTCTGAAATTGCTGCGTCAGCCGCTCGGCCCAGGCGTCGGCCTCGCTGCGTTCCACGATCCAGTCTCGATAGTGCACCTCGACCTCGGTGCCGGCCTCGGCGAGGGTGCCGTCGCTGCGGACCTCCAGCGGCAGCGGTGTGAGCTGCACCAGCAGCGCGTGGACGCGCGCCTGGCCCGGCCCGATCTGGCGGCCGCGGCTCCTGGCCAGCGCATCGACGACCCGGCTGAGCGCGGTGTAGGCGATGCGCAGGGCATGGCCATGGTCGCCGCGTGCCAGTGCCGCCTCCAGTTCGCCGCGCAGCGGGCTGAGCACGTTCAGGATCACCCCGCCGGGACTGGCCTGGCTCGGCGGCGGGCTGAACACCCGACTCTGGGGAGGCAGAATGCCGCGAAAATGCGTCAGTTCGGACAAGTGATCCCTCCCATGCCCCGCGGCGGCCCGGTCGGAGACCGGCACAGCCGGGGCGACGCCTCATAGCAGTGCCAGCGCCACGCCCAACATGCCGGCCAACATGCTCACAATGAAGAAGCGAAACATCACGTGCGTCTCCGACCAGCCCAGCAGCTCGAAATGGTAGTGGAGGGGCGCCATCTTGAAGATGCGTTTGCCCTGCCCCGTGCGACGTTTCGTCCATTTGAAATAGGTCACCTGCAGGCTGACGGAGAGCGTTTCGGCCACGAATACGATGCCCACGATCGGCAGCAAAAGCCACTGGCCGGTCATCAGCGCGACGACGGCCAGGGCAGCACCCAGCGCCAGCGCACCGGCATCGCCCATGAAGAGCTGGGCCGGGTAGGCGTTGTACCACAGGAAGGCGAACAGCGCGCCGGCCATGGTGAAACAGAACGACATCAGCGGATACTGGCCCTGCAGATAGGCGATGACGCCGTAGGCCGAGAAGGCGATGGCCGACGTAGAGCCGGCCAGGCCGTCCAACCCGTCCGTCAGGTTCACCGCGTTGGTGAAGCTGACGATGATGAAGACCGCGATCGGGATGTAAAGCAGTCCCAGATCTATCTTCTGGGCGACGCCCGGGATCGCGACGCTGTGGATGTCGAGCACGAAGTAGAGCCCCAGCGCGATGGCTGTCGCCAGGAGCGTCTGATAGGAGGCTTTGACGCGCGCGATCATGCCCTGGCCATCGTTGCGCTTGCCATAGATGCCCGCCAGATCATCGCGCACGCCCAGATAGCCGAACGCCAGGATCACCACGAGCGGGAACAGAATGCTCTTGCCGATGAGCGGGCTGCCCTCGGCGAAATTGAAGATGCGCAGGATGGCCTTCCCCCACTCCAGACCGCTCAACAGGTTGGCCAGGTTCAGCAGCACAGTGATGATGAAGACCGGCGCCAGGAACAGAATGCCGCCGATGGTCGGCGTGCCGGTCTTGACCTGGTGGCCGCCCGGTTCCTCGATATGGATCTTTTTGCCGATCCCACGGCGCTTCAGTTCGTTGATCAAAGGCCGGCCCCAGATGACCGTCAACAGAAACGAGATGGTCGCCAGGGTCAGCGCGAATGAAACGGGATGCGCGTCTTGCATGATGGTTTAGCTCTTGCGCCTTCCAGGCTGCGCCAGCGCGTCCACGATGGTCTCCATCGCGAGGGCTCGCGAGCCTTTGATCAGGACGATGTCGCCGGGGCGCAACAGGCCAGTGAGCACGGCGATGGCGTCCTCGTTGGCGGCTGTCACATAGATGTCGCTCGGCTTCATGCCCGCAGATGCGGCCTCATCTGCGATCCAGCGCGCCCGCTGACCGACCGTGATCAGCTTGTCGGCCACCTGCGCCGCGCGGCCGCCCACCAGCCGGTGCCCTTCTTCCTCATAGGAGCCGAGCTCCAGCATGTCGCCCAGGACGGCCACAGCGCGATGGGTGTCGTTGCAGATGTCGTCGAGCAGGTTGAGCGCGGCCAGCATCGAGATGGGGCTGGCATTGTAGGTGTCGTCAATGATGGTAGCCCCACGCAGGCCCGGCGCCACCAGCAGCCGCAGCTGGCCGCGCTGTTGTTGCAGCCCAGCGACGATCTCGGTCCAGCTCAGCCCCTCTACCAGGCCGACGGCTGCGGCGCGCAGGGCGGTGTGCACAGAGTGGCGGCCGAGCATGGGCAGATGGACGTGGAGCACTTCGCGGCCGTAGTGAAAGCGAAAACGAATGCCCTCCAGTCCCTCGCTGGTGATCTGGTCGGCCCACAGGTCGCTGGCATCATCCAGGCCATAGGTGAAGACACGCGCGGCCGTCCGGCCAGCCATGGCGCGCACCAGGGGATCATCCGCGTTCAGGATGGCGACGCCGCCCTCGTCGGCAGGGGGAAGCGCCTGCACCAGTTCGGCTTTGGCCTGGGCGATGCGCTCGATGGTGCCCAGCCGCTCCAGATGGGTGGGGCCGACGTTGGTCACCACGCCGATGCGCGGCCGCGCCAGGCGACATAGATTGGCGATCTCGCCGAGGGCGTACATGCCCATCTCGAGCACAGCGCGCTGATGGCGGCGTTCGAGCCTCAGCAGGGTAAGGGGCAGGCCGATCTCGTTGTTCAGGTTGCCTTCGCTGCGGATGGTGACGAAGCGCTGCTCCAGCACGTTCGCCACGATCTCTTTGGTGGTGGTTTTTCCCACGCTGCCCGTGATCCCGATCGTGATGGCGGGCATCTGATTGCGCCAGTGTGCCGCCACCTGTTGCAGGCCGCTCAGGCTGTCGGCCACCACGAAGATGTAGGGTGCGACGGCGGTGGCCTGACCGCGCGGCGCGAGCGTGCCGTCGGGCATGACGAACGTGGCAGCGATGTCGAGGTCGAGAGCCTTCGGTTCGGCGATCGCTGCCCTGGCGCCGCGGGCGAAGGCGTCGGCCAGGTAGAGGTGGCCGTCCGTCTTCTCCCCGCGCAGCGCGACGAAGAGATCGTTCGGCTGCGCCTGCCGCGAGTCAATGACCACCGCGTGCACGGGCAGGTCAACGAGATCGGTGGCCGCGGCCGGCGTCTGCCCGACCAAGGCCTGCCAGATGTCAGCGAAATGTAATCTGTCCGCCATAGCTGTGTCCAGACTTACGGATTGCGACTATCGGTCGCGATGCGCAGGACCTGTACCGCATCCTGGGCCACTTTGCCGAATACCGGCACGACCACCTGCTCGGCCCAGCGCGAGGTCTTCGGCCTGTCGAGCTTGACCAGGATGATCAGCTGCGGATCGGCCGCCGGCAGGAAGCCCACGAAGCTGGTGATCGTGTCCTGCGTCGTGTAACCGCGCGCCGTCGAGATCTCCGCAGTGCCCGTTTTGCCGGCGACCTTGTACCCCGGCACCAGGCCGGCATAGGATGAGCTGTCCACATTATAAACCATCATCTGCGTCAGCGTCCTGGCGGTTTCGGCTTTGATCGGATAGCCCAGCACGCGCGGCGCCAGGTGATAGACCCGGCCATCCTGCACGAGTGCCGCTGCGACCTGTGGCTGGTAGCGTGTGCCGCCATTGGCGATCGCAGCCACCGCGCTGATCATTTGCAGCGGCGTGACCATCAGGGCCTGTCCGAAGGAGTTCGTGGCCAGGTCGAAGCGGCTCCAGAAGGTGTTGCCAGGCTCCTTCAGAAAGCCGGTGCTCTCCAGGCTCAGGTCTACTTCGGTCAGGCTGCCGAAGCCAAATTGCCGGACATAACGATAAAATGTTTCGGCGCCCATGTCCAGACAGAGGCGCGCGGTCACCACGTTGATGGATTTCGCCAGCGCAACCTGCACGCTGACCATGCCGTAGCTTTTGTTCTCGGCATTGCGAATCGGTTGACCGTCCACCATAAGGACGCCGGTGTCGTTGATCATTTTGTCCGGCGTCGCCTGGCCGCTTTCGAGCGCGGCCGCCATCGTGATCAGCTTGAAGACCGAACCCGGCTCGTAGGGTTCGCTGACCGCATCGTTGGGCCACCAGCCCGGATGCGCCTCCGAGTAGCGGTTGGGGTCGAAAGCCGGAGCGTTGGCCAGCGCCAGGATGCCGCCGTTGCGGGGATCCATGACGATGATCGTGCCGGCTTCGGCCTTGTAGAGCTTGATGGCCTCGGCCAGGCGCTGCTCCACGCGGTGCTGCAACGCCGCGTTCATGTGAAGCACCAGGTCGTGGCGCGCCGGCGACGGCAGGTAAAGACGCCACTCCTCTGGGATCGGTTCCGGTTGTCTGGCAGCTTGCGCCTCGGGCAGACCGCGCTGGCCCAGCAGCCAGCCGTTGTAGCTGGCCTCGACTCCGTACATCCCCTCATGCGCGTAGTTGGTGAAACCGATCAGATGTGCAGCGAGCTGTCCCTGCGGATAGGCCCGCATGCGTCGGCTGTCGGCCCAGACCAGGCCAGGCAGCCGCAGGTCGGCGATGGCCTGGCGTTGTGCAGGGGTCAGGTTCTTGGCCAGCGTTGTGATCGGATAGGTGACGGCAAGGCCAGCCCGGATGGTTCCCACAGGCTGGCCGAGGATATCTGCGATTTTGGCGGGCAATCCGGGCCCGTTTCTGGCATCTTGGGCAATCGCCTGGGGCCGGGCATAGGCTTCCCAGACGAAGGTGTCGGTGGCGAGCAGCAGGCCGTTGCGATCCACGATGCGGCCGCGCGCGCGTTCGCCCGTGACAGGCGGCGCGTTGGCCGGCAACGGCTCGCCCGCCAGCACCCAATAGCTCATGCGCACGATGATGGCCAGAATCACAATTAAGAAGAAGGCAACGATCAGCCAGATGCGGTGCAGTGGCAGCTCGAATGCGGCGGCAGCGGCCTGCCGGGACGACGCCACGCCGCGCCGCGGGGCGCTTCCGTCCCCGGCGTCCGGGGTTGAATCGGGCTGGGCAGGCGCAGAGTATCGCCAACGGGACTGTTCGGGCATCGGTGATCTCATCTTCGTGTGCGCAGGCCTATACTCACTTGTCCGATGTCGCAGCGCATTGCGGGCTGCGACCGGAGACACTCAACGCATCCAGGCGGCGGCTTGAGGCAGGCCCAGCACCGGCTCGGCGGCGTTGTCCAGCAGTTGATGCCACAGAGCCACGATTTCGGCTAACACCCAATCGGCCGTGGACTGCGGCTCCTCGGCGACCGTCGGCAGCGGCGTCTCCAGGATGATCGGCGTCGCTGCAGGCACCCATCCGTTACGTCGCGCCCGTTCTTCGATGTAGGCCGGGCTGTTCCACTGGGCGACCTGCACCATCAGGGCGACGTTTTCCTGTTCCAGCTGTTGCAGCGCGCGGCGCGTCCGGGCGGTATCGGCTTCGATCTCGGCGATGGCGGTGGATTGCCACAGATACGCGCAGGCTAGAATGCAGGCGATGGTGAAAACGAGGACGAGTTGGGCGAGCCAGGCGCCGGGGCCCACAAAAAGGCCTTTGCGCAGCGTTCCCCAACCGATGCCCGCATGCGGGGTCGAGACCACGGTCTGGTGAAGCATTGTCCTCCTCCGGCGATGTGAGCATGTGCAAGATTCGCACAGACTCAGCCTGACTCTTGGGCTCACTGCGACGCAGATGCCCGGGCCTGCATGTCAATTTTTTGTTACAGTCGTTCGGCGATGCGTAGCTTTGCCGAGCGACTTCTGGGATTGGCCGCGGTCTCGTGTTCGTCCGGCTGGATGGGTTTGCGCGTGATGATCCGGACGGTCGCGCGATGTCCACAGCGGCAGGCCGGCAGGCCGGTCGGGCACAGGCAATCCTGCGCTTCACGCTGGAAGAATTGCTTGACGATGCGATCCTCCAACGAATGGAAGGTAATGACAGCAACCCGGCCGCCCGGCGTTAACAGCCGAATCGCCTGCGGCAACGCTGCTTCGAGCGCAGCGAGCTCATCGTTGACCGTGATGCGCAGCGCCTGAAAGGTGCGCGTTGCCGGGTGGATCCGGCCTCCGGCCTCTCGACCGCCCACCGCCCTGGCGACCGTTGCGGCGAGATCGGCGGTGGTGTGCAGCGGCCTGGCGACCACGATCGCGCGCGCAATGCGCCGCGAGCGCGTTTCCTCGCCGTAGCGGTAGATGATCTCCGCCAGTTTTTCCTGGGGCCATGTGTTGACGATCTCCGCAGCCGTCAGATCGGTGCGAGGATCCATCCGCATGTCCAGAGGGCCAGATGCCAGGAAGCTGAAACCGCGGCTTGCCTCTGCCAGCTGGTACGATGAAACACCCAGGTCGAGCAGAATGGCATCGGCGGTTGCAAAGCCGTTGGCGGCGGCCACGGCACCCAGGTCGCGGAAATTGGCCTGGACCAGGGTGACGCGGTCGGCGAAAGCGGCCAGCCGGGCACGGGCCCGCTCCAGCGCCTGCGGATCGGCATCCAGGCCCAACAGCCGGCCGGCGGGCGCGGCGGCTTGCAGCAGCGCCTCGGCGTGGCCCCCGCCGCCCAGGGTGGCGTCAATGCAGACAGCCCCCGGCCGGGGGGCCAACCCCGCGATCACCTGAGCCAGGAGAACCGGGATGTGTTCCATGATGTTAAAGATTCAGTTCCAACGCGTTGATCTTCACGCGGTCGTCGCCGGCGACCTGGGCCTGTTTTGCGGCGACTACTTTTTCGCAGCCGGCTTGCCAGCGCTCGCGGCTCCAGATTTCGACGCGGTCGCCGTTGCCCAAGATGGTGACCTCGGTATCGAGGCCGGCATAGCGGCGCAGCGCAGCGGGGATGAGGATGCGGCCCTGACGGTCGAGTTCGGCTTCGTTATAGGAAAAAAGGAAGCGCACCGTGTCGTCAATGTCGTTGCGATCCTGGCTGGCCTGTTGGGCGCGCTGGGCCATGCTCTGCCAGAGGGCGACTGGCAACACGTTGATCTGACCACGCGTGCCGCGACCGATCATCACCACTGTGCCGAGTTCTTCGCGATGGCGGATGGGCAGCGAGACCCGCCCCTTGTCGTCCATTGTGTGTTCAAATTCGCCCCAGAACATCGCTGCACTCTTTTTTTCTGCCGGAAATCGGCTCCGCGTGCATGGATATCCCAAAATTTGCCATATTGCCCCACTACATGGGCGATCATACCACATCATTTCCCAAAAGTCAACTCCCAAAAAGTACGTAGAATTATTTGACGGCAAGTTTTAAGGATTCCATTATATGGAGGCTGGTAGGATTGGCGTTGGCGGAGTTGCGATTATCGTCAGTGCGTGTTGGGGAATGCTGTCCTAGGGATATCGCGCGCCGGCGCTCGAACTCTTGCGGCGACATGCCGCGATCGGCGTTTGTAGCGGGTTCTCCGAATTTGACAAGATAGCAATTCCGTGATAGATTTAGCGATTGCTGTCTAGTATCCACAAAGGGAGGTGGGCGATTCACCCTCTCTCGTATTTCTGCGCGCACAGCGGCGACGATGAGCCCAAGTCGAGTGACGACTTGGTTTTTTTGCTTTTTGCGGGAAGTAGGCGATTGTTTGCCCGAGGAGTGGACCTTTTATGATGTATCCCCAGACTGCGGAGGCCCGTGTGAACGGCAATGCCAAGCGCAAATCGTATGCACGCATTCGGGACGTCTACGAGTTGCCGCGCCTCATCGAGGTGCAGCTCGACTCGTTCCGCTGGTTCCAGACGGAAGGCCTGGAGGAGTTGTTCAGTGAGATTTCGCCGATTGTCAGCTTCAACAAGAATCTAGAGATTCATTTCGGCTCCAAACCGGCGCCGAGACGGCCGCAGTCGAAGGAGGAAGAAGCGCAGACCGATGGCTTTTGGTTCGGCGAACCCAAATATTCCGAAGCGGAATGCCGCGATCGCGACATGACCTACGCCGCGCCCCTGTGGGTGCGCGTCAAGCTCATCAATCGCGAGACGGGCGAGGTGAGCACCCAAAGCGTCTTCATGGGCGACTTCCCGCTCATGACCTCCAACGGCACCTTCATTATTAACGGCGCCGAGCGCGTTGTGGTCAGCCAGCTGATCCGCTCGCCGGGCGTCTATTTCACCGTGGAAGAGGACCGCGTTACCGATCGGCGACTCTGCTACGCCAAGATGATCCCCAATCGCGGTGCCTGGCTGGAGTTCGAGACGAGCAAGCGGGACATCATCTCGGTGAAAGTGGACCGCAAACGCAAGCTGCCGGTGACGGTGATGCTGCGCGCGCTCGGTTACGGCTCGGATGAGGATATCCTGGAGCTGTTCACCGAGGTGGACAACGATCCCGAGCATCCCTACATCGCTACAACGTTGGAGCGCGATCCCACCCGCATCGCCAACCGCGCCGATTCGGCCCGAGGCATGGACGCCGCACTGCTGGAGTTCTACAAAAAGCTCCGTCCGGGCGACCCGGCCACCCTGGACAACGCCAGGAGCTTTATGCAGAACCTGATCTTTGCCCCCCGGCGCTACGATCTGGGCAAGGTCGGCCGCTACAAGCTGAACCGCCGGCTCGATCTGAACGTGCCGCTTTCGCACCGGACGCTGACGAACGAGGACATCGTCGCCGTGGTGCGCAAGATGATCCAGATCAACAACGGTGTGGAGGGCGAGGACGACATTGACCACCTGGGCAACCGCCGCGTCAAGACGGTCGGCGAGCTGATCCAGAATCAGCTGCGCATCGGCCTGTTGCGCATGGAGCGCGTCGTGCGCGAGCGCATGTCCATCCGCGATACCGAACAGGCCACTTCGCTGTCGTTGATCAACATCCGGCCGGTCGTGGCCGCCATTCGCGAGTTCTTCGGCGGCTCTCAGCTCAGCCAGTTCATGGATCAGACCAATCCACTGGCGGAATTGACCCATAAACGTCGCCTGAGCGCGCTGGGGCCTGGCGGCCTGCGCCGCGAGCGCGCCGGCTTCGACGTGCGCGACGTCCACAACAGCCATTATGGCCGCATTTGCCCGATCGAGACGCCGGAAGGTCCGAACATCGGCCTGATCGGCTCCCTGGCCACCTATGGCCGCATCAACGAGTTCGGCTTCATCGAGACCCCCTACCGCAAGGTCTTGAACCGCGTGCCGAACCGGGCCGAGTTCCTGGTCGGCAAGATCCTGCGCGAGCGCATCGCGCTGCCCGACGGCACAATGCTGGCCGGCCCCCAGACGCGGGTCACCCCCGAGCTGGCCGAGCGCATCGCCGAGCTGGCCGACGTGCTGCCCGAGGTGCGCATCGTGCCCGAAGTGACCGACGAGATCGTCTTTCTGTCGGCCGACGAAGAGGACCGCTACTCGATCGCTCAGGCGAATGCGCCCATGGACGAGGAGCGCCATTTCACCGAATCGCGCATCTCGGTGCGGCGCAATCAGAAATTCCTGTTCGAGTCGCCGGCGAACATCGAGTACATGGATGTTTCGCCGAAGCAGATCGTGTCGGTTTCGGCTGCGCTGATCCCCTTCCTGGAGCACGATGACGCCAACCGCGCCCTGATGGGCTCCAACATGCAGCGCCAGGCGGTGCCGCTGCTGCGCCCCGAAGCGCCGCTCGTCGGCACCGGCATTGAGCGCCAGGCCGCCGTGGACTCCGGCCAGGTCATCGTGGCGCTGAACGCAGGGGAGGTGATCAGCAGCTGCAGCGACCAGATCGTCGTCCTGGAAGATGACGGGGCGCGGCGCACCTATCGGCTGCGCAAATACCAGCGTTCCAATCAGAGCACCTGCATTGACCAGCGGCCCGTGGTCCAGAAGGGCGATCGCGTCGTGCAGGGCCAGGTGCTGGCCGATTCCAGCTCGACCGAGTTCGGCGAGATGGCGCTGGGCCAGAACGTCCTGGTCGCGTTCATGAGCTGGGAAGGCGGCAACTACGAAGACGCGATCCTGATCAGCGAGCGGTTGATCCAGGAAGATAAATTCACTTCGATCCACATCGAGAAACATGAGATCGAAGCACGGGATACCAAGCTCGGCCCCGAAGAGATCACACGCGATATCCCGAACGTGGGCGAGGATGCCCTGAAAGATCTCGACGAGCACGGCATCATCCGCATCGGCGCGGTGGTCGTGCCCGGCGACATCCTGGTGGGCAAGATTACGCCGAAGGGCGAGACCGAGCTGACCCCCGAAGAGAAGCTGCTGCGCGCCATCTTCGGCGAAAAGGCGCGCGAGGTGAAGGATTCCAGCCTGCGCCTGCCGCATGGCGAATATGGCAAGGTTGTGGACATCAAAGAGTTCAGCCGCGACGAGCATCGCGATCTGCCGGCGGGCGTCGAGCGCATGGTGCGCGTCAGCGTGGCGCAGCGGCGCAAGCTGATGGAAGGGGACAAGATGGCCGGCCGCCACGGCAACAAAGGCGTCATTTCGCGCATCGTGCCGATCGAGGATATGCCCTTCCTGCCCGATGGCACGCCGGTGGACATCATCCTGAACCCGCTGGGTGTGCCGGCGCGCATGAACATCGGCCAAGTGCTGGAGACGCATCTGGGCTGGGCGGCTCAGCGCCTGGGCTTCCGGGCCGAGACGCCCGTGTTCGACGGCGCGCGCGAGCTCGAGATCGAGGCCGAACTGGCCCGGGCCTGGCTGGCCGACCGCGCATGGGAAAAGGCAACCCGTCGCGCCTGGGATTGGGCGGCCAGGACGGGCAAGACCGAAGCCGATTACCTGGACGACGACGAGGTGCGCAGCGACTACCTGGTCGAATGGCTGGCCCCGCGCGGCTATGATGCCGAGCGGCTCTATCACGATCAGGGCTATGCCCGCCGGTCGGTTCTGCGTGAGTGGCTGGCCGAGGAGCCGCAGAACTACGATCCCGACATGCTGCTCTCGCCGCCTGATGACGAGCGGCCGGTTGCCGTGCGCCAGAAAGCCGATGAAATGGCCCGCATCGTCTGCCTGCGCGAGTGGCTGAAGTGGGTCGAACGCGAGCGCACGCGCGTCGCCGTGCTGGAACCTGTGGATGGCGGCTATGTGGAACGACCGGAAACGCCCGAGGAGCGCCAGGCTCTGTACGCGCAGATGGAGCGGATCGCCAACCTCTCGGATGAGGAGGTCGTCGCCGAGGCCCTGCGGGTGAGCCGGGAAACCAACCAGCCGCTGCCTACCTGGGGCAAGACGACCCTCTACAACGGCAAGACGGGCGAGCCGTTCGATCAGCCTGTGACCGTCGGCATCATCCACATGATGAAGCTGCACCACCTGGTCGAAGACAAAGTGCACGCCCGCTCCACCGGCCCCTACAGCCTGGTGACGCAGCAGCCGCTGGGCGGCAAGGCGCAATTCGGCGGCCAGCGTTTCGGCGAGATGGAGGTGTGGGCACTGGAGGCCTACGGCGCGGCCCACAGCCTGCAGGAAATGCTCACCGTCAAATCGGACGACGTGACCGGCCGGGCAAGGACCTATGAGTCCATCGTCAAAGGCGAGACAATCGAATCGCCCGGTGTGCCCGAAAGCTTCCGGGTATTGGTCAAAGAGCTTCAGTCCCTCGGCCTGGCGGTCGAGGTGGTGGATGCCAAAGAGGAAGTGATTCAGTTCGGCCGCGAGGACGCGGAGGAAAAACTGCCGAACCTGGGCTTCAGCTTGAGCCTGCCCGGCCCGATGAGCCGGGGGTTGGACTGAGGCGTGAAGCGTGAAACGTGAAACGTCAGGCGTCAAATACGAATCAGGATGTTTGGCGTATCCCGCATGACGTATGACGCATCATGTTTCATGCCTTCCACCTCGCACAGTCGCCTGTACAGGGGATAACTATGGAAGTCAACGAATTCGATGCCATCCGCGTATCGCTCGCTTCGCCGGAACAGATCCTGGCCTGGTCACACGGCGAGGTCACGAAACCTGAAACGATCAATTATCGGACTCTGCGGCCCGAGCGCGATGGGCTGTTTTGCGAACGGATCTTCGGCCCGCAGCGAGATTGGGAGTGCGCCTGCGGCAAGTACAAGCGCATTCGCTACAAGGGCATCGTTTGCGACAAATGCGGCGTAGAGGTAGCGCACAGCCGGGTGCGCCGGGAGCGCATGGGGCACATCAAACTGGCCAGCCCCGTGTCGCATATCTGGTATGTCAAGGGTGTGCCGAGCCGGCTGGGGCTGCTGCTTAACATTAGCCCGCGCAACCTGGAGCGCGTGCTTTACTTCGCCCAATACATCATCACCGAAGTAGATGAGGATGCGCGCAGCCGCACCATCACGCGCGCCGAGCGCGACCTGAACATGCGCATTGCCCGCCTGGAAGGCGAAGTGCAGGCCAAACTTTCGGAGGTGGAGGCTGATTTCAGCGCGCGCTTCGCCGATCTGGAGCAGCAGGAAGAAGCGCAACGGGCGGTCCTCGGCGAGCGCATGACGGCCGAGACGAACGAGGCCATCGCCATCGGCCAGCAGATTCAGGCCACCCTCGAAAAAATGCACGGCAAGCCCGCGGCCGAGACGATCCGGCTGCCGTGGGCGCCTGACGAGCTGGTGACTGCCGGCGAAATGGTGACGCGCGAGCATTTGATTGCCCTGGAAGAAGTCATTCGCGACCGGCTGAATCAGATCGAAGACGAGCTTGCGGCCGAGCAAGAGGTAACGCGCGCCAGCTTCGACGCCCGTCGCGAGCTGATCCGTCGCGAGTGGGAGCAGGCAGCCGATGAGCAGCGCGCCGCTGTGGAGACCCAAAAGGCGCAGCTGCGTGCCCAGCTCGACGACCAGTTGTTCGAGCTGAAAGAGCTGCGCGAGCGCGACCTCCTCTCCGAAACCGAATATCGGGACCTGCAGGAACGTTGGGGCAATGTCTTCCGCGCCGGCATGGGCGCCGAGGCCATCCGTGAGCTGGTGGCCAAGATTGACCTCGACCAGATGGTCAAAGACCTGCGCAACGAGATCAACACCACCCAGTCCAAACAGCGCAAGAAGAAGGCGGCCAAACGGCTGCGCGTGGCCGAATCGTTCCGCAAGAGCGGAAACCGTCCCGAATGGATGATCCTGACCGTGTTGCCGGTGCTGCCGCCCGACCTGCGGCCGATGGTGCAGCTGGACGGCGGCCGTTTTGCCACCTCTGACCTTAACGACCTCTATCGCCGCGTCATCAACCGCAACAACCGTCTCAAGCGGCTGCTCGAGCTGGGCGCGCCCGATGTGATCGTGCGCAACGAAAAGCGCATGCTGCAAGAGGCCGTAGACAGCCTGATTGACAACGGCCGCCGCGGTCGCGCGGTCAGCCGCTCTGGCAAACGCAAGCTCAAGAGCCTCTCCGACCTGCTGAAGGGCAAGCAAGGGCGCTTCCGCCGCAACCTGTTGGGCAAACGCGTCGACTATTCGGGCCGCTCGGTGATCGTCATCGGCCCGGAGCTCAAGCTTCATCAGTGTGGCCTGCCCAAGAAAATGGCGCTGGAGCTCTTCAAGCCTTTCGTCATGCGCCGTCTGGTCGAGTACAACTACGCCCACAACATCAAAAGTGCCAAGCGCCTGGTGGATCGGGAAAGCCCCGAAGTGTGGGACATCCTGGAAGAGGTGACCAAAGACCGGCCGGTGCTGCTCAACCGCGCGCCGACGCTGCACCGCCTGGGCATTCAGGCTTTCGAGGTTGTTCTCATCGAGGGCAGTGCCATCCAGATCCATCCGCTCGTCTGTGCCGCGTTCAACGCCGACTTCGACGGCGACCAGATGGCCGTGCACGTGCCCCTCTCCGACGAGGCAGTGCGCGAAGCAAAAACCTTGATGATGAGCTCGGCCAACCTGTTGAAACCGTCGTCGGGCGAGCCGATCGTCGGCCCCTCGAAGGACATGGTGCTGGGCTGCTACTACATGACCGTGGCCATCCCCACGGCCAAAGGCGCCGGCAAATCCTTCACCGACTTCGACGAGGTGCGCCTGGCCTATGACCTGGGCATCGTAGATCTGCGTGCGCCGATCAAAGTGCGCTTCACCGACTGGGCCGACCAGGTGACCCTGGCCGAACTGGCGCTGGCGCCCGAACTGCACAGCGCGCTGGCCGGCAAGGGCGTCAAGACGGCCGGCGACCTGGTGCGCCTGCTGGTGACCGGCCGCGACGTGCTGACCAGAGAGCTCGGCTTCAGCCTGCGCACCCTCGACATCCTGCGCGAGCGGCTGGTGCGATGCAAAGTCCGGCCCGACAAGCTGCCCCAGACGGGCCTGCTGGCGACCACCGTCGGCCGCGTGCTGTTCAACATGCCGTTGCCCAAGCCGTTGCAGTTCGTCAACGAGGTCATGGACAAGAAGCGGCTCAACGACTTCGTGGGCCTCAGCTACGAGCTGATGGGCTCGGAGGTGACCGCCGAGGTCGTGGACGAGATCAAACATCTCGGCTTCACCTATGCCACCCTTTCCGGCATGACGATCGCGGTCAGCGACATCACCGTGCCGCCAAACAAGCAGCAGGTGCTGGAAGAGGCGACCAGCCGCGTCGAAGAGACCGATCGCCAGTATCGCCGCGGCCTGATCACCGAAGAAGAGCAGTACAACAAAGTCGTAGAGCTCTGGACGCGCGCCACCGACGACATCACGCAGGCGGTCAAGAACATGCTCGACCCGCTCAGCGGCTTGGGCGCGATGGCCACATCGGGCGCCACCAAAGGCGGCATCCAGCCGATCCGCCAGCTGGCCGGCATGCGCGGCCTGATGGCCGACCCATCCGGCCGCATCATCGCGCTGCCGATCCGCTCCAACTTCCGCGAGGGACTGACCGCGTTGGAGTACTTCCTGAGCACGCACGGCGCGCGCAAAGGCCTGGCCGACACCGCATTGCGCACCGCCGATGCCGGCTATCTGACCCGGCGCCTGGTGGACGTGGCGCAAGACGTCATCATCTCATCGGAAGACTGCGGCACCGGCGCCGGCATCTGGCTGACCAGGGCCGACGCCCAGGCGACCGGCCAGAAATTCTCCGAACGCGTGCTGAGCCGGGTGACCGCTGCGGCGGTCGCCGATCCGAAGACCGGCGAGGTGTTGATCGAGCGCAACCAGCTGCTCGACGAGATGGCGGTGCGGATCATCGAGCGCGCCAACGTGGACAAAGTATTCGTGCGTTCGCCGCTGACCTGCGAGAACCGGCACGGCCTGTGTCGGCTCTGCTATGGCGCTGATCTGGCGCGCGGGGGCCTGGTCAAGCTGGGCGAGGCGGTCGGCATCATCGCCGCCCAGTCCATCGGCGAGCCGGGCACCCAGCTCACCCTGCGCACGTTCCATACCGGCGGCGTAGCCGGCGCCGAGGACATCACCCAGGGCTTGCCGCGCGTCGAAGAGCTGTTCGAGGCGCGCACGCCGAAAGGCGAGGCGGTCATCAGCGAGATCGGCGGCGTGGTGGACGTGTACTGGGAAGGCGACGTCCGCAAACTGAAGGTGACGAACACGCGGCTGCGGCGCAAGACGCATCACATCCCGGCCGGCTACCGCATGCTCGTGGAGAGCGAAGATCGCGTCCAGGCGACCACGCCGATCGCGGCCGCGCTGGAGGAGACCGCCGAGCCACAGGAGATTCTCGCTGCGCTCGACGGCCATATCTACATCGAACCGGAAGGCGAAGGCGGCTATCGCGCGATCATCCGCCGTGAGGACACCGAAGAATGGGTGACCGACATCCCGGCCTCGGCCCGGCTGCGCGTGGACAAAGGCGACCGCGTGGACGTGGGCGAACAGCTGACCGAGGGCGCCAAGAACCCGCGCGAAGTCCTGCGCATCCAGGGCCGCGAGGCCGTCCAGATGTATCTGCTGGACGAGGTGCAAAAGGTCTACCGCTCGCAGGGCGTGAGCATTCACGACAAACACATCGAGATCATCATCCGCCAAATGCTGCGCCGGGTGCGCGTGCTGAAGAGCGGCGACACCGACATGCTGATCGGCGAGCTGGTGGATCGCTTTGAATTCGACGAAGCCAACGCCGCCGTCGAGGCGCAGGGCGGCGAGCCGGCGCGCGGAGAGCCGGTGCTCCTGGGCGTCACCAAAGCGTCGTTGAACACCGACAGCTTCCTGGCAGCCGCCTCCTTCCAGGAGACCACGCGCGTGCTCACCGACGCGGCCGTGCGCGGGGCCAAAGACAACCTGCGCGGGCTGAAGGAAAACGTCATCATCGGCAAGCTGATCCCCGTGGGGACGGGCTTCGAGGCGCGCCAGCGGGCAGCCGCGGCCCGCGCCGAACATCAGCCCGTGTTTGCCGGGGATGGCGGCGAAGAGGATGTCTTCGCCGGCGAAGAAGATGATCTGGCAGGCGCGACCGCGCTTGCCGCATGAGGCGGAACCGGGGCGCGCTGTTTGGCGGCGAGCAGCCGTCAAACAGCGCAAACACCCTGATTTGACCCCAACCCTTTTCTATGGTAAAGTAAGTGGTCGTGGGTCGGTTGTGTAACCGCCGACCCGCATTTCGTCTTTATTGAGAGTATCAGCACCGGAGGACAGCTTGCCGACCATTAATCAGCTCGTTCGCAAGGGACGCCAGCCGATCGTCAAGAAGGCCAAGGCGCCGGCGTTGCAGTTCACCAATAACACTCTGGCCAATCGGATGCGGCGCATGCCGAAGGGCAATCCGTTCAAGCGGGGCGTGTGCACGCAGGTGCGCACCATGACGCCGAAAAAACCGAACTCGGCGCTGCGCAAGATCGCCCGCGTGCGCCTTTCCAATTCGATCGAGGTCACGGCCTATATTCCGGGCGAAGGCCACAGCTTGCAGGAGCACTCGGTCGTGCTTGTGCGCGGCGGCCGCGTGAAAGACCTGCCGGGCGTGCGCTATCACATCGTGCGCGGGGCGCTGGACACCACCGGCGTGGAAAACCGCAAGCGAGGTCGCTCGAAATATGGCACGAAGACCCCGAAGAAGGCCGCGCCGGCCAAAGGCGCTCCCGCCAAAGGGGCTCCGGCCAAGGGTGCTAAGAAGTAGGAGTGATCCATGCCACGGAGAAACCGACCGGAGCGCCGCGCGATCATGCCCGATCCGCGCTATGGTAATCTGCTGGTCTCCAGCTTGATCAATAAATTGATGTGGAACGGCAAGAAATCCACGGCCGAGCACATCGTTTACGGCGCGCTGGAAATGTTGGAAAACCGCACCAAGAAGCCCGCGCTCGAAGCGCTCGAGCAGGCGGTGCGGAACGTAACGCCGGTCATCGAGGTGCGGCCGCGCCGCGTGGGCGGTGCCACCTACCAGGTGCCGATGGAGATTCGCGAAGATCGGCGCCAGGCGCTGGCGTTGCGCTGGTTGCTGCAGAGCGCGCGCAAGCGGCCGGGCAAGAGCATGATCGAAAAGCTCTCCGGCGAACTTCTGGATGCCTATAATAACCAGGGCAACACGGTGAAGAAGCGCGAAGATACGCACAAGATGGCCGAAGCCAATCGCGCCTTTGCGCATTATCGCTGGTAAACGTTTCGGCCCTTTCGTTTTTTTCCTTGCGCGGCTGACAATCAAACCCGGCATCCCATCGCATCCCGCATGTGCGGGGGGTGCCGGGTTTCTGTCGGTTAGGGCCAGAAGCCGATGCGAGGGTGGATGATGGCGGAGCAGGGAACCTCCTCAGCGGACATAGAACGCCTGCGGCGATTGCGCAATATCGGCATCATCGCCCATATCGACGCGGGCAAGACCACCACGACCGAACGCATCCTGTATTATACCGGTCGCACCTATCGCATGGGCAATGTGGACGAGGGGACGACCGTCACCGACTGGATGGTGCAGGAGCGGGAGCGCGGCATCACCATCCAATCCGCCGCCATCACCAGCGAATGGCGCGGCCATCAGATCAACCTGATTGACACCCCCGGCCACATAGACTTCACCGCCGAGGTGCAGCGCAGCCTGCGCGTGCTGGATGGCGGCGTGGTGATCTTCGACGCGGTCGCCGGCGTGGAGCCGCAGTCCGAGACGGTCTGGCGTCAGGCCAATCGCTACGGCGTACCGCGCATCTGCTTCGTCAACAAGATGGATCGCACCGGCGCCGACTTCTGGCGCACCGTGGACATGATCCAGGATCGTCTCGGCGCCCGGCCGGTGGCCATTCAAATCCCCATGGGCGCCGAAGACCTCTTTGCTGGCGTGGTGGATCTGATCACCCGCAAAGCCTGGATTTTTCCCGACGCGCTCGGCACCCATCCTCAAGAAGTCCCCATCCCGGCCGACCTGATCGAGCAGGTCAACGTCTATCGCGAACTGCTGGTCGAGCGGATCGCGGAGACGGACGAAGCGTTGACCACCAAATTCCTCGAAGGCGAAGAAATCACCGAGGAGGAGCTGCGGGCGGCGTTGCGCGCGGCGACCATCGCGGGACAGCTGGTGCCCGTCCTCTGCGGCACCGCCCTGCGCACCAAAGGCGTCCAGCTCCTGCTCGACGCGGTGGTGGACTACCTGCCCTCGCCGCTGGACATCCCGGCCGTGCGTGGCTTCAACCCGGTCACAGGCCTGGAGGAGGAACGCCGGGCCGATCCCAACGCGCCGGTGGCGGCCCTGGTCTTCAAAATCCAGACCGATCCCTTCATCGGTCGGCTGGCCTATGTGCGCGTTTATTCGGGCGTGATGCAGTCCGGCCAGATGCTCCAGAACTCGACGCGTGACCGCAAAGAGCGCATTGGCCGGCTGGTGCAGGTTTACGCGGATAAGCGCACCGACATCAGCGAGATCCGCGCGGGCGATATCGGCGCGATCGTCAGCGTGAAGCAGACTTTCACCGGCGAGACGTTGTGCGATCCGGCCGCGCCGATCGTGCTGGAGCCGATCGAGTTTCCGGAGCCGGTGATCTCGGTGGCCGTGGAGCCGAAGACCAAAGCCGATCAGGACAAGTTGGCCAATGCGCTGCAGCGGCTGGCCGAGGAAGATCCGACCTTCCGCGTCAAAGTAGATGCGGACACGGGCCAGACGCTCATCAGCGGCATGGGCGAGCTGCACCTGGAAGTGCTGGTGGATCGCATGCAGCGCGAATTCGGCGTGCAGGCGCACGTCGGCCGCCATCAGGTGGCCTATCGCGAGACGATCACCCGCAAGGCTGAGATCGAGACGCGTTTCATACGCCAGACCGGCGGCCGCGGGCAGTATGCGCACGTCATCGTCCAGTTCGAGCCGTTGCCGCGCGGCGGCGGCTTCGAGTTCGTAGACAAGACGACCGGCGGCATCATCCCGAAAGAGTTCATCCCGGCCGTGGCGCAGGGGATGCGCGACGGACTGGAAAACGGCGTGTTGGGCGGCTATCCGGTGGTGGACGTGAAGGCCACCCTGGTGGGCGGCTCCTACCACGAGGTGGACAGCTCGGATCTGGCCTTCCGGATCGCGGGCTCCATGGCCCTGCGAGAGGGGCTGGAGAAGGCGCAGCCGGTGCTCCTGGAGCCGGTCATGCGCGTCGAAGTAGTCGCCCCGGAGAACGCCACCGGCGATGTGATCGGCGACCTGGTGGCGCGGCGCGGCCAGGTGAGCGGGCTGGAGATGCACTCGCCGGGGATGCAGGCGATCAAGGGCCAGGTGCCGCTGGCCGAGATGTTTGGCTATGCCACCGCCCTGCGCTCGGCGACCCAGGGCCGCGGCACGTTCACGATGGAATTCGACCACTATGAGGTCGTCCCAGAGGAACGGGCGCGGCAGATACTGGGGATCGTCGCGCGGTAGAGCGCTTCTTCTCCGGGGTCCTGCGCGCGCCGCGCGCGAGATTTCGGCCATCAACCCCTCAGGTTGTCGTAGCGGGTCGTTTTATCCACGGTTATGCCTTGTTCGTTGGCGGCGGCGCATCCGTCTGCTCTGGGTGGTGCCGTCTATATCCGGCAAAGACATGCAGGCGCTGCGTGCCGTCCTGACCGACCCCGCCCTCTGCGGTTCCCCCGACGATTCAGGAGGATTCGATGTCATTTTTGGAACAGGATTGGAGACATCTCTCTCGTCTCAAGCCATTGGCCCTGGATCGGCTGTGCCGGCGCATCCTGACCGAGGCGCAAGCGATCATTGCTGCGGCCGCGGAAGGCGAGCATCATCGCGTCTACCTGGCGCTGTATCGTCACATCGAGAAGAGCGATCGGTTGATCGCCGATAGCTTCAACGATTGGAGTCGCTCGCGCGCTCCGTTTCACCTCATCGTGTGGCGTCAGCACAACCTCATCACCGACGAGGAGTTTGCCGCATTCAGCCCGGAGACCCGTGGATTTGTCGAAAACTGGCTTTCGCAGTGGTCATGATGCCAGCAGGCAACTTCTTCACCAACTTGGTCATCGCGCCGGCCTACAACCTGTTGCGCATCGGCGCGGCCCGGTTGTGAGTGTGCGTTCCAGGGCTCGTCGGATGAGCATATCCAGCGCGAGTTTGTGGTTAGGCCGATTGTGGCCGACGCGTTGCTTGACCTGGCGCCGGTCGGCGTATTGCATGATCTCCTCTGGCCGCTGGCTGGTGTGTATCTCAGCGACTGGTCATGCCAGGACGGATGTCGGTTGGTCCTTCAGGGTGGGCGATGGCAGGGGACGGATGGGCTGCGAAAATTTCCCGGTAAGGTGCTTGGGGGAGCGGGTCTCCTAATTTGACTTTTTTCGGAGTCAGATGTATATTTTTATTCATCAACTATAGTTTACTGAAATTTCGGTATAGTTCATAGCGGTTTCCATGCTGTGGCAGCACAGGCAGTTGCGATGTCAAGTATCAGACAGGCAGCCATAGCGGCGCAGCACATCATCACGCGAGCCCAGGTGCGGCGGCAGTTCGCGCACCGGGACACCGGACAAGACCAGCAGTTCGCTGGCGTGGAAGATCCCATACCGATGACCGACGAAGACGATCACCCGATCCCGGTTTTCGCGTCGCAGGCGGCGGCGCCAGCGCAGCGGGCCCTGGCCTTCAAGTTGTTCGTGGCTCCAGACCGGCGCGGTCGGCTGGGCTGGGGGCGTGTAGAGCGCCTCCATGTGGCTGGCCAGATGGGTGCGCCGTGGGCGCTTGGCTTCAGGCGTCACGCGGACCACGCCGGTTGCGGCATCAATCACCTTGTGTACCACCTGGGCGATTTGGTGATCGGGCGCTTCGGCGACTACGCCGGCTTGGGCCTTGTCCCACAGGCGATAGGCCGTGGCGACCGCCAACATCATGACCACGAAGGTCAGATGGCTGTGGACACCGGCCTCGGTCTTCTGCGGGAACCAGCGGGTCAGCCGCCAGAACTGCTTGCTGTTACGGTACAAGCCGTTCTCGATCCAACTGCGGTCGTCGTAGCCGTCGACCACCGCCCACGGGTCGCTGACCGCCGCATTGGTCAAGTAGACGCGCTCGCCATCGGGCTCCGGCGCTCGGTTGCGCCACAAGTTGACGATCACGGCGTGCAGGACGGGGCGCTGCGCCCAGCGCAGGGGTCGTTCGGCGTCGACCGGTGGTCGAAAGGCATCCCAATGGCGCAGATCCGTCACCATGCGCACCCGCGAGACCCACACCTCAGTGGTCGCCTCCCGCCCATGCCCGCGGCGTACCGTCTCCGTCCGCTCATAGATGGGCGTCCCCGCCTGCTCGGCCAAGGCCACCGCCCGGACGGCCATGTTGGCCTTGGCAATCACCACAAAGGTGATCCCCAACTCGTGCAGCGCATACAGACTGGCGCCGTCGACGTAGGCCCGATCAAGCACCAACTGGCCGATCCGGCTGGAGGGGGCCAGATTGGCTTGCGCTTGACGCACCAGCGCCACCAGGTAGGGCGCTTCATGCGCCTGGATCTGTACGATCTTAAGCGCCAACGGGATCAGCGTGCGCAGGTCCAGCAACGCGATCAGCCGCCAGCCAAACAGGAACTTGACCACCTCGACCTGCACCCCCTGGCGGGTGCGCGCCCGCTCGGTCACGCGCAGCTGGCCGCGGCCTTGAAACGTCGGCGGCGTGACCACGCGCGTGCCGTCCACGGCCACCATCACCTCGGCCATGAACACCCCGAAGGCCGCCAGCGCCCGAATCGTGCCGTTGAACAAGTCCTGCAGGGCGCTGGCGCTGATCTTGCAGATGGCATTGGCCAGCGTCTGCGGGTCCATCAACGTATACTCGCTGGCCGCAGTGCGTTGTTGGGCGCCGCGTTGGCTCAGCCCTTCCGCCACCTGCTGCGCATTGAAGCCGATCAGCGTCATCGCCGCCACATTGCTGAACAGCAGCGCGGGCAAGGCATTGCTCGACTCGATGCCGAACAGCAGCCGCGTGCCATACAACAACACGAACATGATCACGGGTACCAGCAGGTGGCGCACGCCAGCAATCGTCAGTGTCTGCCAGTGCGCTTTGATGCCGCTTTCGTCCAGAAAGGCGAAAAACCCGTCCAGCAAGCCGGCCTCATCCAGCCCGTAGACCGCATCCACGCCTTGCCCGCTGTGCAAGGCCTGCGCCACGGCCTGGTCATCCCGTTCCGCAAACTGCCAGTCCAGCAGTTCGCGCAGATTGGTCTGTACTTCTGCGGTCGTTTGACGGTGTCGGCCCATCGGTGCCTCCTATGAACGCGGGGATGGGCTCTATTCCGCCACAAGTCGAGCGTTTTGCCAACTTTCGGCCATCATCCAGTGGCCTGCAACAGACCGTGCGGCACATGACCATTCGCCGCACTCAACTATACCGAAACTTCAGGGCTTGACAGTGTATGACCGTAATTTGTGGGTAAAGAGCCGCCCAACGGCATCCGCTTCAGCCGCAGACGCGAGCGGCGAGCGCAGCGAGCCGCGAAGCGGCTGTCGGCTGGAACTCCCCCTGGCCGGCGCGGCGGCCTTCCTGCCGGATGAAACAGCTGCGCAGCGCCTCCTGAGTGGTATACTTACCTCACGTCAGGCACGCAAGCCGTACTTTCGCATTGGTGTCCGGGCCCACCGCCCGACCCGAGCTGCAACCTGGTTTCCGGCCACGATGATTTCTTCACTGGTGGCGCCTTCGGCGACCCCGATTAGCAAGCTATCTTATCCTGGTGGCCGGGCCTGACGCATGCTTGGCCCAGGAGGTTTCCCGATGTCTCGCTCCAAATCCACCACC
>OGCI01000094.1_pt1 | contig 106684 bp, 90 predicted proteins | sample 1570021 | NCBI WGS metagenome assembly OGCI01 (sample SAMN06264664, study PRJEB24512) | hot springs metagenome | isolation source: Hot spring water | place: South Africa: Tshipise | collected 2015-06-21
ACTCACGCGCTCGTTGATCGCCTGTTGCCAGGCCCAGGCAGCGCTGTGGCGTTCGAAGATCCGCGCGACGGTCTGCTGGATCAGGCCGGCGTCGTTCAGGAACTCGCTGTGTGCGCGGAAGATCGCCGCCTTGCTCGATCCAAAGCGCGTCTTGACTTCTTCATACAACTCGTCCAGCTCGGCCTGCGCGGCGCTGATCGCTCGTTGTAAGCGCTCGCCCTCTTCCAGCGGATCGCCCGGGCGATCCTCAACCACGATCGGCTGCGTCTCGTAGCGGCGCGTCACGCCGATCGCCAGGCCGGGCGCGGCGCTGATGCCGCTGATCGTCGTCGCGGGCCGCTGCGGCTTCCAGCTATGACTCACAGCGACCGTTGCCGGCGCGGGCGCTTCCTCTTCGTCGCCCAGGCCCGCCGCGATGGCTGCCTTGAGTGACTCAAGCGCGGCCTCGGCGTCGGGCCCTTCGGCCGACACGCGCACGGTCGCACCGCGCTCCACGCCCAGCTGCAGCAGCTCGATCAGGCGCTTGCCGTCGGCGACGCGATCACCATGGCGTACCCGTATCGCGGTCTGAAACTGCTTCGCCAGATCGACAAACATGGTCGCCGGCCGGGCATGCAGGCCGGTCGCGTTATGGATCACGATGTCGAAAAAGTGGGCGTAATCGGGGAGCGCCGGCGCCGTTGCAGCCGGTGCGGGCCGCTCGCCCGTCAGCGCTTCGATGATGTCGCGCGGGTCGGTCGTGCGCGTCAGGCGTTCGACCTGCTCCTGATCGCCCAGCACGCGCGTGAGGCGGCGCAGGAGGTCGATGTGTTCATCCGACTTGGCGGCGATGCCGACCACCAGACGTACCGTTTCGCCGGGGTTCCAGGCGATGCCGTCAGGCGCCTGCAGGACGGCGATGCCGGTGCGGTTGATCAGCTCGCGGTCCTGGGGCATGCCGTGCGGAATGGCGATGCCGTTGCCCAGATAGGTGTTGGCGACGGCTTCGCGGCCCAGCATGCTTTCAACATAGCCGGGCTGGATGTTGCCGGATTCGACCAGCACCTGGCCGACCTGGCGGATGGCGTCGGTTTTGTCCGTGGGACGGGCGCGTAAGCGGATCTGCCGTTGATCGAGTTCGAGCATTGTCCACTCCGACAATAACGAGAAACGGCGAACGTGGGAAGCACGAGCAGGACGATGTGGCTATTGTAATCGATTTCAATAAATTTGTCAATACCCCAATTTTCGGAATCGCCGAAACTCGTGGTTGCTCCACGAAAACGGCCCATTTTGCGGGCCAATGTACAGCTCGTGACGGTCGGCAGGCTGATGCTTGTGAAATCGGTTACAGGGATATTGCTTGTGGCGGCCGATATCTGTTATACTATTTGCAATCGATTTCAGAAGGAGCGAGCCGGAGCGTTATGACCAGCATCAAAGATGTCGCCCGGGCGGCGGGCGTTTCAACCGCGACGGTATCGCGCGTCCTGTCCAACCATCCGCACGTGCGGCCGGAGGTGCGCGAGCGCGTGCTGGCGGCCGTGGCACAGCTTGAGTACCGGCCGAATCTGATCGCGCGCAACCTGCGTTCGCAGCAGTCCAACACGATCGGCCTGATCGTGTCGGACATCCGCAACCCGTTTTTCACGGCCGTGAGTCGCGCCGTCGAAGATACCGCCTATGCCCACGGCTACCGCGTGCTGTTGTGCAACACCGACGAAGATCCGGACAAGGAGGAACTGTATCTGGATCTGATGCGCGCCGAGCAGGTCGCCGGCGTGATCGTCTCGCCCACGCGCCAGACGATCGCCCACTTCAGCGATCTGCACCTTGACTTTCCGGTGGTGTCGATCGATCGCTCGTTTCGCAACGGCGACGTTGATGCGGTGCTGCTCGACAACGTCGCCGCGGCCCAGGCGCTCACGACGCATCTGATCGAACAGGGATGTCGCCGCATCGCCGGCATCTTCGGCGTGTCCAGCACCACCGGCCGCGAGCGGCGGCGCGGCTATGAAGAAGCGTTGCGCGAGCATGGCGCGCGCGTACAGCGCCCGCTATGGGCCAGCACCAGCACCAAGAACCCCAACTATCCCGATACCTATTACGTGGATACGCTCATCGGGCCGTATACAGTCAACACGTTGCCGCCGCAGACGATCGCCGCCTTCCGCGATCATGGCACAGTCGCGCCGACTCTGGAAGAAGGACTGGACGAGGCCCGTGACGTAATGGTTAAGCTGGCCGAAGTCGGCGTGCGCATGGACAAGATCGTCCAGCAACTGCAGGGTGATGGTGTAGAAGCCTTTGCCAACGACTTTCGGCGTTTGCTGGAAGCCATCGAGGGCAAGAAACAGGTCTTGCTGACCGGAGTGATCAAACGGCAGCGCCTGGATGCCGACGCCTACGAAGACGAGCTGCGCGAAGTCATCGCGCAGCTCGACCGCCAGAAAATCGTCCGCCGCATCTGGGACAAAGACCCTTCTGTATGGAAGGAAGAGGCCAGCCATCAGGCAGTGATCAGTTCACGCCTGGGTTGGCTCGATGTGATCTACGCCGACGAAGAATTCTACGCGCCCATCTACCGCCTGCGCGACGAAGTCCGTGCCCGCGGCTATAGTCATGCCCTGTTGCTGGGTATGGGTGGCAGCAGCCTGGCCGCCGAAGTGATGCGCCAGACTTTCGGCATCATCGAAGGCTACCCTGACCTGATCGTGCTGGATACTACCGATCCGCAGGCCATTGCCCTGGCCAGCCGGGCTATAGACCTGGACAACACGCTCTTCATCGTCTCCACCAAGTCCGGCAGCACCATAGAGACCATCTCGCTGTACAAGTATTTCTACAGCCTGGTCGAAGCGCGTCAGGGCGAGCGTGCCGGCGAACAGTTCTGCGCCATCACCGACGCAGGGTCTCCGCTGGAGAAGATCGCCCTCGACAAGAAATTCAAATACCTGTTCCTCAACCCGCCCGACATCGGCGGACGCTATAGCGTGCTCAGCTACTTCGGCCTGGTGCCCGCAGCTGTGATGGGCCTCGACCTGGATCGCCTGTTGGGCAGCGCCCGCAACATGGCCTCGGCCTGTGCGCGCAACGTGCCCACGGCCAGCAACCCCGCCGTCTGGCTGGGCGCGGCCATGGGCTACCTGGCCCAGCAGCGCCGCGACAAGGTATGCCTGGTGGCCTCGTCACAGATCAGCAGCTTCGGGCTGTGGGCCGAGCAACTGATCGCCGAGAGCACGGGCAAAGAGAACAAGGGGATCGTGCCCGTAGCCGGTGTAGTGCCCGAAGACCCGCGCGACTTCGACGACGACCGCTTCTTCGTTTACCTGCGACTCGACGAGCCGCCTGCCCCGCTGGATCCACTGGTCGAAGACCTCAAGATCGCCGGTCATCCCGTGCTCACGCTGAATCTGCGCGATGCTTACGACCTGGGCGGTGAATTCTTCCGCTGGGAGTTCGCTACGGCTATCGCGGGACACCTGCTGCAGATCAACCCCTTCGATCAGCCCAACGTGCAGGAGAGCAAAGCCAACACCAAACGCCTGCTGGAACATATCGCCGAGCACGGCACTCTGCCGGAAGAAGTGCCACTGCTAGAGGAAAACGGCCTCAAGCTCTACGCCGATCGCAAGACCGCCGAGACCCTGCGCCGCATCGTCCGGCAGCGTCGCTTTGACTATGGGGAACTGGTGAACATGCTGCTGGCCCACATGAGCCGGGCGCAGTCGGGCGATTACATTGCTCTGATGGCCTATCTGGCTCCGACGCCGCGCCACACGCAGTTACTCGAAGCGATTCGCCAGGAACTGCGTCACGCCACCACTCGCGCAGTCACGCTCGGCTATGGGCCGCGCTTCCTGCACTCTACCGGTCAGTTGCACAAGGGCGGCCCCAATAACGGTGTGTTCATCCAGATCACCGTCGAGAACTACGAGCAGATCCCCATCCCTGGCGAACCTTACGACTTCATGCTGCTCAAGCGCGCCCAGGCGCAGGGTGACCTGGAAGCCCTGTTGGCCAAGAAACGTCGCGTGGTGCGCTTCCATCTGCCCGAAGGCAGCGTCTCGGAAGGGCTGGTACGCTTCCTGGGCGCGATCAAGATTGCGGCGGCCAAGAAGCGCGGCTGGTAGACTTCGCCGACTGCGGCGCTGGTCGGGGTCTCATCCGGTTGAGGGTGAGGCCCCGCTTTGTTGCAGAGAGTCTTCGGCCTGAGGAGTCTGAGGCGGACGAGGGGTATTGGTGGGCAGCGGGGAGGGGGTGATCCCATCCGGACTGTCGGTCACAGGCAGGGTGGGCTGGAGCAGCGCATCTTTGGTCGCCGTCAGTTTGAAGATAGCCGTTGCCGCATAATCGGGCGAGGTGGCCCCACCCGCCGAATCGTTCATCAGGATATAAAGACCGCCCACCAACAGGGCAAGCGCGATGCCGGTGAGGAGCAGACCAGCCGTCACCCAGGTGAACCAGCCACCGGGCCGCCCTCTACGCCGCCGACGCCGCACACCGACAGGGACAGCGGCCAGCGACCGCGACACAGGAGCCGGAGCCTGGCTGACCGCCACGCCTGCATCGGGGCGGCGCAACAGGACGCGCGACGTATCCAGGCGGCGGCGCTCAGCGCTGGCCCGCAGACGCTCTGTCAGCGATGGCTCAGTCTCCACCATCATGGCGGGCACACCGTGACCACTGCCCGCCTGTTCGATGGCGTGCTTGAGCGCTTCGGCCAACGCCGTAGCCGTCTGATAGCGATTTTCCGGCTTCTTCTCCAGCGCCTTGAACAGCACATTTTCCACCGCGCGCGACAGGGCAGGATTGATCGCACAGGGTGAAGGCGGCGGCTCGGTGACGTGTTTCACCGCCACACTGTAGGGTGTCTCGCCTTCGAACGGGCGCACGCCAGTCAACATCTCAAACAACACCACCCCCAGCGCGTAGACATCCGAGCGCCCGTCGAGTTCGTGCCCTTGGGCCTGTTCCGGTGACATATACGAAGGCGTGCCCACTACACCTGTCGTGGTCAGCGGCTCAGTATTGTGCCCCATCAGCCGGGCAATGCCGAAGTCGGTCAGGTAGGCGTCACCGTTGGCATCGAGCAGGATATTGCTGGGCTTCAGGTCGCGATGCAGCACGCCCTGACGATGCGCGTAGTCGAGCGCTGGCGCGATCTGCAGGACGATCTGCAAAGCGCGCTCAGGTGAGATAGGGCCGGCAGCCAGCATGTCGTCCACCGAGCCGCCTTCCATATAGCGCATGACCAGATAGGGAATGCCCTGGTATTCGCCGTAGTCGTGCACCGGCACGATCGCGCGATGCTCCAGGCGGGCGACAATGCTCGCTTCGCGCTTAAAGCGATCCAGTGAGGCTGCCTGGTTCAGCAGTTCGGGAGGCAAGACCTTGAGCGCCACATCCCGATCCATGGAAAGCTGATGGGCGCGGTACACTGTAGCCATGCCACCTCGCCCGATCTCTTCGCGGATCGTATAGCCGCCTATGGTTGCCCCAACCGCGAATGCTTCCATCGTCTGTCATCGCCCCAAAGCGCACTCTGCATAAATAATACGCTCTCATGGGCGACTATACACTGTTCCACCCCAGGTACGCCAAAAAAAGAGCGGCCCCGCCTTTCGGCAGGGCCGCGCCGCATCCTCGCGAGTAGACCGGCTTAGTACTCCGGCATCGAAGGCGCAGGAGCCGGTTTCTCTTCCGGAATGTCGGTGATGAGCGCCTCGGTGGTCAGGATCATGCCCGCGATGCTGGCGGCATTCTCCAGCGCGCCCTTGGTCACCTTGGCCGGGTCAATGATGCCCGCCTTGATCATGTCCACGAACTCGCCGCGCATCACGTCGAAGCCGATGTTGGGGTTGTTCTGCTTCTTCTGCTCGGCGATCACCTGCTCCTGGATCACACCGCCGTCGTAGCCGGCGTTCTCCACAATGCCACGCAGCGGCATCTGCAGGGCCTTGCGCACGATCTTGACGCCGGTGTTCTCGTCGTCATACTCCATCTTCAGGTCGTCGAGCGCGCTCATGGCATTGATCAGGGCCACACCGCCACCGGGCACGATGCCTTCCTCAACCGCAGCACGGGTCGCGCTCAGCGCGTCTTCCACGCGATGCTTCTTTTCCTTCAGTTCGACCTCGGTCGCCGCACCTACGCCGATTACCGCCACGCCACCGCTCAGCTTGGCCAAGCGCTCCTGCAGTTTTTCGCGGTCGTAGTCAGAGGTCGAGTTCTCGATCTCGACGCGGATTTCCTCGATACGACCCTTGATCTTGCGCTCGTCACCCGCGCCATCCACGATGGTGGTCTCGTTCTTGGTCACCACCACCTTGCCCGCGCGACCCAGGTCGTCAATGGTCGTCGTTTCGAGCTTGCGGCCCATTTCCTCGGTGATCACCTGGCCGCCGGTCAGGATGGCGATGTCCTGCAGCATGGCCTTACGACGGTCGCCGAAGCCAGGGGCCTTCACCGCCACTACATTCAACATGCCACGCAGCTTGTTCAGCACCAGCGTTGCCAGCGCTTCGCCGTCCACGTCCTCGGCAATGACCACCAGTTCACGCTTGCCGATCTGCAGCAGTTTCTCCAGGATCGGCACCAGGTCTGCCGCCGCGGAGATCTTCTTGTCGTGGATCAGGATGTAGGCATCCTCGATCACGCATTCCTGCGTCTCAGGATTAGTGATGAAGTAGGGCGAGATGAACCCGCGGTCGAACTGCATACCTTCGACGTACTCGGTTTCAAACTCCAGCCCCTTGCTTTCCTCGACCGTGATCACGCCGTCCTTGCCGACTTTGTCCATCACGTCAGCGATCAGATCACCGATCTCGCGATCCTGCGCGCTGATCGCCGCCACCGAGGCGATCTCTTCCTTGGTAGTAATCGGGATGGCCATCTCGCCCAGGCGCTTGGAGACCGCCTGCGCCGCCGCCTCAATGCCGCGCTTCAGCAGCATGGGGTTGGCACCCGCCGCCAGGTTGCGCAGACCTTCGGTGACCATGTAGTAGGCCAGCACCGTTGCCGTGGTGGTACCGTCGCCGGCGATGTCGTTGGTCTTGGTGGCCGCTTCCTTCAGCAGTTGGGCACCCATGTTCTCATAGGGGTCTTTCAGCTCGATTTCCTTGGCAACCGACACGCCGTCGTGCGTGATGGTCGGCGCGCCCCACTTCTTGTCCAGCGCCACGTTGCGGCCTTTGGGACCCAGCGTCGTCATGACCGCGCGGGCCAGCATGTCAATGCCGTTCTTCAGGCTGTTGCGGGCTTCCTGATCGAAGATCAACTGCTTGGGCATTGTTCGCTCTCCTTAGTACTTGCAGGCATCCAGCAATTCGCATAGGGCATAAACGGACGACACAGTTGGAAAGGTTCGGTACGAGTTATGCTTCCTCTCCTCGCTGGTGCTCCGTAAACTGTTGTACTGCCTCTCAAACAGGTTCGCATTAGCACTCTCAAGCCCAGAGTGCTAAACCGAGCGTGATCTTAGCAACGCGCACGCGCCCTGTCAAGCTCAATTTAGCACTCTAAGCCGCTGTGTGCTAACTTTTCGCGTTAGAAATGCATATAAAATTCCGCGAGTGGGCTATCATTGTTCGGCACTCTGCGTGTTTTCGGTGGGAGTGCGTACCCCGCACGATTGCAGCGCCGCAATGAAGCTGGCCTGGCGACGCGCATCTTCGCGCTGCACCGCAATCTGATAACCCTGCTGCAAGTAAGGAATGGCCAGGTCGCACCGCCCCAGCGACGCCTGGGAGTGCCCCAACTGGTAGAAATCGTCGGGGTCTTGCGAGCCAAGCTCAATCGCTCGCTGCAGGTTGACTGCCGCCGTCACGAAATCACCATCGCTCCATTGCAGCCCGCCCAGATAGGAAAGGCAGGGGATGTTGTTGGGGTCAACGTCCAGGCAGCGCCGGTAGTATTCAAACGCACGGTCGAAGTCCCCGTTGCGCGTATGGGCATTCCCCAGCGAAAAGAGCACTGTCGTATCGCGCGGATTACGTTCGATGATGGGCGACAGCACGGCGATTGCCTGATCAATCTGGCCTAGCGCGATGTAATTGTTCGCCAGCTCCACAGCGATATAGGATTGGTTGGGCGCGCGCTGCACCGCAGCCAGATAGGGTTGCAACGCTTCTTCCCAGCGCCCTTGATTGGAGTAGAGCAGCCCCAGGTTGCGAAAGGCATCCGCGACGGCAACCCCTCCGGTGTCCAGTTCGAGCGCCCGTTCCAGGTACATCTGAGCCGTGTCGTACTGGCCCAGGTCCTGGTAGATTTCCCCCAGAAAGGCATAGGTGGGCGCATAGGTCTCATCGAGCGCGCGCGCATGCAGCGCCGAAGCCAGCGCTTCGCCATATTCGCCCATCCAGTCGAGCGCCCGCGCGCGGATGGCCCACCCGTCGGGCGCAGTCGGGTTGGCGTTGATGGTGCGCTCGGCAAAGTCCAGCGCCTGCTGCAGGCGCGTCTTGTTCTGCCCAAAGTTGGACGTGATGATCAGCGCATGGGCGATCTGATAGTGCAACTCCTCATCGTTTGGGTTAGCCTCGGCCAGCACCATACAATGCTCAATGGCTTTCTCCAGGTCGCCCTGCCGATAGAAGTTGAGGCATTCGACCTGCGCCAGCATCACATCCGGCGTCGCCGTCGGCGTGGGAGCAGGAGCTACCTGTGTCTGTACGGCGATAGCCAGTTCTTCCAGGCCCGGCAAAACGGAGCTGCGCACGCGCTCGCGATTCTGCCAGATCAACCAGCCCGCACCCGCCAGGATCGCTATCATCATCAGGCGCAACACCACGCGCCCCGATACCAGCCGCAGATGGCGTTGTCGCCCTGGCCGATATCGCTTCGGTGTGCGCAGGTACATCTACATCCCCCTCAGAAGATGCCGATCGGTTCAGGTGGGATCGGAGTTGGCGGAACCGGCGTCGGGATATCGCGGATGTCGTAGTCTTCATCATAGTTGACGCACAACATCAGCCCTTCATTGATATGGGCTTTGGTTTGCTCGCCGGGATTCATCAGCAGAGCATCCTGCAAGATCGGCCACGCCTGGTCGCAACGGGCCAGCAGCGCCCAGGACAACCCGCGCAGGTAATAACACTCGATTTCGCGCTCCTGCAGTGGCACGCCTTGCTCTTCCTGTAGACGGGCGCACTCCTCGAACGACTCGATCGCCCCCTCATAGTTCCGGCGAGTATAGCGTACCATTCCCAGTTGACGGTGCGCTTCTGGATAGGTAGGGTCAAGTTGAATGGCCTGTTCGCAGGCTTCCTGTGCCAGAGCATCTTCGCGCATGGTGAAGTATGTTTCGCACTTGCGCGTGTAGGCTTTCACGTTGTCCGGTTCCATCGCCAGCACCTGGTCGTAAGCAGCAATGGCCGCGTCGTAGTTCTCCTGCGCTTTATAGTAGACTGCCAGCTCGAAATATAAAGCATCGAAACGGGGGTGAAGCTGAATCGCCTGTTCATATTGCTGAATAGCCGCGTCGAAACGCCCCACAAAGGCCAGCCCCAGCGCCAGGGCACGCCGTGCATCCAGACTGTTGGGATCGAGCTGAACTGCCTCATCCGCTTTCTGGAACGCCTGGTTGGGTCGCCCTGCCCCGCGATAGGCCATCGAAAGATAAGCTCGAGCTTCTGCAGAGGTTGGGTCGAGTTGCTCGGCTCGCAAGCCGACTGCGATTGCCTCTTCAGGCCGACTGTTCTCCAACAAGGCCAGGCAGAGCAACGCCTGCGCCCGTGCATTGTCCGGTGCCAGCTCGACCGCTTGTTGGGCTACCTCCAGCGCTTCTTCAGCGCGGTAGCGGTAGGCTCGTCCGGCATAACTGCGATAGATCAACATGCGTCCGTATTCGAAGAGCAGGTCAATATCAGTGGGGCGCAAACGCACCGCCTCACCATAGTGGTAGATTGCGCGCTCGATATCGCCCGCCAGATAGGCGCGCTCGCCCAACTGCGCCTGTGTGATCGCGTCCAGCGTGGCCGTCGGCTGGACACCGACACTGGCCAGCACCCAGTCTTGCACCGTGTTGAACTGCCAGATGACGCCGGCCAGCAACATCACCGTCAGCAGCCATAGAGTGATCACGAACTTGCTGCCGCGCCGCCGGGCCTGGCGGCCAAAGTGCAGGTTCGATTTGTCGCGCCGGATATACATCGCCGCTCCTCCTTGTTTGCGCCAGGGTTCAGAGCCAGTGTCGAGCCGTCCGGTGCAAGAAAAAACCGGTGAGTGCTTGTCCCCCCGGTAGACACGTTGCTCTATCCTGCGCGCCATAACAATCCTAACATCCCGCCTGAGAGATGTCAAAGGGTCTGCGGGGTGAGTGCGAGCAAAGGCTGACAGCGACTTTGCCCGGCCCGATGCCCCTCATCCCTCGGCCCCTTCTCCCGTGCTGCGGGCGAAGGGGAGCACTCGCGCGACAGACAGTAAGTCCCCTCGCCCCGCGACGCAGTCGCGAGGGAGAGGGGATTGAGGGGTGAGGGGCAGCAGACTGCTGCAAATCGCCTGTCACATTTTGCACGCACCCGGCCCCCTTCACACATTGACGCCGCGTGCACCCTGCGGCACAATGTGCAGTGAAACCGGACACCATCCCTCAGCACTGCTCGGTCAGTAGCTGGCGGCGCAAGGAGCGCGAACATGAGACGCGATGGGCCAGTTCTGGTCATCGGGGCTGCAGGAATAGATATCAAGGGACGCCCCAATCAGCCGCTGCAAATGGGCACCTCCAACGGCGGGGTGGTGCGCAACAGTGTGGGAGGCGTGGCTCGCAACATCGCTGAAAACCTGGCACGCCTGGAAGTGCCCACTATCCTGCTCTCTGCGGTCGGCCAGGATCACACCGGAGACTTTCTGCTGCGCCACACGGCTGCTGCTGGCGTAGATACCAGCTATGTGCTGCGCCTGCCCGACCAGCACACCGGCAGCTATGTAGCCATCCTGGACGAAAAAGGCCAACTGGTCGTTGCGGTCAGCGAATACGACATCGTCAGCCGCATTGGCCCGTCGTACCTGCAGCGCTGTCGCGCTCTCTTCGCCAAGGCTGCCATGATCGTCCTCGACGGCAACCTGACCCCGCGTACGTTGCAGTCGGTCTTCCGCTGGGCCGAACGCTACGACGTGCCTGTGTGCGCCGATCCTACCTCGCCCGCCCTGGCGACCAAGTTCATTCCCTATCTGTCCCATCTGTTGATGGTCGCTCCCGATGCCAGCGAGGCAGCGGCATTGTGCGGAGCGCCCTCTCCGCCAACTACCAGCACCGAAGCCATCGAGACGGCCCAGTGCCTGGTGAGCATGGGAGTGGAGATCGCCATCGTCACCATGGCCGAGCAGGGCCTGGCCTACGCCGACGGCAGCAGCGCCGGTCACATCCCCGCTTTGCGCACCAGGGTCGTTGACCCTACGGGCACCGGTGATGCCGTAACTGCTGCGGTGATCTTTGGCCTGTTGCAGGAAATGCCCATTGACGAAGCCGTTCGCCTGGGAGTGTCCGCGGGCGCGCTCACCCTCAGCACACGCGAGACGGTTGTCCCCGACCTGAGTCTGGATCGTCTGTATGATGCCCTGATCGTATGAAAAACTGACCGTTCCTGGCAGCAAACAGCGCTATACACAGAGAGCATGTGCCCATGTGCCCCCCGCCCGCTTCGACTTCTTCCCTGCTCGACGACGAGACTCTGACCTTGCGCCGCAAACAATACGCTCGCATTGCCGAACTGCTGGAAGATTTCTACGGTTATCCCACCTGGCGGCCTCATTTGCCACCGGTAGATGAGCTGGTGAGCACCATCCTCAGCCAGAGCACCACCGATTCCAACCGCGACCTGGCCTTCGACGCGCTCAAGGCTCGCTTTGGCAGTTGGGAAGCGGTGCGTGATGCGCCGGTTGAAGAAATTGCCGCGGCGATTCGTCCCGCCGGCCTGTCCAATCAGAAAGCGCCGCGCATCAAGCGTGCCCTGCAGAAGTTGACCGTCGAGCGCGGGGAGCTTTCGCTGGATTTTCTGGCCGACTTGCCCGTCGAGGAAGCCAAAGCCTGGCTCATCAGTTTTGACGGCATCGGCCCCAAGACAGCAGCGATCATCCTGCTGTTCTCGTTCAATAAACCAGCATTCCCCGTAGATACTCACATTCACCGCGTGACGCGGCGGCTGGGGCTGATCGGCCCCAGAACCAGCGCCGAGCGCGCGCACCTGGAACTCGAAGCCATCATCCCCCCTGCCGATTACCTCCCCGCTCACCTGAACATCATCCGCCTGGGGCGCGAAATCTGCCAGGCGCGCCGCCCGCGCTGCGAAGAATGTCCCTTGACCGCTTACTGCGATTACTTTCAGAACACCCACTCCCGAGGAAGCAGCGAATGAACGAAGCGCCCCCTCCCACCGCGCGACAACTCACCAACGTCATCGAGAAAGCCCGTCAGTCCGTGATTCTCTTGCGGCAGCAGGCGCAGGCAGGCACGCTGCAAGTCGGTCACCTGGCCGAGCGGCTGACCGCTCTGGAAAACCTGCTGGCCGAACTGGCCGCGACTCATCAAGAAAACGTTCACGAGCGACAGTTGGCCGCGCTATACGAAGTGAGTCGTGCCCTGGGGTCTTCGCTCGACCTGCAGGTCGTGCTCGATCAGGTAATGGACGCCATCATTCAGCTCACCGAGGCCGAGCGAGGCTTCTTGATGTTGCTCAATGACGATGGCACGTTCGACGTGCGTGTGGCGCGCAATCTGGATCAGGAGACGCTCGACAGCTCAGAATTCGCCTACAGTCGCACCATCACCCGCCATGTGGTCAACAGCGGGCAGCCCGTCGTCACCACCAACGCGCAGACCGATCCTCGCTTTATGGATCAGGCCAGCATCGTCGCGCACGCGCTGCGCAGCATTATGGCCACGCCCCTGCGGGCGCGGGGCAGGATCATCGGTGTGGCTTATGTGGACAACCGCATCCGCACCGGCCTCTTTTCCGAAGAAGACCTCGCCCTGCTCGACGCTTTGGCGGCACAGGCGGCCATTGCCATTGACAACGCGCAGCTCTACAGCGCCAAGGATCAGGCGCTGACCGCCCGCCTCGAAGAACTGACCATGCTGCAGTGGATTGACCGGCAGCTCAACGAGACGCTGGATACCGCCCATGCGATGCGCGTCACTCTGGAGTGGTCGGCGCGGCTATGCGGCGCAGAGAGCGCCAGCCTGGGCCTGTACGATCCGGAAACCGGGCAGGTGCGCCTGCTAGCCCACTACGGTGAAGCCGGTCCCTTCGCCGGGCAGGAGCATCTATCCCTCACGCACCCCCTCATTCACCAGGTTTTCACCTCTCACTCCGCCGCCATGCAGGTTTCGCCAGAAGGGACACAACCGGCGAGCACCATACTGTGTGTGCCCATCAAGCGTGAAGGTGCGGTGATCGGTATTGTCACCCTGGCAGCGGCCCGCGCTGGAGCCTTCGACGAAGACGCCCAGGCATTGGTCGCGCGTCTGGCCGATCGCGCCGCCATCGCCATCGAGAACAGCCGCCTGTACGACGCGGTACAGGCCGCCAACCGCGCCAAATCGGAATTCGTCAGCCTGGTGGCACACGAGTTGAAAGCACCCATGACCAGCATCAACGGCTACGCCGATCTGCTGGCTGTTGCCGGCCCTCTCAACGAGCAACAGCAGAAATTTGTGCAAACCATCAAGAACAATGTGCACCGCATGAAAGTGTTGGTGAGCGATCTGACCGATATCAGCCGCATCGAAAGTGGGCAACTGCGCGTGGAGAACGAGCGGGTGGACTTGCTGGCGGCGGTCGCCGAGGCGCGCGACGGGCTGCTCCAGCAACTGCACGAACACGGCCATCGTCTGGTCGAAGACCTGCCTGCGGAATTACCCGCCGTGCGTGGCGATCGTGGACGGGTGGTGCAGGTGTTGATCAATCTGCTGAGCAACGCCATCAAGTACACGCCCAACGGCGGCACGATCACCCTGCGAGCGTGCCAGGATGGGCCGTTTGTTCGCCTGAGCGTCGCTGACACCGGCGTCGGCATGACCGCCGAAGAGATCGCCAAGCTGGGGACAAAGTTCTGGCGTGCGGACAACGACCACGTGCTCAATCAGCCGGGCACCGGCCTGGGGCTGGCGATCACGCGCAACCTGGTCGCGCTGATGGGTGGGGAATGGCAGGTGAACAGCACGCCCGGTCAGGGCAGCACCTTCACCATCGGATTACGTGTTTACCAGGACTGAAGACTCCGCCCGCCTATATCTGTGGGCGTTTCCAGCCCTCCCAACCGCGTGCCTGCCAGGCCGCGTAGAGAGCGATAGCGCCCGCTGTTGCCACGTTTAGACTTTGCACGTGCCCGCGCATGGGCAGCGTCAGGCGCAGGTCGCACGTTTCGCGCACCAGGCGGCGCAGCCCTTCGCCCTCGCTGCCCATCACCAGCGCCAGCGGACGCCTGAGATCCACCTCGTCCGGCGTGACGGCATCCGGCCCGATGTCCAGGCCCACCAGCCACACCCCTTCCTCTTTGAGACGGCGCATGGCACTCACCAGGTTGGTGACCACGGCCACGTTGAGATGCTCCACCGCGCCAGATGAGGCGCTGACCACCGCTGGCGTCACGTCTACCCCACGCCGTTCCTGCAGGATCACACCATGCACACCCACCGAATCGGCCACGCGCAACAGCGCCCCCACGTTCTGTGGATCTTTGAGCAGGTCGAGCACCAGCAGAAAGGGTAATTCGCCGCGCTCGGCACTGGTGCGCAAGATGGAATCGAGATCAACGTAGGGATACCCACCCACGCGCATGGTAACCCCCTGGTGATTGGCATTGTCCGCCAGGTCGTCCACCACACGACGCGGCACACGGCGCACGTTGACCCCGTGCTCCTGGGCCAGCGCCAGCACCGATTCCACGACGCCTTTCTCGTCCACTCCTTCAGCGATCAGCAATTGCTGAAAAGTGCGTCGCCCTGCGCGCAGACTCTCCAGCACCGGCCAGCGCCCATACAGATATTCTGTCGCCATGGTGATCCCCCAAGATAAGGCAGGGCACTGCTCCGCGCCCTGCCTGTACTCCTGACCATAGATCGCGCGCCCTTGACGGCTTGCTCAGAGTTCAGTCCACGCGCCACACCGTACCGTCGGGCCGGTCTTCCAGGGCGATGCCCAGCTCGGCCAGGCGGGCGCGAATCCGATCGGCGGTGCCGAAGTCCCGCTCGGCGCGGGCCTGTGCACGCAGATCAACCAGCATCTGAATTAACCCCTCTTCGCGCTCGGCGTTGCCCGTACCCGCGACCGCCGTCTCTTCGGGCACGATGCCCAGCACCGCCCCGCCCAGTTCGCGGTAGGTCGCGTCAATCGCCTCTAGCACGGTTTTGCTCACCGGCTGACCGCTGTTGAGCAGCGTGTTGACCTCGCGGGTCAGATCGTACAACATCGCCAGCCCGCCCGGCGCGTTGAAGTCGTCGTCCATGGCTTCGACGAAGCGCTGCCGGGCCTGCGTCAGCACGTCCAGAAAAGCATTGCCCGCCTCGCCGGACGGAGCATTGTTCAGCTTACTGCGCACCAGGCGCACCGCGCCATAGATACGCTCCCAGCCTTTACGGGCGCTGTCGAGCGCCTCTTCGCTGAAGACGATGGGGTTGCGATAGTGACTGGTCAGGATAAAGGTGCGCAACACTTCGGGCCGGTGCAGCTTGAGCGCGTCTTTGATGGTGTAGAAGTTGCCCAGGCTCTTAGACATCTTGACCGGGATACCGAACTCGTCCGGCACCGTCAGGCTGCCCACCAGCATCCAGTAGCGAGCAAAAGGCACGCCGTTGGCCGCTTCGCTCTGCGCGATCTCACACTCGTTGTGCGGAAAGATGTTGTCCACGCCCCCGCCGTGAATATCGAAGGTGGGGCCGAGATATTTCGTGGCCATGGCCGAGCATTCGATATGCCAGCCCGGATAGCCTTCGCCCCAGGGACTATCCCAGCGCAGAATGTGCTCTGGCTCGGCGGCTTTCCACAGGGCGAAATCCTCGGCGTGACGTTTGTCGTCGCGCACGTCCACGCGCGCGCCCGCTTCCTGGTCGTCCAGGCGACGGTTTGAGAGCTTGCCGTACTCCGGCCAGCTATACACATCGAAGTAGACGTTGCCCTGCTCGGTGACGTAAGCATGCCCCTTCTCGATCAGCGTCTGAATCATCTTGATCTGATCGGGAATATGGCAACTGGCCCGCGGGCTGATGTCGGGGCGCACCACCCCCAGCGCGTCCATGTCCTCGAAATAGCTGCGGGCATAGGTCTCCACAATCTGCATCGGCAGGGCCTGTGCCTGACGGGCTTTCTTCAGGACGCGATCCTCGCCTGTATCCAGCAGGTGCCCCACATCGGTCAGGTTCTGCACATAGAGCACATCGTAGCCGCGCCAGCGCAGATAGCGTACCACTACATCGAACGAAACATACGTCTTGGCATGGCCCACGTGCGCGTGATCGTAAACCGTTGGGCCACAGACGTACATATTCACCTTGCCTTCGTGCAGCGGTTCAAAGGGCTGTTTCTCACGATGCAAGACGTTGTAGATTTGCAAGGCCATGGTACGTATTCCCTTGAGCTAGCCGGAGAAAAGAGCAATCCAGATTGTAGCGCAAAGGAGCCTCACCCGAAAAGGCAGTTTTTTGCCATATTTTTGCACACGCCTGTATTGTCCTCTACATGGCAGCTCTGTACAATTCGCGGCAAATACGCGCCACCCAGATTATTTGAGTAGGAGAGCAGCCATCATGAAGCGCATCCTGATCAAAGGGGCAGATATCGTCACCCTGGACGAAACCGGTACTATTCTGCACAGCGCCGACCTGTTGATCGAGGACAGGCGCATCGCGCAGATCGGTCACCTGCTCCCAGATACCCAGGCAGACGAAATCATTGACGCCACTGGACAGGTAGTCCTGCCCGGCTTCTTCAACGCACACTGTCACGCGCCCATGACCTTCGAGCGCGGCTGGGCCGAAGACCTGCCCTTCCCGCGCTGGCTCAACGAAAAGATTTGGGTGGCAGAAAGCGCCCTGACGCCGGAAGACGTATATTGGGGTGCGGCGCTGGCTGCCTGCGAGATGATCCGCAGCGGCACAGTGGCCTTCAACGACCACTATTTCTACATGGATCGCGTGGCGCAGGTGGTGCTGGAAAGCGGCATGAAGGCTATGCTCACCTGGTGCACCTTTGGCATCGGCGACGACAAGGAGATCGGCCCTGGCGCGGCAGCGCAACTGGCCTTCAGCCGCGACTGGCAGGGCGCGGGCGACGGACGCATTCACACCTGCCTGGGTCCGCACTCCCCCTACATCTGTCCGCCGGAGTTCCTGGGCCGGGTGGTTGAACTGGCCGAGCAACATCAACTTCCGATCCATCTACACGTAGCCGAGTCCCAGGAACAGGTCGCCAATTCCCAGGCTCGCCATGGTCAGACACCGGTCGAGCAACTGGCCACCCTGGGCGTTTTCGACCATCCCACAGTCGCCGCGCACTGCCTGGCCCTGACTCTCGACGATCGCGCCCTGCTGGCCGAGAAGCCCGTAACTATCGTGCGGACGCCAATCACCTATATGAAGCTGGCCATGCCCATCCATGTCTCGCTGAGCGACCTGCAGGGGGCGGGCATCAGCCGCTTGGCACTCGGCTCCGATGGGCCAGCCTCGAACGCAGTGATGGATATGTGGGATATCGTCCGGCAGACTGTCTGGCTGGAGAAATATCAAACGCAGAACCCAGAGGCCCTGCCCGGCGACACGGCCCTCCGCATGGCGACGCGCAACGGCGCGCTGGCGATGGGCTTTGCCGAGAGCGGTGTCGTGGCCGAAGGCATGGCCGCCGATCTGATACTGGTGAATATGGATCGCCCGCATTTGCGTCCACGCCACGATCTGATCGCCAACTTGGTCCACGCTGCGCGCGGTGCCGATGTCTCCCATGTGCTGGTAGACGGGCAATTGCTGATGCGCGACCGGCAACTACTCACCCTGGATGAGGAGCGTATCCTCTACGAAGCGGAGCAACGCGCCCTGCGCCTGGTGCGCCAGAACATGAATCAGGTGCGCGAGTACCGCGGCTGAAACCACAAAGGGCCAGGCGAAGCGCTGTCCCTGGCCCTCTAACCCTTAGAAAGCCAGCGGCGCTAGCGCCGCAGCGAGCCTTCGGGTTGGGCGAAGTACATGCGCCCGGCATTGGTCACGATGTAGCGCGTGATCAACACGGGGATCGTGCGATCCATGTAGCGCTTGCCGTCTTCCACCACGATCATCGTGCCGTCTTCCAGGTAACCCACACCCTGGTCGGGTTCGCGCCCTTCCATGACAATATGGATGTCAATCACTTCGCCCGGCAAGAAGATGGCTTTGACCGCGTTTGCCAGCTCGTTGATGTTGAGCACCGTGACTCCCTGCAACTCAGCCACGCGGTTGAGGTTGTAATCATTCGTCATCACCGGGATATTGCGCCGCTTGGCAAGCAACACCAGTTTTTCATCTACGGCGCTGATACCCTCGATGTCGTCGTCAATGAACCGCACCGGCGTCCGGCTGCGCTGCTGCAGCTCGCTGAGCACTTCCAGGCCGCGCTTGCCACGGTTGCGCCGCAGCATGTCCGGCGAATCGGCCACATGTTGCAACTCGTTGAGCACGAAACGCGGGATCAGCAGTGCTCCCTGGATAAAGCCGGTCTGACTGATATCCACAATGCGCCCGTCAATGATCACGCTGGTGTCGAGCAGAATCTCGCCCGTCGCCCCGCCGGGCAACATGCGCAGGCTGGCCGGGCTGGCACGGAGCATCCCCCCGAACAGCGCCAACACGTCCTGGGCGCGCAGAGAAAAGACGATCACGAACACATAGCTACCCACGACGGCGACGACGGTCGGCAGGAACTGGCCAACCGGATCGGGCAACAGCGACAGGGGCCAGGCGAACAACGCCGACACGAACATCCCCACCATCAGCCCCACGATGGCCCCCACCAGCGCCTCCGGTGACATCTTCAGAATGGCTCGCCGGGCCGCACGCGCCGGATAGGTGGTCATCCACGGTGTGAGGATCAGCCCGGCCAGTGCACCCATCAGGGCAAACGTCAGGCCGCTGGCTTCGGGAGGGAGATTGAGAGCGTCGGCCAGGTCAATTCCGAGCAGAGCGCCCAGCAGGGTGAAAATCATCATCCCCACCAGGCGGAGAAACAATTCCAGAGACATAAGGATTTCTCCCTGGCGGTTCGCCCGTCTGCCTTGCCAGATGATAACGACAGGCGTAGATGGAACGCCTCCACCGGTGAAAGGGACACGGCCAAGGCCCCTGACAGGCAAACGCCACCTGATAATGACAGAATGATAAGCGCAATAATATCACTAATTTGTCACTGTATCACGGAAGCCCCTCACGCGCCAGGACTTCCCCCGTGTCCTGCGCCAGAAATGACAGGAGCGCCGTCACTGGCGCTCGTTAAAGCTAAACCTGATAGGGCAGGTGAGATTCGAACTCACACGAGGTTCCCCTCAGCGGATTTTAAGTCCGCGGCGTCTACCATTCCGCCACTGCCCCAACCATTGCGCTTGAAGTGTAACACGACCGCCCCTGTCGGTCAACGGCTTTGCGGCGCAAGGGGCGCGCGCAAAAGTCGTCAGCGTTTGCCTGACGCAAGGGCGTTTACCTCACCCCAGCCCGGCGCAGTGCCTGCGCATTGTCCAGCACTTGCAGAGCCAGCGCAGGCAGACTATAAATGTGTTTGGGATTTGTCAAGAATGTGTGGCACAGGCCATCGGTCTGCTCCGGGGGAGCGTATACCATGACCCGCGAAGACAATGAACCGACGCTGGAAGACCTGATGCAACTGGGCATTCAGGCCGCGCGACAGGGCAACTATACCAATGCGCGCCTGTTATTCCAGCAAGTCCTCGACGCTGACAAATACAACGAGCGCGCGTGGTTGTGGATGGCCCAGGTAGCCAGCACCTACGAAGAGCGTCTGCGTTTCCTCCAGACGGTGCTCCAGATCAACCCCAACAACACTGTCGCCCGCAACCAACTGGAGCGCATCCGCCGCAAACACGAGACGACCAATTCGCTGGTATTGCGCTACGGGCTGATCAGCCTAGCGATCTTCGCCATGCTGATTGCCTGCGTGCTGCTGTTGCTATTGATTCGCTAGAATCCCGTTTCCCATGTGTAGGAATGCGGGGCCGCGCTGATACTCTTGCTCCATCTTCCCCGCCTGATTCCAGCGCGCACTCCGTCGCGGTGTCCACCCCATTCCGCGTGTTTGGTCTTGTTTGAGAGACCGGTATAAGATTATCGGGTGCAGGCGCGTATCAGCGGGCGTGCATCTGCTACAGCTATGCGATGCCTCTGCCACAGAATGCGCCGCCAACAACATTCACAGGGGAGAAGACGGTGCCCAGCGAAGACCTGCAAGCTCTTCTGCGCACGGCCATCGAAGCCGCGCGCAGCGGCGACCGGGCCAAGGCCCGCGAGATGCTCCGTCGTCTTGTCTTGCGCGATCCTGACAACGAACTGGCCTGGCTGTGGCTGGCCTCGGTTGCCACTTCTGAGGACGAGCGTCGCCAGTGCCTCAGGCGGGTGCTGATCATCAACCCGCGTAACGAGCGAGCGCGTCAGGCCCTGGCGCAACTCAACCGGACCGCCCAGGGACCATCGGCTGCTGTACCAGCGACGGGAGAACCTCAGCCCGCCCTGCGACGACCAACAGCCCGTCGCCGACAGATGCCATCCTGGCTCTTCTGGACGCTGACCATGACTGCCTTCGGCCTGGTGCTGGCTGCGCTGTTGCTATGGTGGTGGGATCGTCGCTCCGTTCAGAAGTCCACGCCCACCCCAGCGGCGGCTGTTCCTGCGGTCCCTTCAGCTACCCGGGTTGCCGGGCAAGCCACCGCGACCCCCATCGGCGGCACGTTGCGCACGTTGCCTCCCCGCGACACAATGCCGCCAACCTGGACGCCGACCGCGACGCGCACCCCCACCGTTACACCCACGCCCACCGTCACGCCTCCGCCACTGGGATCATATGCGCTGCTGGCATCCGGGCAACTCGGCCAGAGCGAATGGACGCTGTTCACCGTGCGGGGCGATGGGTCACAGCCCCAGGCCTTGTCGCTGGCCCTAGCTACTGACGACCTGTCGGAAGGCGTGCTGCCCCTGTTCGCGGGAGTCTACGACGCGGCCCTATCGCCCGACGGCGCGCAGATCGCCTTCACGGGACGCCTGGCCCGCACCTACATGGAAGGCGATACGGTCATCACGGAAGAGTTCGAAGACCTGTTCGTCGCCCCCCTCGACGGGGGAACAGCGCGCCGCCTGACCCGTCTGGAAGCCAAACGCGCAGGAGAGTCCACCTGGTCACCCGATGGGCAGACCATTGCCTTCGCTGCCGACAAAGAGGGGCACTTCGACCTGTACGTGCTCTCCGTGACAACCGGCGAATTGCGCACCCTGGTTCCCGGCCCTGCCAATGACCGCGAACCGGCCTGGTCGCCCGATGGACAGTGGATCGCCTTCACCTCGGATCGCAGCGGGCCGGGTGCCACCGAAATCTGGCGAGTGGGGGCGGACGGCGGCTCATACAAACAACTCACCGACAACGTCAACAGCAGCTTTTCGCCAGCCTGGTCACCGGATGGGCAGTGGATCGTCTTTCTTTCCGACCGCCGCGGGACAACTGATCCCTACATAATGACAGCTAACGGCGACGGCGAACGCGCCTTGCTGGTACGCGACATCCGCGCCGAAGAACGCGATCCTGCCTGGTCGCTGGACGGGCGCTGGATCGTCTTCAGCGCCAACCGCGATCGCTCGATCTTCGATCTATACGTCATTCAGCCTGATGGCAGCGGTCTGCAACGTATTTTCGAGGGAGACAGCGACACTCGCTATCCCATATGGTTGCCATAATCAACCGCCGACATTGACTTGAGGGGGAACTATGGGCCAGGGCGAACCGACATCGCAGGTGAACGAACTCTTGCGCCAGGGGATCGAAGCTGCGCGAGCGGGGCAGCGGGCAGTCGCTCGCGCCTTGCTCGAACAGGTCGTGCAGCAAGACGAACGCAACGAAAAAGGATGGTTCTGGCTCGCGGCGGTCACCGACGATCCGCACGAGAAACAGATATGCCTGGGCAATGTGCTGGTTATCAACCCGGACAACGAGCGCGCACGTCGTTTGCTGCAACAACTGGAAGAGGCGGCAGGGCTGGTTCCCCCCGCCGAAGAAGAGAGCAAGAGTGAAGGGCCTGGTCGCACCAGTGTCTACCTGGCCATTGGCAGCGGCATCGCGGCTGTCGTCCTGCTGATCGCTGTGATCGCTATCGTGCTGAGCAACAAGGGAAGCGAGGAGGACGGGGTTCCTTCTAGTGAACGCCCGCAACTGCCTGCGGTTGCCGCCGTCACCCCAACCAGCGAGACATCCGCTGCGCTGCTCCCAACGGCCACCGAGCCACCCGTCTCAGCTTCCCCCACTGCTCCACCGCCCACCTGGACACCCGTGCCCAGCAAAACGCCTGTGCCCGCTGTCCCACCGACCCTATTCCCGTCTCCTCCCGCGGCTCTGACCGGGCAGATCATCATGCGCTCCGGGAATGTGCCCGCAGACCCGGCCAATCAACCGATTGTGCTCATCCGGCCCGACGGCAGCGCGGCGCGTACCATTACCCCGCCCAACACGCGCGGGCACGCGCCCGCCCTGTCGCCGAACGGCAACGAGTACGCCTATATCATGTACGCCATTGGCACGCGCGAGTACATCCTGCAACTGGACAATCTGCAGGGCACCGACCCTCGCCCGGCCAGCATCTACTGGACGGGCAAACCGACTCTTATCGAACAGGACATGCCCGCCTGGTCACCGGATGGGCGTGCGCTGGCCTTTGTTGCCCGCAGCCTGGACTCCGCTACAGCCGATCTATACTACCTGCAAGTGATCGATCGCCAGGGCGATCCGGCCCAATTGCAGCGCCTGACGAACGACAACACTATCGAAAGCTGGCCCACCTTTTCGCCGGACGGCTCGCGCATCGTCTACGTCGCTGATATGAGTCGCATGGCTCCGGCCAATCCGGTTGACCTGCGCGCCTTCGACCTGAATTCGCGCCAGATATTCCCCATCACCACCGACGGTGCGGCGCTGATCGAGCTCGCGCCCGACTGGTCGCCGGACGGACAGACGCTCGTTTTCCAGGGCAAAGCGAGCGGTAGCCAGCATTTCGACATCTATCAGGTACCCGCAACTGGCGGAACTCCCGAACTGCTCCTTGCCTCCGACGCCGATGACATTCAGCCGCGTTTCTCGCCAGATGGCAACTATCTGGTCTTCTCATCCAATCGATCGGGCAACTGGGATGTGTTCGTCTTCGAGCTTGCCACTCAGACCATCTACCAGGTGACCAGCGGCGCGCAGACCGACATTGCCAATGACTGGGGGCCGTAGCTCTCACCATGATGGCCATCATATAGAGCTGGTCACATGGTAAAATAGTAAATGATTGAGAATGAAGGGCCGGTAACCAGGGGGGGCTATGGGTATTTCATCCGATCTGCTGAACGCGCCGAAAGAATTCCTGCAACTGTTCAAACAAGGCAAAGAGGCGGCCAAACGCGGAGACAAAGCCAGAGCACACGAATTGTTTCGCCAGGCTATCGAGATCGATCCCTATCACGAGCAGGTGTGGTTGTGGCTGGCCAGCGTGGTAGAGAGCGACGAAGACCGGCGAGTGTGCTTTGAAAACGTGCTGGAACTGAATCCGCTGCACCCCACTGCCCGCCAACAACTGCAGCGCCTCGAACAGAAACAGCTTCAGGAAGTCATGGCTGCTGCCAGCCAGAGCCGCCGGGGTCTATCGGCGCGCCGCAAGCTGTTCAGGCTGTTGCTGATTCTGCTGATCGCGGCAGGGATCGCGGTGGCGCTGATCGCCTGGGGGATTGTCTGACCTCTCAGGTCGCGGGGTTGCCCGTCCTGCGGCAATCTAGAGATCGTTGAAACGGTATCCTACCCCGCGCGAGGTCAGGATATAGGTAGGGTGCTGCGGATCAGGTTCGATCTTCTGGCGCAGATAGTGGATGTAGAGTTTGAGGCTCTCTACTGCGTCGCCATATTCTGGCCCCCAGGCCTCTCCGACCAATTCAGATCGGCTCATCACCCGCCCAGCATTGCGCGCCAGCACGCTCAACAGATTAAACTCCTTCGGCGTCAGGTGCACCGGTTTGCCCTGCACCCATATCTCGCGGCTGATGAAGTTGATGCGCAGGTTGCCACCGTCGAATACTAACTCCTCGGCCACGGTGGGTTTGGGCGCGCGCCGCAGATGTGCCCGGACGCGCGCCACCAGCTCATCGTTGTCATAGGGCTTGATGATGTAATCGTCAGCGCCCATCTCCAGGCCGCGCACCCGGTCGCGAGCGTCGTCTTTGGCGGTCAGAAACAGGATGGGCACATCCGATAACTCGCGCAGACGGCGGCAGACTTCCCAGCCGTCCATATCCGGCATCATGATATCGAGCAAAATCAAGTCAGGGTGTGTGCGGTATGCGGCGCGCAGACCCTCCTCTGCCCCGTAAGCCTTGATCACCTCAAAACCGCGTCGTTCCAACACGATGCTGATCAGATCAACGGTCATCGGCTCGTCGTCAATCACCAGTATCTTCTCGGCCATGCCTGGGAATCCTCTGGTTGGAACACAAACTGGCTGTACGCTCTCCCTACCGCACCTGAGCGTTTCCCTTTGCACTGTACCACGCGCCAGATTCACGCGCAAGTGAGGGGAAACGGGAGGCGCGGCAAAGGTCATAGCGATTTGCCCAACGGGAGGGTGTTTCCCTCACCTCCGCTTAGCGTTCACGCGCCTCGTTGACCCCTTAGCCGTGTATGAAACCAGGCTGGAGGTGAGGTAACCCAAAGCGCAGCAAACTACCTGACGCATTTTGTACGCACCCGCTGTCAAATCTTGCATACAGCCAAAAGCGGGAAAGCTGATAGCGTTCACAGCCGGACGCCCACTGACTGGATCATGGCCCCAGTACCAGGCGTAATCGCTGCTCCAGCTCGCTGAGGATGATAGCAGTGGCCCCCCACACCTTGTGGCCCGCGATGTTGTACCAGGGCACCCGCATGGACGAATCCCCGACCGGCCACTCTTCGACGACCTTTCGGGTGTCGTCGAGCAACCACCCCAGCGGGCATTCGATAACTTCCACCACCTCTGCCGCATCAGGTTGCCAGGCGGGACGCCGCGCCACATGGCCGACAACCGGAGTCACCATGAAGTCGCTGGGCGGGATGTAGACCTGTGTCAACTGTCCCAGCACGTGCACCGGTTCGCGCAACCCCAATTCTTCGCGAGCTTCCCGCAATGCTGCCTGCAGGGCTGTTTCACCCGGTTCGCGCGCCCCGCCAGGCAAACCGATCTGCCCGCTGTGCACATCCTGGGGATGAGCCGCCCGGCGCACCAACACCACGGCCAATTCGCCGTCCCGGGGATACAGTAATACCAACACGCTGGCCTGCCGTGGCGCGCCAGCGCGTGCCTCACTACGGCGCATGGCCCGCGGGCGAGGAGCCATCAGGCGCTGCGCGGCCTCGCTGTCGAAGCCGGACAGCGCCAGGGCAGCGCGTATCTGCGCCAGTGTCAGGAAAGTCATAGGGGGTGATACCAGGCGCGCCGCTTGCGCAGTGAGATTCCGGCGTCGGTCTCGTCGCGCACGGTTGTGCGCACGCGCCCACGAGGATCAATGTGAATCTGCCCTGCCTGTTGCAGGCGCACGAACTCCTCCGGCGTAATGTCGGGCGCAGGCTCACCGCCCAGCCGTTCCAGCCGCGGCCCCATGTCACCGTCCGCCGGAGTCTCCTCAGGAGGAATATCGTCTACCGGAGGCACATAGTCGTTGTGATCAGCCATACTCCTACCCTTCGTCGTTGAGCATCTTATCGTCCGTTGCCGAAGCCGCCTGTCCCAGGCGCAACAGATCGTCAAGCGAGAGCGTCGCTTCCTGACGCTCGCTGTTCTGCCGCTGACTGGCGCAGACCAGGCATTGCGGGTTGGCCGGCACGCTGACCCATTCCGCCGTATGCGGCAGGGCCATTCGCCCCTCGAAAATCTCCAGCGCTGTGTTTGCCTGAATGATGGTGTTGCCTGGCCAGGTACGGTGCGCAGGCGTGCCGCGCAGCAGATGATTGAGCGCCATGTCCGCCTGGATCGCCGCCACCCGCACCACGTGCAGCCACAGTCCAGGTTCCGAAGCCAGTGTCCCATCCGGGCCGATCAATCCGTAGTCAAGCCGTGCTTGCGGACCACGATCGTCCAGTCCTTCGCGCAGGTGCTCTGCCCAGCAGGCATAGCATGGCCCCTGCCGCGGATGGATCAGGCACACGTCGCCCCCCTCACCGCGCTCGTACACCCCGGCGTAGACTGCCGTCAGGCCGTATTTCAAACACGCCTCATTGATGGCATACTTGGGCGGCTCCTGATCCACGCCAACCACTACCACGTCGGCCCCTTGTAATGCTTCCAGGTGATCTTCGATGCGCCCGATGACCGTTTCCACCTGCGCTGCTGGATTGCGCTGGCGAATCAGGTCCGCCACCGCCTCGGCTTTGGGACGCCCTACCTCGCGCAGGTCAGCGGCATGGCGTACAACATTCGCTTCTTCCAGCACGTCGTCGTCTATCAGCACAAACCGCCCTACCCCGCTCATCGCCAGACTTACGGCGACAAAACTACCGCCTGACCCCAACCCGACGATGGCCGCCGTGCGCGAATACAACAGCGTCATCACGTCGTCGCTGAACAGCCGTGCCACGCGATCCCATTGCGTCATGATACGCCATCCACCTTCAGGGCTGGAGTGGTTTTCTCCACATGCCACACCAGCTCGATCAGCGTCCGCCGCGAGTCCCAGGACCAGTCGGGCAATTGCGTGGTCAGCAGCGGGCGCGACGCAGCATAGAGCGCCTCGAACATGTCCTGCTCTTCCTCTACTGGCACCAGCGGAGCCACACGCACCGCTGGCATGGTGTTAGGATAATCCATACCGGTCACCAGCAACACCACCTGGCTGACGCCCTCCCTGAATATAGCGAAGCAGATTTCATAAGGAGGACGGCCATCAGCATCCCAACGTACCACATCCACCGTGTAACCTGCCTCGCGCAGCAGGTCGTACTCCTGCTCGAAGCGCCGCGGATGGGCCAGGTGCCAGGCCAGTGGCGGCAACGCGGGCAAGCGATCGTCTGGCCAGACGACTGGCGCTACGGCCACGAAGCGCGGCGCGCGCTGGCTCATGTACCAGAAGTCAATCCGCACCAACCACCCTTCTTCCTCGCAGCGCCGGACAATAGACTGTGGCCCCAGAGGGGGCATGCCCTGCGCGTTGGTCTCTTCCGCGCCCGCTTCCGCTTCATCGGTCGAGACCTCTGCCAGCGGATACATGGTGACGATGGGCGCGACCACCAGTTCCACCGGCGTCTCTCTGTCCTCGATCATGGCGCGGGCTGTGCGGGCATCTCCCCCGGAAGGAGCGATCATGTCGCCTGGTTGCTTGTGCCAGTCGCCCACATGGGCCAGGGGTACGTCCCACTTGGCCGCCAGCGCCTTGCCATAGGACGGGCGACGCAATTCGCGGAATGCCTCCCAGTTCACATACCACCAGTGAAAGACGTCTCCCTGCCAATCGTCGCCTTGCTCGAACCGGCCCCACTCGCGCACAGCATCGCGCCCCGGACTGATAGTCTCCAGCACATAGACATCTGGCTCCAACCGCCCCGGCTGCGGGACGATCAGGCCGACCATAGCTTCACCGGTCTCTGGCTCCGGGTAACGCAGTGCGCCCTGCACAATCTTGTCCAGCACGCGCTCGGCGAGTATCAGCCGGGGCACATCGCGCGGCAGTTCAGGCAACGTTTCGGGACTCATGGTGTTCTCCTCTGGAAGCCAGGGCCTTTGCCACGGTATACCCTTTCCTCAACCCCTGGCCAGATGCCGGTTGCGCGCCAGGTGTAGTAGGCATACAGCCACTGAATAGCCCAGCCTGCCACCGTCACCGCCGTGGACGTGCTCGGATTCCAGCCGTAGGCCACACCATCATAGGGGTTGAACAGGCACAGTTGGCCGTCTACGAACTGATGCTTCTCGCTATAAACGTGCGGCTTGACGACGTAAGCTTCGGCAGGCCGGTTAGGGTATCCCTCGACATAGATAATCTTGAGCGTGTGCATCCGCTCCGGAATACCCCGCATGTTGATCTCGACCTCGCCGATCCAGTACAGCTCGCCCTCAGGAGGCACTACCAGCCGGAACGTGTCGCCAAAGGTGGCGCGCATCATCTCCACTTCCAGCCGCAGCCGCGCCGATACCCGTTCTGGCGTCCCCCACCAGGCTGTCTTGCCCATTGCGATCAATCCTCCACCACTTTTTGTCAGGCGTACCTGTTCCATTCCGGGGCATCACTCTCCCTGCCCCGCCAGCAACTCAGAGAGGCTCACCGGTTGTGCAGCCTGCGCACGCAAAGCAGCCTGCAACTCGGGCGAAATCTCGCCGTCGCTGGCCAGGTAGGGTCGTAATGCGCTGCCCGCCGGTTGCCACACGAACCGATGCACCGCCAGGGTCATCCCGCCAGCCAGCAGGTGGTATTCCCATGTGTCGAAAATGATCTTCTCGTCGCGCAGCGGAAGCCACGTGCCAGGCAACAGGGTGTTGTAACCGTGTTCCAGATCGTAGCGCGCCTCGTCCGCATAGCGCAGACGTCCTCGCCCATCACGAATCTCAAAGCGCACTGTGCCCCGTGCCCGATGCGGTAACCACAATTCGGCGAACGGGCGCAGGTAGCCAGCATCTGCCGGGACGGGACCCTGCCGCACCAGCCGGAGCTGATCGCTGTCCTGATAGACCAGCAACCCCAGATCGGTCACGTTGACATACTCTGGGCCACCGGGGTACCTGGCCCGCTGTGTTGCCTTCACCGCAACCGGCGATTGCTCGATATGAGCCGTGCTCTGCCCGCGCCGCAACTTCCCGGATGCTCCAGTTGCCCGGCCAGTAATTCTTGGCGCAGGGCTACGGATCACCCACCACAAGACCGCCACGATGAGCACGAGCACTATGAGTTGCCCGATGACGTGCATGGCTTCGGTCACCTTCTCCTAGCGCGTCCGAAGCTGACGGCTCTGCTGGCGCAGCAGTTCCTCCAGGCTGAGTGGGAGCGATTCGTCGTCTGGATCGCCACGCCAGATGCGGTCGCGCAGCAGCTCGCCATCTGTCCCCGCCCGCCGTCGCCATTCGGCCAGCGACTCCGACAGATTGAAGTGATGAACGCCCAACACCCCGCCATCTATACTCACATGGGCCGACCAGCCACCCGCTTCCAGTTCCGCCGCCCGTTTGCGAACAGGCAGGCGATAGTCTGGCACCAGCACGTTTTCCCCCGGCTGCAACCACTTTTCCGCTTCGTAGGCGTACTGTTTACGCCCCGAACCGTCGAAGAGTTCGAAGCGTACCAACGCCAACCCTCCTCCCAGGGAAGGTGGCACATCCACGATGGCAAAAGGGCGAATCCCGTCGTCGTCCAGCGAGATGAACCGTCCGCGTCGCAGGGCCATGCCATCCGGACGCTGCTCGTCCACAATCAGGCCGATATCCAGCAAACGGTAGAGCGACTCATAGTTGGGCAGGCTGCGTGCCCGCGCTGCCGCCTCGCGAGCCACGTCCGACGGCACGGCCTGAGGAGGTTCGCGGCGCAGAGCCTGCCGCACCACAGCCAACACATCTAGCTGACCCACAACCGCGAGTAACACGCCCAGGTACATCGCCAGCAGGGCCGCTGCTACCGCCGTAGGAGCGCGCCCCGAAATCAGCGTGACCGCCAGGGCCAGGCCGACGATGACCAGCCATACCATCGTGCCACGATTACTCTGTCGGAACATGGGCTTCTCTTTCGCTCCCCCCGATCATACCATGTCAGCCGCCACGCCCAAGACCTAATCGTGTGGGATATCACTCTGCTACATCTGTACGCGAAACCCGCCTGGCAGGTTGCAGGCTTTACAAGGACTTCCAGGGCCTGCCGCGCGATGCTTACGACCAGCGAGGTTGTCAGCGACCTTGCCGTGCCCGGCGACCCTCATCCCCCGACCCCTTCTCCCGCGCTGCGAGCGAAGGGAAGCACCTGGGCGAAAGAAAGCAAGCCCCCTCTCCCTCTCGCGACTGCGTCGCGGCGAGGGAATTTAGGGGTGAGGGGCAGCAAACTGCTGCAAATGGCCTGTCACACTTTGCACGCACCCCACGACCAGCCTTTCATTGCCGGACACCCTTCCGGCACGGTATAATTGCACCTGTTCAACAGCGATCAGAGTTGTGGTATAATCCCAGTATACGAACATTCGTTCTCATGCACAAACTCAGCCATGGGGCTGTGCCTTGTCATCAACCGGTTGTTTGCATCCTGTGCGCCTTTCTATCATAAGCCTGTTTTTCGCGTGACGACAGAGTACTGGTACCTAGCAGAGGAATTCAGACCGGCGCACCACTGAAGCAATATGTGAGGCAGGAGGAACTCGTGCCGACTCGTCAGACCGAAGACAACATTCGCGTACTGGAAGGACTCGAAGCAGTGCGGATGCGCCCCGGCATGTACGTGGGCGGCACAGACATCCGGGCGCTGCATCACATGATCTATGAAGTGGTTGACAACGCCATTGACGAGGCGCTGGCAGGCCGTTGCGACCGTATTGAAGTGACGTTGAACGCCGACGGCTCTGTGACGGTGAACGACAACGGCGGCGGCATCCCGGTCGGTATTCACAAACAGACCGGCATTTCCACCCTGCAACTGGTGATGACCACCCTGCACGCCGGCGGCAAGTTCGACTCTTCGGCCTATAAGGTGTCGGGTGGGCTGCATGGCGTCGGTGTGTCGGCAGTCAACGCGCTCTCGGAATGGCTCGTCTCCGAAGTGCGCCGCGACGGCAAGGTGTATCGTCAGGAGTATCGGCGCGGCGTTCCCCAGACTCCGGTCGAAGTGATTCGCGACATGGAGCCGGGCGAGCCAACGGGCACCAGGCACACCTTCATGCCCGACTTCACCATCATGGAACGCAACGAGTTCAGCTTCAACACACTGGCGCAGCGCTTCCGCGAAATGGCATTCGTCGCGCGCGGCGTCACTATCACGCTGCGCGATGATCGCGCCCGCCCCTTGCCGTACGAAATGACTTTCTATTTCGAGGGCGGCATTCGCTCGTTCGTGCGTTATCTCAACCGCAACCGCAAGGCGTTGCACGACCCCATTTACGTGGAGCGCGAGGTGGAGGTTGATCTCAGCGAGAACGGGCGCGGCTCGCTGACCATCGGCGTAGAGGTCGCCTTCCAGTATACGGATACCTCCACGACGACCGAACTGTACTTCGCCAACACCATCCTGACGCCCGACGGGGGTAGCCATCAGGCCGGTCTGCGCGCTGCGATCACGCGCACGATCAATCTCTATGCCCGCAAGGCTGGCCTGCTCAAAGACAAAGACCCCAACTTCTCCAGCAACGATACGCTGGAAGGGCTGACCTGCATCGTCAGCGTCAAGCACCCCGACCCGCAGTTCGAAAGCCAGACCAAGGTCAAGCTGATGAACCCGGAAGTGCAGGGGGTGGTCTCGCAGGTTACCTCGGAAGCCTTCATGGAATACCTGGAGATCAACCCGCGCGACGCCCGCCGCATTGTCGAGCAATGTATGACCTCCATGCGCGCGCGTGACGCCGCCAAGAAAGCCCGTGACCTGGTGCGGCGCGGCGCTAACCTGTTGGAAAACACCACCCTGCCGGGCAAGCTGGCCGATTGCTCCGAACAAGACCCCAGCCGTTCAGAACTCTACATTGTGGAGGGTGACAGCGCTGGCGGATCGGCCAAGCAGGGGCGCGATCGTCACTTCCAGGCGATCCTGCCGCTGCGGGGCAAAATTCTCAACACGGAGCGTGCCCGCCTGAACAAAATCCTGGACAATAACGAGGTCAAGGCATTGATCTCGGCATTGGGCGTGGGCATTGGCGACGACTTCAACCTGGAAGGGTTGCGCTACGGGCGTATCATCATCATGACCGACGCCGACGTGGACGGGGCGCATATCCGCACGCTGCTGTTGACCTTCTTCTTCCGCTACATGACGCCGCTCATCACCAACGGCCATCTGTATATCGCGCAGCCGCCGCTGTACCTGATTGCGTCGGGCAAGAACCGCTACTACGCCTACTCCGACGAGCAGCGCGACGAGATTCTCAAGTCGCTGAAGAACCCGGAACGGGCCACCATCCAGCGTTACAAGGGCCTGGGCGAGATGAATCCGGAACAACTATGGGAGACGACCATGGACCCGGCCAACCGCACCCTGCTCCAGGTGACCATTGAGGATGCGGCAGAGGCCGACCGCGTCTTCGACATGCTGATGGGTAGTGCCGTGCCACCTCGGCGACGCTTCATCACCACGCACGCCAAACGCGCCACACTGGACATCTAATAGCGCCCGCTCCTGCAAAGACACAGGCCCGTATCTCTGGCGGGCCTGTTTTCTTTCAGACGCTGGCGCTCAGCCAAGCTGCACGATGCTGTTCTCCGCCAGCACGAAACGATAGGCAGCCGGGCGGGTCTGCGCTCGCGCTACATGTGCGTTCTCGGCGATCAGGCTGGCGTCAATGCGGCCCTGAATATTGCGAATGGTGCAGTTGCTCATGACGATGCTGTGCTCGATCTCGCTGCTCTCGATGATCACGTCGTTGCCCAGGGACGTGTAGGGGCCGATGTAGGAGTCGCGAACGATGACGTTGTCGCCAATGATCACCGGTCCGCGCACGACGCTGTTGATGATGCGCGTGTTCTCCCCCAGGATGACGCGGTGCGAGACCGCTGAGCCACCCTCGATGCGCGGATCGTCCTGGCGCGTGGGGGTATAGGGGAGCTGTTCGAGTACCAGTTGGTTGGCCAGCACGATCGAATCGGCGTTGCCCGCGTCAATCCACCACCCCTTGACGATGTAGGGGATCACTGTGTGACCCTGGTCGAGCATGTACTGGATGGCATCGGTGATCTCCAGTTCATTGCGCCAGGACGGTTTGATATGGTCTATAGCGTCGAAGATCGCCGGCTGGAAGACATATACCCCCGCAATGGCCAGGTTGGAAGGCGGCTCTTTCGGCTTTTCCACCAGCCGCTTGATACGATCACCTTCCAGCTCAGCAATGCCGAAGCGCGTCGGATCGGGCACCTCGGTCAGGGCGATGGCCGCCCCGGCCCCCGTTTGCTTGAAACGTGTATATAGCTCGCGCATGGGGTCCTGAAAAATATTGTCACCCAAATACATGATAAACGGCTCGTCGCCCAGGAACGGCTGTGCCACCTTCACCGCGTGCGCCAGCCCGCGCGGGTCGGCCTGTTCGATATAGGTCAGTGGCACACCTACCGTGTTGACGCCATCACCGAGCGCCTGGCGAATAGGCGACTCCAGGCTGTTGACGACCAGGCCGATTTCCGTAGCTCCCATGCCCGTCAGTGTCTCAATGGCGTAGCGGATCAAGGCTTTGTTTGCCACTGGCACCAAGGGCTTGGGCATTGTCAACGTGACCGGAAAGAGGCGCGTGCCCTTACCCGCAGCAAGAATGATCGCTTTCATCGAACCCTACCCATCTATTTTTGCACTTTGCATGAACGAGCCAGGATGCTAACGCACCAGCCCTGTCAGCGCAACTATGGCTTTACCTGTTACCTGACCGCCCGTCGTACAATTTCCAGCCAGCGCTCTACCGTTCCGCGGCGAGCATCGCGCGACGCAAAAAGCGGCAGGGCAACCTGCAGGTCAGCCAGCGCCTCCTGAGCATTGCCCATTCGATAGAATGCCACCGCCCGGTAGACATAGACCTCCGGACGCTGCGGAGCCAGCCGTTGCGCCCGCGAGAATTGATCCACGGCCTCCGTGAAGTTCCCCTCCTGAAAAGCCAGCATCCCCCGCCCGTAGTAGGCCAGCCATTGGGCAGGGTCAAGTCGCAGGGCCTGGGCGAAGTCCGTCTCCGCGTCGGCTGGCCACTCGCTCAGCAACAACACCAGCCCTCGCGCAGCATAGTACTCCGCTTTACGCGGATTAAGCCTGAGGGCTTCGTCCAGATCGGCCAGGGCCAGCTCCAGGCGACTTTTCGCAAAATGATCCAGCGCCCGCTCGTAATAACGGTCAGGCAAAGACAGGCGACGGGCGGCAGACCTCGGGGTCGGCTCAGGGTTAGCGGGCGTCATCACATTTCGCTCCGTCTGCGCGGAAAATCCCTGCCTTGCCAGTATACCTCAGACAGCAGGGTTGTCAGGCTTCGGGGTTCGGCTATACTTGTTGCACGGGTAGGGGGACAAGGCAAGCGATCATGAGGTGCACAAACTGTGGTGCCGACTGTGAAGTCGGGGCAACCGTATGTCCGTGTTGCGGCCAGGTGTTTGTCGCATCTGGAGACGCGCCGAAGCCAGACGAAGGAGCAACTACCCGCCGCGTAGACGTAACGAAAGTAGGTCAGGTGGCCCGCTGGGGCACGGCCAGCCTGGGTATTCAGCGCAAGATTGCGCTGCACATCCGTGGGTCCGATCAACCGCTCATCGTCCCCCTGGGGGAGTGCCTGCATATAGGACGCACCGACCTGACGACCGGCGAAGCGCCGGAAATCGCCCTCGATCAGTACGGCGCAACGGCGCTGGGAGTCTCGCGACGACATGCGGCCTTGTTGTTGCAAGACGACGCGCTGAAAGTGGTAGACCTGGGCAGCGTCAATGCCACCTTCATCAACGGTCAGAAGCTCCTCCCTCATCAACCGTGCATTCTGCGCGACGGCGACGAATTGCGTCTGGGCAAGATGGTCATTCGCATTCAATTCATTTGACGCTGCTGACAGAGACAGTCTTCTCCTTCCTTCACTCGTTTCAGGAAAATTCCATGTCCAGCGAACTCAACCCAACCTGGTACAAAGACGCTGTCTTCTACGAACTGTATGTACGCGCTTTCAAAGATGCCAACGCCGATGGGCACGGCGACCTGCGCGGCCTGCTGGGCAAGCTCGACTATCTGCAAGACCTGGGAGTCGATTGCCTGTGGCTGTTGCCCATCTGTCCGTCACCGCTGGTAGACGATGGCTACGACGTCTCCGATTACCGTAACATACATCCAGACTATGGCACACTGGATGACTTCAAGGCGCTGGTAGAGGGTATTCATGCCCGCGGAATGCGTGTGATCATTGACGTCGTGGTCAATCATACTTCCGACCAACACCCCTGGTTCCAGCAGGCGCGCGCCTCCAAGGATTCCCCCTATCGGGACTGGTACGTGTGGAGCGACACGCCCGACAGGTACAAAGAGGCCCGTATCATCTTCAAAGACACCGAAACGTCCAACTGGACTTTCGATCCGGTGGCCGGACAGTACTACTGGCATCGCTTCTATTCTCAGCAGCCTGATCTGAACTACGACAACCCTGCTGTGCAGCAGGAAATGCTCGATATCCTGGACTTCTGGCTGGAACTGGGCGTGGACGGTTTCCGCGTGGACGCTGTGCCCTACCTCTTCGAGCGCGAAGGCACCAACTGCGAAAACCTGCCCGAAACGCATCAGTTCGTCAAGCGGATGCGCGCCCATATGGACGCTAAATGGCCTGGTCGCATCCTGCTGGCTGAGGCCAATCAGTGGCCGCAGGATGTGCGCGCCTACTTCGGTGACGATGATGAGTTTCACATGGCCTTTCACTTTCCCATCATGCCCCGCCTGTTCATGGCCCTCAAGCAGCGCTCCCGCCGCGCCATCGTGGACATTCTGCGCCGCACGCCAGAGATTCCTCCGCTGGCCCAATGGTGTATCTTCCTGCGCAATCACGACGAGCTGACGCTGGAAATGGTCACCGAAGAAGAGCGGCAGTACATGTGGGAGCAATACGCCCCCGAACCGCGTATGCGCCTGAACCTGGGCATTCGCCGTCGCCTGGCCCCTTTGCTGGACAACGATCAACGCCGCATCCGGCTGCTGAATGCGCTGCTGTTCACCCTGCCCGGCTCACCTATCCTCTACTACGGAGACGAGATCGGCATGGGCGATGACATCTGGCGGCACGATCGCAACGGCGTGCGCACGCCCATGCAATGGGACGATTCCAGGAACGCCGGCTTTTCGGCTGCCGATCGTCTCTATGAGCCAGTCCTTGACGATGATGTATACGGCTATCGGCAGGTCAATGTAGCCCGGCAGCGCGCCGACGCCGGTTCGCTATGGCACGCCGTGCATCACATGTTGAGCGTGCGCAAGCGTTACCGCGCCTTTGGGCGCGGCACGTTCGAGTTTGTGCTTCCGGAGAACGAGGCGGTGCTCGCCTACTGGCGCGTGTGGACTTCCCCTCGGACAGGCGCGGAAGAAGAGCGTTTCCTGGTGCTGGTGAACCTGACCGATCAGCCCCAGACTGCGACGTTCGACCTCTCGGCCTATGCCGGGCACCGGCCAACGGATGTCTTGAGCGGGGCACAATGGCCTGTCGTAGGGCACTCACCCTACGAATGCACGCTAGCGCCGTACGCCTATCACTGGTTGCAGCTCTAGCGAGCGCTCAGGCGATTTCGCTGTCGTCTATCTGCGTCTTGACCACGTGCACGTTGAGGGCGTTGGCCAGGGCAATGGCGACCGTATGGGCGCAGGCCTCGGCCCGCTCATACGCTTCCTGATCTTCCTGGTGCTGCCGCAGATACTCCAGCCCCGCCTTAGAGTCGACAGCGAACTTGTCGCCAATCGTAGCCCGTTTGCGCTGTAGCTCGCTGCTAGTCCTGTGCGATGTTTGCATCAGCAGCAGGGATTCGTCGGCCAGAGTCAGGTAGACGCCCCAGGTGTAGTAGATATAAGTGATCTCAGTCGCCAGATTGCGGCCTGCCGGCTGCGCTGTGTGTTCGTGCACGATGGTGTGACGCAATTCCACGTTACGCACCTCAGCAACGCGGACCTCGCGCCCCCGCCGGTTGCCAAAAAAGCCTGTCAGCAGGCCAGAAGGCGGTTGCAGGCGTATCAAACCGCGCTCGGTATCCACCACACACTGCACAAAAGCGGGCACTTCCTCGCCTTGCCGACCCGCCGCCCGATCCCGCGCCACCCGCAAGGTGACCGATCCCCGCCCTGCTCCCAACCATACACCAGGATACTGCATGGGCAGTTTGAGCGATCGGGCGTGGATGCGCACTCGCTCCAGATCGATCTCCTCTCGCTGGTGCGGCCCCAGTGGGCCGGTCGCCCCGCTGCGACCGGAGCCAGGAGGAGTCGCCGCAGGTAGCTTCTTCGCCCCGAAGATTTTGAGCGGACACCCTACATATTCCGCCAGGGCGCGGGCCGCGTGTTGCGCGGGCACAGCATGAGCGGTGTTGGGGCCAGCAGGCCAGCGCACCAGTTCCAGCCAGCGCGGTTTGTCGTCACGTTGTCGCGCCAGGTGAAAACCAAGCAACCAACGCTGCGACTTGGCATCGTATCCCAGCACCACCGCCTGCACGAATTCCACCGAGAGCACAGTGCCCGGCAGACCGTGTTTCTCGGCAAAGCCAGGGGTATACTCCAGCACACCGTTACCACGTGTTACTTCAAAGATCGGGATGCGCGAGAGCACCTCTGGACCAGCCGGAATCAGCCGCCAGGTCACGTCGCGAATCTCGATCTCGAAATCATCCGCCTCGATAACCGCCATGATCCGCCCCCACCTTTTCACGTAACCGCGCAAAGCTACCTCTAGTGTATGAAGTTTTGCCCGGCAAGTCCAGCGAAGGGAGAAACAGGGCGTGTGCATGCGCCGCAAAAAGCAACAGGCGGCAGGTCTGTTGACCATGCCGCCTGACGCCCCCAGTTTAGGTGGCAGGAAGCGCGCTATTTGATCTCGACGACCGCGCCCGCTGCCTCGAGCTTGGACTTGGCGTCCTCGGCAGCTTCCTTGCTGACCGCTTCCAGGACGGTGTTCGGGGCACCCTCGACCAGGTCCTTGGCTTCCTTCAGGCCCAGGTTGGTCAGGCTGCGCACGACCTTGATGACCTCGATCTTCTTGGGGCCAACATCTTTGAGCACGACGGTGAATTCCGTCTTCTCTTCCTCTTCCTCAGCCGGAGCAGCCGCCGGGGCAGCCGCAGCGCCCGCCATCATCATGGGCATCGCACCCATGGCCACCGGAGCCGCCGCCTGAACGCCCCAGGCTTCTTCGAGCATCTTCTTCAGTTCAGCCGCCTCAACAACTGTCAGGCTGCTGAGTTCTTCGACCAGTTTCTGCAGATCTGCCATTGTCAGAGCTTCCTTTCAAGTTAGCGCACGAGACTTGCGTACGGGTGATAGACAAGACACATTACCCGGAATTCGGCCAGACCGTGGTCTAGGCCGCTTCTTTCTGGCTGTAAGCCGCCAGCACGTTGATCAGGCCACCTGTTGCCGCCTGAATGACAGCCACCACCTGACGCCCAGGTTCTTCGAGCAGCCCGACGAACTGAGATATCGGCATGGTGATCGTGCCCAGCAGTTGAGCACGCAATACCTCGAGCGGCGGCAGTTTGGAAATGGCATCGAGTTGGTCTGCTGCGACCACGCTGCTGCCGATGACGCCACCCTTGACCACCAGGATTTCGTTGGTGCCAGCATATTCGAGCACCGTCTTGATGGCCGCGGCCAGATCATTGTAAGCAACAGTCACGGCGACCGGCCCTTTGAGCAACGTCTCAGGCACAGCCATGCCCACTTCCTGCAGCGCCAGCTTGAACAGTGTGTTCTTGGTGACCGTCAGCCGGGCATTGCTCTCGCGCAGGCGAGCGCGCAGATCGTTGAGCTGCGCCATCGTCAAGCCGCGATATTCCGAGACGATCAGCCCGCTGGCACCCTGCAGCATCTCTACGTACTGGGCGAGCAGTTCCCGCTTACGCTCTTTGCTGATAGCCAAGCGCGCATTCCTCCTTTCTTTGGAAATGATATTCCGCAGAGGAGACCAAAAAACGGTCTCCGCGTATCAGGCGAAGACCGTATCCCAGGCATGGTGATCACACACCGGAGAGCCGGTTGGGAGTCTTCACCTCGGCAGGCGGATAGTCCATTAAGCCCGGCGGGGCACCTGCTGTCTGCGGCAAAAGGCCAACCTAAACTGGATGGTGAGTTTGCGGGGCCATCATAGCAGCCAGTTTCTGGCCCGTCAAGGCTGAATCTGCCGCGCCGTCAACGCCCCCGCCCCAGCCATGCCGCCAGTTTGCGGCGAATGAACGCCCATCGGGCTGTGCTCCACGCCTGTTGTGCCAGCCGGTTGGCGAATGCCCGCTGTTCCGGCAGCGACGGCGGCGCATAGCGCTCCGCCACATACGTATGAGTGATAGCCGTCACCGGCTGCTCGATCTCCGGCAATTGCCCTATCAGATAGCGCCGGCGCTCGTCGGGAGTCGCTGCGGCATCGAAATGCAGGCCCAGCCAGCGCCCGTAGATGGCCAGGCGAGCATAAGCCCGCTGTACGGCGGAGAGTCCTCCCAGTCCGCGGTACTCCACGTACCAGATCAGGAACAGCCCCATCAGGATCAGCGCCGCGACGACCAGCGCCAACAATCCCAACGTCAGCAAGATCACGCGCAACACGTCGCTGCCCCCGTGCCCACCAACGCGCGTCACATCGGGCGGGGGCGGCGGTGTCGCGCTGGGTGCGGGCGTAGGGCTTGGCGTTGGCGAAGCGGGCACTAGCGGATTGCTGCTCACGCCAGTAGGAGTCGCCGCGGCTCCCCCTTCTGGCGTCGGCGGAGGCAACGTTGGGGTGGCCGTGACAACCGGGGTCGGCGTGGGAACTGGCGTCACCGTCGGCAGCAACGCCTGGGGGGCCGTATCGTCCTGCCGATTGATGGGCGCTTCGTCGGCTGTCGGCTCGAACTCCACCCAGCCATAGCCGGGAAAGTAGACCTCGACCCAGGTATGCGCATCGCGCTCGCGCACCAGGTAGGTCTGGCGCTCCGGGTTCCAGGTGCCCTGGGCGAATCCGGCTGCCATGCGCGCCGGAATCCCCTGCGAGCGCAACATGAGCACCATGGCAGTGGCGTAGTAGTTGCAGTAACCCTGGCGCTGCTCGAACAGAAACCACTCGATGGGGTCGCGACCACGAGGCGGGGTAGGAATGGACTCGTTGTACTGAATATTGGTGCGCAACCAGAATTCGATCGCCCTGGCCTGATCGTAAGGCGTGACCGCGCCCGCCTGCCGGATGATCTGCGCCGCCAGTTCGCGCACCCGCGGTGATACATCACCTGCCCCCTGGAGATAGAGTCGCAGCACCCAGTCTGGGTAGTCCTGACCTGCCGTGCGCAGTGCCGAGGCTGACGCCACACTCACCAGTGAAGTGACGGTATAGCTATCACCGCTGCGCAGCGGAGCACGAGCGCGGATGATAGCCACATCGGTCGGGCCATTGGTGTTCACACAGGTGCGCCCGAAGTCTTCCACACAATCCAGTTCAGCTTCTACCGGCAACCCCATCTCGCTTGGTTGCGGAGCTGCGTGCACCAGATCGGTGGAGCGGATGAGCATGGTGATCTGTTGCCGGACTGCCGCCCGCGCGCCCGGCAACAGCGAGCCGATGTTGAACTGCAGCCCCGCTTCGTCGGTGAACGCCCGCACAGTGCGGACGTGTCGCCAGCGCCGCGCGGCAGCATCATAGGCATCATAAACCGTCGAACGCCAGTAGTAACGCACGTCCGGCGGCCCCTCGACCTGTACCAGCATCACCGGCTGGTCGCCAAGCTGGATCGCCCCGCTCAGTTGCAATTCGGCCCCGCCGTAGTAGTCAGCGGTGGCGATGCCCTGCCCTTCCAGCGAGGAGAACAGCCGGTTCCACAGATCAGCGAGTTTCACCAGCGTGTCTCCAGAGAACAACTCGCGCACTTGCGAGAGATCGCGATCGTCTCTGGCAGTAGGGGCGCGCCACGCCAGCGCGACCAGTGTCACCGCCAGCAACGCCCCTGTCCAGAAGAACGCCCGCCACATCACCGGGCGAAAGCTCACCTGATGATCGAACCATTCGTATTCGCGCACCTTGAAGTGGGAGCGGATGAGCAGCAGCAGCGCCAGCACGACGAAACTGGCCAGATAGCGATCCAGCGGGGCATCGCCCTGGTAGTAGAACTGATTGGTCACCAGTACCAGGCCCGCGGGCAGGATGACGCGCCAAACACGGTTCACCCGAAACACGTGCCAGGCCGCGTTGTGGCCCATGAACCAGAACAACACCGCCAGGAACAGCACGAAGACCACGTCGTCGTTGGCTGGGCGCTGCCCCGCGATGGCTTCGTCGAGCCAAGTCCTTACCTGCCCCAGCAGGATATCTGTGCGCACCCATAGCGGCCCGGCTTCGACCAGCGTGAAGGCGCTGACCACCAGGATACCAGCCAGGCTGTAGAAGGTGCTCAGGATCAAAGCGAGCAGCTCGGAATAATGGCTCTTCGCCAACAGGAAACCGAAGCCAACGGCCAGCAAGCTGACCGGCACCAGCGCTCCCAGCCCATCCGTCCAATGCGCAGCCGCCAGCGCCTGGGCCGTGACGATCATCAGCGCCCATACCAGCAACAGGCTGGTCACGTCGCCAGGGCCGAAGATCGCCCGCAGTTGATAACGCAGCCGCCGTCGCCAGCGCCCAGGCGAACGCGGCGCGCGCGCTACCTGGCGCGTAGGAGAGACTGGTCGCAAGCGTTGGGCAGTAGCCACAGTGTCCCTCATTCCCTGGCCGGGCCGCTGGTTTCACCGACCGGCCCGGTAATTACTTCTCTGGTGCAGGTGTGCCCGCCAGAGCATGCGACGATTCTAAGGCCCGTTGCAACAACCGCCAAACGGGGTTGTGCAGCCATCCGGAGTTGCATATAATCGCCGCCATGATACCCAAAAAACACCTGCTATTGACCACCGTTGCGCTGACGTTAGCTCTGCTGGTCGCCTGCGAGCCACTGGCACCCGCTCAGACCCCCGTCTACATCGTTGTCACCGGTGAGACGCCCCCAACGTCTCCACCTCTGACCGAAGGGACACCCATCGCCGCAGCCAATACCCCTCAGCCGGCGGCCCCCGGTGTAGCTGGCGTCGTGAACACGTTGGCTCCCTCGCCCACACCCACGCCAGTTGCCACCGCCCTGCCCTCACCGACGCCCTTCAAGTGTGCCGAAGCCAGCGGGCGGGTGATCCAGTACTCTGTCCCCAGCGCTGTTACAGGTGCAGAGGTGGTCAACTACATCTATTTGCCTCCGTGCTTCTACGACTCCCTGCAGCGTTATCCCTATGTGATCTTGCTGCACGGCACCGGCTATGATAACGGCATGTGGGTAGACCTGGGTGCGCCTTCGGTGATGGATCAAGGCATCGCCAATGGCACATTGCCGCCCATGGTGCTGATCATGCCCGATGGCGGCCTGCTGGCGGAACTGAACGATCAGCCAGACGACGCCTCGTTCGAGACCGTGATCCTCAGCGAACTCATCCCGTCCCTGGAACGCGATTTCTGTCTGTGGGGATCGCGCGAGGGACGCGCTATCGGCGGCATTTCCAGAGGCGGCTTCTGGGCCTTCAGCATTGCCCTGCGCCATCCGGACGTGTTCAGCGCCGTCGGGGGACATAGCCCTCATTTCGAGCCAGACAACGCCGGGCCAGATTTCAACCCGCTGGACCTGGCAGCGCGGCCCAATCCGGCCCTATCTGCGCTGCGCATCTACCTGGATCACAGTGCGAACGATTATGTGGCTGCCAACGTGCGCCGCCTGTCCGACCTGTTGCGGCAGAACGGCATCGCGCACGACTACTTCATTGATCCGGTAGGCGATCACGATATGACCTACTGGACATCGCATGTGGCCGAGTATCTCTCGTTCTACGGGCAACGCTGGCCGCACGACATCGCCGCTCTGCCCTCGTGCCTGGAACCGAGTCCCTGACGGCAGGGAAATTACAGCACGGCGTCGAAAAGCTGGAGCAGCAGCCAGAACAGGGTGAATGCGCCGATAGCCGCCAGCACGATGCCGATCAGACATCCCCAGCGCCCGACACGGGAGCGTAACACGTAGCGCAACACGGTCAGAAAGGTCACCGTGCCTCCGCCAGCCAGCACCGCGCCAATGTCATCCGCCTGACCGGCGAAAGGGATCAGATCGGGGATGACATCAACGGGAGAAAAAATATAGAGCGCCGTCAAGAGCAGAATGGCCAGAATGCTGCCGCTGATGCCCCAGTCGAGCGCCTGCCGCACCAGGGGATCGCGCGCTCTGGTACGCTGCGCCGCAGTATAGGCAGTGGCATCGAGATCGTCGTAGCCGTACTCTTGCGGCTCATAGTATTCGTCGTAGGTATCATAAGCCCTGTCTTGTGGGGGATAGTTGTCTCGTCGCGGCATCGGATTGCGCTCCCATAGGCGAGTTTCTACGCGAAGTATAACAGAAGATGCACGGCCTGTCCTGGCAAAGCGAAAAAGGATCGGAGTGATTGCATCAACGCCAAAGCGGTATAATCACCGCGCGCGGCTGACCCGTGTTCGCCAATCTATGTCCAAGGCGGTGATTGTGGAACCGATCGCATTCTGGCAAATCATCAAAAGACGCTGGTGGCTGGTGGCATTACCACTGCTAATAGTGGCGCTGCTCACGCTACCTGCCCTGCGTACCGCGCTCGACCTGCCTGCCCGCTATGAGGTGCGTGTCCGACTAACCGCGGCTGCTCCCCCTGGCGCGGAAGGGGCGATCGCGGATGCGCCATACCAGGATACGTCCTACGTGGTGTGGCTGGCCTCGGAATACGTGGCCGTCAATCTGCCACACTGGATCACCAGCGACAGCTTCGCCCAGGAAGTCAGCACGGTGCTGGCGGACGAAGGTCTCTTGCTCAGCGCCGCCGACCTGCAAGGCGCGTTTGCGGCGGATAGCTACCGCAGCATCGTCACGCTCTACGTGCAGTGGGAGGATGCCGCACAGATTACCCCCATTGCCCAGGCCGCCATCCGCGTCTTGCAGCAGCGCAATGCCGAGTACTTCCCTCAGTTCGCTGTGTCGCCAGCGCGGGTGGTAGCGCTGGATGGCCTGCAAGTTCAGCAGGTGCCACCCCCGCTCAGTCAGCGTCTGCTACCCCTGGTGCGGCTTGCCATTGGCGCGCTGGCAGGGGTGATCCTGGCCGGGCTGGCCGAGTACCTCGACGACCGGCTACGCACTCGCGCTGACGTTGAGCGGCTGGGCCTGGAAGTGCTGGCTGAAATTCCAGGGGAATGATCGCCACCGCCCGGCCACTTCTTGGCAGACGCTTGCCCGACAAACCGCCGCAAATGTCCGCGCGTCTGCTATAATACCGACGCAGAGAGCGCTCTGTTCAAGGACACTATCGCCTATGAACCTGATGCAATATGTGCGTATCCTGCTCCGCCGCGGCTGGATCATGGTGTTCGCCATGCTGATCACCGCCGGAGCGGCCTATGGCCTGAGCAAGATGCAGACGCCAGTCTACCGGGCCACACAACGAGTCCTGCTGCAACCAGCACGCAATGACTACGGCCTGACCGAGACGCTGCGCATCCTGCTGCGCAGCTACGTCGTTTACCTGAACACCGATCAGCAGGCAGCAGCGGCCATTGACCGGCTGCAGCTCGATATGACCCCTGGTGAGCTGCGCAGTCACACGACAATCAGCTCCGATCCCACCCAACTGGTGGTGCAGATTGACGTAGACATGGAAGATGGTCCGCTGGCCGCCCGCGTCGCCACTGAGCTGGGCCGCCTGCTGGTGGAGTACCGCACCGAAGACAACCGCGATCTGCGCCGTGAAGACCGCATTGATGCCATTCTCATTGACACCGCTACCTACGGTTTACACTCGCCCAAGACCAGGATCAACGTCCTGGCAGGGGCGATTCTGGGACTGTTGCTCGGCGGCGTGATCGTGTTCGTTCTGGAATACCTGGAATCTAACATCTTGCGCAGCAAAGAAGACGTTGAGACCTTCCTGGCGTTGCCGCTGTTGGCGGCCATCCCAGCCGAAGATAGTCACGCATGAGGTAGTCCCATGCCCGGCCCTTCTCTGATCATGCTCACCAATCCGCACGCGCCCGCCGCCGAAGCCTATCGCACCCTGCGCACCAACCTGATGTTCTACGGCATCGACCGGCCAACCAGAGCGCTGGTGTTCACTTCCCCCATGCCCGGCCAGGGGGCAAGCACAACCCTGGCCAACCTGGCCATCGCCCTGGCGCAGGGCGGCCACGAGACCATCGTGATAGACAGCGACCTGCGTCGCCCCGCCCAGCATACCCTATGGGGGCTGACCAACGAGCGCGGTCTGACCACCATGTTGCTAGACGATGCGGCCCTGGCCGACCCGCCCCTGCAAGATGCGGGAGTGCAACGTCTGCGCGTGCTGACCAGCGGCCCACTGCCCCCCAACCCCGCCGACCTGGTCGGCTCCAAACGCATGGATGACGTGATCGCTGCTCTGCGGCAGCGAGCCGACTATGTGCTCTTCGATGCGCCGCCGGTACTGGCCGTCAGCGATGCGGCGGTCTTGGGGCACAAGCTCGACGGGCTGATCCTGGTCTTGCGGGCGGGTGCAGCGCGTCGCGACCATGCCGCCCGTGCTAGAGAAGAGCTGGAGCGGGTCAACGTGCCAGTGCTGGGCGTGGTGCTGGTCAATGCACCGCGCGACAGCGCCCTGAGCAGTTACTATACCCAGGCATAATTCGTTCAACCCCGTGGAGAAGTGGGCATGAAGGGATTGATCCTGAGCGGAGGCAAAGGTACACGCCTGTATCCCCTTACCTACACCCGCGCCAAGCAGTTGATCCCGGTCGCCAACAAGCCAGTGCTCTTTCGCGTCATCGAAGCTATCCGCGACGCGGGCATCACCGAGATCGGCATCGTCATCGGCGATACCGGACCGGAGATCAAAGAGGCTGTGCAGGACGGCTCGCAGTTCGGCGTGCGTGTGACCTACATCCAGCAGGAAGCGCCGCTGGGACTGGCTCACGCCGTCAAAATCTCGCGCGACTTCCTGGGTGATGAGCGTTTCGTAATGTTCCTGGGCGACAACGTGATCCAGGGCGGCATCAGCCCGCTGATCGCCGAGTTCGCGCATCATCACGAATGGAACAGTCAGATCGTGCTCACCGAGGTGGAGTTCCCCGAACAATACGGCGTGGCCCGCCTAAATGGCGAAGGGCGCGTGGTGGAACTGATCGAGAAGCCCAAGAACCCACCTTCCAATCTGGCTCTGGTAGGCATCTACATGTTCGATCACCATATCTTCGAGGCCACCGAGGCGATCAAACCGTCCTGGCGCGGCGAACTGGAGATCACCGACGCCATTCAGTGGCTGGTCGAGCACGGCTACGTCGTCTACCCACATATCCATCGCGGCTGGTGGATCGACACCGGTCGCCCGGGTGACATGCTCAACGCCAACAGCTTGGTGCTGGAAGAACTGACGCCCGAAATCCGTGGCAGCGTGGACAGCGCCTCCGAAGTGGACTCGCGCGTCACCGTCGAGGAAGGCGCGGAGATCATCAACAGCGTGGTGCGCGGCCCAACGATCATCGGGCGGCACACGCGCATTGTCAACAGTTATGTCGGCCCGTTCTCCAGCATCTATCACCATGTGGTCATCGAAAACAGCGAGATCGAGCGCAGCATCGTGCTGGAGCATAGCATCATCCGCGACATCCCTACGCGCATCCAGGATAGCCTGATCGGTCGTCACGCCGAAGTGACTGTGAATACGCTGCGCCCTAAGGCGCTCAAGTTATATCTGGGTGACTACAGTCAGCTTGGTCTGCTCTAGCCGAACCTATGAAACAAGCCAAGATGCCCATTCGCCTCATCGTCGCCGATCTGGATGGCACCCTGCTCAATTCGCAGCACGAAGTGCCGCCGTTCACCGAAGCCGCCGTCTGCGCCGCCCAGGAACGAGGCGTGCTGTTCACCGTTGCCACAGGCAAGACGTTTCCCTCCACCGTGGCGTTGATCGAGCGCTTTGGGATCACCATCCCGCTGATCTGCGGCAACGGCACGCAGGTCTTCACGCCGGATGGCACGCTTCTCTACGCCGATCCCATTCCGCTCGATTACGCGCTGGAAGCCATCGAACTGGCGCAGCGGCGGGACTTTCTGCCAGTCGTCTATACCGAGATGGGGCTGCTCACCACCGCGCATGACGACAACGTGGCCGAGCTGGTCGCCCATCATGAGCCTGAACCTGTGCTGGTGCACGACCTGCACCAGGCACTGCGCGAGCAGTACCGCCCCTTCAAGATGGTGCTGATGAATCAGGATCATGAAGCCGTCAATCGCTTCGCCGACGAACTGCATAGCGCCTTCGATGGACGGGCGCAGATTGTGCGGTCGGGCTTGCTATCGGTCGTCGAAGTGATGCCCGCCGGCGTGACCAAGGGCACCGCGCTGCTACACATCCTGGACTATCTGGGCCTGGAGCTACAACAGACGATGTGCTTCGGCGACAACTGTAACGATCTGGACATGATTCAGCAGGCGGGCATTGGCGTGGCGATGGCACACGCGCCCGAAGAAGTCCGCCGGGCCGCGGATTACGTCACTGGCACCAATGACGAAGACGGCGTGGGACACGCCATCTGGCGCTTCATCCTCTCCGGGCAGGGTGTGCAACCCGCGCCGCAAACTGCGACAAGGAGCACCGATTGATGAAAACAATCCTGGTCACCGGCGGAGCGGGTTTCATTGGCAGCGCCTTCGTGCGCCGCATGGTGACACGCTATCCGCATTACACGATCGTCGTGCTGGACAAGCTGACGTATGCGGGCAACCTGGACAACCTGATCCCTGTGCAGGACGCGCCCAACTATCACTTTGAGCGGGGCGACATCGCGCACCGTCCGACGGTGCAGCGCGTGATCGAACAATACGGCGTGGATGCCATCGTCAACTTCGCTGCTGAAACGCATGTGGATCGCTCCATCCTCGACCCCGACGCCTTCATCCATACCGATGTGGTCGGCGTGTACACGCTGCTCGACGTGGCCCGCCAACTGGGCGTGCAGCGCGTGCATCACGTGAGCACCGACGAAGTCTACGGCTCAATCCCAGAGGGGTTCTTCCGCGAGGGCGATCCCCTGTTGCCCAACAGCCCCTACGCTGCCAGCAAAGCTGGCGGCGAGATGATGGTGCGCGCCTATCATGTGACCTACAGCCTGCACACTACTATCACGCGCGGCAGCAACACCTTCGGCCCCTATCAATATCCGGAGAAGCTCGCGCCGTTCTTCATCACCGAGGCCATTGACGACCGCCCGTTGCCGCTCTATGGTGACGGGATGCAGGTGCGCGACTGGCTCTATGTGGACGATCACTGCGATGCCATTGACACCGTGCTGCATCATGGCGCGCCGGGGGCCATCTACAACGTGGGCGGAGAGTACGAACTGCACAATATCGAAGTCACCCGCTTTATCTTGAAAACGCTTGGCAAGCCGGAGAGCCTGATCCGCTTCGTAGCCGACCGTCCCGGCCACGATCGCCGCTACGCCCTGACCAACGACAAGATTCGCGCCGAACTGGGCTGGTCTCCGCGACACAGCTTCGAAGAGGCGATGACTGAGACGATCCGCTGGTATCAGCAAAACGAGTGGTGGTGGCGCAAAATCAAGACCGGAGAATACCTGGAATACTACAAGCGCCAGTACGCCGAACGGCTGGCGCAAAGCCAGCCGTAGCCCGCGCGCAACATCGTTTGCCTCGCCAGCCTCCGTCGGGCTGGCAATTTTGTTGTCATTGCTCCCTACAGGGGCGGCGCTGGCACAACCAGTTCGTTGTGATCGCGCACGGCCAGCCCCATGATGGCGTCGTTGGGATAGAACGCAATGCCAGGGAACAACCCGATGACAAACCCCTCGAAACGGGTACGCAGCAGCCCGTCGTCCGGCCCCACCGGTCGCCCGTAGATGTCCACCATGCGCGCCACCGGATCGCCAGCCTTCAGGAAGTCGCCGGGTTGCACCAGGTGATGGACGATGCAGGCATACGGCACACGCGGATGAATCGTGCGCCGCACCGGATACCCTGGCCGGATGACTGGTACCGGCGGCAAAGGTTCAGGCGATCCCGGCAACATCCCTGCCCAACGCATGACGTTGCGGATGCCCACTACCACTGCCTGCACATGCAGGTCGTGCACCGTCTGTTGCCCGCCGATCTCGATGGTGATGGCGGGAATACGCGCCCGGTTGAGCGTTGCCCCGCTCACCGAGCGGTGCAGGTCCATGTCCATGTAGCGATTCGAGGCGAACTCATTGATCACCGTCAGCCCCAACGCGTCGAGCATTCCGCCGATGGTCTGCTGTAGCTTCATGGCGACCGGCTTGTCCGCCTGGCTGTGAAAGAACACCGGATCGCGAAAAGCAAACGGAATAGAGCGGATGCCGAAGTCGTGCAGGTCGATCAGGTAGTTGGCCGTGGACTGAATGCTGTCGAACAGACGCGCATACGCCTGTTCCAGCGCTGGCGCAAAGTGATTGGTCTGGTCGTCGTAGACCGCCGGTAGGCCGGGGAACAGGCGGTTAGGGTCTCTGCCGTTGAGATAATAGGGACTGCGCGCACCCGTGCGCAGCCCTGCCGGGCTGAGTGTGGGGATGGCCACGATCGTGCCGCGCAACTCGCGCACTAGGTTCTCGGTGATCAGGCGATGAATGACCGCAATGCCGTCGTACTCGCTGCCGTGAATGTTCGCCGTCAGCCACAGCACCGGCTGTGCTTCGCGCCTGCCCTGCGCCAGAATCACCGGAAAGAACTCAGTGCCGCCCGTGGGTAGCGGGAGCGCCTCAAAAGCTCCATAGACAATCTGCCCTGGCACGGCGTTCACATCACCGATCTGTAAGCTCACGGAATGGCGCTCCTGGGGACGATCCGTTCGACATTCAAGGGCGATCACGTCTGGCCAGCGCGTTGGCCAGATGAGCGCCGATCAATTCCAGCATCATGACCTGCTTTTGGGCAATAGCTTCAGGCTGCGCATGGCAGGCCAGCAACACGCCATAGCGCAACGCCATACCCACCGGCACACACACCGCCCTGCTCAGACGTTGCTGCTGCACAAAGGGGTGCGATAGGGCATCCGCTGGGCCAATGGTGCGGCTCTGTCCGTTGCGGGCCACCCACCCCACCAGCGACTCTTCGCCGTTCTGCTGCGACGGCGCTGTGGCCACCAGGTCCGGCGAGCCAGCCTGACTGCACAGCACCAGGCGATCGGGCGCGCGTTCGTCGGGAGCATAGAAAGCCGCGTAGTCGTACCCCAGTTCGCAGACAGCTTCGACGGCGGCCTGCAACATGGCCTTGGTGGAACGCGCCCGCGTCAGTTTCTTGGCCAGCGTCCGCACCGCGGGCGCAATGTCTGTGCGCAGAGTCTGCAGGCGACGCTCTTCGGCCAGGCGCTTGATGCGCCGCAGCAAATCGTTGTCCTCAAAGGGGGCGACGGACAGCTCATCCGCCTGTCCTGGCAGGCCAAAATCTGCCCCTTCGTCCACCAACACGATCAGCAGGCCAGGATGGGCTTGCCGCAGCTCTTTGACAAAACCATACATATCGCCCAGGCCGCTATCCAGAACCAGCACCTCATGGCGTGCCCACGGGTCGCTCAGTTGCGCAATTGCTTCTTCTTGCCCAGCAACCAGGGTCAACACCAGCTGAGGATCGCGCCCCAGTTGTTCGCGGTAGCGGGCGAGCGCCTCTCGTGGGACGGCAGCCAGGACGTGAATGGGCGGCAGTTGACTCATCGGCGAGGTTCAGTCTGATGACAGGCCAGGGTACGACTGGTACGCCTAATTATAGGGAGAATGCAATTTGGTCACAACCGGGCTGGAACATCAACCGCGGGGAAAAAGTGATGCGCCCACCAGGGACAGTCTCAACCGGCCTCCAGCGCCTGTGACCGCTGACGTCCCCCGCGCATCAATAGCGCAGCCAGGACAGCGATCAGGCTGACCACCGCCCCGATGAACTGCAGTTCCCTGATGACAGCGACTGCCGCCTCAAGGCTCGCCGTCTGCGAGGCCAGCAGGGTTTCCTCGACGCTGAGGCTGCCATTCGCCATATAGTCTGCTAGCAGCACGTCGAAACGTTCCAGCGCATAGATGGTCAGCGATGAAATCGCCACCGTCATGCCGATCAGGCGCAAGACCAGGATCAACGCTGCGGCGATCCCTCTCTCGTCCTCATCCACTTCGTTGAGCACTGCGGTGCCCACAGGCGAGATGGTCAGGCCCAGCCCGATGCCGATCATGGCCATCTGCACCCCCATCAGCCAGTAGGGGGTGTCGCTTTGCCACGACGCACCGGCCAGCACAAACCCTATTGTCGCCAGTGACACGCCGGTCGCCGTCGGCAGGCGATAGCCACGCCGTTCGCTAAGCCACCCACCAGGGACGGCGGCCAGCGCCATCGGGATGGTGAGGCCAGAAAGCAGCACCCCGGCAATATAAGCTGCGTGCTGTACTTCCTGGCTGGTGGGACTTTCCATGCGGAAATTGACCAGCAGCGGCGCGCTGACCAGGCCGATCGCCAGACAGAAACCCACCAGGAAGTTGGTCAGCGACGAGATCAAGACATTGCGGCGGCGAAACATGTCCAGGCGGATGAGCGGATGGCGGACGCGAGCTTCTACCGCCAGGAACAGGGCGAACGCCACTCCTGCCCCTACCAGCAGCCAGGTACGGTAGGCTCCGCCTCCCCGCTGTAGCTCCTCAAAACTTCCAGCAGTGCTGGCAGTTTCCGGGCTGGCCCCCAATCCGACGTTCAGCCCGACCAGCGCCAGCACCAGCAACACCGTACCCGGCACATCGAAGCGCTCCGCGCGGCGCGGGCCTTGCACGTCACGCAGCACCCACCAGGCCCCGCCCAAAGCCAGGGCGCTCAGAGGAATATTGATGACGAACAGTGTCTCCCAAGACGGTCTGGCGACCGTGAAGCCGAGGCGGGCGAACGCATCTACGATGGCCTGCCCGTGTTCGCCGAACAGGCGCACCATCACCCCACCGTAAAGGTGACCCAGCACCCAGCCCAGCGTGTCCACCGCGCCGACCACGCCCAGCGGTCTGGCCCGTCGGTCGGGAGAGAACAGGTCTCCTACCAGGGCAATGGTCACTGGCACCATCGCCCCCGCCCCAAACGCCTGCACCACGCGCCCAACGATCACCAGATAGAGGTAGCGTTCCTCGGTCCGCGGCGGCGTCTGACCCAGCACGTCGCGATAGAAGCGGCTCAGCCAGCTATTGAGCGCAGGGCTGTCGTAGACCGTGACCAGATAGGAGCCACCCATGAAGATCAGCAGGCAGATGATATAGACTGTCCGCCGCCCGAATTGATCAGACAGGCGACCGGCGAAGGTCATGCTGATGGCATAGGCGAGCAGGTAGCCGCTGACCGCCCACGACGCCTGATCCAGGTACTCTTTCACCGGCAAGTCGAGGCTGACGATCACCTCGGGCAATACAGCAGAGATGATGGTGAGGTCGAGCGCTCCGACGAACACCGGCAGACTGACAATAGCCAGAATCAGCCAGGAGGTATGAGGTGAGCGTGAACGGACCATCAGCCGCTCCCGCCGACAGCAGGCGCTTCGATGTTCAGCGGTGCGTTGTAGTCAGAAATGTTGATGAGCCAGGTCGTCGGCTCGGCATCCGCGGCCCACTCCGGCGGCGGCTCCACCAGGGTGATGCGCACCACACGCCGGTCGCGCACACCCACATAAACCTCGATGTCCAGTAAACCACTGGTCGCCCGACTGAGTCCAAGCGTCAACGAAAAGATGCGCCCGGCGTCTACCTGTCCGCGCAACTGATAGGCGCTCTGGCCGTCCAGGTCTCGGCGACCGACCAGCACCAGATCGGTCAAGGTCGAGAGGGTATGAGCAATCCCGCCCGGCTGAGCCATGAGCACAGCAGGGGAAAAACCGGAGATCAATTCCGCCTTGAGCCAGCGGTTACCCGTCAGCAGTTCTCCTCGAAAGTACTGTTCGTCGTCCATCATGATCAGGTCGGCGGTAGTGCTGAGCACCCCCACCCGGAATTGAATACGAGCGCTAAGGCGATCGGGGACTTTGAACTCGCCACTGGCATATTTGAACGATACGCCGGCATCTTCCGACAAATTGAAGCCTTCGATGGGCACCTCAACCGGGTAACCGCTGACATCAATTTCGTACTTGAACGACGAAGCGTTCTGCAGTTGAGCCACCCCGTCCTGCAGCAACGTGTGCGGATCAGGGGTAGGTTCAGAAGCGGAGTCTCCAGAGCCGCACGCAGAGATTGCCAACACGACCAGAGCCAGCAGCGCCAGGAGTTCGCGTGTGTGCATCAAACATCTTCTCCGTGATAGATGTCCGCAGGTGATTACGCAGAGCGGCACGGTTTGGTTGCGGCCGTTCACCGTTATGATAACGCGAACTACTGCCCGGCCAACTAGAGACTATCAGGGACTTTCGCGCAGCTCCCCTCCCCCTTGCTCTGTCAGCCTTCGCGACTTCGCTGCGGGGCGAGGGAGCTTGATTTTCTGTCGCACAAGCGCATTCCTTCGCCCGCGTGTGGACGAAGGGAGCGGAGGTTGAGAGCAAAAGCACATCACACACCCTGGCTTTGCCGAAGCGTACGCGAGCGTCCCAGCACGTCTATCACACTGGCCACCAGATCGTAGCGCCCGAAGGCAGGCATCAGGTACACCCCCTGCGCACGCTCTGTCAGAGTCGCCAGCAACTCCTGGGCGATCCGCACGCCTTCGGCGGGAGCCTGATCGCCCGCATCGGCGATGCGCTGCCGAATGTGCTCCGGTATCTCGATGCCGGGGACTTCGTTGTGCAGAAAAGCAGCGTGTCGCGCCCCGAACAGAGGCAGAATCCCGGCCAGGATGGGTAACTGCAGCGGGCCATAAGTGGCTTCGTAGGCTTCGCGGAAGCGATCCAGAGCTTCGGGAGCGAAGATCGGCTGCGTGAGGGCATAATCTGCGCCAGCGCTGATCTTCTTGTGCAGCAACCTGACCTCGCGGTCGAGATCGTGAGCGCTGACGTTCAGCGCACAGCCCACCACGAAAGAAGTTGGTTGCCCGATCGAATTGCCCGCCTGGTCTATGCCGTTGTTCAGGTTGTGCTTGACCAGCTCGATCAAGGCTGTGGGCACGATGTCGTGCGCATCGAACGAGTCCGGATAGTCGCCGATCTTCGTCGGATCGCCCATCACCACGAACAGGTTGCGCACGCCCAGGGCATGAGCCGCCAGCAAATCTCCATGAATGCGCAGCAGGTTGCGCCCGCGCGTGGGGAAGTGCAACACTGTCTCCAGCCCTACGTGATGTTGAATCAGATGACACACTGCCCAGGGACTCATGCGCATCCGCGCCATGGGACTATCGGAGACGTTGATGAAGTCCGTTCCCGCTTCGCGCAGCAACTCCGCCGAAGCGATCACCTTCTGCGCGGTGAAGCTGCGCGGCGGCGGCATCTCCACCGTCACCACGAAGTGCCCGGCAGCGAGCTTGCGCGACAATTCGGTTGGCTCTTCGGGCGCTTCAGCCACGACATCGGGCAGGTAAGTCACCGAAAGCGCAGGGGGTACTGGCCGCGCCGGGTCGTCGAGCGCCTGACGCATGGCGTGTATGTGTTCCGGCGTCGTGCCACAACAGCCGCCCACCAGGCACGCGCCCGCCTGCCGGAAGGCCAGCGCGTATTCGCCGAAATAGTCGGGCGTGGCAGGGTACATCACGCGCCTACTCGCCATCTCCGGCCAGCCGGCGTTGGGCACGACAGAAAAACGCGCCTCTGGCACAGCGCGGCGCATCAACTGCACAATGCGCAACAGGTGCGCCGGACCGCTGCTGCAATTGACGCCGATCACATCCGCGCCAGTCTCGTAGAGCGCGCGGGCCACCTGTGCGGGAGTGTCGCCCAACACGGTGCGGCTGTCGCGCGTGAAAGTCATCTGCGCCACGATGGGAACGCTGGGATCGAGTTGCCGCGCCACTTCGACAGCCGTCGCGATCTCGTGCAGATCGGTGAATGTCTCGAAAATGAGCAGATCGGCCCCGGCTTCCAGCAGTGCCGCAAGCTGAATGCAGAAAGCTTCGGCGGCCTCTTCGCGCGTCACGCGCCCAAAAGGGGCCAGCCGCACCCCCAGCGGCCCCACCGCCCCTGCCACATAAGCGTCGTCGCGCCCCAGATCGGCGATCGCCTGGCGGGCGATGGTCACGCCCGCGCGGTTGACCGCAGTACAGTCGCGTTCCAGGCCGCAATCGGCCAGCTTGTAGCGATTGGCCCCGAACGTATTGGTCTCGATGACCTCCGCCCCGGCCTGCAGATAACGCCGGTGAATCTCGGCCACGGCCTCTGGTTCGGTGATGTTGAGCACATCAAAGCAGGTATCCATGGGCAAGCGATACTGCGCGTGCAGCATGGTGCCCATGGCCCCGTCGAGCAGGATAGTGCTGCCCCGCGCCAGCCGTTCGCGGAAGGGAATGCGGGCCATATTATGCCTCCATGAGTTGTTCAGTGCGCGAAACACCTACGCTATAGTATTTGGCCTCGGGGTGATGCACGATAATCGCCGCCGTAGACTGTTCCGGCACTAGTTGGTAGGCCGGGGTCAGCGCCATGCCCAGCATCTCCTCCGCAGGCAACAGGCGGAACAGCGTCGCATGATCCTCAAGGTCGGGGCATGCCGGGTATCCCCAGCTATAGCGCTTGCCGCGCTCCACCGGGATGCCCAGTTCACGGTTGATGTGCCGGTTGAGGTAGGTCGCGGTTGCCTCTGCGGTCTGTACGGCCAAGCCGTGGAAGAAATAGGCTTCGGTGTACTGGTTGGCGGCCTGCAGCCGGTCGAAATGTTCGGTCGCCTGCGCGCCCACCGTGACCACTTGCAGCGGGCACACGTCCACCTGCTCACCGCCTACCGTAGCGAAATAGTCCGCCAGACACAGGTAGTCACCAAAGGGTTGCCGCGGGAAGTTGAAACGGGCGATTTCGCGCAGTTCCCCAATTTCAGCGTAGAGCGCCGGATTGTAGATGATGACCGCGTCCCCTTCTGCCTGGGCCGGGAAATAGCCGTAGACAGCTTGCGGGCGCAGGCTACCGCTAACCAGAGCTTCGCGCTTCATGCGCTCCAGCCGTGCCTCGAAATCCGCTTCCAGGCGTGCCCACTCCTCACCGTGCGCGTTGCGCGCCCCCCAGCTAAGCCGGAACAGTTCCGGTTTGTGGATGTATGGGAATACCGCTTCAAGCGGGATGTTGAGCACAGTACGCGCTCCCCAGAATGGCGGCACCGGAATATCTGACGCGGGCCGCACGCTCGACCGCTGACCGCTCTTTCTGCGATTGCGCACCGGCGGGCGCTCTTTGCCCTGCTCGGCGTAAGCCTCGCTGATAATGCGCTCGACCAGCGTTTCCCGCCTGTAAGGATCGATCAGTTGATCCATCACCTCCAGGCCCTCGAAGGCATCTTTGCAGTAGAACACGCCGGGCGCGTAGGGTTCGCCGGTGTCCTCCAGAAAGAGAATGCGCCGCCCGAACGAGCGATTGATGGCCGCCCCGCCGATCAGCACCGGTATCTGCAAACCGCGCCGCGCCAGTTCGTTGACCACCAGCGGCATCTGTTTGGACGTGCTCACCAGCAAGGCGCTCAGGCCGATGGCATCCGCCCGATGTTGCACCGCCGCGTCCAGAATCACGCTGACGGGTGTCTGTTTGCCCAGGTCGTGCACGGTATAGCCATTGTTGCTGAGGATGGTGCGCACCAGATTCTTGCCGATGTCGTGCACGTCACCATAGACTGTCGCCAGGACAATAGTGCCCTTGCTGGCTCCCTCTTTGCGCTCCAGAAATTGTTCCAGGTAGGCGACAGCCTTCTTCATCACCTCGGCGCTCTGCAACACAAAGGGCAGGATCAATTCTCCCGCGCCGAAGCGGTCGCCCACTTCCTTCATGGCAGGCAAGAGCACATTATTGAGCACGCTCACCGCATCCTGGCGCGTCACGCACTCATCAATCAGCGCCTCGACCCCTTCCTTCTTGCGGTGTACGATCTGCCAGTGCAACGCCTGCTCGGCGGACATGCCCGCCGTGGAATCGGCCACCTCCGTCCCCGCCACGGTGACCTCGTGCTCCTCAAAATAGCGAATGTATTCGGCCAGCGCGTCGGGATGCTCGTTGAAGATGAGCGCATCGGCCAGGCGACGCTGCTCGGCAGGAATCTCGGCGTAGGGAGTGATGTGCGCCGGATTCACAATCGCCATATCCAGCCCCGCCTCGACGCAGTGATACAGAAAGACGCTGTTGAGTACAGCCCGCGCCGCCGGCGACAGCCCAAACGACACATTGCTCACCCCCAGCGACGTGAGCACGCCCGGCAACTCTGCCTTGATGCGCCGGATGCCGTTCAACGTCTCGACAGCGCTATTCGCCATCTCCGGGTCGCCGGTTGCCAGGGTGAAAGTGAGCGCGTCGAAGATCAGGTCGTGCGGAGCGAGACCATATTCACCCACCGCGATCTCGTAGATTTTGCGGGCGACTTCGGCTTTACGCTCGGCAGTTTTGGCCATGCCGACTTCGTCTATGGTCAGTGCCACCACTGCCGCCCCGTGTTTGACAGCAATAGGCACCACTGCGTCAATGCGGTCGCGACCATTCTCCATGTTAATGCTGTTGATCAGCCCACGCCCCGGATACACGCTGAGCGCCGCCTCGATCACGTCCGGCTCGGTGCTGTCAATCATCAGCGGCACATCCACCGCCAACGACAGGCGCTTGACAACCTCGCGCATCAAAGCGGCCTCGTCAGAGCGCTCGGTAAGCGCCACACACACATCCAGGATGTGCGCACCTGCTTCGACCTGCTGCTGCGCGATCTGCACGATGCCGTCAAAGTCTTCTTCCAGCAGCAGGCGCTTGACCTTGCGACTGCCCTGGCTATTCAGCCGCTCGCCGATCAAGGTAGGCGGCGGGGACTGACGCAGCGCTATAGCGCGCACGCCGCTCGAAGCCGCCGGTTCGGGCTGCGGCTGGCGGAGGGTGGGTTTGCGCCGGGCCAGCGTGTCACCCTGCACCCGCAAAATGACCTGCTGCAGGTGCTCCGGAGTGGTGCCGCAACAACCGCCTACCACATTGACGCCCCAGTCCACAAACTCGCTCAGCATCGCAGCGAAAGGTTCGGGCTGCATGGGGTAAACCGCCTGCCCGTCCACGTTGATCGGCAGCCCAGCGTTCGGTAAGACGCTGATCGGTCTGGTGCTATGCTCGGTCAGGTACCTGACTGGCCCGGCCATGTGTTCTGGCCCCGTCGAACAGTTCAGGCCAATCACATCAATGGGCAGCGCTTCAAGCGTGGTCAGCGCGCTGGCGATATCGGTGCCGAAGAGCATCCGCCCGCTGGTGTCGAGCGTCACCTGTACCTGTAGGGGAATGCGCACGCCCGCGTCGGCGAAGTAGCGCCGAATGCCCACCACTGCCGCGCGCACCTCCAGGATGTCCTGGCTGGTCTCCAGCAGCAGCACATCCACGCCCCCCTCAACCAGCCCGCGCGCCTGCTCATAGAAGATCGCAGCCAGCTCGTCGAAGGTGATTTTGCTGAGATCGGGGTCGTCTGAGCTGGGCAACTTGCCCGAAGGCCCCATACTCCCCGCCACATAACGCGGAATACCCGTCTCGGCAGCGAAGCGATCGGCCACTCGTCGCGCCAGTTGCGCCGCCGCGCGATTGATCTCCAAGACCCGATCCTGCAAGCCGTACTCCGCCAGGGTCAAGCGGTTGGACCGGAAGGTGTTCGTTTCGATCACCTCGCAACCCACGGCCAGGAACGAAGCATGAATGGCCTCGATCACATCCGGGCGCGTGATGACCAGGTAGTCGTTGCAGCCGTTGTACTGTTCCCCGCCAAAGTCTGCCGCGGACAGGTTGTAGCGCTGGATATTGGTGCCCATCGCGCCGTCGTAGATCAGCACGTGATCGGCGATGGCATCCAGATAGCGACGGTTGGTGAAGGATAGTGGCTGTGCAGTCATTGACCGAACCTCTGTGAAAGGCCTATGCCCAACATGCCTGGCCCTAATCAGGGTAACACGCACATAAAAACTGCCCCTTGCAAACTTCAAGGGGCAGTGTGCGCTCAGCGCTGGCAACGCCCCTCATCTTCCAGAAAACCTTCTGCCGGACTTGGCACCTTTCCGCAGGGAACTCGGAGGCAGGTTGCCGCGGTTTCGTCGGGCCGGTCCCTCCACCGCTCTTGATGAGAGTTGCCGCGCAGATCGTAGCATAGGCGGCGGGCATATCGCAACTGCGTGTGCTCGTCGTCGGTTTGGGTATAATGGACATTGATGAATCAATGCGGAAACTGTACGCCCACCTAATAAACGACAAGGGGACCTTCTCCATGCACATGCGGGTGGTGATGCTGGGTTTCGGCCACGTCGGGCGCGCCCTGGCCAGGCTACTGCTGCGCAAGGCCGAAGTACTGCGCGCTGATTACAACCTGACGGTGACAGTCACCGGCCTGGCCACTCATTCGCACGGATTGGCGATCAATCCCGACGGACTCGATCTGTCAGGGGCGCTGGCACTTGTCGAGCGCGGCGAACGGCTGGACGCACTGCATGTCGGCCCGCCAGTGACCGATACACTGAGCCTGATCGAACAGTGCCCGGCAGACCTGATCCTGGAAGCCACCTGGTTGAACCCGCACACCGGCCAGCCCGCGACTGACTACGTGCATGCAGCCTTGCGGGCCGGACGACATGTGGTGACGGCCAACAAAGGGCCGGTCGCCTTTGCTTACCGCGAATTGCAGGCTCTCGCGGCGGAACGCGGTCTGGGTTTCTTCTTCGAAAGCACTGTGATGGACGGCGCGCCCGTGCTCAGCGTCGGGCGCGAAGGGCTGCTGGCAGCCACCATTCAGCGCATTCGTGGCATATTGAACAGCACCACCAACTTCATCCTGACGCGCCTGGAAGAAGGCGCTTCCTTCGCCGAGGCGCTGGCCGAGGCGCAGGCGATTGGCGTCGCTGAAGCCGATCCAACAACCGATCTGGAAGGGTGGGATGCCGCCGTGAAAATCGTGGTGCTCGCCAACGTCCTGATGGGCGCTGACCTGCGTCCCGCCGATGTGGAGCGCACCGGTATCACGGGCGTCACCGTCGCCGACGCTCAGCAAGCCCTTCAGGCGGGCGAACGTATCAAGCTGTTGTGCGAAGCTGTGCGCGACGGAGCGCAGGCACGCGCCAGTGTGCGACCGGTTCGGCTGCCCTTCGCCGACCCGCTCTGCCAGGTGAGTCGCACCTCCAGCGCCGTCACTTTTCAGACCGATACCCTGCACGAGCTGACCATCGTCGAAGGTGACACCGATCCCACTACCACAGCCTATGGGATGCTGGTTGACCTGATCAACATCGCGCGGGGGCGACATCGTCTGGCCTGAGCAGAGAAACGTGTTAACAGATGGCAGGGTCATCCTCTTCTGCAGCACGTCCGGGGAGAAAACCGGTGGAACCAACCAATATCAAGCGCAACGATGATGCGCAACGCATCGCCCAACTGACGTCGCCCTATAGTCCGCTTAGCCCACCACAGTTGCCGCTGGATTTCGGCGACTTTCTGTCATTGCTGTGGCGGGTAGATCGCCATGCCGAGCAACCGCATCTGGTCACCTATTACCGGCAGTGCATTGACGCGCTGGCGCGAGCGATGGACTTTTACCAGAGGGGGTTAGGACGCCTGGTGCGCACTACCCCGCCTGGCAGTCTCTACCGCTCGTTGAGCAATGTGCCCTTCCGCGAGACCGGACGGTTGGTTGATGCGTCGGCGCGCAAAGCCGCGATCGATCAGTTGGTGCGCCTGCGCGGAGACGTGCTCTCGATTGGCTCGTATCAACACGAATGGGTCGTCGGCTGGCCCGGCAGCGGCATCATCAACGACGAACTGCGCGAAAGGGTATTCGCCACGCTCTTCACCGCACTGCGCGGACAGTATCAGTATCTGGCAAGACTGTTGCTGGTCATTGACATCGTGCTGCAGGAACTACTCCTGGGCACGCGGCAGAACATTGAGTTCTCGCTTGGCACGCTCATCGAACGCTACGGCTATCCCGACCCGGAAAATCCCGCCGTGCGCAGCCTCTACAGTGGCAATACCATTGGCTGGTGAGCAGAAGGCGTGTCCAACGTTTTGGCCAGATACCACACCGTCTCCGGCCCCTTCCCCAGATCAACCTGAATGGCACGCGCTTCCACAAAACCGAGTCGCTGATAGAGCGCCCGCGCGCGCGGATTCGACTCCGCAACCCCAATCTCCAGGCAGGTTGCGCCCAGCCGCTGCGCTTCGTGCGTCAGAAAAGCGATCAGCGCCGTGCCGATTCCTCGCCCGCGCAGTTCTGTGCTGACGATCAGGTCGCTGATCTCCGCCGCACGGGGGTACAGCGCCAGCAACCCAAATGCGCACGCTTCCCCATCCTGTTCCGCCACCACTCCCAGGCCGCGCTTCTGCCGTGCCAGCCGTTCTGCCTGTTGCAGCACAACTCCGATCTGCTCCAGGGTACGCTGTGGCCAGCAATTCCTCTGCAGAGCGAAAGCATCAGTCAGTTGCACCGGGCGCAGCGCAAACACAAGCAGGGAGTGTGCCTTCGGCTCGGCAATCTTCATGATCATTCCTGTGTGGAGGAATAGACGCACAAAGGCTACTGGCTCATCAAGGAGTGAGCGCCGCGTCAGAAGATTTGGCGGAAGCAGGAGCAACCCCTGCCAGACGCTGTTCCTGCCAGGCAATGTGACGGGCCAGGATCGTTTCACCGCTTAAGCGACGAACGCCTCGCTGCCGACGCGCTTCGTAGCGCTCCAGCCATTTGAGCAATCGGCGCGCCAGGCGCGCCTGAGGCAAATGATACTCGACTTCGCGCCACAAGGCCTGGCGCATCTCCGCCTCGAACAGCCGCTTTGGGTTGTCTTGCAGAGCGCGCATCAACCGTTGCTGATGGGCCAGGTCGAAGCGGGGAGCGGGCAAAGCCAGCGGAACACGGGACGAGGTCAACGGGAGCGCGACAGGCGTTTCGCCCGCCGCGAACAGGGGATCGGGCGAGGCGGCGTCGGCTCTGGGCTGCGTCATCGGAACTTCCGGGCCTTCGGCACCGTCTTCAGTTTGATATAACGGCTCGGCCCCTGGCTCGCGGCGTTCCAGTGCTCCCAACTGCCACAGCCGCAACCCTGCCTGATAGGCTGTGCTGCGATACGGCCAGGGCGTGCCGGTGAGTTCTTCCCAGCGTGGACCGGCGACGCTGGCACTCTGGTAGGTGCGAAAGAGCCGTCCTTGCGGACCGAAGATGTTATAGCGGCTCCCCCGGCGGCGGATAAAATAGTGACCGGTTGACTGGCCTGACAAAGACCGACTATCTCCTGCTCCTGCAGTACGCGACGAGGTCGGGCGAGAATTCGTCACGATTCGCTCCTGCGTAACCTTGGGGTGAACGGGGCTAGCCTGATTCTAGCGCGAATCGGCGCGGGCGTGCCTTAGAGTTTCCTTGAAGATCGTCGCCTTGGTCTCAACGAACACACGATGAAATACAGTGGTTCACCCAACCATGACATGTTCCTCAGCCCCCTGTACCCCACCGCAGGAGAAAGGCTTGAGAGAAGTACACGCTTTGGCTGGCATAGACTATACTAAGGCACGGTTGGCGACAATGATACGCTGGTCTCAACAAGCCAGGCCATGACTCGCACGCTCTACGAGGAGTTGACATGGGCGCGACCGAACACCTGAAGCGAGTTCTCCCCGTCTGGCTCGCCCTCCTCAGCGCAATGCTCGCGTGTACTCTGAGCACGTCCCCGCCGGACGAGACGGCGCAGCGCCTGGAACACGCGCCGTTGGTGCTGATCCTGGCCCCTGTCAACGGCAGCACCTACGCCGAAGGGACGCGCGTCGCGCTGCAGGCGATCGCCCAGGACACCGGTACTGGGGTCGCCCGCCTGGAATTCCGCATAGACGGCATCGTCGTCGGCACCGTCACCTCTGAGAATCCGGCGGGCACAGCCTCTTTGCTGGCCCGCGCCGAATGGATTGCCAGCGAGCGGCGCAAACACCTGTTGACCGTTGAAGCCTTTCGCGCCGACGGCTCCTCGCTGGGCGTGAGCGACGTATCGCTACAGGTCATTGCTCCCCCAGGTGCGGCTGCCGAAAGCACTCCGCCTGGCGCTGCGACCGCCACAGTCGCTCCTTCGCCCCCACCACAAGACGGCAGTGCCATTGTGTCCGGGCCGACCGCCCGCATCAACGTCAACGATCTCAATGTGCGTGCAGGGCCAGGTACTGCCTATCCCGTCTTGGGCACGCTGGCCTTCGGGACTCAGGTACCGGTGACGGGCCGCATCGCCGACGGCACCTGGCTGGCGATCCCTTTCAACGGCACGACTGGCTGGATTTTCACTGAACTGACCACACTGGAAGGCGACCTGACCGCCATCCCCGTGCTGGAAGGGTTCTAGAACTGATAGCCCAGCCCATCGGCTACCAGGGCCGGGTCAATGGGCGTCTGCGGGATGATGACGAGCAGATCGGGCGTCACCCGTTCGCGCCGGTAGGCGATCCCCTCTCGCTGGAAAGCCTGCTCGAAGCACGTCTCCCCTTGATCCGGCAACACCACCTCCACGAACGCCACGCGGCTGGCCGCGTAGATGCGCAGCGGCACATCGGGGAAACGCACCAACCCCCTTGCCCCGTAGATGTCATACCAGTCTGCCGCCAGCACTCGCTCGCGGGTGGCGAACATCAGCACGTGCGCGATGCCAACATCCGTCCACACATGCCGGATGTTCTCGCGGTCGAGGAACGCGATCAGCGGCTCCAGGGTCGCCGGCTGGCGCGTATAGTAGGGTGACGCGAACCCCTTGACGAGGTCGAGGCGGCTGCTGCCCAGCAGGTTTAGCCCGGCGACGCTGGTCAACAATGCCGCCGCCAGCCAACGCCGCCAGAGCCGCCCCCTGCCCAGCCAGACGGCCAGCGCCGCTGCGCCGATCGGCAGGGCGCTGTGAATCATCAATACGTAGCGCCCCGTCGCGTCAAAACCGAACTCGTTGAGAGCGCGGTTGCCGTAGCCGCTCAGGACGTAGATCAGCGGCACGCTCAGCGCGAACAAGGCGAGCATGGCACGCGTTGGCCTCTGCGATCTTCTCCAGGGGCCAAACCATACTCCCGCCCCCAGGCCGATCAGTCCACCCTCATAGATGATCTGCAACCACCAGATGGCAGGCCAGCTCAGCCCTGGCCAGCGCGGATCGTTGCTCACCAGGCGCGGAGCTAGATCGTAGGTCAGGTGATCCAACACCGCGGAGAGGTTAGCGAGAGTATCGCCCTGGTCGGCGAGCAGATAGCGAAAAGTAGCGAAATCGTGCGTCAGGTTGTATCCCCCCAGGGGACTGCTACCCACCGCAAAGGCCAGCGTCGCCCAGCCCCACGCCCGGCCCAAGCGCGCCCGGCCCCAGCACAGCACCGCCAGCACAACCGGTAGCGTGTAGAAAACGATCAGCCAGGAAATCCAGTTCCCCAGGCCAAGCAGAAAGCCCAAAGCAATCAGGCTTCGCCGACGGACGTTGTCCGGCTGAGCGACATCCTGCACATAGCTGGCGGTGACCAACGCCAGATTGCCCAAAGCCAGGGTTTCGGCAGTCGCGCCCCAGGTCTTCGTGCCTGTGATCAGCAGATAACTCGGCGCGCACGCCGCCAGCAACGCGGCCAACACGCCCACTCGCCGGTCGAAAGCGCGCCAACCCAGCCAGCCGGTCGTCATCACATACAGGCCAGAGAGCAACCAGGGCACGATCTTGAGTGTGACAGCGTTCGCCCCGAAAATGGCGAAGAAAAGCGCGATCAGGTAGGACTCCAGTGCCCCTAGATAGGGTTGTCCGGGATGGAAGACAGGGCGCTCGCCGCGCAGGATATGCAGGGCCTGCAGCCCCACCATGCCCTCGTCATAGTCGTAGCGCCAGCCAGCGCGTATGTACAGCGCCAGACGCACCATCAGGCCGAGCACGGCGCACAGAGCGACCAGCCCCACAGCCAGAGTGTTGTGGCGCGGCGAAACGTCAAGCCGACGGGGCATGGTTTTACTGCGCAGGGGGTACCACAGTGAACGACATGGTGCTGACGGGGGTGTCCGTCTGGCCGATGTACAGACGGATTTCGTAGTTGCCCGGCTCGAAGCCGTTGTCGTGCCCAAAGAAGAAATAACCTGAGCCGCTATCTTCCAAACCCCAGAGGTACGCATTGTCGTCGAACAACTCGCCGTCTTTGGTGATCACACGCCGCCACAGGACTCCTTCGCTCATCGTGCTGAACTCGACGAACAGATACAGTCGTTTGATCCCTGCCTCGAAGGTCGTGCGCGGGTTGACCGGTCGGTAGCTGGCATCTATCTGATCGTCAAGGGCGACAATGCGCAGAGTCGCGCCCGGTTGCGGCGTCACACTGGAGGCCACCTGAGTGGCATTGGGAGTGAAGGTAGGGAACGGTGTAGGTGTTGGAGTGTAGGCGGGCGTCGCTGTGATGATCAGGATCAGCGGGGTAGAAGCCGGCGTTGTCGCGCGCGTGTCATCGTCGGGCGGCGGAGTATCAGTCGCGGTCGGCACGGACAGCGTGTCAGAATTTTCCACCAGGGTAGTAGCCTCCGGCGTGGGTGACACGCGCCCGGCATTTGCTTCGTCCTCATCGGCCAGAATACCGATCGCCAGAGTCAGCACACAGGCTACGGCGCTGAAGATCGTCATGATCGAGGCCACCACAAACAGCCGCCAGCCGCGCTGACCGGCCTCGCGCCGTCGCCGCCAGTAGATATCGGTGCGGCTGCGCTGAAACAGCCGAAAAGCAAGGGCGAAGAGCAGCAAGGCCAGCCCAAACAGGCCGCCAGTGACATAGGGCAGTGCATGCTGAACCGTCTCGCGCATCAGTCGTCAAGGCTCCGGGAATCCGCCGCCGGGCGAATTATAGCACGCGGCCTGTCGCCAGGGGCAACAAGCCGTTGTATATCTCTGTCACTGCTCTACTCTCAATTTCCAGCCCTTGCCAAAACCCCCTGGCCTCACTATAATTAAGGGCGTAATGGGTCGTTAGCTCAGTTGGCTAGAGCGCGTCGTTGACATCGACGAGGTCAGAAGTTCGAGTCTTCTACGACCCACCTGTTGGCAGCCAGCCTCGTTTACGGGGCTGGCTGTTTTTTTTCGTCCCGCTCCTCATGGTGAGCGCGTCCCAAAGGCCGGGCAGGGCGCGTCGGATACCTCCTGTACCAGGTCGGCGCGCACCCAGCCGGTGATGACCGACTGCCTCACCGTAAAGCGCACCTGGAACCAGCGCTGATTGTCAGGCCCAAGCTGCTGATCGAGCACTTCCAGCGCCTGCCCCAGGTCTACCGTGAAGATGCGCACTGCCACCGGGCTGGGTTCGGCCCGTATGTTCACCGCCTGCGTGTTGGCAAACACCATGCACAAGATGCTGGGAGTAGGCGTGATGCTGGGCGTCCACGTGAAGGTTGGAGAGGGGGTGTGCGTCGGTGTATCGCTGGGCGTCGGCGTGATACTGGGCGTCCAGGTATGCGTCGGCGTATTGCTCGGCGTCGGCGTCCACGTATGAGTGGGCGTATCGCTCGGCGTCGGCGTCCAGGTGTGCGTTGGCGTGATGCTCGGCGTGTAGGTGGCCGTCGGCGTAGGAGTCACGGTCGGCGTGTCGGTCGGCGTGGGCGTGATCGTCGCCGTCGCCGTCGGGGTAGATGTGGGCGGATTGAGAATGGGCTGCCACGCCGGTTCTGTCGCAATGGCGACCACGCCCAGGATGATCAGAATTACCACAGCGCTTAGCGCGTAGATGCCGTACTGCCGCCGCCGCATCCGCCGGACTTCGGCTTCCAGCCGTAGAATGTCGGTGCGCCGGCCCAGAATACGGAACGGATCGTCCTTGGCGATGTCCAGCCAGCGTTGCGCTGTCTGCGGATCGTGCTCGTCGAGCGCCGCTTCGGCGCGTTCCAGGTGCCGCGCCAGCAGATCGGCCACCACCATACGATAGCGCGGGTCCTGGGCATAGCCGCGCAACCCGGCCAGCATAGTCCGGGCCTGCGCCAGTTCGTTCTCGTAGTTCTGGGCGATGAGCGCCGACGCTCGCTCGATGACATGCCGCGCTTCGGCCATATCCGCCTCAGCCTGGCGGGCGCGCTGCAATAGAGTGGCGATCTCCTGATTGGCGGGGTCGAGATCGGCGGCGGCTTCTAGCGCCCGCACCGCCTCCGCAGCCAGGCGCAGCCGCTCGTCCAGCACAGAGGCCGAGTCCATGCGCGTCAGCGCGCCCTGTGCCTGGTTGAAAAGCTGAGCGATGATGTTCTGGATGCGCTCTTCCACTTCGCGCGTCAGGCTTTTCAGACGTTCGCTGCCAGGCAGAAGCTGGCGCAGCCCGGCCAGCGTATTGAGCACTTCCTGCAATTCGCGCGCGCGCTCGCTGAGCGCACCGCTGCTCAGGTTCAGTTGTACGGTCGCCTGATCGAATTGCTGCCGCACCCGCCGCACCAGATCGATCCGCTCGCGGGCCAGCGGATCATTGGGCACGACGCGCAGCGCTCCCTCATACTTCTGCAGAGCGCTTTCCCAGTCGTCCGCCGCCAGCAATCGATCGCCCTCGGCCAACAACTCGCGGGCCAGGGCCAAGTCCTGAATATCGAGCAGAGCCTGTTCCACGTCCTGCCAACTGCTAATGCCCGCCCGTGCTGCCAGGTCGCGCGCCTCGCGGTACAGCCGCTCCGCCTCGTCGTAATTCCCCGCCCGCACCAGCGAATTGGCGCGGTTATAGGCGATGCGCGCATCAAAGGGGATGCGGTGATCGGGCACTACTCCGCGCAGCAGGTTATCCTCGGCCTTCTGCCGATATTCGCGCGCCTGCGCATTGTTTGGGTCAGCGGCCAGGATACGATTGGCCAGGTCAATGGCGCGCTGATAGTCCCCTGCATAGTACGCCTCGGACACCTCCGTGAGCGAAGTAGCGGGTTCGGTCAGCGGGCCACTCTCGACCGGCCCTGCAGCGGGGGGCACTGCCCGTTCCGCCGGACGCGCCGGGGCGCGCCCGCTCGTCGGCTGAGCGCGCCCCTCTCCGCGCGTCAGGTCAATGCCATACCGCTCCAGCAGTCCTTTGACCTTCAGTTCCAGATGTGGACTGCGCTCGGCGGCTTCGAGCAGCAATTCGTGAATCTCTTCGTTGTTGGGATCATGATCGAGCGCTTCGGCCAGAATGTCTATGGCCTCGTCTATGTCGTCCTCGCTACCGGCGATCTCGATGCGAATGCGCGCGCGGCGCAGCAAAGCGCGCACGGTAGCAGCTTCGGGGGTAGGCGGCGCGCTGTGACGGGCAAGCTGCGCGAACAGTTCGCGCGCCTCCGCCTCGAACTGCGTATTCTTGCTCTGGGCGAGCAGGGACCGCGCTTCGCTCTCAAGTTGAGCAATCTCGCTGGCCGTGGCACTCGATGGCAAGTCCTCGATCAGACGGCGTAGGCGTTCGAGTTGATCTCGCAAATCAGCCATGGCGTCTCCTTCGCTGAGCGCTAGGGAATAACCCGGTGATTGAGCGCGTCATTGATCTGCGCCAGGATGCGCCGAAGCTCTGCTTCCATGTCTTCGTTGATGTCGTCGAGGATGACCGCCTCCAGCAACAGTTCGCGCGCGGTACGCAGCGCTTGCTGACTGCGGCGCAGTTCGGCGAGACCCGCCCGCACCCGCTGCCGGGCTTCGCGCAACGCCGGAACCGTGTGCAGGCCGGGGAATTCCCAGCCATGCCGCACGGCGATCCGCTCCAGCCCGGCCCGAAAAGCCTCAATAGTGGCCAATTCCTGGCGCGCCCCCTGTTGCAGCAACGCCTGCAAAGCTGGGCTGAGCGTCGGCTCCACCCCGAAATCGAGATGATCCACGTCGGCGTAGCGCTGTTCAACTTCGGCCTGCGGGGCTGGTTGCGGGCGCAGCGCCCCCTTCTTAGGAGAAAGACCGGTGAAAATAGGATAGAGGATGCCCACGCACAGGTTGTGAATGTCGCGGGCCAGATGTTGATCCAGTGTGTGCGTGCCCACCTCAATCAGTTGGGAACTGTTCAGGTCAATGATACGCAGTTTCTCGCCGTCCCAGTACACGTGTTCCAGCTTGTGATCGAGGTAGACAATCCGCTGACCGTGCGCCTGCTGCAAGAACTCAGCGAACTGCAGCGCCAGATCAATCCCTTCTTCGGTCGGCAGGCGACGACGACCGTTGCCAGCATTGGGCTTCATCAGATAGAACAGGTTGTGATGGCGCGGCAGCAGCTCCAGCGCCAGATACGGACGCCACTGCTGCGCTGCCGCCGGATAGAGCGCCTCGCGGAAGGTAGCAATGTCCAGGCCAAATGACACGATCTCGCCGCCATCCGGTCGTTCCGCCCGCGAGGAGACGTATCCGCAATCGTAGAGGCGCACCACCGCCTCGCACTTCGCCAGGCGAACCAGCAGATCGGCCTCGCTGACGAAGGCTCGCGCTTCCCAACGCGGGGTGCCGTCGTCAGAGAGATGCTCTGGGCGCATCACTTTGAAGGCCACCATCTGCCCGGTGCGCACATCTTCGGCCTCCATCACGCGGGCATAGTGCCCCGGCGCATAGGTGTCAACGAAATTGCCGGGGACATAACAGGCATTCAACCGTTCAGGCGTCTGATTCATGATTTGCTGTACAGTTCCAGTGCTCACAGTCGTCTCGTTGTGCTAGGGTATTTCTTCGCGCGGACTATAGTCGAGCTCCAGCGAGCGCAGTCTGACCACCACATCGCGACCAGCGACGTACAGGATCAACGTCACTGGCTCGGACTGTGGGAACAGAAACACCGAGTCTCCCAGCCGGCGCTCGTTGACGAAAAAGCTGAGCGTTGTCGCGTCGGTACGGCGCACCGATAGCCGCAATTGTGGATCGGACTGCGGAAACTCAGTCGTAGAGCGGAAGCGCCCGTTCTGGTTGAGGCCCAGGCTGACGAAATTGACCTCCAGGAACTGCACCTCACCGACCGTCCACTGGCCCAGTGCGTTCGCCGCACCCAGCCCAAAGGCCACACCGCCCTCTGCCAGCGCGGCTTGATTGTACCTGACCAGTTCCAGAACGGCATCCACTCGGCGCAACGTATTGGCCACGCCAGGCTGGAAAAGCTCGCTGAGCAACTGCGGCGGAATTTCCAGGCGCACTTCGCCGGTGCCCGTCTCCGCAGTGGAGATTTGCCACCCTTCCCCCTCAACAAAAGTCAGCACACCTGCCTGTCCCGGCCAGGTCTCTACCGGCAATTGGGCCAGCGCTGCCAACACATCACCATGAGTTGACGAAGTCCCACTGACTTCGGCCATCGCCACCGGCGCTGGCGTGCTGCTGGGGACGATGGTGCTGGTCACAAAGGGGGTCGGTGTCAGTGTGGGTACAGCCTCCTCGGTGGCCGTCGGCTGCGCGGTCATCGTAGCCGTCGGCGGAAACGTCGCCGTGGGCGCAGGGGTGTCGGTACGAGTGGCCGTCGCTACGGGTGTAGGCGCGGCGGCGACAAATGGCCGTGTCGCCAGAATGCTGGTAGGCTCAGGTGTTGTCCTGGCCGACTCTCCGTCGCCCCCGCCCAGCGTGCGTAGCAGTGCCGCCCCTACTGCCAGCGCCAGCATCAGCACAGCCCCCAAGATGACGCGATTCCAGACGCGGTCCGCCCCCGCGTTGGCTTCCCGCTGCGCCGCGCTCTCTGCGGCGCTCCGCTCTCCCTCGTAGATAGGCGCGCCGGATTCCGCAGAGATGCCCTCCATGTCCAGATGGATCATGTCCTCTTCCGGCTCTTCGGGCGGCAGTTGCTCTACCAGCGACTTCCAGTGCCGGAAAAGCGGATACGCCGGATGGCGGGTGATGAAGAGCGACGCAAAATGACGATCGAAGGCGGCGAGCTTGTCGCGCCGCGACAGGCGCTGCGTGGTATAGGTCTCCAGCACTGCCTGATACATGTCGTTCCACTGACGCACCTGATGGGCCTGATCTGGCCCCAGGCGCTCCAGCGTCACCGCGGCAATCGTCGCCAGTGCCTCGGCGATGGCTGGATCGGGATCAGGGCTGCTTGTGACCGCCCCCTGCTCCACTGTCAGCCGCAACTGTTGCAGGCGTGCCACAGCCTCGCGCAGACCACCAAGCCACTCCAGGAATGGCTCGATCTGCAGCCCTGTTACCTCGCAGGCGCGTTCCAGACGTTCTCGTCCAGCGTCCAGCGCCTGACGCGCCGCGTGGAAATCGCCATCCGACCAGTGTCGCAGCGCCTCTTCCACCAGCTCGATGGCGCGCGGCACGCCAGCGAGCATTTCCCCGGCCATCGGCGCGTTGAGCGCACTGCGCACAGCGCTCAGGTCACCGGGGCGGGCTACGGCGTTCATCGCCTGCTGAGCGGAGCGGATCAACTGGCGGCTGGTCAACGCGCGGTCGAATAGCTGGAAGGGAATATGCGTGCGCGCGCCGTCGTAACTGGCCTGCGCCGCACTGCGCCAGAAGTCCGCTTCTTCCAGTTCTCCCGCGGCCAGCGCCTGAGCGCCGCGCAGCACGTGCACGAAATACAGCGCCCGCCATCCAGCGCTGCTGCTCTGCTGCATGAAGGCCACCAGTCCGCGCCCCATTGCTCGCAGATAGAGCGCTTGCGAAGGCATCTGCGCCGCGAAAGTCTGGCGTTCCTGTTCCTCATCGCTCAACAGCAATGCCAGAGTCGCCGCCTCAATCTGCGCTGTAGCCTGGGGATTGTCCACGTTGCCTTCGCGCAACCAGCGATCGAGCAGTTCGCCCAGGTGACGTAACCGGTTTGCCGCCAACCGTTCTCCATCTGTGACAGCTACCGTGTAGGCTGTGCGCCCCGCTTCGGCAGCGGCCAGCGCGTCGCCCCGATCCCACGCCTGCCAGCCTTCGATCAGCGCATCGGCCAGCGCCTGATTAGGGCTGAGCTTCTCCACAAAGGGGGCATCGGGCAGGCGATTCGCCAGATCGCCGAACCATGCTGCCAGATGTTCGTTGATCGGGCGGATCAGGTCACCGATCTCGCGCAGCAGCGTCACCGTCGGTCGGCGACGCCCCAGCGCCAGGTAATTGACGATTGTCGTCCAGTGCCCACCTGTCTCCGCCAGAGCACGCGCCGCCTCGTGCAGGCGCGGATCGCCCAGATCGTCCAGGTAGGGTTGCAGGAACCGTTGCACGTCCTCGAACCAGGAAGCCAGCGTCTCCCCACCGGGGCGCGGACGGAAATGCTGGAGCGCCGTCACCGCCTGATGCACTTCGTCGAAATAGTCGTGCAGCGCCCCGAAATGCGGTGACAGAGGGTCTATCTGCGCGGCGCGATACAGACTGTCCCCGGCCCGCGCCGGATCGCCGTACACGTGCTGCCCCGTTTCCTCCAGCAACGATACCAGCACTTCGGCTGCCTGGCGCGCACGCCCGGCACTGGCCGCCGTGCCCTCCAGCGTCGGGCTGGTTTCCATATCCTTCAGCAGCGCCAACCCCTCTTCCAGCCCTGCCAGCAAGTCGGCCACATGACGATAGATCACCAGCAGGCCTGTCAACCCCGGCAATGGAGCGCTGTCGAGCAGCCGCTCGACTTCGTTGAGATCGGTCATGGCCAGCCGCGCCTGAGGCAGAGCGGACAGGTCTTTGCGCAGCTTCACCAGGTGTGGACGCAGCAATATCACTTCGGGCACGCACACCGCGAGTTGCTCTGCCAGCAGCCATTGCGCCTGCCGCGCGTTCACGCGCACCTCGGCGGTCGTGAGCAAGGCCCGTCCCGCTCCCTGCGCATCTCCGGCGAATAGCCGTTCGAGCGCCCCCAGAAACCCCTGTGGCGGCGGAGTTACCGCTAGCTCGTCCAGCGTCGCCGAAGCCGAGATCAGAAAGCGGATCAGTGGCTCGTGCACCGGATCAGCCTGCGGCAGCAGATCGTCCAGCAGCGCCAGCGCCCGCGACCAGTTGCCGCTTTCCAGATAGATGCGGATCGCGTCCAGATCGGCCTGCACACTGATCTGCCGCAGATAGCCCTGGATTTCGGCGGCCAGGCGTACCGCTTCCGGATAGCCGGGATCCATTTCGAAGGCCGCCGTCAACTCGTCCCGCAGCGCGATCAGCTCTTCCTGGCTGGCCGTGGGACGGACACGCTTGCGCACGCGAGACACGACCTCGTCGCGCGCCTTTTGCAAGGGCAGGCGGTATTCAGTCAGGGCATGGCGCAGTTCAAGCAACGTCCCAAAGCGGCGGCGCGGATCGGGGTGCACAGCGCGGGTGATGATCGCCTGCAGGCGCGGCGAGATATGTTCGGCTTTGTCTCCGAAATTGACGTAGAAATGGCCGCTTTCCTCGTCTGTCTCCGCCACCAACCGGTCACCGCCCGTCAGGATGAAGTAGAGCAGTTCCCCCACCTGCCGGATGTCGGTGGCGCGCGTGATCGCCGGCGACGCGCCCGGCTCATCCAGAAAGACCGCGTTCCCCCAATCAATGACTTTCAGCCGATAGGCGGTGCGATCCCAGAACAGGTGCTTGGCATCTACATCGTTGTAGACCACCTGCCGGTCATGAGCGTAGACCAGCAGGTCGAGCAGGTAGTCCACAATGACCAGCACTTCGAGTTCCGGCAACAGGGCACCCCTGGCCGCCGCCTGCAAGACCATCTCCTCGACTGTCTCGCCGGTGGCCAGGTCCATGACGATATATTCGTGAGTGTGCCCGCCAACGCGAAAGGTGCCATGCCCCCGTAACTCGGTTAGCACGGGGTGACCAGAGAGCCGTTCCAAAGCCTGACGCTCGACACGAATGCTGACCTCTTGCCCGGCACGCATGGGCGGGGCGTCTTGCGGGGCAGGACGCTTGATCACCACCGGACGGTCGTTGTCGAGCGTATCATAGGCGCGCAGAGTCTCCCCCGACCGACCGCGCGGATAGATGTAGTCGTAGCGATAGCGGTTGTCAAAGAGACTCTCGGTACGGCGGCCTGGGGGATGAGCAGGCATTCTCAACTCCCGCTGATAGCTGTCCGGCGTCACAGCGAACGCCCTTATTGTACGCAGCCCAGGCAAGGAATACCAAACCCAGTGGGATTGCATCAAACCACTTGCCGCCTTACCTCACCCCCAGCCTCGCGCCAGCGCCGAGCGGGAGTGAGGTCAACCAGCAGATCACACCTGAGCTTACTTCTGCCCATGGTTCTGCTGGCTGGTGTTGATGCGATTACCCTGACCCCGCAACACGAAAATCCCACACTCGTGGGGTCTATGCTATAATGCGCATCTGAGGTTTGTCGTTAGCTGGCAGGAGTGTCGGATGGATCTGCAACAGGCAGCGCGCATGATCGAATGGCTGGATGAGGAGCGTCGGCGCGACCGCGGGACGATTGCCCTGCTCGAAGAGCGCATCGCCCAGCAGGCCGAGACCATCATTCAGTTAGAACGGCGACTCAACGGCCTGGAGGGCGAGCAATCGTCCATGCGCACGGCCTTTGTGCCCGTCGGGCGCGACACTGAACTCGCCGAGCAACTGCGCCGGGAGTTCCAGCAACTGATTGAGGAAATCGAAAGCAAGCGGCTGATGGCCGAACGCGAGGTAGAGCGTCGCCAGGATATCGGTCGCGAGAGCCTGGCTCGCATGATTCGCGACCTGGCTGACCGCACCAATGCCCTGGAAAAAGCCATCGAGGAATTGCCCGCCGCTCGCGTCGAGCGCGATCGCGTCGCCGCAGCGCTGGCTGCCGTCCAGCAGCGCGTCGAAGACCTGGCCAAGAAATTCGAAGAACCGGAACGTCGCATCACCTTCCTGGAAGAACAGCGCCGCCAGGACGCCCGCCGCATTTCGGACATTCAATCCGAACTGCCAGAACTGCAAAAGCAGTTGGACGCGGTGCGGCCCAAACTTGACGCCCTGGAAGCCATGGTGCTGCGCAACGAGAAACGCATCCTGGAAGTGCAGTCCGCCGAGCGCGACCGCCGCGAGGAGATGCAGCAGTTCATTGATCAGCAGACCTTGCTCCTGCAACAACGCGATCAGCAGGTGGCCGAACTGGCCAAGAGCTTCGGCACCTACGACGAGGATATGCGCCGCTATATCGAGCGCTTCGAGTCCTGGGCAGAAACACACCGGCAGATGAAGAAGCTCATTGACGATTTCGAGCGCATCGCCGAGCGCCTGGGCCGGCGCATCAACGAGGTGGCGGAAATGCAGCGCCTGTCAGAGGAGCGTTTCCGCCAGGAATGGAACGACTGGATCGCCGACGACCAGAAGCGCTGGAAACAGTTCACCCTCACCAACGATGAAGCCTGGCGCAATCACGACAAGCAGTTGGAGCAGTTCCGCCGCTCGGTAGACCTGTTGCAGGCGGCCATCGAACCGCTGCGCAACAGCATTGACCGCTTGTGGCAACTCGAACGAGCGCGCGCCGAGCTTTACCGCGAACGGTATCAGGCGCTACTGTTGCAGTACGATCAGGCCGAACATCCGACTCCAGTAGCGAGCAGCAATGGGGGAGAATGAAATAGGGCGCGCAGGGGCGCGCCTCTGTTTTTTTGGCAGGGCAACCAGCGACTCTGTCGCCTAAAGGTCTTATAGTAAGGAGGGAATGAGGTCTCATGTTTTTCTTAACGTTAGCGCGTCGGACAGACTGTGCCGAAGGCAGGGCCTGACCGGTCGGGCAGCACAGTCTGGGCGGCGAGACCTGCTGTGGAGGATATACGGAGTACACGATGGTTCATACTCAGGTAACCAAAGAAGAACTTCTGGAGAAAGCGAAAAAGCCCGCTGAAGATGCCATGCGCCTGCACGCCTTTTACCGGGGCAAGATGCAGACCGCACTGCGTTGCCAGGTGCGCGATCTGAACGATTTTGCCATCTGGTACACCCCTGGTGTGGCCGCTCCCTGCAAGGCCATCGCCCAGAACCCAGACCTGGTCTATGAACTGACCAGCAAGTGGAACACGGTGGCTGTCGTATCGGACGGCACGCGCGTGCTGGGCCTGGGCGACATCGGCCCCAAAGCCGGACTGCCAGTGATGGAAGGCAAGGCGCTGCTCTATAAGTACCTGGGTGGCGTGGACGCCTACCCCATCATGCTGGACACCAAAGACCCGGACAAAATCATCGAGACGGTGCTGATGCTGCAACCGGCTTTGGGCGGGGTCAACCTGGAAGACATCGCTCAGCCGAAATGCTTCCGTATCCTGGACACGTTGCGCGCGCAGGCCGAAATCCCCATCTGGCACGACGATCAGCAGGGAACAGCAAGCGTCGTGCTGGCGGCCATGATCAACGCCGCCAAGATCGTGGGCAAGCGCCTGCAAGATATGCGCATTGCCTTTCTGGGCGCGGGCGCGGCAAATGTGGCCTGCTCGCGGCTGCTGTTCGCCTATGGCGTGGATCCGTCCAACTGCATCATGACCGACGTCAACGGCATCCTGGGCAAACACCGGCGCGACATCTACCTGCGCCGGGCAGAATATGTGCAGCAGTGGCATCTATGCCAGATCACCAACGCTGAGGAGTTGCAGGGCGACGCCGAGGTAGCCCTGCGTGGCGCGGATGCCATGATCGGCTTTTCGGCTCCAGGGCCAGGGATAGTCAAGCCCGAGTGGATCAAACAGATGGCCCAAGACCCCATCGTCATCGCCGGAGCCAACCCCATCCCGGAAATCTGGCCCTGGGAAGCTGCCGAAGCTGGAGCCGCTATCGTGGCGACAGGACGCTCGGACTTCCCCAATCAGGTCAACAACTCGCTAGGTTTTCCGGGCATCTTTCGTGGGGCGCTGGATGTGCGTGCCCGCACCATCACCGACGAAATGGCCATCGCCGCCTCTGAGACACTCGCCCGTATGGCCGAAGAAAAGGGATTGTCGCCGGATTATCTGCTGCCAACCATGGAAGAATGGGAAGTGTTCCCGCGCGAAGCTGCCGCGGTAGCAGTCAAAGCGGTCGAGCAGGGCGTTGCACGTCTGCCGACCACCTATGAGCAAGAGATCGAACGCGCCTCGCAGATGATTCGTCAGGCTCGCGAGATGACTCATCTACTGATGCGCGAAGGGTTTATTCCCGCAGGCCCGGAGGCCGACGAGGAACGCCAACAGGGGTAGGAAACCATGCACGAGTTGATCATCATTGGCGGCGGCCCGGCAGGTCTGGCTGCTGCAGCATATGCGGTGCGCAAACGGATGGACGCGCTCTTCATCTCCAGAGGGCTAGGAGGGCGCGTACGCCGCCGTCTGCTCTTGCCCTGGGTGGAAGACTACCAGGTGACGGTGGCCGACGAAACCATTCAACGCTTCCGCACCCAACTGGACTATCTGGACTTCATGCGCGTGCGCTCTACGGTGACTTCTATCACGCCCATCGAAGGGGGCTTTCGCGTCACCGTCGCCGATGGCAAATCTTATGAGTCCAAGACCATCATCTTCGCCACCGGCGCAGTGGGCGAACAGCTCAACGTGCCCGGCGAGCGCGAGTTCGAAATGAAAGGGTTGTGCTACAGCGCCATGACCTATGCGCCGCTGATGGTAGACCGGCGCGTGATAGTCGTCGGAGACCAGATGTTGGCGCTGCGCGCAGTGGCTGAGCTGGCGCGCATCGCCACCCATGTAACGCTGGTAGCAGAGACCGACGGTGATCTCGATACGCCGGTGGGCAAGAATGTGCTCAGCGCCGACAATGTCGAGGTTGTGCGTCACGCCCAGGTGCTGGCCGTGGAAGGCGACGAATACGCCCGCGCGCTGATGATCCGTCACGAAGATCAGGAGATCGAGATTCCTGCCGATGCTATCTTCGTCGAGAAACAGTTGATCCCTAATTCCGCCCTGGTGGCCGACCTGGTGGCGCTGGACGAATGCGGCTTCGTGATCGTGGATCACCGCAACCGCACTACCATGCCAGGTCTGTTCGCCGCAGGCGACGTGACCAATGCCATGGTCTTTCAGGTCTTGATGGGCCTGGGCGATGGCGAAAAGGCAGCGCTGAGCGCCTTCGACTATCTGCTGGGCATGGGCGGGGCAGATTTTGTGTGCGAAACGCCGAAATAGACACGCCAGAAATGCGTCGAGGGGGCGTCACTGCCCCCTTACTGCTTCATTGGGCCAGCGGCACAGCTTCTCGCCGGATGACAGCGCCCAGGCTGCGCAGTTTTTCCTCCACCCGCTCGTAACCGCGGTCAATCTGACCGATATTGCGGATAGTCGTGGTGCCGCGCGCGCACAAAGCGGCCAGCAGCAGGGCCATGCCCGCCCGAATGTCCGGGCTGCTGATGTTGGGCACGGCGCGCAGGACAGTCGGCCCGTGCACCACCGCCCGATGGGGATCGCACAGGAAGATACGCGCGCCCATACTCACCAGCTTGTCGGTGAAGAAAAAGCGGCTGTTGTACATCCACTCATGAAACAGCACCGTCCCCGCTGACTGCGTCGCCACGGTGAGGGCGATGCTCATCAGATCGGACGGAAATGCGGGCCAGGGCTGCGCTTTGATCTCCGGAATCTGATTGCCCAGGTCGCGCTGAATCACCAGGGGTTGTCCGCGTGGCACGATGATGTCGTTGCCCTCCACCTGCCAGGTAATACCCAGCTTGCGAAAGACCAGCGCTACCATGGGCAGGTAGTGCGGATCGGCCTGCCGGATGCGAATCTCGCCGCCCGTGACCACGGCTGCCCCGATATAGCTGACCACCTCCAGGTAATCCGCTTCGACTCGAAACTCGCCGCCGCTCAACCGCTCCACGCCCTGGATGGTCAGACAGTTGGTGCCAATGCCGCTGATCTGCGCGCCCATGCCGTTGAGCATGTGACACAGATTCTGCACATGCGGCTCAGAGGCTGCGTTGCGGAGGATAGTAGTTCCCTTCGCCAGCACTGCCGCCATGATCGCGTTCTCGGTTGCGGTCACGCTGGCCTCGTCGAGCAGAATATCCGCGCCGCGCAGACCATCGGCCCGCATGTGAAAAGCGCCGTCGAAGTCAATCTGTGCCCCCAGGCTCTGCAAGGCCAGCAGGTGCGTGTCTAGCCGCCGTCGCCCGATCACGTCCCCGCCCGGCGGAGGGAGTTCCAGCCGCCCCGCGCGGGCCAACATCGGTCCGGCGAATACGATCGAAGCGCGCGTGCGCTGACACAACTCTCGGCTGAGTACGTGACTACTGAGCGTCTGGGCGTGCACGCGCACCCGATGATCGCCCAGCGGCTCTACTTCCACGCCCACGCTGCGCAGCAGATCGAACGTCACGCGGACATCGGCGATGTCCGGCACGTTGTTCAGGATCACCGGCTCGTCGGTGAGCAGACAGGCGGGCAGCATCTTCAGCGCCGCGTTCTTGTTGCCGCTGACAGTCACCTCGCCGGCCAGCGGGTGATTACCCTCGATGACGAATTGCTCTTGCATCGTGAATCGCCTTTTTGGGGAACGATCAGGCCAGATGCAGCACCACCGGATCGCCGATCGCCGCTCCCAACAGGTCGGCTGCGTTGCCCTGGTTGACGCCGATCTCCAGTTGCCCGGCGCTGCCGACCAGTGCTGCAACTTCTCCCGCCGGAACTGCACCATAGGTGCGACGGATGGGGCCAGCATGATATCCGCCGATCTGCACGCGACAGGCGGTCGCAGCCAGAGCAACAGAGACGTTGATCTGCGCCCCGAAACGCGGGCTGAATTGCAGACGCTCTTCGTTTTCCCAGGTCAGCCGCCCAATGCTGGTGATCAGATTGCCGAAGCGATCGATATGCAGCACTTCGCCGACAATCTGACCCGCGTCGCCCGACAGACGCGGCGGCGGCAAGGTGACCAGGTTTTCGCGCAGCGGACCGAAAGCCGTCAGCGGTGTACCCTGCGCCAGATGGGCCGCCACTGGGCTGAAAATGTCCCGCCCGTGAAAGGTCTGACTGACTTCGGGCAGATGAAACCTTCGCTCGGTCAGGGTGACGACCTGGCGCGGGGGTGTCTCTTGCAGCACGTAGCTGAGCACACCGTTGTCCGGCGCGACGAAACGACCATACGCCGTCTCGACCGCGATCGGGGCGCGGGCTGTACCCACTCCAGGATCAACTACAACCAGGAACACCGTATCCGGCGGGAAAAAACGATAGGCAGTGAGCAACACATAGGCAGCCTGACGCACATTCTGGGGCTGAATGTCGTGAGTGAGGTCAACCAGGCGGGCCGTCGGGCAAACGCCTAGCATGACGCCTTTCATGATGCCCACATAGGCGTCCGCCAGGCCAAAGTCGGTCAGCAAAGCGATAATCGGTGGCATGGCCCCGATTGTACCAGCGAACCTTCTGGCGACAAGATGGAGAACGCGGTGAGCGCGTTTGATGCGATCATCCTCGGGAATTGTCCACAAGAAGCCTGGACAAAGCCGCGTCGCTCTGGTAGAATGCCTGCGGAAAACGACCTCTGATCGCGGGAAAGATTGGAGATTTGGCGTTGGCTCATCACAAGTCTGCCCTCAAGCGAATTCGCAGCAATGAGCGGAAGCGGCTGCGCAACCGTATCTTCCGGTCGCGCGCGCGCACCGAGATCAAGAAAGCCCGTGCGTTCATGGACAGCGGCGACATCGAGAACGCGCGTCAGGCCACCCTGCAGGCCATTCGCGTGCTGGACAAGGCCGCGGTTAAGGGTATCCTGCACCCGAACAACGTGGCGCGTCGCAAGAGCCGCCTGATGAAGCGCCTGGCACGCCTGGAAGCAACGGCCAAGAACGCATAGTTGTTGCCGCGACACAGCTTTGCACGAGGCATCCGGATTCTGTCGGATGCCTTTTTGTGTTTGTACACGCGGTGGAAAAGGTTAGAGAGAGTGCTCGCCCGCGCTGCCCGCTTCACCCGGAATCACAAAGCGATACCCTACCCCGCGCACCGTGGTGATGTATCGCGGTTTGCGTGGATTCGGCTCAATAGCTTTGCGCAGCCAACGGATGTGTACGTCCAGCGTGCGCGTATCGCCCATGTAATCCGTCTTCCACACCTGCTGCATGATCAGCTTGCGCTCCAGCGTGTTGTTGAGATTCTGCATGAACAGGGCCATCAGTTCAGCCAGCTTGGGCGTCAACCGCTTCTCCGTCCACGGTGTCGTCAGCACCTGCGTATCAGCGTTCAGGCTAAAGGGGCCGACTTCCAGCACTTTGCCCTGTTCGGGGACAACAAAGCGATCAATGCGGTTAATCAGTTTGCGTGGTGTGAAGGGCGGCGTCAGCAGCACGTCCGCGGCGCTGTTGCCCGTCATCTCGGCGGCGCGAATGTGAATAATCGGCACCTGTTCCAGGCTAGCCCGCAGACTGAAGCTGATACGGTTGCCCGAAGTGCGCAGCGAAATGGCGTCCAGCACCACCACCTGCGGCATCTCTCTGCGCGCCATCTCGATGCCCTGTTTGCCGGAATGAGCAATCTGTACCTGATATTTGCGTTTGAGCGAGGGAGCCAGCGAGTCGTTACTGTTGCGCGCGCTCTCGATCAAAAGGACTTTTGTGGTCTTCATGCATCCCCCCGGCAGCAGAGCCTGTGGCGCAGGCAAGCACACAAGTGAGGTCGAGGCCGCGAAGTGATTTTAACATTTCTCTGCAGCCCATTATAATGGAAGGGCCGGACTTGACAACATCCGGTTTGGCGGTGCTTCAGACAGCCTGCAACGCAGCCGCCAGAGGGTTGGCATCGCGCACCCCGACGCAACCGTCGGCCATCTGTGGCCGTCCTTGCAACCAAACGCCCCCACCTGTGGAGGATCATCGTCCCAGAACCGGGTCTGATGGTCAGGTTGTCCGGGGGCTGTTTTCTTAACACTCGGCACATGGAAGAATTCGCTTCCGCCCATGCTGGCCAGTACTGCATTACCTGACCCTGACGGCACAGCGTGTCATTGATTGTCTGGCCTTTAGGTCGCGTTCAATTCTTTGGAGAGGCTATGTCTGCTGCCCGTGTTCACGTGCGCGATTGCGCGCACACTCCCATATTCCAGGCACTGCAAGAGGCGCTCGACCCGCGCCGAACGCTGGAGCGTGCCGTCGCCATCCAGCAGGTACCGGCTCCCACCTTCGAAGAAGAGAAGCGGGCGCGGGTGGTGCAGGACTATTTCTCTTCCCTGGGGTTGCTGGATGTGCAGCGCGATGCCTATCACAATGTGATCGGGCGCTGGCCAGGTATCGAACCGGATCGGCCAGCCATCTTGCTGACAGCACATCTGGACACCGTCTTCCCCGCCGATACCGATCTGGCAGTGCGCAAATTCGCCGGACGGATTCGCGGCGCGGGCCTGGGCGACAACAGCCTGGGAGTCGCCGCGCTCATCTCCCTGGCCGATGCGCTGATCTCTCAACAGGTGCGCCTGCCCGCCGATTTGTGGTTCGCGGCAACCAGCCGCGAAGAGGGGTTGGGCAACCTGGACGGCATACGCGCTGTGTGGGCTGCCCTGGGCCAGCGCCTGGGCGCTGCCATTGTGGTGGAGGGGATGGCGCTGGGGCGTATCTACCATGCCGGAATCGCTGTGCGCCGCCTGAAGATCGTCTGTCGGGCACCTGGGGGGCATAGCTGGTTGCACTTTGGGCAACCCAGCGCCGTGCACGGCCTGATCAGCGCCGGTCACGAAATTTTGCAGCTCACCCCTCCCAGCGAACCGCGCACGACCTACAACATTGGGCTGATCAGCGGAGGGCGCTCAGTCAACAGCCTGGCCACAGAAGCCGAATTGTGGCTGGACTTGCGTTCGGAGGACCCCGCCGCCTTGCATGCACTGGAACAACAGGTGCGCGCCTGTGTAGGGCGTGTGCAGCGCCCCCCTGATCTGGAGTTCGAGGTCAGCGTCGTCGGTGACCGGCCCGCAGGAGCTATTGCCCAGGAACACGCCCTGGTGCAACTGGCAGCAGCCTGCCTGGAAACAGTGGGGATTGCACCCACCCTGGAACGCGGCAGCACCGACGCCAATTTGTTGCTGGCCGCTGGCCTGCCGGCGATCACCATCGGCATTTCGCAGGGAGGCAACGCGCATCGCCCAGACGAATTCATTGAGACGGCTCCCGTGCACTCTGGCCTGCGGCAACTGGCCCTGTTGACCCTGGCCGCTGCCACCTGGGATTTTGCGGCAGGGTGAGCACTGCGCCAGCGCCATGAGCGACTCCCTGCTGAATTCCGCCCCAAAATCCAAATGCATCCCTCGCTGAGTCGCCGTTGGCCCGCCGAAACACCCCCGCTATACTATCCCCATGCGCATCGGAATTGACGTTCGACTCAACTACTACCGCCCCGGCGGCACAGTCGAGTATGCCCGGCAGCTACTCGGCGAACTAGCCGTCCTTGACCCGGCCAACAACTACTTCGTCGTTCAGCATATCCGCGACTGCGAATCGCTGCTGCCCGCGCCCAACTTCGCGCGGGCTAACACGATCACGCCCAGTCACCATCGCCTGGAACGCTGGTTGCTCGGCGCGGAACTGCGCCGCTTTCGTCTGGACATCATGCACTACCCGGACTCCATTCCAGCGCAGGGCGGCGCTCGTCGCTGTGTGATCACCATTCATGATCTGCACTACCTGCACTTCCCACAGTTCATGACCGAGAGCAGCCGCCGTTACTACGCCGGGCAGATTCGCTGGGCGACGCGCCAGGCTGACCATCTTCTGGTGCCGTCAGAGGCAACCCGCCGCGATCTGGTGGCCCTGTTGAGCACTCCGGAGCACAAGATCACGGTGCATATGCTGGGCGTGAACGCTCGCTTCCGCCCTGCCCCACCGGACGAAGTCGCAGCCTGCCGCAACCGCCACGATCTCCCATCATCCTATGTGCTCTTCGTGGGCACTTATGAGCCGCGCAAGAACATCCCGGCGTTGTTGCGGGCCTACGATCTGCTCCGGCAAACATTGCCCGATCTGCCACCGTTGGTGCTGGCCGGGCGACGAGGATGGTTGTTCGAGGACATTTTCCGCCTGGCACACGATCTGGCTCTGGACGACTACCTGCTCTGGCGAGAGAATTTCCCTGCCGAAGACCTGCCTGCCCTGTATAGTGGAGCTATTGCGCTGGCGCTGCCCTCGTTTTACGAAGGCTTCGGTCTGACAGCGCTGGAAGCGATGGCCTGTGGCACACCGCCAATCGTATCCGACCGTAGCTCGCTGCCCGAAGTAGTCGGCGAGGCAGGGTTACTGATCAATCCCGATAATCCGGAGACTCTGGCCGACGCGCTGCGCCGTCTGCTGGAAGACTCTGCGTTACGCGAGCGGCTGCGCCTGATTGGGCTGGAACGCGCCCATGAGTTCACCTGGCGGCGTACAGCCGAGATCGTCCGCAGTGTGTATGATCGTGTCATATCGTCCTGAATCCTGAGCCAGATCACACCTGAACTGCCCTATGCGAGTGCTCTATCTGACCGCCGAACTCCCCGAACCGGCTCACGCCGGCGGCACGCTGCGCACCAATGGCTTGTTGCGTGCGGTACACGCTGCCGGGCATGAGGTACATGTGCTGTCTTTCGCCACACACGAGCGATTTAACGCACAACGCTCTGCTCTGGCTGAGTTCTGCGCTCGCGTCGAGATCGTGCCGCCGCCGTTCCGCTCGCGGGCCGACCGTCTGCGCGACCTGCTGTTCAGCGATCGGGCCGATATGCAGCGCCGCTATTACTCGCCGCATTATGCGCAGGCGCTGACCCATATGCTGGAGCAAACCCCTTACAACCTGGTGCAGATGGAAAGCCTGGAGATGACCATCTATGCACCCGTGGTGCGCCGCGTGCAACCTGGCACGCCGCTGATTTACGATTCCTTCAACGCCGAATTCGATCTGCAGCGCAGCATCTGGCAGGCCGAGAAACGACAGCTATCTCGCTTGCCAGGAGCGCTCTACTCCTTCGTCCAGTGGCGTCGCCTGACGCGCTATGAGCGCCAGGTCATTCATACGGTCACCCATACTATTGCCGTGTCTCAGGCAGATGCCGCTGCCTTCCAGCGCCTGGTGCCTGGCTGTGCCGTCACCGTTGTGCCGAATGGTATAGATACCAGGCGCTATGCTCGCGAAGACACCACGCTCGATCTTGGCCCGGCGGCGCTGGTTTTCACTGGCTCGATGGACTATCGCCCCAACGTGGACGCCGTATTGTGGTTTGCCGAGCATGTCTTCGAGCGGGTGCGCGAGCACGTGCCGGAAGCGAAGTTCTTCGTCGTGGGCAACCGCCCTCATCATCGCCTCAATGCCCTGCGCAACCGCGCCGGCGTGCAGATTACTGGCTGGGTGCCCGACGTGAATCCCTTTCTTCATGCGGCCACAGTGTACGTAGCGCCCTTACGCATGGGCAGCGGAACCCGCCTGAAACTGCTGCAGGCCATGGCTGCACGGCGGGCTATCGTTTCCACCAGCACCGGCGCTCAGGGTCTGGACGTGCAGGACAGAGTCCACCTGCGCCTGGCAGACACCGCCGAAACTTTCACCGCCGCCATCATCGAGTTGCTGCAACGTCCAGCCGAGCGAGCCGCTCTGGGCGAACGGGCTGCCGAACACGTGGCCCGCTGCTACGACTGGTCGGTGATTGCGCCGCGCCTGCTGGCTGTCTACGAATCTATCTGGCAGAGTGCACGCTTCTCTGGAAAGGAACAACCTCATGCCCCACAGCCAACCCCTGCATCCGACCAACGGTGAGCGCGTCCGGCTGGCCGACTATGCGCCAGATTTCGTCGGCACCTACAACAAGCAGTCTGCTCAGGAGGTGCTCGATAGCAATCTGGCTCGCCTGCGCGAACTGCAGAACGTGCTCTACGCCGAACACAAGCACGCCGTGCTGATCATCCTGCAGGGGATGGACGCCAGCGGCAAAGACGGCACCATCCGGCACGTCATGCGCGGCATCAACCCGCAAGGCGTGCAGGTGACTAGCTTCAAAGTGCCCACCGCCGAGGAACTCGACCACGACTTTCTGTGGCGCATTCACCAACATACACCTGGCCGCGGCATGATCGCTATCTTCAACCGTTCACACTACGAAGACGTGCTGGTCGTGCGCGTCGAGGAACTCGTGCCACGCAGCGTATGGGAAGCCCGCTACGAGCATATCAACGCCTTCGAGCGCCTGCTGGCCGATAGTGGCGTGACGATCCTCAAGTTCTTCCTGCACATTTCCAAAGCGGAGCAGAAGAAACGCCTTGAAGAGCGCCTGCGTCTGCCAGAAAAGCGGTGGAAATTCGCAGTGGGCGACCTGCATGTGCGCCAGAAGTGGAACGATTACATGGCCGCCTATGAAGACGCCCTCACCCGCTGCAACACACCCTGGGCACCCTGGTACATCGTGCCCGCCGACAGGAAGTGGTATCGCAACCTGGTCATTTCCAGCGTGCTGGTCGAGACGCTGGAGCGGCTCGACATGCGCTACCCGTCCGCGGAACCAGGACTCGAACGCATCATCATTCCCGATTAGCGCCCCTGATCGCCACGGGGCACCACTTCGATAGGCGTCTCGTTGCGATAGGTCACCATACCGGGTTTGCCGCCCTTGATCTTGCGCACATATTTGCGCTGGGTGACATCTACCAGCACCCGCGCCTCATTCCGCGCGGCGCTGTAGTAGGCGGCCAACTCTGCCGCCCGGCGGATCACCTCTGGCGGCACGTCGCCGCCGCCCGACTTGATGATCACGTGCGCGCCGGGCACACCCCGCGCGTGCAGCCATAGATCGGCTGGCCCGCCTTTCTCAAAGCTCACCTGATCGTTCTGGCGAGCGTTACGCCCGATCCAGATCACGTGACCGGAGTCGGTCGTCACTTTGAGCGGACCGGCCAGACCGCCGCGCGGCCCGGCAGTACGCGGCCCTCGCCAGTACCCCTGCTGTTGCAACGCTTCCTGCACCTCCCCGATCTCTGGCCAGTTGGTCGCCAGTTCGAGATCGGTGGCCAGTTGATCCAGGTAGGCCAGCTCTTGCTCAGCGGCAGCGATCAGTTCGGGCACGCCAGCGCGGGCACGCTTGGCTTTCTCATATTGTTCAAAGTAGCGCCGCGCGTTTTCGAGCGGAGTCAGGGTTGGATCGAGCGGGATCACCAGTTCCGGGCCGTCTACCTCATACGCGGCTCGCAATTCGCGCGCTCCGGGTGGTAGGGTGTACTGATAGGCCAGCAACAATTCCCCACTCTGACGCAGACGCTCCAGGGTGGCATCATCCTGCAGACCGCTGCGCAAGGACTCCAGCTTTTTCTGCAAGCGGGTGCGTGCCTCGGCAATGGCCTGTCGCACAGGCTGACGGGCTGCCTCGTAAGCATCCGCTCCTACCAGAGGGCCATAGTACTGCACCAGCGCTGCACTGATGCCAGACGTTGGTTCCCACCCTTCCAGGTGCGTCAACGGGTAGGCCGCATAGGCAGTCACCGTCCCTGCGCTGCGCGTCACCCCTGGCTGGAAACGCCCCTCCCGAAATGCGCCGAACATCTCCTGCAGCACGGCCAATAGCGCGCGGGGGGCAGTGTCACCCGCTCTGGCATTGGCTTCACCAGTCGCGCGGAAGACGATTTCTCTGGCCAGCAAGGGGCTGATACCCAGCACTCCCCGCGTGAGCACCTCACGCGCCCGTTCGCCGGGATTGGCATCGAGCATCTCGCCCAGCAAAGCTGGCGTCAGGGCCAGAGGATCGCGCTTCAGACGTTGCGGCGGGGGTGGCTCATAGGGCTTGCCGGGCAGACTGACCCGCACACGATTCTCCCGTGGCCCGACGCGGCGCAGAGAGTCCATGATCACGCCGTCGTGTCGCACCAGCAACACATTGGCCCGGCGCTCCATCGGCTCAGCGATCAGAGAAAACACGCCTTCAGGGCTGTCGAGCTCCAGGATGATCACCCGTTCCCAAGGGGGCTGCCGAATAGCGCTGATCCATGCTCCCTCAACGTAGCGCCGCAGGAGCAGGCCCAGCGGCGAAGGCGTGATTACCCCGCGCCGCAGCTTATCTGGGCTGAGATGCACGCGAGCAAATTGCTGATGAGCGCTCAGCACCACGTAGTGCCGCCGATGGCTGGCATAGACTTCTAACCCGATAGTCTCTGGATCAACCTCGACCGTGTCTTGCACGCGCCCCCCGACCAGGAGCGCGCTCAGTTCGCTCACCACCGCCATGGCGGTCACAGCGTCAAAATACATCGTGTGCTATCCTTACAGACGGGCTTGGCCCGCCCCAATGGTGGGCGCATTCAGACCTGGGGCAGAATTGACCACAGGATATACAAGAACACTACCCCAAGGCGTGAATGTACCCCCATCCGTGCCCAGTAGTCATTTTACGGGGCCAATGCTACAATGCGCTGAGGTTCTTGGAAAGGGGCAGCCTATGCGCATCGCCATCGGGTCTACTAATCCGGTCAAATGCCAGGCAGTGCAGGCCGTGCTCCAGCCGCTCTTTCCCGATGCCACTTTCGTCACGCTGGACGTGCCGTCGGGCGTCTCTGCCCAGCCCTGGGGAGATGAGGAAACGCGCAGGGGTGCCTACAACCGCGCTCACGCTGCCCTGAACCAGACAGGCGCTGACCTGGGCGTCGGTCTGGAAGGTGGCGTGCAGGAGTCTGAATTCGGCCTGCTCACCGCGGCCTGGTGTGTGATCGTGGACGCTTCTGGACGGGTGGGCGTAGGAGGCAACTCGTGCGTGCTGCTGCCCTCCAGCGTTGCCGCCGACGTGCGTGCCGGACTCGAACTTGGCGAGGCGATGGATCGGCTGGTCAACCGCGCCAATACCAAGCACCAGAATGGAGCTATCGGCATTCTGACGGATGATCTGGAGACGCGCCAGAGCGCCTATGAGACGCTCATTCGCCTGGCACTGGCTCCCTTTATTCACCCTGAATGGTATCCTGACGCCCGCGTCAAGCCGTAGGTCGGGCTGCAATAGTGGGGGATCGCGCATGAGAACACGAACCTTCTTCCTGGCAGTGATCTTGATGGCGTTCGCGCTCACGCTTGCGGCGTGCGGCGAAGAACAAGCCGGCGTGGTAGCTCGTCCGGTTGTGCGTTTGCAGGTCAACGACCGCACCTACGAGGAAAACGTCTACAGCTATTGCTGGCCGGAATCTGCCGACAACGTGGTCTGCGATGTAGACGCCGTGGCGCTGGTTCAGCCCCTGCAGAACGTGCCAGTGACGCAGGGTGACGCAGTGCAGTTCGTGTTGGATAGCGCCGCCGGAACGCCAGCGCGCTTCACTGCCACGCTGCTCGGCTTCGACGACGTGCGCGATCTCGGGAGCGGGCCAGTCGCTCCCTACGATGCACAGCTCGAAGACAATCTCTACCGCGTGCGTGTAGACGCCGAATACGACAACGTGTCCGGGCATCCCGCGTACGTCTCGTATGTCTTCGGGCTGGCGGTGAGCGGCATCATTCAGCCCACCCCCACGCCAACGCCCACCGAGACCCCTGTGCCCACAGATACGCCGATCCCCACTGACACGCCAACGCCACTCCCCACCCCGACTCTCACGCTGGCTCCCACGCTCACGCCGATCACGGAGACGGTTGTCCCCGCCGCCACAACGACACCCGTGCCCTCTCCTACTGGCACACAGGTTGAGGCGGCACCGGCTACCAGCACGCCTGCGATAGCGCCAGTTGTAGGTGACCTCGGTTTGATTCCTGTCACGGGCACTGTGAGCGTGGTAGACAAAGGAGTCACCTTGCCTGTCGTGGGCGCAACGGTGCGCTACGAGCACACTTCACTGGCGCGGCCCGAAAATGCCAGCGCGGGAGCAGCCGCGACGGGTGCCCAGGGTCAGTTCACCATCGGCCCATTGCCATTGCACGATACCGACACGATCACCGTGACCGCGTCCGCGCCCGGCTACATCACACAGACGCTCCGGCTGACCGGCCTCGAACTGTGGAACATGGCGGGCAAGATCACCTTTGTGCTGGAACCAGCCGCGCAGCCAACCAGCGTACCGCGCACTGCAACGCCTACCCCGGCCACCCGCAGCGAAACGATCACGACTGTCCCGCGCATTACCCTGACGGTGGGCGGCCTGACGCACGTGCCGGTCGGTTATCAGTTCTGCCAGCAACTGCCCGATGGCACCCGCAGTTGCCGCGAGTTGCCCGCACCAGATAGCCCAACACAGCGCCTGACGCTCCTGCGTGGTGCGGCTGCCCAACTGCAGATCGAAGGGGCACGCCCTGTGGCAGTGCGTCTGGAGTATCTCACTGACACGGGCCTGCTCACCGGTCAGCCGGAAGAACGTCCCGGCGACAATACCGTATTGTTCACGGTGACGCCCGAAGCAGGCTCGTATATCCTGGCCGTCCGCGTCACCTGGACGGGCTACGACGCAACGTACTTCTTCCGGGTGGCAGTGACGGGATAACGGGCGCATTTTGCAAGTACCCACCGTCCGTTGGAGCGACGGGGGTTCCATGATAGAATGAGAGAGGCGTGATGAGTCGACGAGCCAGCCCATCAGACCCGGTCGCGCGGCACCGCCGTGCGGTGCGCAGACGGATCGTTGCACCGGTGGCAGGGGCTGCACTGGGATTGCTGGCGGTGTGTGGAGCACTGATCGTCGCCGTGGCCACAGGGGCGCTGGCCGACACGCAAGTCACCACGGTGATGGGCATCGTGGCGACAACTTTCATCGCCCTACCGCTGACGATCCTGTGTCTGATACCCTATGCGCTCCTGGCAATACTGGCCGCGTTGAGCGGTCATGCATATACGGGAGTGCGCGGGCCGCTGCGGTCGCTCCGCCAGCAAACGGAACAACTGGCAGCAACCACCGCAAGGGTAGCTCCCCGGCTGGCTGCGCCGTTCGTTGCGCTGAATGTTCGAGTAACTCGCTGGGAATATGTGTTACGGGGGCAGCCGCCGCAGGCGCTGCCTGGTGACGAGGAGACGACCCATGGCTGAGCGAATCAAAGTTCTGGAAGAACAGGGAGCAAACGCGCTGAAGCTAGCCGAAGAGCAGATCAATGAACTGCTCAAGAGCCTGGAGGAACAGGACACTCAGGTATGGGCCTATCTGATCGGCGGGGTCATCGCGCTGATCGCGGGCCTGATCGCCGCCTATATCTACACTCAAACCATGCGCGAGCGGCGCAAGAGTCGCCTGGAGCGCATCAAGGAATCGCTGCGCGGAGGGTTGCCGCGATGACTTCTGACATTCGCCCCGATTCCCAAGAGACGCGCGATGCTTCGTGGAAATTGCGTGTCTATCTGCTTGGCGCGCTGATCGGCCTGGCTGTGGGGCTGATCTCGGCCTATTTCTACGCTCGCGTCTCTGAGGAGAACGGGTTCGAGCGACCCAACCGCATCCCGACCATGGACGCGCTGAAACTGGCTGTATCTCTGCTCTCGGTCATTCGGCAGATCACCGATCTCGGCGCGAAACGTGGTAGTTGAGAGAGGATCGCTGTGCCTCCATCCGGCGGGGGAAGGACTATCCCCCGCCGGTGTGTTTCCCTTGACCTCAGCGCGACCATGAAAACCTGGCAGCTCTCCCTGGCACGTCAACAGGCACCGCGCGGCCTGCGGTTGCTGGCCCTGTTGGGGCTGGCCTATGGCCTGTTCACCATCCGCCCTGCCCCTGCTCGCGTGGTTTTAGGCCCGCCGCAGACGGTGCAGACCATCAATCCCACTGTCTGCGTGCACACGCGCCTCACCGATGAAGTCGAGGAATGGAAGATTCAGCGCACCCTGCAACTGGTGCGCGAAATGGGTGCGGCCACCATCGTCGAGTTCTTTCCCTGGCCCTATATCGAGCGCGAGCGCGGCTCCTACGACTGGGAACACGCCGACCGCATCATGCGCCATGCGCAAAACCAGGGCCTGACTGTGCTGGCCCGCCTGGGACTGGTGCCAGACTGGGCACGTCCACCCGTCCAGGAGAAGGTGACCACCCTGACCTACCTGCCTTATGAGCGTTTCGAGGATTTTGCGCGGTTCGTGGGCGCGTTCGTGGAGCGCTACGGCGAACGCCTGGGCGGTGTGATCATCTGGAATGAACCCAACCTGAGCTATGAATGGGGCGATCGCGGCCCCGACCCCGAAGCCTACACCGAATTGCTGCGCCTTTCCTATCAGGCCGCGCACGCAGCCAATCCGCGGGTGCTGGTGCTCGGCGGCGCGCTCGCTCCAACCACAGAACCCGAAGGCAGCGGCAGTGGCATGAACGAGATGCGTTTTCTGGAACGCATGTATCAGGCGGGCGCTGCTCCCTACTTCGACGCCCTGGCCGCGCATACCTACGGCTTCACCGCTGCACCATCCGATCCGCCCGATCCGACGACGATCAACTTTCGCCGGGTTGAGCTGCTGCGGGCAGTTATGGAACGCTATGGTGACGGGGACAAGCCGGTCTACATCACCGAGAGCGGCTGGAGCGATGACCCGCGCTGGACGCGGGCCGTGCGCCCCGGTCAACGCATCGCCTACACGCTGGAAGCGCTGGACATGGCGACCGCTTGGCCCTGGGTGGAACGGCTATGCCTGTGGCAGTTCCGGCAACCCGCCGACACCTTCAACCGCCGCGACGCCTATTACGCCCTGGTCTCGTCCGACTTCGTGATCAAGCCCATCTACGAAGCAGTACAGGCTTACGCTCGCGGCTGGCCCATCCCCTACGTCCCATGAGCACGCGCCCCCTGCCCTATGCCGCCCACCCGCTTCTCTTGAGGCGTTGGGTTCGCCAGCACCCGCGCCTGGTACTGGCGGGACTGATCGCGCTGCTGGGCGCGATCCTGGCCTGGCAACTCACCCGGCCCGGCGCGCCCTTCGGCCCACAGGATAGCACCTGGCGGCGAGTGCAGATCAACCGCGACCTGTACGTGGGTATGGATCCCAGCTATCCCCCCTTCGCCGTATGGACGCCAGAACAGATCGTCGGCATCGAAGCCGACCTGGCGCGGGAGATCGGGCAGCGCCTGGGCGTGCAGACGCACATCCTGATCATGGGCTTCGATAGCCTATATGACGCGCTTTACACCGGTATGGTAGACATGGTGATCGCCGGTCTACACCCTAACCAGGCCCTGACCGAATGGGTCTACTACTCGCAGCCCTATTTCGACGCCGGACAGGTGCTCGTTTCGCCTGTCAGCGCTCCCATAAACAACATGCGCGACCTCGACGGCAAAACACTGGCCGTAGAAATGGCTTCGGCGGGCGATCAGGCGGCGCAACGCTGGACGCGGCGGCTACGTTCGCTCACCGTGCAACGTTTTCTGTTGCCCCAGGAAGCCATGCAGGCCGTCGCGGAAGGTCTGGCTGCGGCGGCGCTGGTGGACACAATCAGCGCCTATCAATACCTGGCCCAACACCCCGAGCTGCGCCTGGCCGACCGGACCTCAGTGGCCGCACCCTATGTCATCGCCATGCGCAAGGCAAATTTCCGCCTGACGGCAGAAGTTGAACGCGCGTTGAAAGCCATCAAGTCCGACGGTACACTCGACGCCATTCTGGCCCGTTGGCTGACTGGCTCTTGAGTCGCAGGAGGCACCCATGCATATCCGACGTGCGCACGAAGTCGTCCCCCTCACCAGCCCGCACGGGGAGATCGTCTTCGAGTTGATCGGCGCTGCAGCGGGCGGCCTGCAGAGTCACAGCGTGGCTCAGGTCTTGTTACCGCCAGGGAAAGCATCGCGCAGGCACCATCACCCGGTCGCTGAAGAGAGCTATTTCATCCTCGCCGGACAGGCGCGCCTGGAACTGGATGGAGCGACCGCGCATCTCCGCCCTGGTGATGCGGTCGCCATTCCGTCGGGGGCAGTGCATCAGATTCACAACGAGGGCGACACCGACCTGATCTTCCTGGCCGTCTGTGTCCCCGCCTGGACGCCGGACAACAGCGTCTACCTGGACTGAGCGCATCAAACAAAACCGGCGCGGCAAGCCGCGCCCATCGGTTGGCAGAGATCACTCAACCACTTCGTCCCATGCGGCGCATGACCTCGTGCAAAGCCCGCAAGATCGGTGTCTGGTTCATGCCCGCGATCACACAGAGCAGATAGGTGATGACAACCTCGGCGTCGCCCGCCCGCTCGTGCAGCAAGTCCTGGTTGGCTAGCGTGGCGATCAGGAACATCAGCAAGCCCATCACCCCGCCCAGCAGTGGATTGATCAGGTACCAGCTTATGTGAATGGGATCGAAATCGCGCAGGCGGGTGGTATGCCGTTCCAGCGTCAGATAGCCCGTGAGCAGCGCCCCGGCGATCCCGAACAGCAGCGGGTAGTAGAGTGCAGCCACTACAGGCACGCCCACTGCCTCCCCTACTCCGGCGAACAGCGCTTTGAGCAGGAAAAGCACCACCAGGGCGATCACCCAACCGACCAGGTAATTCAACAGCAAGGGCCGGTAACGGGCGATGTCTGCTTCGATCTTACGCTGCCGGGTGATCTCGGTGCGAATGCGGTAGACAGTCGCCCGCACCGCTTCGTAATTGGCCCGCGAACTGATCAGCAGCCGGTCGGCCTCGGCCAGCTCTTGCTGGTAGCGATCGTTGACCTGCGGGTCGCGCGTGGGATGGCGGGCCAGGTCTTCCTGCAAGGCTTCGATCTGCCGGGCCAGACGGCGAATACGCTCCTCTTCTACCGCACTCGTCGCAGCTTCGGACACGCTGGACACACGCTCAGGTTCGAGAGCTACACCGGCAGCGCCCGGAGCCTCAGGGGGAACATCGCGAGCAGGCAGGGAGTCGGCTGCCGACAAGGACAGAGCGGGGCGTTGCTCAGTCGCGCGGGCAGGCGGTTCGCTCGACCATGTTTCGGGCGAGGGTGGTGTCAGCGCCTCGACTTCCAGACGCGGTTGATACGCTGCCTCCTGCACAGGGGACGCAGGGGACAACTCGCGTTCGGCCAGAGGCGGCGCATCTGCCTCTATAGCCGAGGTTTGACCGGCCTTGTTCCGCCCCATAATCACCGGCACATCATCGGTCAAGTTGGGCGGAGCCGACCAATCCGGCAGGTCGGCCAGGAATTCGTCAGCGACAGACCTGGCGCGCTGCTCAGGGGTACGGCGCGGCGGGATGCCAGGCTCCGCTGATGGGACGGCGCGGCGATCAGCCGGTACGACAGGCAGCGCCTCGTCCAAACCCGGCAACGGGGCTGAGATGTCGAACAGGGCGCGCATTTCTTCCGGCGTCAGGCGCAGGGCCGCCGGGTCGAGCGATTCGGCAGAACGCTCTGCGGGCAGCGCAGCCGATGTGTCGCTCATGATGTCCGTGGACAGCGTGCGCTCGCCCAGCAGAATTGATCGGCCCTTGCCTCGCAAAGAAGCGCGGCGGCGCGGCTCATGATTCGACGCTTCCACGCATGACCTCCTGTGCCAGCGCGCGATAGCCCTCGGCAATCGGATGGCGCGGCATGTACTCCAACACCGAGAGTCCCACAATCGGCGCTTCGGCCACTGCGTCGTCGTACTGGATCAGCGTCTGGAACATGCGCTTGCCGAACACGGCGCGCAACTCGTCCACCACTTCCTGCGCGTGCACCGAGTCGGCGCGATACATCGTGCCGAACAGGCCGGTCAGCCGCAGGGGTGGATTGAGATTCTTCTTGACGCGCACGATCGTATCCATCAGCGCGCGCACACCGCGCATGGCCAGATACTGGCATTGCACGGGAATGAGCACCTCGTCTGCCGCCACCAGGCCATTGGCCGCCAGAATCCCCAGGCCGGGTGGGGTATCAATCAGCACGAAGTCGAAGGGGAGCTGTCCCCGGCGCAATGAGACGCGCAGCCGTTGTGCCCGGTCGGGCGCACCGGCCAACTGCACCTCCGAAGCCGCCAGGTCAATGCTGGCTGGCACCAGTGCCAGCCGCTCGCGCACCGGGCGCATCACCCGCGCCAGCGACACCTGGCTGTACATGATCAGCGAGAAAGCGCTACGCCGGATATCGTAGGAATCAATGCCGAAAGCAGCCGTCAGGCCGCCCTGTGGATCAAGGTCAATGAGCAACACCCGCTGGCCGGATTCGGCAAACGCCAACCCCAGATTCATCGCCGACGTGGTCTTGCCGACGCCCCCTTTCTGGTTGGCAATGACAATGATCCGAGTCATGATCTACCATGCCCTGCTGTACCCCACGCTGGCTGCATTATAGCATAGGCCCGTGTGCAGAGATACTGGCGCGAGAGGGTTGGGGCGGCCACAAACGGCCCTGGTTGGTCCAACCGACTTGTGATAGACTAGCTCACCATGCGGGCGGAAACTCCAACGAGCCTGTCAGCGTCGGAAAACAGACGAGCAGAAAGGAAACTGGCCAGTTGCCTCACTGAGGCCACTGGCATACAGGTCTATGGAAAAACTGATCGGCTTCGACCTCAAGCACTTCATCGCCACCATCGGCTACATCGGCATCTTTGGCATCGTCTTCGCCGAGTCCGGCCTGCTGGTAGGCTTCTTCCTGCCCGGAGATAGCCTGCTCTTCACGGCGGGCGTCATTGCGGGGAGCAAGTCCCTGCAGGACACCCTCGGCGTCGAGCTAAGCTATCCGATCCTGGCAATTGGTTGTTTTATCGCCGCGGTAGCAGGCGATAGCGTGGGCTACTGGTTCGGCAGCCGGGTAGGGCGGCGACTCTTCCAGCGCGAAGACTCCCTCTTCTTCAAAAAGAAGTACCTCTATCAGGCCGAAGCCCTCTACGAAAAGCATGGTGGCAAGATCATTGTGTTGGCACGTTTCATGCCCATCGTGCGCACATTCGCGCCCATTGTAGCAGGCATTGGCACCATGCATTATGGGCGGTTCCTCAGCTTCAACATCTTCGGCGGTCTTTTCTGGGCAGCAGGTGTGGTGAGTGCCGGCTACTTCCTGGGTGAGGCTGCCGATGGTTACCTGATGCCCATCGTCATCATCATCATTCTGGTGTCCGTAACACCGCCCGCCCTGCACGTGTTGAAAGACTACCTGGCTCAGCGGCGCGCCCGGCAAGCACACGCTCCCAAAGCCGAACTATAGCTCACCGCAGACAGCATTTCAGCACAGGCGATCACCCAAGTGAGAACGCGCGCGGCACCCCCCGCGCGCGAATTGACTCCGGGAACAGGTTCGCGCTATAGTCCTGGGTACTGCGCTCGCATCAACAGAAGGAAGCAGCACGCCATGTCTCTGCTCTTTGGCGGACGCAAGCCACCTCAACCCGAAGAGACTGCCAATCCGACCACCCCTGCGCCCAAAGCGCCCGCTCGTCAGCCGGTCGGCTTCGAGACCATCTTGGGCGCAGGCTCTACCCTGAAGGGAGAACTGCGCTGCCAGGGCAACGTCCGCCTGGACGGCACGTTCGAGGGCACGCTGGAGATTGACGGGAATGTGCTGGTCGGTGAGACGGGCAAGATCACCGCGGACATCAACGCCAAGAATGTCTCCATTGCCGGAGCCGTGCGCGGTGACGTGAGCGGTAAGAAAGTGCAGTTGCTGCGCACAGCCCGCGTCTGGGGCGACATCACTGCTTCGGCCATCACCACCGAAGAGGGGGCGTTTATCGAGGGCAAGATCACCATGGTCACGCACGATGCCGCGCAGGAATTCGACGCCGCCAGCATCCCGCTGCCGGAGGGAAGTCTGCCCCCACCGTCCGCCGAGCATCCTCAGACGGACTGAGCACGGGGCGGTGTCACGCCGCGCGTTCGCTTTTGCCGGGGTCTCAGGCTGATGTTATAATGAGCGTAGTAGATACAGGCAAGGTAGCGTCCGGTACTGAACGGCGAATCAGGGACACCATGATCAAAGTCCAGATTGACAGCATCCGCGTCAGCCTCATGTCGCAACTGCGCGTTGTCGTGCTCAAAGACCCGGTGAGCGGCCGTTTCTTGCCCATCTTCATTGGTCCGTGCGAAGCAGAGGCAATCGCGGTCAAGCTGCAGGGTATGCACGTCGAACGTCCCCTGACGCACGACTTGCTCAAGTCGGTCATCGCCGAACTGGGCGGAGAAGTGCAATACATTGTGGTCAACGACTTGCGCCAGGACACTTTCTACGCTCAGATCATCGTCGAGCAGGCGGGCGAAACCCACGTGATTGACTCGCGGCCCAGCGATGCCATCGCCCTTTCGGTGCGGCTGGATGTGCCCATCTACGTCGAGGAATCGGTGATGGATCGGGCTGGCATCATGCCAGACGAGGAAATCGACTCAGAAGGCGCCGCCAAGGCCGCCGAAACGCCCGCCGTCGAAAAGGCGGAGGACGAGGACGAAGACCGCCTGAGCATTTTCGAAGACTTCGTCGAGTCGCTTGATCTGGACGACCTGGACGCGCCCGACGAAGACGACGAAGAGAAAAGCTGAACAGAGCCGACCCGCGCAGCGGGTGACGTGAGTATCGCGCGGGGCAGTTCCGTTTGGGCTGCCCCGTTTTGACACCTGCCCCGAATCCATCTATTTTTGAGAGCTAGATTCGACGCTCACCAATAAGGCTGGCGAGATGAGTCAGGAAACAGCTCCGCTTCGCCCAGAACAGATGGCTCCACACAGCGTGGACGCCGAAGAGGCTGTGCTTGGCTCGATCCTGATCAATCCCGACGCCTATTACGAAGTCGCGCCCTTCCTGCAGGCAGAAGACTTCTTCATCGTGCGCAATGCCTGGGTGTGGGAGGCAATCACGCGCCTGCACGAACGCGGTGAGCAAATTGACTATGTTACGGTCGTGGAAGAGCTGCGCCAGCAGGGTCGCCTGGAAGAGATCGGCGGCGCGGCGTATATCACTCACCTGATCAATCATACGCCCTCGTCCATCTACGCCGAAACCTATGGGCGCATCGTCGAGCGCGCTGCCCTGCGCCGCCGGATGCTCACTGCCGCCAGCACCATCGCGCGCCTGGCCCAGCAGGAAGACAGCGATATCAACGATGTGATCGATCAGTCGGAGGCGGCGCTCTTTGCCGTCACTGAGCGGCGTCTGCGCCAGGAACTGGTGCCCATCCGCACCGCGCTGGCCGAATACTACGATCGCGTCGAAACGCTCTACAGACAGCAGGCAGAGTCGCTCGGCGTGCCAATGGGCTTCACCGACCTGGATCGGCTGCTGGGCGGCCTGCAGAAATCCGACCTGATCATCGTGGCCGGTCGGCCTGGCATGGGCAAGACTTCCTGGCTGCTCACCGTCGCGCTGAATGCTGCCAAGGCAGGTGTGCGCGTCGCCATCTTCAGCATGGAGATGAGCAACGAGCAGATCGTCCAGCGTCTGCTCGCCACTGAGACGGGCATTAGCATGCACAAGTTGCGTCTGGGCCAGTTCAGAGAACAGGAATGGGACACTTTTGTGCAGGCGGTGGGGCGGCTGAGTAAGCTCAATATCTATCTGGACGACACCCCGGCTCTTACTCCCATTCAGATGCGGGCCAAGTGCCGCCGGCTATATAGCGAACACGGCGTAGACCTGGTCATCCTGGACTACCTGCAACTGATGTCCGCCGGGACAGGCTACTCGGATAACCGCGTCCAAGAGATCAGTTTCATTTCGCGCAGCCTCAAGCAACTGGCCCGCGAAATGAACGTGCCAGTCCTGGCCGCAGCGCAACTTTCGCGCGCCGTCGAACAACGGCAGGACAAGCGCCCACAACTTTCCGATCTGAGAGAGAGTGGCTGCCTGGCAGGAGATACCCTGATCTACCTCCCAGAAACAGGGCGTTACGTTCCCATCAGCACCCTGGTGGAGAAGACTGGCTTCCAGGTGGTCAGTTTAGACTTTGAGACCTGGAAGCTAAGTAACAGCAGGGTCATGCGGGCCTTCTGCACAGGGATCAAACCTGTCTTTCGCCTGACAACCCGTCTGGGACGCCGCATACGTGCTACGAGGAATCATCGCTTTCTGACCTTGCAGGGCTGGAAACGTCTGGACGAGCTACAAACAGGTGAGCGCATCGCTCTTCCCCGCGTCTACGGCCATGCCCGTCAGCAGCCCATGACCGACGCTGAACTGGCCCCACTTGGCTATAAGCAAAGCATCCGTCGGACAAGTGCTGCTCAGCTGGCAGGTGCTGCGCAGCCTGAACAGATAGCGTGGCCAGCCGAAAGCGATGTCTACTGGGATCAGATTGTCTCAGTTGAACCAGATGGAGAGACCGAAGTTTACGATCTCACGGTACCCGGACCAGAGAACTTCATAGCGAATGACATCATCGTCCACAACAGCATTGAGCAGGACGCCGACGTGGTGATGTTCATCTATCGCGATGAGGTGTACAACGAGAACACCGAACACCCCAATCAGGCCGAGATCATCGTCGCCAAGCATCGCAATGGCCCGACTGGCATGGTGACGCTCTTCTTCCGCAAGGAACTGACGCAGTTCGCCAACCTGGTCAAGACCGACGTAGACCTGACCGGCTATTGATGAGCGCGCATCCATGAAACCATTCGCGGGCTTCCCGCCCGGCAAGATACCGATGATCCGCGTCCCCAGTCAGTTCTTCACCGATTTGCTGGGGGCCATTGACGATCTAGATGAACTCAAGCTTACGCTCTACGCCTTCTGGGCCTTGCAACAGCAGGAGGGCGAGTTGCGATACCTGCTCAAACGTGAGGTGTTGCAGGACACGCGCTTCCTGGAGAGTCTCGATCCTGACCCGCAGCGCGCAGCCGAACGGGCGCTGGCAGCGCTGGAGCGCGCCGTAGCCCGCGGCACGCTGCTACACGTCAGCGTAGAGGGGGTGCGCGGCCCGGAAGACCTGTACTTCATGAACACCACGCACGGGCGAAATGCTGTCCGGGCCATTGCCGCCGGGCACTATGAGCCGGGCGACCGCGATACACCGGTGCTGCTGATCAGCGAGCGCCCATCTGTCTACACGCTCTACGAAGAGAACATCGGGCCACTCACACCGCTGATCGCCGAGGAACTTCGCGCAGCAGAACAAGAGTATCCGCCCGCCTGGATCGAAGAAGCCGTGCGCATCGCCGTCGAGCGCAATGCCCGCAACTGGCGCTTCATCCGCCGCATCCTGGAACGTTGGGAAACTGAGGGCAAAGACCGTGGAATCGCTCAACGACCATCTAAAGCGGATCGGTACCGGTATATCCAGGGACCCTACTCGGACATCGTCGACTACTGATCATTCAAGGCGCGACAAGTCCGTCTGCCCCATCTGCCAGGGGATGGGCTTCGTCACGCGCGACGTGCCGGTAGATCACCCCGACTTCGGCAAGGCGTTTCCCTGCATCTGTCAGCGAGACGCCCTGGAGCTGCGCCGCCAGGAATATCTGCGCAAGCTCAGCAACCTGGATGCGGTCGCCGATAAGACCTTCGAGACGTTCCAGGTCGAGCTGCCCAACTTCACCGCCGAGCAAAACAACACGTTGAGCCGGATCTACCGGCAGGTGTGGGCTTATGCTGAGAATCCCCAGGGCTGGCTGTTCCTGGAGGGGAATTACGGCTGCGGCAAGACGCACCTGGCCGCCGCTGTCGCTAACTACCGGCTGGCACAGGGCGATAGCGTGCTATTCATGACTGTGCCGGACTTGCTGGATCACCTGCGCGCGACCTTCGGCCCCACGTCGGATATCACCTACGACGACCTGTTCGACCGCGTGCGCAACGTCCCCCTGTTGATCCTGGACGACCTGGGGGCCGAAAGTCCAACCCCCTGGGCACGGGAAAAACTCTTCCAGATCATCAACCATCGCTACCTGCACCGCCTGAGCACAGTCATCACCACCAATGTAGACCTGGATCGGCTCGACCCTCGCGTGCGCAGCCGCCTGCTAGACCGCTCCATCACAGACAGCATCAAGATTGACCTGCCAGATTTTCGTCGCAACGAGCATCGGCATACCCGGAACGCCCTGACCAGCCTGAACCTGTACGCCGACATGATCTTCGAAAGGTTCGATTTTCGCGAAGACACTCTGCCCGATCAGGAGCGCCGTAACCTGCGCCAGGCGTTTGAGATCGCCCTGCAATTTGCCACACAGCCGCAGGGCTGGCTGGTCTTCATGGGCGAGCACGGCTGCGGCAAGACTTTTCTGGCCGCAGCGATTGCCAATCACCGCGCACTTCAAGGCGATGTTGTGATGTTCGTCACCGCGCCCGATCTGCTCGATTATCTGCGCGAAGCCTTCAACCCGATGGTCGGCACGACCTTTAGCCAGCGTTTTGAGGAAATCCGTACTGTCCCCCTGCTGGTGATTGACGAACTGGACTTCACTGCTGCTTCTCCCTGGGCTGTCGAGAAGCTGCGACAGATCGTCAATTACCGCTACCGGGCGCAACTGCCCACGGTCTTCACGACGACGCTCGATCTGGAAGCGCTCGACCCGGTGCTGCGCAGTCGTATCATGGATGCCCGTTTCTGCCACGTCTTCGCCATTCTGGCCCCCGACTATCGCGGCGGACAGCCGCCCCTCCCACGACGGCGTTCTGCCCGTTGAGCCTTCCCCTGCCCGAAAACAAACGCCCGGAGCATTCCGCTCCGGGCGCATTGGTCTTGTCAGTGTCCGGTTGACCCACTAGGCACGCTCGCCCAGCCGACGTTCAGTGCCCGCCAGCAGGCGAACGATATTGCCCCGATGCCGGACAAACACCATCCACGCCACTAGCAGGTAGAGTGAATAGACTGGCTCGATCCATCCCCCGAAGACCAGCACCACCAGGGCCACGCCCGCAAGGGCAACCCCGCTCAACACGCCGAGCGAGACGTAGCGCGTGAGCAGGACGATCAACATGCCCACCGAAAAAACCAGAGCGACCAGCAAAGAGGGGGCCAGGAACAGAAACGTTCCCATGGCGGTCGCCGCGCCCTTGCCACCGCGAATGCTGCCCGTCAAGATGGTTGCCAGCAGGGACCAGTTGTGCCCGGCCACCGCTGCCACCGCCGCCAGAACGCTGGCCGTCGTCTGAAAGTCCGGCGCAACCTGGCGAGCCAGCAAGATGGCCAGCACCCCTTTGGCCGCGTCAATGGCCCATACCAGCACCCCATAGCGAAACCCCAGCGCCCGGATAACGTTGGTCGCTCCCATGTTGCCACTGCCTACTTTGAAAATGTCGATCCCTTTCGTCCGCCCGATCAGATAGGCGGTCGGGAAAGACCCGATCACATAGCTCACTACACTGATGAGAACGACCACCACCGGTTGCATCGAAAAACCTTTCCGTTGACTCTGCTGGCATATGCCTGCTTCAATGCTACTATGAAAACACGCCAACGCCCACAACGATACGCCTCCGCCAGCTTTTTCGAAGAAACTCACCGGGCAAGAGAGCACCCCCGCCCTGTTTCCGAGTGCATTCAGTTGAGTTCGCGAGTGCAAACGAACTGAGGCGGATTTCTGAAGCCGTGCTCTGGGGTGAACTTGTGAAATGCCCCCCTCAAACTGAGTGCGAGCAAAGGTTCTCGGCGATTTGCCCGGTGCGGGGGCGTTTACCTTACCCCCGCTCGGCGCTCACGCGCCTCGCTGCCCCCTCCTCGCGTCGGGAGGGGGCAAGCCGAGCGTAGCGAGGCTGGGGGTGAGGTAAAGCGGCAAGCGGTTTGATGCAATCCCCCGTTTCCCCTTCGATTTGCCCGGCGGCCAGAGCCGGTGTAAAACATATCTTGCCCGCGCGTCGACGGGCAGAGCAGATAAGCGCTGACCTGACACCTGCCCAGTTCGCTTGACAAGGGAAACTGGCGTGAGCGAGAGACAACCCGACCCTGCACCCAAAATTGCCGTCATTGACGACGACAACGAGCTGCTTAAGCTGATGGTACTGTTGCTGCGACGGTTGGGCGCACACACGACCACCATTAGCGATGGGCACGAAGCTCTGGATTACCTGGCCAACCATGTTCCCGATCTGATCATCCTCGACCTGATGTTGCCGCAGGTGAGCGGCTTCGAAATCCTGCGACAGGTTCGCGACGACGCACGCTTCGACCGCGTGCCTGTGCTGGTACTCTCGGCTAAGGTAGACCCTGGCACCATTCGCCAGGTGTTGGAAGCTGGGGCGGATGGTTACGTCACCAAACCCTATATTGCCAACAGTTTCATTGACCGGGTTCGCTTGCTATTGACTGCCGGACGGCAGCAAACAGTCTTGTCCAAACCAGACCTGCCCACTGAGCCGTCGGACGGATAGCGGCAGTGCCAGATGGCGTGATCGTGCGGTTTGCGCAGCGTCTGCAGAGGGAATCGCCAGCACAACAGCGCCCAAACGCCTGGAACACTGTGCGGAGGAATAGCCGAATGCACAACTACGTTCACTGGACACTCGGCCTGGCGCTGATCGCTCTGCTGATTCTCAGCGGCTGCAACGAGATTGCCTCCAACGAACCGTCACCTGCTGCTGGCAATGGCGCGGTGTTGTCCGTGCCCACGCGCACGCTTGGCCCGATTGTCTCCTTCACGCCGCGCTTCACGGCCACGCCCATCCCCAGCGCCACCTACACACCGTCGCTCACCCCCACCGTCACGGATACGCCAGTCCCGCCCAGCCCCACACCCACCGCTACGCCGACGCCAACGCCCACCATGAGCGGGGTTATCCGCTCCACCGAAAACGTGAACTTGCGCTCTGGCCCTGGTACCAATTACGAGATTGTGCTCAGTGTGCGCCCCGGCACCGAACTGGGTGTGCTGGGGATGCAGACCGATTCGCGAGGGCGCGAATGGTACAAAGTCGCCTACACCGACGAAGACGGTGAAGTGCGGTATCTATGGGTGTTGGGGGCGCTGATAGAAACCGACTTCGCCAGCCTGCGCAACCTGATCGAGACGCCGCCGGCTACCAGCATTGCCGCTGCGACCCCCGAACCCAATCGGGTAGACATCCTGGCCTATTGCCAGCAAAAGCGCGTGCGTCCTCCCAGCCCCAAAACCACCGACGAAGTCTACATCGAATGGAGTTGGTACGTGGCCCGGCCAGAGTATATGGAAGAACATCTGCTCAATGCCAACTACGAGGTGCGCCTGGACGGCAGGCTGTTGGAGAACTACGAACGTTACGCCACGGAAATGAAACGCGAAGAGGGTGTGTGGATCATCTATTGGTACTACCCGGTTGGCAAACTCAGCGCCGGACAACATGTCGTTGACTTCCGGCTAACCTGGGATCAGCCCATCACCGACGGCTATGCGCGCTTTGGCCCTGGCACGCCCAACGAGGTTGACCAGGGAAGCTGCACTTTCACTGTGACAGCTCCCTGACGGTTTCGCGTGGGACATCTGTGGGGACTTTCGATGACCGAGCCAGCGTGGGATCGGCTTGTCGAGCAAGTGAGCACAGCGCCGAAGGCGCGGGCGCGGCGGGCAGCCTGTCGTAAACTGGCGACTACCGGCAACCCGGCAGCCATTCCCTATCTGCGCACAGCCTATCTCAACGACGAAGATGAGGGGGTCCGCGAAGCAGCCCGCCAGGGCCTGGCGCAGTTCAAAGCGCAGCAAGAGGGCCACCACACGGGGCGTATCCACCTCAATCCGCGTCTGCTAAGAGTGACGTTTTGGGGCTTGGGCGTCCTGTTTCTGCTATCGCTGGGGCTGAACGCCCTGGTACTGGTGACGGGCGATACCTCCGACGCCACCCCCACGCTTTTTCGCTTTGACCGCCCACCGTCTCCGCGCGAACAGGTGATCGCCCAGGTCGAAAGCCATCTGCGCCAGGCCGAGCGCCTGGCCGCTGACCTGCGCGGCGAGCTCAACCACTTCAACGCAACCGGCCAGGTGTCCTGTGACCTGAACTATCAGTTGCCTGACCCGGTCGGACTGCAACCTATTGACGAAGTCACCTACCCCGACCTGCGCATCGCCGCCCTCAACGTGGACGTGGCCCTGCCTACCTTGCAGAAGGTGCTGCTGTTGCTGCAAGGAGCCTGCAAGAATCCTGCGGCGCAGACGGAACGCGCGCTGCAGGCAGCCATAGAACTTGACAAAGTGGACAATCAGTTGCGCGAGGCTGGTCAGCAGTTGCAGACGGCTATCACCAATCCTGCGCCGACCGTCGGGCCGACGGTGACGCCGTTGCCCACACATACGCCCACACCCACGCCCAGCGCCACAACGGCCCCGCTGACAGCCACAGACCAGGCAACGGTCACCGCCGCGCCAGATGCCACGCTCTCTCCGACGGCTTCTCCGACGGCGAGCAGCACACCAACGCTGCCCCCTTCGCCGACGGCTACCCTGCCGTTCCCAGACCTGGATTACAAGGCTATCCTGCGCGCCCTGCGCGAACGCTATGTGATCATCGGCGATCTGCAAAACAACTTCGGCACGGGGATGATCGATCAGTGGGAGCAGGCGCTCTCGCCCCAGGGCCAGAATTCTGTGAGAACCTGTACGCTGAATCCCTGGCCCACCCCCTTCGACTTCAGTGCCGAAGAGCGCGCCAAACTCGACGCGCCCGATGTAGCTGACCCTCAGCTAGAAAATGCCGTGCGCCTGCAACAGGAAGGCATCGCCCTGGCGCTCCAGGCGCGATCTTTGTATGAAGCCACCTGTTCGAATTACAATCTGGCGAGTTCAGCCGAACAGGGGCTGGCGCTGGCCAATCAGGCATTGCAGAAACTGATCGAATCGCAATTGCTCTACGACCTTATCCGCGCGAGATAATCGAGATGACACGGTTGCTGCGGCGCTGTGTGCTCATCATGGCGGTACTCAGTGCGCTTGCTGCGCCCGGCAGATATGGGCGCGTCGCGGCGCAGGGCGGCAGTTCGGCCCAGCCGCCCGCTGGTACAACCATTCATGTCGTGCAGCGCGACGAAACGCTGTTCGGCATTGCCATGCGCTACGGCACGACGGTAGAAGCCATCGCCAGCGCCAACGGCATCAGA
>OGCI01000097.1_pt1 | contig 105530 bp, 95 predicted proteins | sample 1570021 | NCBI WGS metagenome assembly OGCI01 (sample SAMN06264664, study PRJEB24512) | hot springs metagenome | isolation source: Hot spring water | place: South Africa: Tshipise | collected 2015-06-21
GCCACGTCTGGCACGGCCTGGCGCACATGCCGCAGCGCCGCCAGCAATTGCTGATCGCCTTTGAGGCGGTTGAGTCGCCCCGCAAAGAGGATCACCCGCCGCCCACCCAGCCGGAGACGCTGACGCAGCACAGCGACAGCGAACTCCGGCACGTCGAAACGGCTGGGATCAATGCCGTTGTGCACCACTTCGAACGGCGGCAGATGGTTGGCTTCCAGGGCCTTCTTCAGTTCGTTGCTGACAGCGACCCGCGCATCAGTATAGTAATGTAGCGTGTGCCGGATCGAGAGATTGCGGGCGGGATTCCAGCGCAAGCGCATCTGCCACAGGTTGTAGCCGAAGGGTAGGCGGTAGTTGAACCCGTCGCACTGTTCCGGGCGGGAAGGGTCTATGAAGTAGGTGAGCTTGCCGTAGGCGAAGGTCATCGCATCGTGCGCCGTGAAGACCGTCGCCGCGCCAGCATAGCGGGCGATGACCAGACTGTGATAGCTGAGATGGCTATGGATATTGTGCGCGTGTACCACGTCGGGGCGCAACCGGCGCAACAGGCGGTTGAGCGGCCAGACGGTCTGCGGGTTGAACAGGCTAAACCACGCCCGCCAGCGCTCGGCGTAGCGCGAATGCAGCACATGCACGGTGAAGCCGTCTCGTTTCTCGACGCGCGATGGCCCCGCCGAAGTGGTAACGAACGTGACCCGATGCCCCGCGGCGACATAGCCCTGCCCCAGTTGCCAGGCGACCCGGCCTGCGCCGCCCGGTTCGTCGGGGGGGAGCAGGTCGCTGAGGATGACAATGTGCATGGGTGTAGACATCGGGTCTAGCCGTCGGTTATCAATCACCAGGAGCCGCCAGATACAACCGGGCGTGCGCTGCTTCCTAAGATACCACATCCCTTCGGCCCTGCCAGCCGCGCATCCGGCGCTGGGGTATCTCACGATGGGGGCGAAATACCTGAACCGCAGAGACGCAGAGGACGCCGAGAAGAACTAACACTCCCTCCAACCTATCTTTTCTCTGTGCCTCTGCGGTTCAAAGACTCTCGCCCCGAATGCGAATGCATCGCCTGCTCGTAGACGCCGATCACGCGCTCCGCGACCTGCGCCCAGTCCTGCGTTTCGGCGTAGGCACGGCCTGCCGCACCCAGCCGCGCTCGCAGCGCGTCGTCGGTCAGCACGCGGACGATAGCATCGGCCAGCGCGGGCACGTCGTCCTGAGGGACGAGCAGCCCTGTTTCGCCATCGCGCACGGCTTCGGCCACGCCGCTGCCCGTCGTGCCGATCACTGGCAGTCCGCACGCGCTCGCCTCCAGGAAGACCAGCCCGAAACCTTCAAGCTTCTCGCCTATTGTCAGCGAGGGCAGCGCGAAGACATCAGCGTGCTGATACCAGCCCCGCAATTCCTCCTCGGAGACCTGCCCTAGCAAATGCACACAATCCGCCAGGCCTAGTGCGCGCGCCTGTTGCTGCACTCTGGCCAGATAGTCCGGCTCCAACTGAATGCCGGTCACGACAAGCTGCGCGTCTGGCACGCGCTGACGCACATGGGCCAGGGCCTCGACCAGCAGATGCGTTCCCTTGCGCGCTTTCACACCGCCGGTGGCCAGGATAGTCGGGCCGTGTTTGGCGGGCGCGGGGGCAGGCTGCCGAAAACGGGCGACATGCACCCCGTTGCGGATGACATGCGGCGCGCTGCCCGGCAACGCGGCGTGTACTTGCGCTGCCGTGTACTCGCTGACCGCGATCAGGTGTGCGCGACGATAAGCGCGGCGGTAGAGCGCGCCGACCAACCGCCGCCGGGCCGTCTGGGGGACATACGTGCCATGTGCTGTCACCACCAGCGGGCGCTGACCCGCCGCTGCCGCGCCCAGGACGCTATACGGTTCGGCGACCACGTGCAGCAGGTCGCAGCCGGCGGTTGACCGGCGGACGCGCGGGATCGCCAGCAGCGAGCGGGCAACGAACAGGCGCGGGCGCGGCACCAGGCGCGGCAACACGGGGCGCAGGTCGGCCAGCCCCTCGATACCCGCTAGCGTCTCGCCCGGCTGTGTCAGCGCCACAACCTCGATCCCCCTTCTGGCCAGCGCGTGGGCCAGCTCCAGGGCGTAGCGCGCCCAGCCGTAATGTGTGTGGAATCCAGAAGAAAGCAAGGCGACGCGCATCGTCAGGTCAACGCTTGCGGGCTTTCACCCAATAGCTGGACGGAAAGTTGGGGACGCTGTGATCTATTGCATCGAGGCTGAGAATGTCATAGTGATCTTTGAGCAGATGGCGGATGCCATACTCAGTGAAACGCCAGTAATCGTGCGGTTCCAGGTGTAGTGCCTGGCGAAATGGCAAACCGAGCAACAGGATTCCCCCCGGCTTGAGGATGCGGGTGATCTCAGCTAACGCGCTCAGGTAGTCGTCTACGTGCTCCAGCACGCTCCCGCACAGCACCGCGTCATAGGACTCGTCGGCGATCTCCGGCATGTGCCGGATGTCAACCTGCAATTGCGCCCCGCGCGCCGTAGACAGGTCGGCGGTAGTATAGGACTCGGCAGCAGTGAAGTAGTCGCGATAGTGCTTCCCTTCTTTGTCGGAGTCACTGCCGCTCCCCAGGGAAATCACGTGACCGGTCACGTCGGCGGCGTGCTTTCGCAGCCAGGCGTTGGTCTCGCGGCGGTTGCGCGTGATATGCAGCCCCAGCAACTCCAGGATTTTGATCTTCAACCACACAGGGAGCAGGTGCTTAAAACGCTCTTTGAAGCGGTAGAGAAACATGCGCATGGGAGAATGCTCCTTGTGTTCAACCTGCCTCTTCCGCGAATGCCTTGATCGCTGCGGCCCGCGCTGCCCAAGTATAGCGCGCCAGAGCCTCAGCACGGGCACGCGCGCCCAATTGCGCACAGAAGGCCGGATCATCGCGCAGGCGGCGGATCGCAGTCGCCAGCGCAGCCGAATCGCCGGGCGGGACAAGCAGCGCTGTTTTTCCTTCGGTCAGCACTTCGGCGAAGGCGGGTAGGTTCGAGGCGACGATAGCCCGCCCCGCCGCCATATACTCGAACAGCTTGAGCGGCGACGTATGATAGGCGAACTGCTCCGTCCACGGGTGGGGCATGGCGCAGACATCGAAAGCGCTCAGGTACAACGGCACAGCGTCGGGCAATACCTGTCCCGTCGCCAGGAAGCGCGTTGCATCCATCCCCGCCGCCGTCCAACGAGTGCGCAGCGCTGCGACCATGTCTTCCGGCCCGCCGACAATCGCCAGATGTGCCCCTTCGACCTCGCGCAGCGCCTCTACCAGCGTGCCCACGCCCTTATCCAGGCCGAGCATAGTCAGCCGCCCCACCCAGCCGACGATAAAGGCGTCTGTCGGCCAGTTGGCCGCCGCCCGCGCTGCAGCGCGATCGGGTAGATCGGCGAAACGCGCCGCGCGGAAGCCATCGTGCGCCACCAGGACGCGCGTTGCCCCTAGCGCGCGCATATACTCGGCCAGATGCCCGGTGATTGCCACCACACGTGCCCGCCGCGCCAGCAGCTTCTGCAACGGTTGAGCGGGGCGTGAACGGTGCACTTGATGCATCTCATAAATCAGCGGCGTGCGCGGGCGTAGCAGGGCCAGCGCCGCGCCGATGAACAGATCGCGCGTGTAGAGCACGTCGGCCCGCTGAAAGGGCAACCAGGCCAGCAGCGCCAGCAGATAGGTGAACGTCTGCGTCAGGAAGGTGAGCACAGAGCGAGGGAACAGGGGGAACAAATCCAGGCAGGGCAGGCGCGCGAAGGCAAAATTGCGCCGCACGCCGTAATGATCCCACAGCGAGCGCACCCCGCGCAGTTCGCGCGTGTTGAAGCGGCGCGGTGCCACCAGCGTCACAGCATAACCGGCGTCCGCCAGCGCCTCGCACATCTGCGCAATCTGCAGGCCGTGCGCCTTCTCGGTTGGCAGACGGTTGTTGCTCAGGTAGAGCAGGCGCGGCTCAGCCATGACGCCTCACCTCGTCCATCAGCGCCACCACACGATCCATCAGGCTGTCCAGCGAATGCGCCGCCAGCGCTCGCGCCCGCAACTCCGCGCCCAGCGCCGCGCGTTCCTCTGGCGAAAGCGCTAGCAACTGCGCCAGCCTGTCGGCCAGTGAGCTTTCGTCGGCATCCGGCGGCAGGGTGAGCAGGTCTGCTGCGTCGCCCAGCAAGGGCGCGAAATCCGGGTTGGTGACCAGGGTAGGCTTGCCCGCGATCATACCTTCCAGCGCGGCCTTGTCGAACAGGCCCGGCGGACTGAGGTTGACGGCGATCGCGCTCCGCCGCAGCAGGGCCATCGCCTCAGGGTATGGCAACGGGCCGGTCAGCGTCACTGGCGGTGGCGGATCACAGGAACGGATCAACGCTGCCAGCATGGCGGGGTAGTCCGGCTGCTCCAACACCGGCCCACCGATCAGTTGGACGCGGAACGCGCCCACGTCGCCCCGTGCGGCCAGCAATGCCGCAGCGCGAATCAGCGTGTCCTGCCGCTTGATACGGGCCAGCCGCGCCACCTGCACAATGGTGGGCGGAGTCTCTTCGCCCTCCGGCGGGGGGAACAGCGCCGCGTCTATGCCGTGCCCCATGACATGGACTCTGTCCGATGGCAGCGGGAAGCTGCCCGGCGACGCCGTGAGGATATGCGTGGCCAGGCGAGCGGCCAGGCGCAGTTCGGGCGAGACCTGCCGGTGCGTGTACCACAGCAATAGCGGTTTGCGGTGCAGGCGCGCCCAGGGCGCGGCGAACCATACATAGCGCGGGATCATGTGGCAGAAGACGCCGTCAACTTCTGGCACCAGTCGCCGCAGGTGCGCAGTGAAGCGCCACGCCTGCGCCAACCGACCTGCGCCCGCCTCTTTGCCCATGCTCACCGCCCTGACGTTGGAGGGCAGGGGCGGGTAGGCCGTCTCCTGGCAGATCACGTCGAGGCGATCCAGGCGGGCAGCCAGCGCTTCCACCCAGCGCATGACGAAGCCCACCTGATCGTCGGCGGGGTCGAGCTTGCGCGTGATCAGCAGCCAGCGCACCTCAGGCCCTCCCCGCCAGACGCAGCGTCGCCCGGTAGGTTTCAGCGACGGCATCCAGGCCGCGCTGATAGTCGAAGCGCTCCAGCACGTCGCGTTGTCCCGCCGCGCCCATCGCCCGCGCGCGCGCCGGATCGTCGAGCAGGGCGATGATGGCCTCGGCCAACGCTTCCGGCGTATGATCGGTCAGCAGACCGCTTTCGCCGTGCCGCACGACCTCTGCCGCGCCCAGGTGATCGGTGCACACCACCGGTGTGCCCGCTGCCAGCGCCTCGATCAGCACGCGGGCGACGCCCTCGTAGCGCGAACTGTGCACGTAGACGCTGGCAAGTTGATAGTAAGCGGATAAATCTTCGTAATCCACCCGCCCAGGGAAGATCACCCCGGCGGCCTGCCCCTGCCGGACGAAGTCCGGGCGCGCCTGGAAGTCACCGGCCATCACCAGCCGCGCAGACGGGCGGGCCTGCCGCACCAGCCTGTAAGCTGCCAGCAACAGCTCGACATGCTTGGACGCCGCCGGAAACCCCACCCACAGCAACACCGGCGCATCCGCAGCGATGCCCAGCGCCCCCCGCAGCGCGGTCAGCCGCTCAGGCGAAACCGGCTCCGCGAAGCTGCTCACGGCGGTGGGGACGGTCAGCACGAAGACGCGCGCCGGATCAACCCCGCGCCGGACGCAGATCGCTTTCTCGCGCTGCGAGAGCACGCGCAGCGTGTCGGCGCGCGGGACGACGAGCCGCGCTACCAGGGCCAGGGCGCGGTTGCGCAGGGGGCGCTCGGCGAGCCAGTGCGGATTGTCGAAAAAGTGACTGTGACTCTGCACGTTGAGCGGCAGCCCAAAGCGCCCCTTGAGCAGCAGCCCGACCAGCCCACAGGCGAAAGGGTCTTGAGTGGTCACTACGTCGGCGGGGTGTTGCTGGTGCAGGCGCGCTGCCACCCGATAGGCCGCCCAGGGGAAGAGCGCCGGGCGCGTGTTGGTCGGGTAGATGGCCAGGTTATCGGCGAGTTGCCGCGGCGTTTTTGGCTGACTTGCCGGATTATAGGCGACGATGGTCAGCGTCCCGATGCGCCGCGCGTATTCCAGATGGCGCTCTACTGTGTTGCCGCGCGGGTCGCCCAGCAACGAGGAGTCCAGGCTGATCATCAGGACGTGCATACGCCCTCCAGCACAGCAACCGTCTGCTCGACCAGCGTCTCCCAGGCGAAACGCTCCAGACCGTCGTCGGTGTGCGCGGCCAGGCGAGCGCGCGTGTCGCCGCTGCAGGCCAGGCGCAGCGTCTCGGCTAGCGCCGCCGGGTCGGGATAGGGCACCAGCAGCCCGTTGACATCGTGTGCGACGAGTTCGGGGTTGCCCCCCTTGTCGCTGGCGATAACTGGCGTGCCCGCCCCCAGCGACTCCAGCGCCACGTGCGACAGGCCCTCGTAGCCGGAATAGAGCACCGTGTAGTCGGCGGCGCGGAAATACAGCGCCAGCCGTTCACGCGGCACACGTCCCAGAAACGTCACGCGCTCGCCGACCCCCTCGGAGGCCGCCAGCGCCCGCAACCGTGCCTCGTCCGGCCCATCGCCGGCGATCAACAGGCGCGCCTGTGGCACGGCGGGCAGTGCCCGAATCAAATGATCGATCCCTTTCCAGGGCACCAGGCGGGCGACAGTCAGCAGCAGCGGCCCTGCCCCCAGCCCCAGCGCAGCGCGCGCCTCGGCCTGACTCAGGCCGGTGGAGACTGTGTCCGGCGGCAGGGCGTTGTAGATGACGTGCACGCGCTCCGGCGGCGCGCCCCAGCCGATGACCATATCGCGCAGGTAGCGGCTGGGCACGATCACCCGGTCGGCGCGGCGTACCTCGCGCGCCCGCTGCGCCTGCAACAGCCGCACGCGCCAGAGATAGCGCCCTCGCTGAAAGGCGTCAATGTCTTCGGTCGGGGCGATCCAGCCCTTGTTGACGGCGCGCTCCCAGGCCCGGTCGCCAACCACCTTGAGCACGCGCGGGACATCGCCGCCGCCGATCAGCGGCAACCCCAGGTTGTTGATGAACATCACCTCGGCGCGGCGCATTTCGCCCCAGGCAGCGCGGGCGTAGTCTCCCCAGCGCAGGGGGAGCGCCCGCCGGGGAATGCGGCGCAACGGATAAGGGTAGCCCTCCGTCGGCCCCTCACTGAAGGTCAGGACGCGCACCACGTGCCCGCGCGCCACCAGTTCCGGCAACAGGCGATAGAGATAGGTCGCCGGGCCGCCCGGCTCGGGGTGGAAAATGCCAGTAGCGACGAAGATACGCATGGGTTGGGATCAGCCTTCGGAAGTCTGTGAGGACTTCCGAAGGCTCTTCATGAGTGCTTACAACCGCACGACGCGCGCCTTGCCTTTATGATTGCCGATCTTGTTGCGCGTGTCCACAATCAGGCGGGCGTGTTCGAGCAGGAAGGCGGGATCGTAGACAGTATGATCGGTGACAATGACGGCGCAATCCTGCGCCGCCAGCCATTCGGGCGACAGTTCCACGCTCTTGACCACGCGGTCACCGCTCAGCCGCACCGACGGGACATAGGGATCGTTGAAGGAGACGATCGCGCCCTTCTCCTCCAGCAGTTCGTGTACATCCAGCGCGGGCGATTCGCGCACGTCGTCAATGTCGCGCTTGTAGGCCATGCCCAGAATGCCCACGCGCGCCCCGCGCAGGGCCTTGCCCTCTTCGTTGAGCGCCTCCATGACCATCTTGACCACGTGATAGGGCATGGAGGTATTGATCTCGCTGGCCAGCTCGATGAAACGGGCCGTATAGTTGAGCGCGCGCAGCTTCCAGCTCAGGTAGAGCGGGTCAATGGGGATGCAGTGCCCACCCAGGCCAGGCCCCGGATAGAAGGCCATGAAGCCAAACGGCTTGCTCTTGGCCGCCTCGATCACTTCCCACACGTCAATGCCCAGCCGCTGACACATGATGGCCATCTCGTTGACCAGGCCAATGTTCACCGCGCGGAAGGTGTTCTCCAGCAGCTTGACCATCTCGGCAGCGGTGGGCGACGAAACCTGAATCACCCGTTCGACCGCCGGCTCGTACAGGGCGGTCACCACTTCCACGCAGGCCGGCGTCATGCCGCCAACCACTTTGGGGGTGTTGCGCACGCCGTAGGTGGGGTTGCCGGGGTCTACGCGCTCCGGCGAGAAAGCCACGAAGACGCTCTCGCCCACCGTCAGGCCGTTGTTGAGCAGCCGCGGCACGATCACCTCTTCGGTGGTGCCGGGATAGGTTGTGCTCTCCAACACCACCAGCATCCCCGGATGGCAAATCTTGGCGACCTCGTCCGCCGCGGCGATCACATAGCTCATGTCGGGGTCTTTGGTCTTGCGCAGCGGCGTGGGCACGCAAATGCTGACCGCGTCGGCGTCGCGCAGGTCGTCGTAGGAGGTGGTGGCGCGCAGCTTGCCCGCCTTGACCAGCGGGGCCAGGTCGGCGGTGGGCACGTCGGCAATGTAGCTGACGCCCGCGTTGAGTTTGTCCGCTTTCTCGGCCTGCACGTCCAGCCCGATCACCGTATAGCCCGCGCGGGCGAACTCCACTGCCAGGGGCAGTCCCACATAGCCCATGCCGATCACGCCGACTTTGGCCGTGCGCTGGTGCAGGCGTTCCAGAAGTTGTTGTTTGTAGTCGGTCATAGCTCCATCCCAGTATGCCAGGCTAAGCTCAGGTGACAGAGCAGAAGGGGGGAGGAAACATCCAGGGCCACCCGCATCCGCATCGTTGCAAGCGCTCATTATAGTGCGCCCCCACGTAGCGGACAATGACGCTCGTCCACTGCGCGGCTGACAGGTGTCACTTTGTGAAAAAAATCACTATCTCTGCTGCCGCATATCCGCCGTAAAGCCAGGGGGAGTATACTATGCTCATACAGAGCATCGCAGACGGCAAAAGGGGGGAGCATGAACGGGGCACGTTTTGGGGAACTCAGATGGCGGGTGCTATGGGTATTGCTGGGAGGGATACTCCTCAGCAGTCTGCTGCCTGCCTGTAGCCCGATGGACCGCGATAACCCGCTGGAAGACCTGCGCCGCGACCTGACCGAATCCGACGAAGGAGTCGTGCGCGCACTGGTGGACAAGTTCGACCGCTGGCTGACCCTCGACGAGTTCGAGCTTCCGCTGACGCTCGTGCGCATTATCCGGGGAATCGTCGGCTTCCTGCTACTCTTCGCCGGTTACGCCCTTTACAAGCTCCTGGTCATGTTGATCGGCGTCATCGTCGGGGCGATCATGGGCTACGGCTTCGGGGTCGAGGAAGGCGGCAGGCTACTGGGGATTCTGCTCCTGCTGGTCGGCGGCTGGCTGGGGGGCGTCCTGGCCTGGTTTCTGCATATGCTGGTCGTGTTCGCCATCGGCGCGTTCTGCGGCGCGATTCTGCTGGCTGCGCTCATTGACGGGGAAACGTGGGTGCTGATCGTCGGAGGGCTGCTGGGCGGCATCCTGTTGCTGGCCCTCTTCCAACTGCTCATTGTGCTGACCACCGCCAGCACGGGCGCGGTGCTCTTCGGCGGGCTGGCGCTGGGAGCCAGCGATGCCGTCATCCTGATCCTGTTCGTGTTGGGCGTGCTGGTACAGTACGGACTGCTGGCCTCGCGCGAACAAGAGGAAGAGAGGGGGGAAAAAGCGAAAAGCGCCCCTGCCGACTAATCCGCTCTGCGACGCTGTCCGCTCAGCAACAGCACACCGGCCAGGGTGAGCAGCGCCCGCCGGGCGACTCTTCAATCGGGGGCGGCGGCGGGTTCTTCGCGGATGTCTTCGCGCTCTTCTGCTTCGCGGACGCGCGGCGTGCGCACCACACGGATTTTGCGGATGCGTTTGTCGTCCACGCTGAGCACTTCCATATGCAGCGTGTCTTCGGTCAGGGTTTCGCCGGGGACGGGCACTTTGCCCAGCTTGCTGAAGACATAGCCGCCCAGGGTATCGCTGTCGTCGGTGGGCAGGTCTACGTCCAGCAGCCGGTTGAAGTCGTCCAGGTCAATGCCCGCGTCCACAATGTACTCATGCTCGCCGACTTGCTGATAGACCTCTTCCTCGTTGAAATCGTACTCGTCGCGTATCTCACCGACGATCTCTTCAATCAGGTCTTCCAGGGTCACCAGGCCCGCCGTGCCGCCGTATTCGTCCACCACAATCGCCAGATGTACCTTGCGCTGCTGCATGTCCTGCAACAGGTCTACAGCCTTTTTGGACTCCGGCACGAAGTACGCCGGACGCAGCAGGTCTTTGATCGGGCGATCCTGAACCCCGTCGCGCCACAACGCCAACAGGTCTTTGGCATAGAGCAGGCCGCGGATGTGATCGATGGACTCTTCGTAGACCGGAATGCGCGAATGCCCCGCCTCGACGATGACATCGAGAGCTTCGCGCAGCGGCGTCTCGATCTCCACCGCCACCACATCAATGCGCGGCACCATCACTTCGCGGGCCAGCGTGTCGCCGAACTGGAAGATCGAGTAGATCATCTCCTTCTCTTCGTCTTCGATCGCCCCGCCTTCCGAGCCAGCATCTACCAGCAACTTGATCTCTTCCTCGGTGATGGTGCCCAGCGCCGTGCGTCCCACAAAGGGGCGCGCCACCTTGTTGCTGATCCACTGCAACAGTTGCAGCGCTGGAGCCAGCATATGGGCCAGGATGTTGATCGGCCCGGCGACGCGCAAGGCCAGCGCGTCGGCATAGCCCAGCGCGATGTTGGTCGGCAGCATTTCTCCCAAGACCAGGGTGAGGATCGCCACCACAATCAGCACGCTCCCATAGGCCAGGGCGCTGGCCAGGGGCGCGGAGAATTCCTGGCCGATCAGCGCCTCGCGCACCGGCGGTACCAGCGCCACCGCCGATACCAGCGCGATCCCAAAACGCAGGGCCAGGTCTACCAGTTGTTGCGAGGCTAGCAGGCGCGTCGCGTCGTTGGCCAGGGCAAAAGCCCGTATGGCGCGCGGGTCGCCTTCGTCTGCCCAGTCTTTGAGCCTGGCTTTGTGGGCATTGATCAGGGCGCTGTAGCCCAACTTCAGCAGAGCATTGAGCAGGATCATGCTGCTCAACGCCAGCACCCCGCTTAAGCTATCGTCCACCGAAGGTCACCTTTATCACCTGTTGACAGATCGGGGGTGTCCCCGGCCACACGCGGAGACGCATACCTCAGCGGCCAGCCTGCCAGATGCAGCATGGGCCGGAGGCATGTAACGGGAGAATGACCTCTGGAAGAAGGGGGATCCGCAGGATCGTCTGACACGCTCTGTATCATGGGCCAGTGTGAAGCGACAGGCTCGCCCTGACGGCGCAGCCTCGCTAACGAAATTGTACCATAGCCCGGCGGCAGCGCAAAGCGGCGATCGAGGGATGTGGTGAATTTGAGAGGTGCGAACAAATGTGACGGGCAATTTGCCGCAGCCTGCTGCCCCTCACCCCTACCTCCCCTCTCCCTCGCGACCGCGTCGCGGGGCGAGGGTCTCGTCCAGGCGCTCCCCTTCGCCCGCAGCGCGGGAGAAGGGGCCGGGGGATGAGGGCCATCGGGCGGGGCAAAGCCACGACAGGAGCGGGCTGGGAGAAATCCCACCTCACACGCCCGGTTGACCTCACCCCGCCCCTGTCCCGCGAAAACCTCACCAGCGCGAAGGGAATGGCGAAGCAGGCCAACCCTCGTGCCCTTGTTGTGACTTCTGGCACTGGGCATCGAGTTGGCACGGGCGTACCATTAGTGCGATATTCTCTTGTGAAGGAGTTCACAAATGGCATACGGCTTCCTGGTGACCGGAGCCGTGATCTGCGCGGTTCTGGCTATTCGTGCACGCCAATTGATCGCGGCGGCGCTATGGCTGGCAGGTTGTAGCGCCCTGGTGGCGTTCGCTCTGTATCTGTTGGGAGCGCACCAGGTAGCGGTGATCGAGCTGAGCGTGGGCGCAGGGTTGGTGACGGTGCTGTTCGTCTTCGCCATCAGCATCGCCGGCGACGACGCGCTACACAAGCGTGAGTTCATGCCCAACAGTCTGGCGGTGAGCGCAGTAGTGGCTTTCTGCGCCCTGCTGGCCTGGCAGGCGCTCCCCCTGGAAGCACGCCCCACCGCCGGAGCGACCGTCTCGTTCCAGCAGATCGTGTGGTCCGACCGGGCGCTGGATGTGCTGGTGCAATTGGTGCTGATCTTCACTGGCGTGCTATGTGTGCTGGGTCTGCTCAAGGAGAGCACACCCGCCGCCAGCGGCAGCGCGGCGCAGGAAACGCCCGGCGCGCTGACCGCTTCCTCCAACGGGCGACGCGCGGCGCAGCCTGCGGCAGCGGAACAGGTATCGCGTGAGGAACGGCTCTGATGGACACGGTAAACATTGTGCTGGTGGGGGCGTTTGCCCTGGCCGGTGTGGGCCTCTATGGCCTGCTGGTGGTGCGCAACCTGATCAAAGTGGTGGTGGCGCTGCAGGTGATGGTCAAAGGGGTGCTGCTGGCGCTGGTGGCCGCGGGCAAGGTCAGCGGGCAGGTCGCCTTGGGCGAAGGTCTGGCGCTGACGGTCATCGTCGCCGACACAGTGGTGGCAGTGATCGGGCTGGCCGTGGCCGTGCAGGTGCGGCGTGTGGTCGGCACGCTCGATCTGAAGCAACTATCCAACCTGCGAGGGTGAGCGCGCATGGCCGAAGCATTGATCGTCCTGACGATAGGGTTGCCCTGGCTGGGCGCGTTGCTGGTCTGGGCGGCAGGTGACCGCCGTCCGCGGGAGCAACACGCGCTGGCCGTGACGTTCTCCGTGTTGGCCGCGCTGGCTGCGCTGGCGCTGATCCCGCAGCACACAGCGGATGTCGCCCTGCGCGTGGATGCGGGCGGCGTGTTCGGCGACTTCACCTTCGTGCCGGACGGCCTGGGCGTCTTTCTGGCGGCGGTGGCGACCGTCGTGGGCTGCCTGGCGGTGATCTTCTCCGTGGACTACATGCGCGGCGAGGCCCAACTGGGCCGCTACTACGCGCTGGTGCTGCTCTTCATCGGCGCAATGGTTGGGTTGGTGCTGACGGGCAGCCTGCTGTTGCTGTTCGTTTTCTGGGAGATGACGGCGCTGTGCTCCTACGCGCTGATCTCGTTCTACAACGACGATCCCAAAGCCGTCGCGGGCGGCATCAAAGCGCTGGTGATGACACAGGTCGGCGGCGTAGGGCTGCTGGCTGGCGCGCTGTTGAGTTACGCCTACCTGGGCGACGCGCAGATCAACACGCTGCTGTCGCGCGGCACGACGCTGCCAGCGGGCGTGCTGACCGCACTGGCCTTCGGCGGGCTGATCGCCGCCGCGGCCAAGTCGGCGCAGGTGCCGTTCCACACCTGGCTACCGGGAGCGATGGAAGCGCCCTCGCCGGTCAGCGCGCTGATTCACGCCGCGACGATGGTCAATGCGGGGGTGTATCTGCTGGCGCGTTTCTACCCGCTATTTTCCGGCGTAGAGGGCTGGACGACGGCGGTGACAGTCGTGGGGCTGGCGTCGGCGCTGTCGGCGGCGCTGATGGCAACCGTCGCGCATGACCTCAAGCGCGCCCTGGCCTACTCGACCATCAGTCAGTTGGGATACATGGTCTATGCGGTGGGCGTGGGGGCGATCTTCGCCAGTCAGTTGCACCTGCTGAGCCACGCCGTGTTCAAGGCGCTGCTCTTCCTGGCGGCGGGCGCGGTCATTCACAGCACTGGCACGCGCGACATACGGCAAATGGGCGGGTTGGGCAAGCAAATGCCGTTTGCCCGCGCTGTCTTCGTGATTGGCGCGCTGGCGCTGGCGGGCGTGCCCATCCTCAACGGTTTCTGGAGCAAGGAACTGATTCTGGAACATGGTCTGCACGACGGCCCGGCCTGGGCCTACGCGGGGATGCTGCTCGGCGCGGGGATCACGGCGCTCTACACCCTGCGCATGACCTGGCTGGTGTTCTACGGACGGGCGCGCTTCAAGGGGCACGCGCACGACGCCGGCCCGGCCATGCGCCTGGCAATGGGTGCCCTGGCGGTGGGCGCGCTGACGACCTGGCTGCTACTGGGGCTGTTCGGCGACCTGCTGGAGGAAAGCCTGCCTTTCCATCACCTGCACGTCGAATCTGGCCTGACGTTGATCGAGGAAATCGTCACGGCACGGGCGACATTCGTCGCGCTGGCAGCGGTGGCTCTGGGCGCGCTGGCCTGGTGGCGACGCACCGACCTGGGCCTGTTGAGCGAACTGTTCGCCCCGCTGGGCCGCGCCGCGGCTGACGATTTCGGCTTCGAGCGGCTCAACAGGGCGGTGGTGTCGGCAACCATCCGCGCCGGAGAGACGTTGCGCGGCACTCAGACGGGCCGTCTCAACTGGAATGTGCTGGGCATTCTGGGCGGCCTGCTCGCCGTCCTGGCCTTTCTGACCTGGGGGGCATAGCATGGACGCTTTCGTGTGGATGATCCTGTTGCCACTGGCCGCCACGCCTGCTGTCTACCTGGCCGGTCGTGCGACTAAACCGCGCGGCGTGATTGCGCGGCGCGCGGCGTTGCCTGTGTTGCTGGCGACCTGGGTTGCCTTCGGCCTGGCTGTGTCCGACTTCGACGCGCACGGCGCAGCAACCTACACCCTGGGCACACTGGCGCTGCGCTGCGACGGGCTGAGTCTGTTGCTGGCGGCACTGACGCTGGCGCTGGGCACGCTGGTGCTGATCTATTCCGGGCCGTATCTGCGCGGCGAACCGGGCCAGGAGAAGTACTACGCCTCGCTGCTGGCCCTGCTGGGCGTGATGATGGGCCTGGGCTGCGCGGGCGACCTCTTCAACCTGTGGGTCTGGTTCGAGGCGATGGCGGTCGCGTCGTTCCTGCTGGTCATGTTCTATCACGAGCAGGCGCACGCCCTCGAAGCGGGCCTCAAATACCTGGCGCAGAGCGCGGTTGGATCGTCGTTGGTGTTGCTGGGCATTGCGCTGGTGTTGGCGCAGACGGGCACGCTCGATCTGGAGGCCATTCACACGGCGGCTCTGCCCTCGGCAACGCTGCTGGCAGCGGGGGCGCTGTTCGTCATCGGCTTCGGTGTCAAGGTGGCATTGGTGCCGCTGCACACCTGGTTGCCGGACGCGCACTCGCAGGCCCCCAGCGGGATCAGCGCCATGCTCTCCGGCGTGGTGATCGAGGCCGGGCTGGTGGCCTTGTTGCGGGCACTGGCAGCGCTGGCGGGCGTCACGACCGCCTGGGGCGAACTGCTGATGATCTTCGGCGCGCTGAACATGGCCGCGGGCAACCTACTGGCCCTGCGGCAGACGCAGGTCAAGCGCCTGCTGGCCTACTCCAGCCTGAGTCACATCGGCTATATGCTGGTCGGGCTGGGCATCGCCCTGCACGTGCACGACGCGACAGGCGCAGAAGGTGGGCTATTCCATCTGCTCAATCACGGGCTGATGAAAGGGCTGGCCTTCCTGGCTGTCGGCGCGCTGATGTACGCGCTGCACCTGACCAGCGGTCATGATCACCGTCCCCTGACCATCGCCGACCTCAGCGGCGCGGCCACGCGCTATCCGTTGGTGGCGCTGGCGCTGAGCGTGGCTGTGCTGGGGCTGGGTGGCTTGCCGCCGTTGGCTGGCTTTATGTCCAAGTGGCAGATTTTCGTGGCAGGCTTCCGCACGCGCGACGGCTGGATCGAGGCGCTGGTGATCTTCGCCGCGCTCAACAGCGTGCTCTCGCTGGCCTACTACGCCCCGCTGGTCAACACCATCTACCGGCGGCAACCGTCGGCAGGCGTGCAGAGCGGGCGGGCCTTGCCGCTGGCGATGACCGCACCGCTGATCGCGCTGGGGCTGGCGGTAATTGTGGTCGGCGTGTGGCCGGGGACGTTGCGCTGGCTGGCCGAACCGGCGGGCCGGGCGCTGCTGGCCGCGTTCGGTGGATGAGGCAACAGGGATCAACGAGGCACAGGCATGGAAGACATTTTGCTGGCCCCTCTGGGCGCGTTCGTGGTGTACCTGGCGTTGGTAGCCGGTCTCTCTGGCTTCGGGCGATTGCTGGCCGGTCCGGCGCAGTCGTCGTCGCTCAAGTCGAGCATCTACGCTGGCGGCGAGGCGTCGCCGCAACGCCCGGCGGTGCCCGGTTACCGGCCCTTTTTCGTGATCGCGCTGTTCTTCGCCGTGCTGCACCTGGGCGTGCTGGTGCTGGGCAGCAGCGACCTGTCGGCGTTGGCCGGTGTCTACCTGCTGGGGTTGGGGTTGGCGCTGGTGACGCTGATTCTGGGATGAGTCTGGAGTCAAGAGTCCGGAGTGAGCGGGGCTGCTTGGTGTGGCCCTATCACTTACCATTGGCAACGGCAGACGACAACGGGAGAGGCAACGATGGAGTTCAACAAGACCTGGCAGGATATGCTCGAACAGCTCAAGACCTGGGCGCGGGTGAACTCGCCCTGGGCCATTCACTTCAATAGCGGCTCGTGCAACGGCTGCGATATCGAGATTCTGGCCACGCTCACCCCGCGCTACGATATGGAGCGCTTCGGGCTGAAGTTGCAGGGCAGCCCGCGCCATGCGGACGTGTTGATCTGCACCGGTCCGGTCACGCGGCAGGCCCGCGACCGCCTGATCCGCATCTACGAGCAGATGCCAGACCCGAAGTTCGTCATCGCCGTCGGGTCGTGCGCTTTGAGCGGCGGCGCGTTCCAGGGGTGCTACAACATCCTGGGCGGCATTGATCAGGTGCTCCCTGTGGATGTCTATGTGCCCGGCTGCCCTCCGCGCCCGGAAGCGATCATTGACGGCGTGGTCAAGTTGCTGGAGCAACTCAAGGCCGGTTACCAACCCGCGGCGCGCCGTTCGGGAGTGCTGCGCCCTGTCCCCGTGCCGGTGACGGACGCTGGCTAGGCGACTGTGAAGAGAGGCTATGGAGACTGAGACCATGCTGAAAGCGGCTGCCCGCCTGTTGCAACGGTGGACGCAGGCAACGGTGACGCCAGAGCCGGAACGCCTGGACGTGACCCTGGACGCCGCCGACCTGGTGCCTGCCGTCGCCGCCTTGCAGGAGGCGCGTTGGGGCTATCTGGCGGCGATCACCGGCGTTGACCTAGGGCCGGAGGCGGGCGAGATCGAGTTGCTCTATCACTTCTGCGCGGGCGCGGCGGTCGTCACCCTGCGCGTGCGCACGCCGCGCAACCAGGCGTTCGTGCCCAGCATCTGCGACAGCGTGCCATCGGCCAGCTTCTATGAGCGCGAACTGATGGAGATGCTGGGCGTCACCGTGGCCAACACGCCCAACACCGACCGCCTGTTCCTGCCGGACGACTGGCCGCAGGAGGTGTATCCGCTGCGCAAAGACTTTCGGCTGGAAGACGCACCATTGCCGGGGAGTGACACATGACTGCAGAGCGCGAACCCTTTCGCATTCCCATCGGCCCGCAACACCCGTCGCTGAAGGAGCCGGGGCACTTCGAATTCTCGGTAGACGGGGAGATCGTCACGCAGGCGTCGTTACGGCTGGGCTACGTACATCGCGGCATCGAGAAAGGCGCGGAACAACGATCGTGGGTGCAGGCGCTCTATCTGCTGGAGCGCGTATGCGGCATTTGCTCGCACGTGCACGCCACCGCCTATTGCCTGGGGGTGGAAAAACTGGCGGGGGTGGAAGCGCCGCCGCGCGCACAGGCTATCCGTTCCCTGGTGGCGGAACTGGAGCGCATTCACAGCCATTTGCTCTGGCTGGGTGTCGCCGCGCACGAGGCCGGCTTCGACATGCTCTTCATGCATAGCTGGCGCGACCGCGAGACGGTGATGAACCTGCTGGAGGGCATCACCGGCAACCGCGTCAACTATTCGGCCAATCTGCTGGGCGGCGTCAAGTGCGACATTGATCAGCGCCTGGCCGATGCCATCCGTGCCGGGCTGGACTACCTGGAAGAACGCACCCAACACTACCTGGACGTGGTGCTCAACGATGCGCTGTTCCTGCGCCGGACGCGCGGCATCGGCGTGATGAGCCGCGAGGACGCCGAGCGCCTGGGGGTGGTGGGGCCGACGGCGCGCGCGTCGGGCGTGGCCCGCGATGTGCGGGTGGACGCTCCCTACGCCGCCTATCGCACGCTGCCTGTGCAGATCGTCACCGAGATGGCGGGCGACCTGCAGGCGCGTTTCATCGTGCGCGTGCGCGAACTCTTTGAGACTTACCGGCTGATCCGGACGCTGCTGGATACGCTGCCCGAAGGGGAACTGACCGTGCGTATTCCGCGCCGTATCCCGCCCGGCGAGGCAATCAGCCGCGTCGAAGCGCCGCGCGGCGAACTGTTCTACTACCTCAAGAGCAATGGCAGCGATCAGCCGGAGCGGATCAAGATTCGCACCCCTACTCTGCCCAACTTCGCCTCGGTGCTGGTGCTGACAGTGGGGCGGCAACTGGCCGATGTGCCCATGATCCTGGCGGGCATTGACCCTTGCTTCTCGTGCAACGACCGTATGGTCGCCATTCACGATACGGGGGAGGGACGCGACCGGCGCTGGACATGGGAACAACTCCGGCAACACGGGATCGAGGTGTACCGATGAGCACACTCAACGCGCTGATCACGCTGGTAGTCTTCCCTGGCGGGCTGGCCATCCTGCTGACGGGCATGATCTACGAGTGGGTGGATCGCAAGCTAGTGGCGCGCCTGCAGAACCGCATGGGGCCACGCTGGTATCAGCCGCTGGCGGACACCGTCAAGCTGCTGGCCAAAGAGGAAGTGCTGCCCAATGGCGTTCACGCGCAGATGTTTTACGCCCTGCCGGTGATCGCCCTGGCGGGCGCGCTGACGGCGACGCTGTACGTGCCGGTCTTCGGCTTGCGGCCCGCCTACAGCTTCAACGGCGATTTGATCGTCACCGTCTACCTGCTCAGCGTGCTGACGCTGTGCATGGGGCTGGCGGGAGCCAACACGCTCAACCGCTATGCCCTGATCGGCGCGACGCGCACGCTGACGCAGTTGTTCTCCTACGAAGCGCCATTTCTGTTGGCGCTGCTCGGCCCGGCGCTGGTGGCCGGTAGCTGGCAGATCGGCGAGATCGCGGACTACGCCGAACGCCACTGGCTGATCCTGACACAGCCGGTGGGCTTCCTGGTGGCGATCATCGGGCTGATGGGCAAGCTGGAACTGCCCCCCTTCGACGCGCCAGAAGCCGAGACGGAGATCGTCGCGGGCGCGCTCACCGAGTATAGCGGGCGCGGACTGGCGTTGTTCCGGCTGGGCAAGGGCGTGGAACTGGTGATCGGCCTGACGCTGGTCGCCGCCTTCTACCTGGGTGGCGTGGCCAACCCGCTGTTGTTCTTCGCCAAGACGCTGCTGTTGCTGGCGGGCATGGCGGCCATGCAGACGTTGCTCACCCGCCTGCGCATTGATCAGACGGTCGGTCTGTGGTGGCGCTATGGGGCGCTGCTGGTGTTGGCGCAATATCTGGCGGTCATTGTGTGGCAAGGAGTGATGGCATGAAACTGACAGGGATGTGGCGTGATGCGTTGAGTGGGTTGGTGCGCCGTCCGGCGACGCAGCGCTACCCGTTCGAGCGGCTGCCCGCGCCGGAACGTCTGCGCAGCAAGCTACACTGGGACTTGTCGCAGTGCACCGGCTGTAGCCTGTGCGCCAAAGACTGCCCGGCCAACGCCATCGAGATCATCGCGCTGGATCGCAAGGCGAAGCGTTTTGTCTTCCGCTACCATGTGGATCGCTGCACTTTCTGCGGGCAGTGCGTGGTGAGCTGCCGCCAGAATTGCCTGACCATGTCCACTGGCGAATGGGAACTGGCTGCGCTGGATCGCCGCAGGTTCCAGGTGCACTATGGAAAAGAGGACGATGTCGCCGCCGTCCTGGATGAACACCCTGACGACGACGTGGCAGCAACTGGCGCGGGCTGATCGTTCGCCGCGCGTGGCCGTGCTGGGCATTGGCAACACGCTGAATGGTGACGACGCGGCGGGAGTGGTAATCGTGCGCCGCCTAGCGGCAACGCTGCCACCCCGCCCCGACCTTCTGCTGCTGGAGTCTGGCAGCGCGCCGGAGAACGAGACGGGCACGCTGCGGCGGTTCGCGCCCGACCTGGTGCTCTTTCTGGATGCAGCGCAGATGGGCGCGCCGCCGGGGACGGTGCGCTGGGTGCCTTTCGACGCGCTGACCGGACTGAGCGCCTCCACCCATACCCTGCCTTTGTCGCTGCTGGCGACCTACCTGCGCGCCGAACTGGGTTGCCAGGTGGCGCTGCTGGGCGTTCAGCCCGCGTGCAACGAGATCGGCACGCCCCTCTCTGCGCCAGTGTGCACGGCCATCGAGGCGGTGGCTGATGCGCTGGCGGACTTCTTCCTCTCTATATAGGACACCCTCTCCAACAGTGGCTTATTATTACCCGCATCTTGAGCCGATGGCCCTCAACCCCCGGCCCCTTCGCCCGCAGCGCGGGCGAAGGGGAGCGCTCGCACGGGAGACAGTAAGTCCCCTCGCCCCGCGACGCAGTCGCGAGGGAGAGGGGATGGCCTGTCACATTTTGCGCGCGCCCGCCCGCAGGGGTGCGTGCAAAGCTTCTCAGCGATGTGCCCGCTGCGGGGGCGTTGACCTCACCCCCGCTCGGCGCTGGTGCGAGGCTGGAGGTGAGGTAAAGCGACAAACGGTTCAACGGCAGGGGCTACTGCCGCGCCGCCAACCGGTCTATAATCCCCTCAGCTGAAGCGTGCCTGATACACAGGGAGGAATGAGCATGGCCGCCAATTACAAGGCCGAGTTGGTGGGCGTATTGGGCTTTCCGGTGGCGGAGAACCCCACCGGTGTCATGCAGGAGGCGGCATTTGCCGCTGTGGGGCTGAACTGGCGCTACCTCAACATCGAGGTGCCCCCCGAACGGCTGGCCGACGCCATGATCGGCGTGCGCGCCTTCGGGATGCGCGGCATTAACCTGACCATCCCCCACAAGGTGGCGGTGATGCAATACCTGGACGAGATCGCGCCGGATGCGCAGGTCATCGGCGCGGTGAACACCGTCCGCCGCGAGGGCGAGCGGCTGATCGGCGAGAACACCGACGGCAAAGGCTTTTTGCGCGGGGTGCGCCAGGACGCGGGCGTTGACCCGGCGGGCAAGCGCGTGGTGATCCTGGGCGCGGGCGGGGCGGCGCGCGCCGTTGCCACCGAACTGGCCCTGGCGGGCGCGGCGGCGCTCACGGTGGTCAACCGCTCGCGCGAGCGCGGCGAGCGCATGGTGGCCGACCTGCGGGCCAACACCGGTGTGCCGGTGACCTTCGTAGTCTGGCAGGGCACGTACCGCGTGCCGGAGGACACCGATATCCTGGTGCAGGCCACCTCGATCGGGCTATATCCGGATGTAGACGGAATGCCGCCAGTAGACCTGAGCGCCGCGCCCGCGCATATGCTGGTCTGCGATGTGGTCTTCAATCCGCCGGAGACGCGCCTGCTGGCGGCGGCGAAGGCGCGCGGCCTGCCCACGCTCGATGGCCTGTCCATGCTGGTCTATCAGGGCGCGATCGGCTTCGAGATGTGGACGGGGCAGCCCGCGCCCGAAGCGGTGATGAAGAAAGCGCTGCGCGAAGCGCTGGGCGTGTAACTTCTCAGCCAATTGACTGGCCCGACAGGCGGGGTGACAACCCGCCTGTCTTTTTTGTGACGAATGGAACATGCGGGATTTATGCGTGTATCCGATAATGCGGATACTTCGATATATCGTCATTTACTGATGGAATTTTGCCCCATGGCCGATTTTGCTTCCCTGCACGAGCTGCCCGACCCGCCCGCCCAGGAATTCGAATTGCTGCACGAGCGCCTCTGCCGCGCTATCGGCGACCCCCGCCGTCTGATGATCCTCTACGCCCTGCGCAAACGCCCCTGTTATGTGGTCGAACTGGCCGAGCAACTCGGCTTCCCTCAGTCTACCGTCTCGCGTCACCTCAACGCGCTGCTGGCGGGCGGTCTGGTGATCAAAGAGCGGCAGGGACAAACGGTCTACTACGCCCTGCGCGACCCTCGCATCATCGCGGCGCTGGAGATCATGCGGGCCATCCTGCACGACCTGGTACAGCAAACTGCGCGGGTTGTAGAGGGAACCCCAGGCGAAGAGCCAACGCATAGCGTCTAAGCGCCCGGTGGGGGCGTTGATGTTCCTTGAGGAGGAGGTATGCGATCGCACCGGCTCATTATCCCCACTCTGGCCCTGCTGGGCCTGGTGCTGGTGTTGACCAGCGGCCTCTGGTTGCTGACCCCTGCGCCCGCTGCTGCACAGTGTGGCTCGCAGGCGTCGTCGTGCAAGAACTGTCACGAAGTCAACCAGAAGTACCCGGTCAACACGTCGGGCGACTGGCACATCGCCCATGCCTTCGGCGATTTCTGCCAGTTCTGTCACGGCGGCAATGTACAGTCCAACGATGCCAGCCTGGCGCACGCCGATATGTTCTACCCCTTGCAAGACCCCGGCCTGAGTTGTGCGGCCTGCCACCCCGCCGACTTCGCCCAGAAAGCGCAGGTCTACGCCGTGGCGCTGGGTGTGACGGTCGGTGGAGGGGCGGACACCGGCGGGGACGATCCGGCGGACGAAGCGGCCATCTTCGCCGCGGCCACTGCCATCTACGCCCCGCCGCCGCTGGGAGCCGAAGGTCAGGCTGTGGTGCTCATTGACTACAACCGCCGCTACGAGCGCGACGTGCTCGGCAAACAGGACCCGCCGGACTGGAAGAATGGCTTGCTGGCGGTGATGGCGGTCTTTCTGGGCGGAGTGCTCACGGTCTCGGTCTGGCGCTTTGAGGGGCTGGGGCGCACCATCCGCGAACTGCGCGAGTCGCCCTTTCTGTTTGGCGATCCCAACGCGCCTCCGCCGGTCGCACCAGCCGAGATTCCAGGGCTGGATCGTCCGGTAGATGAGCGCGATCTACGCGATCTGTAGGCGAACAGAGGCGGAAAGGAGAACGGCCTATGCGTACAGTTATCGCTTATCTACGTCGTGACCTGTGGTCTCCCTACGTAGCCGGCGCGCTGCTGGGCCTGGTGGCGGTGCTGACCCTGTGGTCTACCACCAGGCTGGACGATATGCCCGCCCGTATGCCCGGCGCTTCGGGCAGCTTCCAGAACCTGGCCGCCTACCTGGGGCAGGAACTCACCAGCACCCAAAAGGTGCTGGTCGAAGGGGGCGCGCCCATCATCGTGCCGCGTGAGGGGCTGGAAGAGCAATTCGTTTACTTCGCCTTCACCATGCCCAGGGGCATCACCTGGCAGGTGTGGATGATCATTGGCGTGTTCCTGGGAGCGCTGGCCTCGGCGCTGCTATCGGGCGGATTCCGCATCAGCGTGATGCCGCACACCACGCAATGGCAGACGGTCTTCGGGCCGCAGCCCTGGAAGCGCTGGGCGTTGGTGTTCGTCGGCGGGATCATCCTGCAGATCGCGGCGGGCGTGGCCGGCGGATGCACCAGCGGACTGGCCATTTCCGGCGGCGTACAACTCACTCCCGCTGCCTTCCTGTTCATCCCCGGCATGTTCATCTCCGGCATTGCGACAGCGTTACTGGTTTACCGGCGGAGGTATTGAGCTATGGAACCGCTCGATCAGTCTGTATGGGAACTGGGGCCGATCGTCATCGCGTTGCTGATGGGCTTTTTGTTCGGCTTTGCGTTGGATAAGGGCGGCATGACGCGCTACCACAAGATCGTCAACGTCTTTCGCTTCACCGACCTGGCCGTGCTCAAGTTCATGATGAGCGCCATGGTCACCGGCATGGTGGGCATCTACCTGCTGGTGTGGGCGGGCGAGGTCGAACTGACGGCGATCACGCCCACTGTCCCCCTCAAGAATTTCGTGGGCGGGCTGCTCTTCGGCGTGGGCATGGCGCTGGTGGGCATGTGCCCCGGCACCATGATTTCCGGCGCGGCGCGCGGACAGCTCGACTATCTAATCCCTGGCTTCGGCGGCTTTTTGACTGGCGCGCTGCTCTATGGTTTCCTCTACCCCACGATCACCGATCTGTTCGACGGTCTTAAGGACTACGGCAACACCAAGCTGCCCGAACTGTGGGATCTCAGCCCGGTGCTGACCGTGCTGGTCTTCGCCGAGGCGATCCTGCTGTTGCTCTACCTGATCCACCGCCTGAACCTGCGCCGCAAAGACCGACTGGCCGCAGAGAGCTAGGAGGCAGCCATGAGCGATCAACCAACCGAACGTGTTCCACGCCTCAATCGCCGCAAATTCCTGCAGGCCGCGGGTCTGGCGGGCACTGGGGTAGCGATCGTCGGGTCGGGTGTCGGGGATATCCGGCGCGCCGAAGCGGGCGGCAGCGTGGGGCATCTGCCGGGGTCATACGCAGACAAAATTGTGCCGACTCTGTGCGAGATGTGCGTCTGGCGCTGCGGGGTGCGCGCCAAAGTGATTGACGGGGTGATCGAGAAGCTGGAAGGCAACCCCGATCATCCGCACTCGGAAGGGTATCTGTGCGCGCGCGGGCAGGCCGGGCTGATGATGACCTACGACGAAGACCGCGTGCTGGAGCCGCTGATGCGCGTGGGCGAACGCGGTAGCGGGCGCTTCCGCAAGGTAAGCTGGGACGAAGCGCTCGACTACGTCGCCGACAAGATGCTCAAGATCAAAGAGAACTTCGGCCCGGAGGCGATGGTCTTCTCCAGCACACACAACCTCAGTCAGCCGCTCTTCGAAAATCTGCTCTACGGTTATGGCTCGCCCAACTACGGCACGCAGCGCAGCCTGTGCTTCAACGCCATGGTCACCGCGCACCTGCTGACTTATGGCATCGAGGAGCCGGCCCGGCGCTATGAGGGCATGAACTACATCATCCTCACCGGACGCAACCTGTTCGGCGGCATTTCTACCAGCGAGACGCGCGCGCTGATGCAGCGCATCGCTGAGGGCGCGCACGTGGTTTACCTCGACCCGCGCTTCAGCGAGACGGCGGCCAAGGCTGCCGAATGGCTGCCGATCAAGCCGGGGACGGATAGCGCCTTTATCCTGGCGCTGATCCATGTGATGATCCGCGACGAGCTATACGACAAATGGTTTGTCTCGCAATACACCGTCGGCTTCGACGAACTGGCTGAGGGCGTGCAAGACTACACGCCTGCCTGGGCGGCCAGGATCACCGAAATTCCAGAGGCGACGATCTATCGCATCGCGCACGAATTCGCCGAAAACCGCCCCAACGCCTTCGCGCACCCCGGCTGGCGCACCAGCAATTTCATCAACAGTTTCCACACCGAGCGGGCCATTGCCATCCTCAACGCGCTGCAAGGGTTGTGCCCGCAGCAGGGCGACTGCATGTTTCTTAGCGAAGCGTCCGTCGAGCTGGGCAAGCCACCGCAACCTGGCTATCCGCCCATCCGCGCCGCGCGGCTGGACGGCGTGCCCTGGAAGTACAAGTTCGTCCCGCCCAAGCTGGGCGTCTTCCAGGAACTGCGCGACGCCATCCTCAGCGGTGAACCCTATCAGGCGCACGGCTGGTTCATCGCCCGCCAGAACCCGATGATGAGCCTGCCGGAGCGCCAAAAGACCCGCGCCGCCTTCCAGAAGCTGGGCCTGGTGGTGGTGATGGACATCATCATGAACGATAGCGCCTGGTACGCCGACGTGGTATTGCCAGAAGCAAGCTATCTGGAGCGCTACGATCCGTTGCATCCAGTGGGACGGCGCGTCTTCCTGCGTCAGCCGGTGATCGAGCCGCGCGGGCAGTCGCGCAGCGCCCTGTGGATTTACAAGCAACTGGGCGAGCGGCTGGGCCTGGGCGACTACTTCCAGTACGAGGACGAAGAAGATTACCTGCGTCAGCAGCTCAAGCCCTGGACGGAGCGGCTGGGCATCACCCTGGATCAACTCAAGCAAACCGGCTACTTCGAGGTGCCCGACGGCTACGAAGGCCCGACCTACCGCTGGGACACGCCCAGCGGCAAAGTGGAACTGGCCAGCGAAACGCTGCGCAACGCCGGCTACGACGCCATCCCCCGCTGGTACGACCCGCCCGAACCGGGCGAGAACGAGTTCTATCTGCTGACGGGCAAGGTGGGCCAGCATACGCAGTTCGCCACCCAGAACAACGCCTACCTGCACGAAGTGCGCCCCACCAATCAACTGTGGATGCACCCTTCCAAAGCCGCCGAGCGCGGCATCGCCAACGGCGACCGCGTGCGGGTGACCAGCCCTGCCGGTTCGGTGGAGATCGAGGTCTGGCTGACCGAGGGCATTCGCCCGGACTGCGTCTATCTGACGCCAGGCTTCGGCCACGAGAGCCGCGGTCTGCGCAAGGCGTTCGGGCGTGGCGCGGCAGATAGCGACCTGCACCTGACCTTTACCGACCCGATCAGTGGTGGGCAGGCGCTGACACAGACGTTCGTGACGGTGGAGAAGGTGTGAGGGAGGCGCGCCGATGGCCGACATCAAGAAATACGGCTTTGTGATCGATCCGCGGCGTTGTATTGACTGCCGGGCCTGCCTGGTGGCCTGCCGCGCCGAGTGGAACACTCCCCCAGGCCAGACGCGCATCTGGGTGCACACCGACGGGCCGCAGGGCATCTTCCCCGCCGTGACGCAAACCTGGGTGCCCGTCCAGTGTCATCACTGCGAAGACCCCTGGTGTGTGGACGCCTGCCCCACCGGAGCGACCTTCAAGCGCGAAGACGGGCTGGTGCTCATTGACGAGGAAGCGTGCATCGGCTGTGGGCTGTGCGTCAACGCCTGTCCCTATCAGGTGCGCTTCCGCAATGAGGTGACGGGCAAGGCCGATAAGTGCAACGCCTGCTTTCACCGCGTGGATCGCGGCGAATTGCCTGCCTGCGTGGCAACCTGCATCGGCGGGGCGCGCCTCTTCGGAGATTTCAACGATCCGGAGAGTCCGGTCAGCCGCGCCATCAAAGACCAGGTAGTCTACCGCCCCATCACGCCGGAAGTGGACACCGGCCCCATGACCTACTATCTGTCCCCGCCCGATGCCTCAGCGGTACAGGTGTCGCCGCAGCCGCGCAAAGACCTGCCCGCCGAGGTCTTCTGGCGCAAGTGGGCCATTCCGATCGTCAAAGTGGCGGTGGGCGCGACCTTCCTGGGCCAGGCGGGCGCGTTCATCCTGCAATTGCTGCGTGGCGAGAACGAATACGAAGACGGCGCGGTCTAAGGAGGGAGGATAGCCATGTCAGACGAAACATTGACGCTTGAACAGCGCAAACGGCTTCAGGAACAGGTGTTGGTCAAGCATCATCTGGCCAATATCCTCACGCACTGGTTCAACGTGGCCATGTGGCTGTTGCTGTTGCCGACGGGCATCGGCATCCTGCTGGAGAAGACCTATCCGGCTTCTTCTACCGCCTGGAATGACCTGATGCGCCAGATTTTCGGCAGCACGGCCTCGCTCATCTACTGGCATGGCGTGTGGGGGCAAATCTGGATCGCGGTGCTCACCTTCAATATCTTCGTGGGCTTCCGCAAATACTTCCTCACCTTCGCCTCGACGCGCATGTTGCTGGACAAAGACGACCTCCGCTGGCTGATGATCAAGCCCTGGCACATGCTGGGTCTGCGCAAGCATGTGCCGCTGCCGCCCCAGGACGCCTACAACGCCGGGCAGAAGCTCTATAGCTACCTGGTGGTCATCGGCTCGTTCTGGATTGGCCTGACGGGCATGATCATGGTCTATTCGGAACACATCCCGACTTCCTGGCAGTGGGTCATTCAATGGGCCATGCCCATTCACTTCCTGTCGGCAGGCATCACCTTTGCTGGCGTGATCATTCACGTCTATATGGGCGCCATCTTCCCGGAAGAACGGCAGGCGTTCTTCAGCATGTTCACCGGCAAGGTCAACGGCCTGTACGCCTATCTGCATCATCGCAAGTGGTATCTGCGCAAGATGGCGGAGAAAGCCGCCTGGGAAGCTGAATATCGCCGCCGCTACCGCGAACCGGCACAGGCTGAAGCGCCCCAGGCGAGCACTGCACCGGGCACAGCTTCTGCCGACGCGCCCGCAGGAGACTGACCATGCGCCGCCTGTTGTGGATTCCGTTGCTATTGCTGCTGGGCACCGCGCTGGCCGCCTGTGAGGATGATCAGCCGCGCACGTCGCCCGATTCTGCCTACCAGGCTCCGGAGCCGACGACCGTCCCCGCCGCCGCCCCCGCCCCCGACCGCGGTCAAACGCTCTACAACACGTGGCGCTGCGCGGGCTGTCATGGCGAGCAGGCGCAGGGCCAGGTCGGCGGGGCGCTGGCCGGTACCACGTTGCCTTTCGAGCAGTTCGTGCAGGCGGTGCGGCAGACGCGCCCGCCCAAGCCCGCTTTCAGCACCGCCGAACTGACCGATGGCGACGTGCGCGACATCTACGCCTGGGTGACTTCGTTGCCCGCGTCGGCAGAGGTGGCGGCTGCTGTGCAGCTTGGCCCTGGCGAAGTCTTGGGCATGAGCGTCTGGACACAGAGCGGTTGCGATGCCTGTCATGGCGCGTTCGCCCAGGGATCGCCCTATGCGCCCGCGCTGGTCGAGACCGATCTCTCGCTGGACGATTTCCTGGCCGCGCTGCGCCGCGACGTGACGACCATCCCTGAGCACGGGCCGGACGCCATCAGCGACGAATGGGCCGCGCGGCTCTATCGCTGGCTGGTGGCGGGAGCATCCATCACCGGCGGATGTTGAGAAACTGCCCCTCGGCGCGGCGTGCGCCCAGGGGCAGACCAACGTGTAGCTATCAGGGGCTGGAGGGGACAACTGCTCTCCAGTCTCATCCTTCTGCCAGCGGCAACTCGACGGTGACCTGCGTCCCGCGCCCCACCACCGACTGAATATCCAGCGCGCCGCCATGCACTTCAATCAGGCGGCGAGCCAGCGGCAGGCCCATGCCCATGCCCTGTTGCTCCTGACGATCGCGGTCAATCTGATAGAACTCGCGCAGAGCGTGCGCCAATTGTTGCGGCGGGATGCCCGGCCCGTGATCGGTGACAGTGATCACCGCTTGCCGACCCGATCGCCACGCCGATACCACCACTTCGCCACCGGCGGGCGAGAAGCTCAGCGCATTGGCGATGAGTTCCGCCAGGGCGTGCTTGAGCGCGTTGATGTCGCCCCATACGGTCAGGTCTTCGTCGCGCTCTTCGATGCGCGCGACCGCCTCGGGGCTGCGCGGAGCGAACCGTTTGCCCAGGCTCACCGCCGCGATCAGCAATTCCGAAACGTGCACCGGCATCCCCTGTTCGCGCAACACATTCGCTGTGAGCAGGTCCGCTTCCAACTGTGTGATCAGCACCATCTGCTCGACCACGTGATGGAGGCGATTGCTGCCGCGACCGATGTAGTCCAGCAACTCCAGCAGTTGGTGTGGTTCAAGCTGCCCCACCTGGCGGGAGATGATGTCCAGCGCCATCTCGATGGAAACCAGCGGCGTGCGCAGTTCGTGCGCGATCATCTGCACCAACCGCCGCTTGGCCTCTTCAACGCTCCCCTCGATGGCGCGGGCGGTCACTTCGTGCCGTTCGAGACGGGCCTCGATGGCCGCCAGTAACTCCGCCGACGAGAAGGGCTTGGTCAGGTAGTCGTCTGCGCCCAGCTCCATGCCATGCCGCATGAAGCTACGATCGGTGCGCGCAGTGAGGAAGATAAACGGCACCGCCGCCAGAGACGCCATCTGCCGCACTGCCAGCAGCACCGAATAGCCGTCCATTTCTGGCATGGCGATGTCGCAGACGATCAGATCGGGCAGAAACTTTTCGGCGGCTTCCACTCCCTCGCGCCCATTGGCAGCCCCCAGCACTTCGAAGCCTTCATATCCCAGGATTTCGAGGATGTTCTCGCGAACAGATTCTTCGTCCTCAATTACCAGTATCTTGGTCACGGTCCTGCTCCCCCGCTGATACCCGACCCTGCAATGGAATTCTAATCGTGAATGTCGTCCCCGCGCCAACGACGCTTTCGCAAGCGATTGTCCCCTGGTGCAGGTCAACGGCGCGCTTGGTGATGGCCAGCCCCAGCCCTGTGCCCTGGATGGTGCCCACGTTCTCCCCGCGATGAAATGGCTCGAAGAGATGTTCCAGGTCTTTGGGCGGGATGCCGATACCCTCGTCCTGCACGCAGATCAGCAACTCCTCCCCGTCGCTCGCCAGGGTGAAACGAACAGTGCCCCCCTGCGGCGAGTACTTGACGGCGTTGGAGAGCAGGTTGGTGAGGATGTGACGCATGAGTTTCTCGTCGAGCCACAGCCAGGGCTGCAGGCATTCGAAGGAGGTTTCGAAGTGAATGCCGGGCGACGCGCTCAGTTGCACCGCTTCCAGCACTTCCTGAGCCAGGGCCAGGATATCCAGCTGTTCGGGGCGGAACTGCAACTGATCGGCTTCGGCCCGCCCCAGCAGCAACACCTCGTCGAGCAACTGCGTCATGTGCTGCGAGGCCGCGCGCACACGCTGGAAGTGTTTGGCTTTCTGGTCGGCCCCCAGCCGGTCGAAGTAGCGCTCCAGAATCTCGGTTGACGAGACGATGGTCGTCAGCGGGGTACGAAATTCGTGCGAAGCCATGGAGACAAAGCGCGTCTTCAGGTCGCTCAGTTCGCGCTCTTTTTCCAGCATCTTGCGCAGTTCTTCTTCGGCACGTTTGCGCTCGGTGATGTCAATGACGTAGACCAGGATGCGCGCCCAGGTCTGTTCCGACCCCGGCGGCACCGACAGACCGACCACGGCGTGAATGGTGCGCCCCGTCCGCGTGACAAAGGTCTGCTCGCTCGCGTGACGGGTCTGCCCTTCGGCCAGGGCGATCACCTGCTCCTGCAGAAGCCGTTGCTGAGGATCATAGGCCAGGTTGGCCAGCGTGGCCCGCAGGTCGCTATAGGAATCGAGTTCGAACAGGTCGAGCGTGGCCTGGTTCACCTGCAGGATGCGCGCGTCGGCGGCGCAGGCCTGTATCGCTTCGGGGTGCTCGGCGAAGTAGCGCCGGAAGTCGGTTACGCCCTCGGCGCGCAAGGCATCAATCCGCACCCGCACGCGCGAGAAGTCTTCTTCCCACAGCGAGACCGGCGCGTGCTCGAACAGGCCACGATAGCGGATTTCGCTTTCCAGCAGGGCGCTTTCGGCGCGTTTGCGCTCGGTGATGTCGCGCAGATGACAGACCATGCCACCGCGCCGCCCGGCAATGGCCGTAATGCGCGACAGCCCCACTTCGGCGTCGAAGGTCGAGCCGTCTTTGCGCTGTGCCACGATCTCCAGTTGCTGGACGACGCCCTCCTGAATCACTCGCTCGATGGCCTGGGCAAAGTGCGCGACCGACTGCGGATGAGCCACGCGCGTCAGAGGTTGATCGAACAGTTCATCCGGCTTGTAGCCGAAGAGCCGGTCGAAGGTGAGATTGGTTTGCGAGATAGTGCCCGTCGGGCGCACCAGCAGGATGGCGTCGCTGCTGTTATTGAGGATGGCCTCTACGCGGCTGCGCGTGCGTTCCAGTTCCTGAGTGCGCTCGGCTACGCGGCGCTGCAGCTCCTCGTTATGGCGGCGCACCTGTTCGCTAAGCCGGACGTGCGACAGGGCGATGGCCAGTTGATCGGCCAGTTGGGCGGCGATCACCCGATGCGCCACCCCGAACGCGCCCACTTCTCGCTCGCCCAGCGCCAGTTCGCCGATCACCTCCTCGCCCACGACAAGAGGCGCGCTCAGGTAAGCGCGCGCGCCATAGGCCGCCAGGCGACTCTGCAACACGCTGGGCGCAGGTAGCGCCGTCACGTCGTTCACGATAGCCGGGCGCATTTGCCGGATGTTTTCCGGCGTATTGAATGACGCCAGCGGCACGTATTCGCCCGAATTGAAGACCGTTTCGCCGTTCGCGCCCACGATGATCATCAACACGTCGTTCCGCACCGGGTCGAACAGGGCCAGGCTGGCGCTCCAGCAGGGCACCAGCCGGCAGAATCCTTGCAACGCCACCAGCGCGATTTCCTGCGCGGGTTGCCCGGCCAATACCCCCTGTTGCAGGGTGTGCAGCACGTTCAGGCGGGCGGCGTAGTGGGCCAGGGTGTTTTCGAACTGTTTGCGCTCGGAAATGTCGCGGGCGATGGTCACCAATCCCTGCACTTCACCAGAACTATCGCGCAGGGGGATTTTGGTTATCAACACCGTGTGCGCTTTGCCGGTGTGATCGGTGACAATCTGCTCCACATTGAAGAACGACTGTCCGTCTTCGATCACGTGCTGATCCATCGCGCGGTACTGGCTGGCTAATTCTGGCGCGAAGAAGTCTTCGGGCATTTTGCCCAGCACTTCTTCTTCTGTCGTCACACCCAGCAGCGACTGCGATGCTTTGTTCAGCAGCCGGTAACGCCCCTGCCGGTCTTTGAAGTAAACGTAGTCCGGCAACAGGTCAATCAGCGTGCGCAGCAGATTGCGTTCTTCGGCCAGCGCCTGCTCAGCTTTCTGGCGCTCGCTCATGTCGCGCAGGATGTCTATGAACACCAGCCCCTGGCGCAACCGCAGCGGCGTGATCGTCACATCTACTGGAAAGACAGTGCCATCGCGCCGCACCAGTTCAGTGGAAAAGCGCGTGCCTCCGGATTGACCTTCCAGAGCGCGCTGATAGATGGGGTGGGGGACGCCTGTGCGCACATGAGGGGCCTCAAGCTGGGCCGTGGTCATGCCGCATAGCTCATCGAGCGTGTAGCCCAGCATCTGGCAGGCGGCAGGGTTGGCATCGAGGATACGCTCCTCGCTGTCTTCGACGAGGATGGCGTCGAACGCGCCCTGGAGCAGCGCCTCGTAGCGCAGCACGGCTTCGGCCAGGGCCTGTTGAAGTCGCCGCACCTCATCAGCCGCACTGCCTGGCCTTGGGGCCGACGCGTGCGTGTCTTCTTCATTGTGTCCGCTGGAATTGGGAGTGAACCTGGCCGACGGAGCCATCAGACGAACGTCTCCCCACGCACCGCCCGCTGAGCACTTACGATCATCCGTGAGTATGTTGCTACCGCTTCTAGAGTAACACATTTTACCTACATTTATCCTTTATTCACGAATTATTGGGGAGACATTAGGAAGCGGTTCTGAGTATTTGAGTCCCCTTACGCAAGGCGCGGCGACTTTGTGCCTGCTCTGCTCAAACCGATTACAATCGGGCCTCATGAAAACAGTATTCTGGCTGGTCTGGGCCGGGGTCTTGGCAACTGCAGTGCTGGGAACGGCGGCGACGCTCGGTTACGCTCCGTCTGCCGTTGCGCTGGCGGAGCAAACACCGCAGGGATTGGCGGGGCGCGTCACCCTCACCCCGCCGCCCGCAACGATCAGCATCTCCTCCCCTTCGGTCACGCCGGAGCGCGACTGTACGCAGGTCTTCCCGCTGGAAAACGTGGAAGCGGTCGAACTGGGGCGCACCACTTTGCTGCAGCTTGAGGCAGCCTTGGGGCGGGCCAGGCGCGATCCGGGGCGTGCCAGCTACTACCGCTTCACGGCGCAGGGGTGTGTGCTGCGGGCGCTGATCGGGGTGGAGGAAGTGCTCGAAATTGAGGTGCGCGACTACGGCACGCTCGGCCTGTTGCTGGAGCGTTACGGCATCCCCGCCGCCGTGGGCGTGTCGCAGGGCAACCTGACCCTGCTGGAAGTCGGCTATACGGTATTGCTCTATCCCGACCGGGGAGTGATCGCCGTGTTGCCAGTCGAGCCGACGGCGTTGACCCCCGATACGCCGCTCTACCGGCTGATCTTTCGCCCGCCTTTTGGGGCCGCTGCGCAACTCAGGCGGCTCAACGCCCGTGCGGTCGCCTGGCCGCTGCCGACGGGCACGCCCACGCCTGATGCGGAGCATGAGTCATGAGTCTGGAGACACGAGTCCTGAGTTCAAGGGCGGACAGCCATTGAGAGCATCGCGAACACTTAACTTTACCTCACCCCCGCTCGGCGCTGGCGCGCCTCGCGCCCCCTCTCCGACGCGGCTATGCATTACCCACATCTTGAGCCGATGGCCCTCAACCCCCGGCCCCTTCGCCCGCGCTGCGGGCGAAGGGGAGCGCCTGGGCGACAGAAAGTGAGTCCCCTCGCCCCGCGACGCCGTCGCGAGGGAGAGGGGATTCAGGGGTGAGGGGCAGCGGACTGCGGCAAATTGCCCGTCACATTTTGCACGCACCCGTCAGAAGGTATGCCTTGCTCTCAATGCTGGGGGCTGGTGACGAAGTCACGGCGCAGCAGAAGAGCGTATCGCCGAGTCGAGATCGTCCCACAGGTCATCAGCATCTTCGATACCAACGCTAAGGCGCAGGAGCGAGGGCGGAAGGTGTTCCTGCCCTGGGATGGCAGCCCTGCGCTCCATTGTCGATTCCACGGCTCCCAGGCTGGTGGCATGGCGAATGAGCCGGACATTGCGGCAGACTGCATCCGCAAACTCGGCCCCTCCCAGCAGATCGAACGAAATGATCGTTCCGAAGCCCTTGAGCATACGCCTGGCAATAGCATGGGTCGGGTGCGAGGGTAGGCCCGGATAGCGGACGCAGGTGACCAGTGGGTGCTTCTCAAGCCGCTCCGCCAGGATCATGGCGGTCTGTTGCGCTCGCTGCAGGCGCAGCGCGAGAGTCCGCGCCCCCCGCACAGCCAGAAAGGCTTCCAGTGTTCCGGGGGTCGCGCCGGTCAACTCGCGCGACTTCCTGAGGGCGCGCCAGAGCGCTTCATCTCTGGTCGTGACGACCCCCGCCAGTAAGTCGGAATGGCCGCCGATGAACTTGGTCGCCGACTGGACTGATACTGTGGCACCGAAGTCGAGCGGCTGTTGATTTAAAGGCGTGGCAAAGGTGTTATCTACCGCCACGATCGCTCCAGGCTTGCGGGGGGCAGCGCAGATGGCTTCCAGGTCGGCCACGATCAGCAAGGGGTTCGAGGGCGATTCGAGCCAGATCAGGTCTGCGACGGCGCAGGCATCTATCCATCCGGCGGTGTCGTCCACTGCCACACGCCGCACAGTCCAGCGTCCGCGGGCCGCGCCCGCCGCTGCCAGGCCCACCGTCCCCAGGTAACAGTCATCGGGCAACACCACTACCGCACCGGCTGGCAGTTGATCAAACACAGCGGCAATGGCCGCCATGCCGGAAGCAAAGGCTAAGGCCTTACCCGCCTCAAGCCCACCGACAATCTCTTCGAGTGCTTCCCAGGTCGGTGTGCCATCATCGCGCGAGTACCCGCGCTCGCTGCCGAGGACGAAGTTCGATGCAGGAATCGGCGGCACGTTCAACGGTGCGCCAGGCTCCGAAGCGCGGCCTGCCGAGACGAGCCACGATTCCGGTTTGATGCCAGAAGAGAATTTCTCCATTTGGAATACTCCATACCAGGCTCTGTGATGGTAGATAACCCCTGAGCACACCTGTCGACATGTCCCAGGCAGGGCCATTAGCCGGGATTCTCGCCCTCTGAATTCGTAGCTCACTCCTCCGTCAGTTGTCCAGCGTCGCCCGATCAGTAGAATTGAAGGCGACTGATATCATCACACTGCAGGAGGCTACCATGGAAGAGCTACGCGCCATTCTGAATTCGGTTGGGCCGTCGAACGACACGCTGGCGTGGGATTTGGCGCTCTATGGGCTGTTCTTCCTCAACCTGATCACGTTGCTGATGTTGCCCGACGGCTCGACGACGGGCACCATCCTCAGCATCTTTGTCCTGGTCTCCATTTTCATTGACAAGACCTTTGCCTTCGGCTACCTGATTGACAGCGGCCCCTATACGCCGGAGACATGTCACGCCAAGATTTTCGTGGGTACCTACCTCATCCGGGCGGCCATGTTCGCTGCCCCGCTGACAGTCGCCGCGTCTACCGACAGCGGCAAGGTACGCGCGACGGGCGTCATCGCAGGGATCGGCGGAGGCATCTACATGTTCGTGCGCTGGTTCTTCGATCAGCGCAACATCGAAGCACCCGATATCACCTGCTTCAACACCGCGGTGATGGCGCAAAATATGGGTATGATGCTGCTCCTGGCGCGGCTGGTGCTGGGCCGTCGGCTACGCCTGGGCGTCGTATACCGGCACGTTCCAGTCGCGGTAACGGGCGATCTTGCCGCGCACAAGGTCGAAGTAGAGCTGCCGTAGCTGACTGACGATCGGCCCCATCTTGCCGGTGCCCACCGGACGATGATCTACTTCGGTGATCGCTACGATCTGCACGCCCGTCCCGCAGAAGAACGCTTCATCGGCCACGAAGACCTCGGTGCGGTCAATATCGCGCACCTCGACCGGCACGCCCATCTCGTGCTGCAACAGATGGATCACCGTGCGACGGGTGATGCCCTCCAGGATGTTGGTGGTCACCGGCGGGGTGATCGCCACGCCGTCGCGCACCATGAAGAAGTTCTCGGCGCTGCCTTCGGAGATGTGGCCATTGTGATCCAACACCAGCGCTTCGTCGAAACCAGCGAGCGCGGCGTCGGTCTTGATAAAGGCCGAGTTGGCGTAGGCTCCGGTGATCTTGCCGCGGGCCGGAATCATGTTGTCGTCAATGCGCCGCCAGGCCGAGAAGGTGACGCGCGAACCTTCTTCGTTGGGGATGTAGCTGCCGAACGGCTGCGCGAACATGGTGAAATCGCATTCCAGGTCGTGCAGGCGCACGCCGATCACGGTCGAGGACTTGTAAACCAGGGGACGGATGTAAACGTCTACCCCGCGGTAATTCTCGGTGCGCAGCAGGTCAATGAGGATGGCGAGCATGGATTCCGGCGTGTGCGGCAGGTCCATCATCAATATTTTGGCCGAATTGAGCACACGCTTGAAATGTTCGAGCGGGCGGAAGAGGAATAACTGCTGTTCGTCGTCGTTCCAATAGGCCCGCATCCCGCCAAACGCGCCCGTCCCATAATTGAGCGCATGGGTCATTACGCTGACTTTGGCTTCTTCGATGGGCACAATGCGGCCCTGGAAATAAGCATACGAAGGTCCTTGCGCCATATGACCAGTCTCCTTGTGGTGTCCACCATACCATCCTATGCCAGACGAGACGCCGCCAGACCCCTTGTCGGCGTCCCGTCCCTGGTGCGCTCTGTAGTGCGCCTGCCAGATTATACGCCCCCTCTGCCTGCGCAATGAATCCAGGCAGGACCAAAGGGTCGTCACTCCACGAATTCGAGATAGTCGGTCGTCAGCGCGTCCAGGTCGCAGTACATGCCGCGCCGATGTTCTGGTACCAGCAGGGCGATCTGATACATCATCTCGCGCGTCATGATGCGCAGTTCGTCGCGCGGGATGCGTGTCCGCCCTTCTGTGCGGAAGCGAAACGGTCGCCCGAAGTTGATCTGCACCTGGGCGCGGCGCAGTCGGAGCAGGCTACCGGGGAACTGCTCGGTTCCGTCCAGTCCCACGGGCTGGATCACTGCGCCGGTGCGCGTGGCGACGTAGGTGGTGCCGTCTTTGGGATCGGCCAGGCTGTGATGGCGCGTGCCTTCGGGGGCGATCAGCACGGCGTGCCCGCGTTCCAGCAGGGCGATTGTGCTATCGAGCGCCTGCCGGTCTACTTCGCCGCGCCGGACGGGGTAGACACCCCATGCCTGCGTCATCAGCCTGACGAGGGGGTTGCGATAGTTCTCGATCTTCGACATGGGGGTCAGGAAACGGTTGGTGACTGCCCCCACCACCACAAAGGGATCGAGAGCGGCGATATGGTTCATGATCACGATCAGCGGGCCGCTGGCGGGCACGCGCTCACTGCCCGTGCAGTGGGCGTTCACCAACAGGCGAAGCCCTACTCCGCGTAGCAGCGCGTCGCGTAGCCAGCGCCGCCGTCGATCGTACTGCGCCTGACGCTCGACCACGGGGTGCAGGCGAGTGCGGGTAGGCTGGTCGGTAGTGCTCACGTCCGTTCTCCCTGGTATGCTCTGGGTGTGCGGTGAACAGAGTCAGGACTTACGGCCCTCTTTGAGGCGGCGCACTTCCGTCGGAGTGAGGGTGCGCCACTGACCGGGCCGCAGATGCCCGATCTCCAGGAATTCGATCTTGACGCGAATCAGGCGTTTGACGGGGTGCCCCAGCAACAACGCCACGCGGCGAATCTGGCGATTACGCCCTTCGCGCATGATCACTTCCAGCCAGGTATCGCTGCCGGTTTCTTCCAGCACACGCACTTTGGCCGGAGCAGTGCGTTCGCCATCGAGCACCACACCATGCCGCCACGCTTCGAGCGTCTTGGGCGCGGGCCGCCCCCCTACCAGCACGTGGTAGGTCTTGGTGTGCCCGTAGCGCGGATGCATCAGGCGGTCGGCCAGGTCGCCGTCGTTGGTGAGCAGGATCAGCCCCTCGCTCTCGGCGTCGAGCCGGCCCACGGTGAAGAGATGCCCTTCGTGTGGCACCAGTTCATACACCAGCGGACGGCGTTCTTTGCCCTGGCGACGGCGGCTGCACAGCACGTTGCGGGGCTTGTAGAGCAGGTAATAGACGAACTCCGGCGGTTTGAGCAGTTCTCCGTCTACGCGCACCTCATCGCGCGTCAGGTCGGCTTTTTCGCCGATCTGCGCCACCCGCCCATTGACGGTCACGCGGCCCTGCTGAATGAGTTCTTCAGCGGCCCGCCGCGAGGCGATGCCCGCCTGGGAGATCAGTTTTTGCAGTCGTTCTTCGGCCATTGCTTTCCTATATCCCTCAGGGCCAGGGTTACTGTCCGGCATAGCGCACCACGACCAGGGTCGTGTCGTCGAAGGGGGGCGCAGCGCCCCGGAACGCTTCGACCGCTGCGATCAGGTGTTCCTTGATGGCAGAAGCCGGACGGTCGGCGCAGGCGCGCACCGTCTCTACCAGCCGCGCGTCGCCGAACGGCTCGCCGCGTTCGTTCTCCGCTTCGGTCAGGCCATCTGTGTAGAGTATCAGCACATCACCCGCTGTCATCTGGAACTCTACTGGCCGCAAGGGCAGGTCGGCGAACCAGCCCAGCGGACGCCCCCCGCGCGGCAGGAATTCATGGGTGCCCTGGGTCGTGCGCCACAGCAGCGGGCGGTTGTGACCAGCGTTCACCCCCAAAACGCGCCCGCCGGGATGCAGCAGCGCATAGTAGACGGTCACGAACATGCCCGACTCGATATCCTGCAACAGGGTCGCGTTGGTCTGGCCCAGGGCGGCTTCGGGCGTGCCCGTCATCAGCGTAGCGCTGCGGATCAGGCTGCGCGCCATGGCCATGAAGATCGCCGCGGGCGCGCCCTTGTCCGACACATCGGCGATGATCACGCCCAGCCCGTCGTCTACTGGCAGACAATCGTAGAAATCGCCGGCCACTTCGCGGGCCGTGCGCCACTCCGCGGTGATGTCATAACCGGCCAGCACAGGCAGCGTCCCCGGCAGGAGATCGCGCTGAATGACCTGAGCCATCTGTAGCTCTTTTTCCATGCGCCCTTTTTCGACGGCCACCCGGTAGAGCCGGGCGTTTTCGATGGCCACGCCCGCCTGGGCAGCGAAGGCGGTCAGCAGCTCGCGGTGACTCTCGTTGAACAGGCCCGCCTGCAGCCGGTTGTCCACATAGACCAGCCCGATCAGGCGCTCTTTGACCAGGATGGGCACACAGAGGATCGAGCGCAGCCCCAGGATCATGATGCTTTCCCCGCGCGTAAAGCGCTTGTCGAACTGCGCGTTGTCGGTGAGCAGAGGTTGGCGGGTTTGCATCACCTTGCGGATGATCGTCGTGCTCACCTGGAATTCGGGGGACTGCAGATCGCGGCGATCCATCCCGCGGGCGACCTTGAACTCCATCTCGCCGCGGTTGTTGTCGCACAGCATCAGGAAGCCGCGCTCTGCGTTGGTGACCTCGATCACGCGATCCATGACGTTTTCCAGCACCGTGTCCAGGTCGAGGCTGGAATTCAATTCGCGCGTGATCTGGTAGAGCGTCGCCAGGTGTTGGGGGTCGGACACCGGCGGGGTGTGTGACAGCTCGCTCATGGCATCGTCCTCGGCGTGGAGTGCCCGCATTATAGCACCCAGGGCCTGCTTTGCACACCGCCTCTCGCTGGTATAATCGAGGCCTCACGAACCGGTTATGTCGTAGTTGGGAGTGATGAGGCGGGAGTATCGAGTCTGAAAAGTCCCTACAGGCTGTCCAGACTCATCGTGGGTTACTCTCTACTCCCAACCCCTCCACGCAAGGAGTACCGATGAATCCCTACGAGTATCAGGAAGCGCACCGCGCGGACTTCCTGGAAGAACTCAAAGAATGGCTGCGCATTCCCAGCATCAGCACGCTTTCCGCGCACAAAGACGATGTGCGCCGCGCGGCAGAATGGCTGCGCGATCACTTTCTGCGCATCGGCATGACGCGGGCCGAGGTCTTCCCCACCAGGGGGCATCCGATAGTTTACGCTGAGTGGCTGGGCGCGCCCGGCGCGCCGACTGTGCTGATCTACGGTCATTACGACGTGCAGCCCGCCGATGACGCTGGCAATCAGTGGCTCAGCGATCCCTTCGAGCCGGTTGTACGCGATGGCAATCTTTATGCGCGAGGCGCAACCGACGACAAGGGGCAGACCTTCACGCAGATCAAAGCCGTCCAAAGCCTGCTGGCGACCGGAAATATGCCGGTCAACGTCAAGTTCGTGATCGAGGGCGAGGAGGAGTCCGGCTCGACCAACATGTATCCTTTTGTTGAGGAACACGCCGGGCTGCTGGCTGCCGATGTCGTCGTAGTATCCGACACGCAGATACTCACCCTGGATCGCCCCTCTATCGTCATCGGACTGCGCGGCATCGTCTATATGGAGATCGAGGTGCGCGGGCCGCGCCAGGCGCTGCATTCCGGCGTATATGGCGGCATCGTGCACAACCCCGCGCAGGCGCTGGCGGAGATTCTGGCGGCGTTGCACGACCGCGACGGGCGCGTGACTGTGCCCGGCTTCTACGACGACGTGCTCGAGCTTTCGCCCGCCGAACGCGCCGCGCTGGCACAGGTGCCCTTCACCCTGGAGCGCCTGCAACGCGATACTGGCGTGAGCGTGCCCTGGGGCGAGCCGGGCTACGAACTGCACGAACGGCTGGGCATCCGCCCCACCCTGGAGATCAACGGGCTGGTCAGCGGCTGGACGGGCGAAGGGGGCAAGACTGTGCTGCCCGATACGGCCCTGGCCAAGGTCAGTTGCCGCCTGGTGCCGCGCCAGGACCCGCACACCATCTACCGGCTGGTGGCGGATCACGTCGCCGCGCTGACGCCGCCCACCGTGCGCAGCGAGACGCGCCTGTTGCACGCGGGCAACTGGGTCGTGGCAGAGGCTGACTCTCCCTATGTGCAGGCAGCGGCCCGCGCCTACGAGTTCGGCTTTGGAGCGGCCCCTGTCTATACGCGCGATGGTGGCTCGATACCGGTGCTCGGTGCCTTGCAAAGAGTCCTGGGCACGCCGGTCGTGCTGATGGGCTTCGGCCTGCCGGACGACAACCTGCACGCCCCCAACGAAAAGTATTCGCTGGAGTGCTTCTACCGCGGGATGAAGACAGCGGCGCGCTTCTACCAGGAACTGAGGCGCTGAAGACAGAAAGGCTCCGTCCGCGCGGGCGCGCAGAGCAAAACAAGCCGGGCTTTTCTGTGACCTCAGGAAAACAGGGCGAAGCACCCTTTTACCTCACCCCCGCTTGGCGCGGGGGCTTACTTTCTGTCGGCCAGGTGCTCCCCTTCGCCCGCAGCGCGGGAGAAGGGACCGGGGGATGAGGGCCATCGCCCGCAGCAAAGTCGCTGACAACCTTTGCATGCACCCCTTGCCAACCCCTGGTCGTTTGTGTATACTTTTTCTCACCAGAACACCTAACTGGCGACGTCGCCAAGTGGCAAGGCAAGGGTCTGCAAAACCCTCACCGTGGGTTCGATTCCCACCGTCGCCTTCATCAGAAAAACGGGAGCAGCGCGCTCCCGTTTTCGCTTTGGCTGACGGCTGAAAGCCAATCGCTATTCCTCTAGTGTGCTCAGATCGCCCTCTTCTATGCCGAGCGCGCGCGCTTTCAACACGCGGCGCATAATCTTGCCGCTGCGCGTCTTGGGCAGACTCGGCACGAACTCGATGTGCGCGGGCTTGGCAATAGGGCCGACTTCGTGCGCCACGTGCTCGCGCAGGGCTTCGACCAGCTTCGGTGTCGGCTCGACGCCCTGAACCAGGATGCAGTAAGCGTAAATGGCGCTACCGCGCACCTCATCCGGCACGCCAATCACCGCCGCCTCCGCCACTGCCGGATGGCTGACCAACGCGCTCTCGATCTCTGCCGTGCCCAGCCGGTACCCGCTGACCTTGATCACATCATCCACACGACCGATGATCCAGAAGTAGCCGTCTTCGTCTTTGCGCGCGCTGTCGCCAGTCAGGTACATGCCGGGGAAGCGGCTCCAGTATTGCTGCACGTAGCGGTCGGGATCGCCGTAGATGGTGCGCAACATGGCGGGCCAGGGCGACTTGATCACCAGGTAACCCTCTTCGTTGGGGCCGACGGGATTGCCATTCTCGTCCACGACATCGGCCTGCACGCCGGGGAAAGGCAGAGTGGCGCTGCCCGGTTTGAGCGGCGTGCCAGGCAGCGGCGTGATCATGAAATTGCCGGTTTCGGTCTGCCACCAGGTGTCCATGATCGGGCAGCGGCCCTGGCCGATCACGCGATGATACCATTTCCACGCTTCCGGATTGATCGGCTCGCCGACGCTGCCCAGCAGACGCAAGCTGCTCAGGTCGTGCCGGTTGGGCCAGGCGTCGCCGAAGCGCATCAGCCCGCGGATGGCCGTTGGGGCGGTGTAGAGCACCGTCACGCCGTGCCGCTCGACGATGTCCCACCAGCGATCCGGGAAAGGATGATTGGGCGCGCCCTCGTACATCAGGCTGGTTGCGCCGAGCAGCAGCGGCCCATAAACAATATAGCTGTGACCGGTGATCCAGCCAGGATCGGCAGCACACCACCAGGTATCGTCGTCTTTGAGGTCGAAGACCCACTTGAGGGTGGTCGCCACGCCCACCATGTAGCCGCCATGCGTGTGCAGAATGGCCTTGGGCTTGCCCGTCGTGCCGCTGGTGTAGAGCAAGAAGAGCGGATGCTCGGCGTCAAGCTCTTCGGTGGGGATGCACGTTTCGGCGATGGGCAGGCGCATCAGGTCGTGATACCACAGGTCGCGGCCCGGCTCCATGTGCACCTCCTGGCCGGTGCGCCGCACCACGATCACCGTCTGCACGGTGGGGCTGCGCTGCAACGCCTCGTCCATGATGTTCTTGAGCGGCACAATGTTGCCGCGCAGCCAGGCCCCGTCGGCGGTGATGGCGACCTTGCTCTGGCTGTCTTCGATGCGCCCGTGCAGCGCCTCAACCGAAAACCCGCCATAGACCACCGAGTGCACCGCCCCGATCTTGGCGCAGGCCAGCATCGCTACCACGATCTCCGGGATGCGCCCCATGTAGATGGTCACCCGGTCGCCCTTGTTGACGCCCATCGCCCGTAGCACGCTGGCGAAACGGCACACTTCGCGGTGTAGCTGATGGTAGGTCAGGCTGCGCTGATCGTAGTTCTCGCCTTCCCACAGCAGGGCCACTTTGTTGCGCCGCCAGGTGTTCAGGTGACGGTCGAGCGCATTGTGCACAATATTGACCCTGCCGCCCACGAACCACTGGTAGAAAGGCGGATTGCTGTCGTCGAGCGTCTTCTGCCAGGGCGCGAACCACTCGAACTCCTCGCGGGCGATGCGCCCCCATTCACCGGCCAGGTCGGTCAGCATGGCCTGGTGAATGGTTTCGTAGTCGGGATGGTTGACGTGACGCACAAGGTGCTCTGGAGGATAGTAAACCTCGCCAGTTAAGGGCTTTGTGCTGACCATGTAAGACTGTCTCCTTGCCAACAATCAAAAACAACTATGCGCATTATAGCAAATTTTCTTGAAGTAAATTTTGCTATTAATTTCACAAAACGGCCTGCGTCAGTCCACCTTGCTACAATCTGCTTCAGAGGTGGAGGTAGACTGTCTCATGTCCTGGCTTGACTTCGGCCCGCAGGCGCAACAGGTCAGCGCCCCCGACTTCCGGCTGCAGACGCCGGACGGGGCGCCGATCACCCGCCGCGGCTTTCATAGCCGCGCGCACCTGGTGCTGTGCTTTTTGCCGGAAACGCTATCAGCGGCAGATCGCACGCGCCTGCAACGCCTGGCGCAGGCTCAGGATGACATTGTCGGGGCAACCGCCCATCTGTACGCCCTGACAGCACAGGCGCACACCTTCTCATTTGCGTTGCCCCTGTTGCTTGACCCCGATCGCGCCGTCCGCCGGAGCTATGCGGCGCTGTTTCCGCCAGAGCAGACTCCGGCTGAGGATGAGCCGTTCGTGGTCATCCTGGATCGCTACGGCGCGCCCGCTTTTGCCTCGGCGAACCTGCCCGACGCCGACGAGGTGCTGACGCGCCTGTGGGGCCTTCAATACGAATGCCCGGAGTGAGGAGTCTCCGAGTGGCCCGTGTGGTCATTCTGAGCTGTCAGCGGTTGGCCGTCAGCTATCAGCCAGCAGGGAAAAGAAGACTTTCGGAGTCTGGGGGCTCCGGAAGTCTTGCGGGGGGTCGGGAGTGAGCCTCTGGCGTCTCTAGTTACCGTAGTGCATATGCGCAGTGATAGTGCAGCTACTGGTCGCAGTGAAGGTGATCGAGTTTTCACCTCCAGACGCCCCACAGCCAGACCAGTAGTTCACGTTGCACTTGGGGTCAACAGCGACGGCGTGTGCTGCAATCGTAGTACCTGGTGAATAACCGCCGTCGCAGTTAGGCGGAGTGTCGAGCATCGCCGAGCCTGATGTGTACTGGCAACCGCTCATGTCAATCGCTGCCGTGATGTGATAGCACTGGCCGCCCGGTTATCCGGGTTCGCCCGGTTGTTCAGGCTGTTGGACACAGGTCGCCGGATCCCACAGGCATTGGCCTTCGGGCGAGGTGACGCACTCGTTGGCCGGGTGCCCGCAGGTGTCACACGAGCCACACGGCAGCCATTGGCCGGGGCCGCCCGGTTGGCCGGGTTGGAAAGGTTCTCCCGGTTCGGGAACTGGCACTTCGCCCGGCGGCACCTGATCGCAATTGCCCAGCGCTTCTACTTCGCTCGCCAGCACCCACAGGCTGAGCGCCATCTCGCCGCCGGGGACGGCCGATCGGTCGATCTGCCACCACAGGTTGCCCGCTGCATCGTAGGCATACCCAATGACCGGGTACTCCACGCCTGCTGTCAGGAAGGCAAACGCGGCCCGATCCAGGCCCGGCCCGACACGCACCCGTACATCGCCGCGGTTGGTGCGGACGATGCAGGGGAACTGTTGCTCTTGTCGCGGAATCTCAACCTTCAGTTCGCGCGGGCAGATCATCCCTTCGGCGGAGAACCAGGGACCGATGGTCACCACGAATTCACCCGGCCCCAGTCCTATGAGTATAAGATGACGGTCGGGTGAAACGAGCGTAGAGGCCGCCGGCACGACAGCGCCGGTGCTATCTACCGTCGTGATGCTATATCCTTCTGCGCCGGGATAGTCTGTCCATTCCAGGGTGATCGTGCCGCCGGTGATATCGGTGATGGTGGCCTGGAAGTCCTCGCAGTCCGGCGGCCTCACCTCAAAACTGGTCTCCGCGGTGCACACCAGGTGTTCGCCGATGTAGACCCGCATTACGAAGCGGAAGCCAGCATATCCTTCCGGCAGACGCCAGGAGATGCTGGGTGAGTCGCCGGGCGCCCATTCCGCATGGGTCAGGTACACTTCGCCGCCATCGGGCACGCGCCCATAGACGTAGATCGCGTAGCCCGTCGCACCAGGCACCATGTCCCAGAATACCCTGCCAAGCAGCGGATCGTCTTTGTCCTGTTCGACGGTAAAGCGGAGATCGGGGCAACCACCGCTTTCGGGCGGATTGCCTGGGACAAAGCACCGTGGGCATTCCTGGGGGCCAGTGCCCGCCACGCCGGAGATGCCCGCTTGCCCGACGGGGCAACCAGGCGCGTCTGCTGCGCAGGTGACCAGCAGGCGGATGTCCCCCGTTTCTTGAGGATGATCGGAAAACACTTCGACCTCATAGCGCCCGCTGCGTGGGGTCACTGTCGCCCAGTCTTCGAGTTCCTCGCCACCGCGCAGCAAGGCGACGGTTTGCCCGCGCTGATCGGTGACCCGGACCACGAAGGGATAGGTGAAAGGCTGCCCTTCGCTCGGGCTGGTGACCAGGAGCGTCGTCGGGCAGTCTTCGGCCTCGAACCAGAAGAACTGTGGATCGGCGGCGGGGATCAGGGTCACGTCCACCGCCTGACCAAAGAGCAACTGTGTGCTGTCGGGCGCGCTCCGCCCCAACAAGGTCAGCGCGAAGTCGCCAGTTGACCCATTCTCTCCCGTGATCCACAGCAGATAGATGCCGTCATCGGGCAGCACCGCCGAGAGATGTGCGCCCTGCATGTTGTCGTCGAGCGTGTTCTGAGTGCTGCTGGCGAGGATCACTCCGTTGGGGGCGATCAATTCGGCGCGCAGGTCGAGCGCCCCTGTCCAGTTGTCGGCGATGACGGTGATCACATCCCCCGCGCTGCCGGTGAAGCTATAGGTGACGCGCGGCGCGTCTTCTGCGATAGTACCGAACACTTTTGCGCCGTAGCTGATCGTGCCGCCGCCCTGGGCCTGAGTAGCCGTTGGCGCATGGGACAGTGACCCGATGACGACGAGGATGGCGATCAACAAACCGGCGCGCAGCCAGTAAGTGTGTTTGTGAGTCATGGTGCGCCCTCCTATAGCTCTGCCAAGGGGTTGTCCGCTGGGGCGAACTCCACCTCGGCGCTGCCGCCGCACAGGAAGCCCCGCGGCATATCGCCGAAGGCTCCACCGCCCCGCACTTCGCTGTAGGCACCAACCTCGATCCGGAAGCGGCTATAGTCGGGGGGGAACAACCCGAAACCTGACAGATGGTAGCTGGTGTGATCGCCTGGCACATTGATGACTCGAATTCCGATCAGACCACCATCGTCACCATAGGCGTAGATATGGATCAGATAGGCAGCCGCGCCCGGCGCGGCTGTCCAACCCGCTACAGCGCGGCGCTCCTCGACCGGCACGATGTCCACGCCTACCTCAAGGGAGCAGACCGGCGGCTCTTCCGAGAAGAATCGAACTTTGGTTGCACAGAGGAACGTGCCTATGTCCGTACCGCTTCCCGCGCTCACGTAAGCGGTGAAGGGGCCTCGAGGCAGGTCGGCGGGCTGAATGCTATACCGATGGCTGGTATCGCCCTCCAGCAAGACGGGCGAATCTGGCAGCATGGCCCCCCAGGCATCCAGGACATAGAAGATGTACCAGTCGGCCCCTTCGACAGCGGGCCAGGTGAAGGAGAAAGTGCTGTCTCCTTCGTGGGTGACTGTCACCTCGAATTCGGCACATAGCTCCCCGCCGAAGTCTTCGCTGAAACATGGCGGGCATTCTGTCGCCGTGCCCAATGCCGCCCCCGCAGCGCCACCTGCTGCGCTGCCGACGCAACCGGGGGCCTGATCTGCGCAACTGACCAGCAGATGGATCGTCCCCTGCTGTTGCGGGTCTTCGGAGAGCACTTCTACTTCATAGCGGCCACTACGGGCGGGCAGTACCAGGCGGTCTTCAACTGCGTCTCCGCCGTAAAGCAGGGCGATCAGAGGGCCTTGTTGGTTGCGCACCTTGACCATATAGGGGAAGGTGAAAGGCAACCCTTCGCTGAGGTTGGCGACAGTGAAGATGGTTGGGCAGTCCTGGGTCTCAAAGGTGAAGTATTGCGGCTGCGGATTCAGGGGAACGGTGACCTCGCGGCCCTCTCCATAGATCAGCGGTGTGGCAATGACAGGGCCGCGTCCCTGGAGCGTCAGCAGGAACTGTCCGTTCGTGCCATTTTCAGCGCTGACCAGGAGGGTATAAGTGCCAGTCTGTGGCAGAAAAAGCCCCAGAGTTGCATCTTGATGCTCAGCAGCAAAGGGGCTGCGCGCGCTACTGCCAGCGTTCAGCCCGTCGGGAGTGAGCAGAGTCACCTGGGGATCGAGCGTGCCGACCCAGTTCCTGACGTGCACCTGAACCAGGTCGCCCGCTGTGCCGTTGAAGCTGTACATCACTTCGGGGTTCTCGGCAGAGATTCTGCCGAGAACCTTCGAGCCGTAGCTGATCGTCCCACCGCCCTGAGCTTCGGTCACCGGGCGGTGGGGCAGCGCGACCCCCACGATAACCAGTAGCAGCACGATGAGCGCTGCTTTGCTCCAGACAGGCCATTCGCGCATGAACTCGCCTCCTCAATGCAATGGTCGCATACCTCCTGCGTCCAGCCCTGTACTGCTGGACAACGACGGTTTGAGAAAATCTGTACAAATCCATCATACGCCTATTATTTGTCTTAAATCAACAAAGGGATCATCACAAACTCGTAAAAAAGATATTTCAAGTCATGTTTCTCTATTTTTCACCCCCAGGTATTTTCTCCGGATAACCCAAAATCGAAGGGGCGCATGGTCACCCATACGCCCCTTCTTGCAGGTGCGTGCAAGCTGTGACGGGCCGTGTGCGGCAGTCTGTCTCCCCTCACCCCTCAATCCTCTCTCCCAACGCTGTGGGCGAGGGGACTTGCTGTCTGTCGCGCGAGCGCTCCCCTTCTCCCGCAGCGTGGGAGAAGGGGCCGGGGGTTGAGGGCCATCGGGCGCGCGCAAACTGTGACAGGCCGTGTGCGGTAGTCTGCTACCCCTCACCCCACTTCGCTGATCTTCACCGGGCGGTGCTCGTCGAGCGACTTGCGGGCGGCCAGGGCCATCAGCACTGGCGCGCGCCCGTCCGCCGCGCCGACAGGCACCGGTTTGTCGTGCACGATGGCGTCTATGAAGGCGCGGATTTCGCGCTCGTAGCTCTCGGTATAGCGATCCATGAAGAAGTTGAGCGGCAGATCGCGCCGCACATGTTCCGCCGTGCAGATGGTTACCTCGTTGGGGAAGACATTGCCCACGGTGATGCCGCCCTTGCTGCCCAGCACTTCCACGCGCTGATCATAGCCGTAGACGGCGCGGCGGCTGTTGTCTATGGTGGCGATCACCCCGTTGCCGAAGGTGAGCATGACAACCGCGGTATCTACATCGCCCGCCTCGCCGATGGCCGGGTCAACCCGCACCGCGGCCCGCGTGTAGACTTCCTCGACCTCCGCGCCCACCAGAAAGCGGGCCATGTCGAAGTCGTGGATCATCATGTCCATGAAGATGCCGCCGGACACTTTCACATACTCAATGGGCGGCGGAGCCGGATCGCGGCTGATGATGTGCAACAGGTGCACTTCGCCGATCTCCCCGCTCTGGATGGCGTGCCGCACGCGGGCGAAAGTGGGGTCGAAGCGGCGGTTGAAGCCCACCTGGAACTTAACGCCCGCCTTTTCGACCGCTGCCAGCACCTGATCAATGCGGGCCAGGCTCAGATCAATAGGCTTTTCGGCGAAGATGTGCTTGCCCGCCTCTGCCGCTTCGGTGATGATCGTCGCGTGTGTGTCGGTAGACGAGCAGACCAGCACCGCGTCTACATTGGGATCGGCCAGAATCTCGCGATAGTCGCGCGTGGCCTGGGGGATATGTAATTGTTCCGCCACTCGGCGGGCGGCCTCCTCTACGATGTCGGCCACAGCCACCACGCGCGCTTCGGGGATGCGGTAGGTCACAGTCTCAGCGTGCACTTTGCCAATGCGCCCCGCCCCGATGACCCCTACTCTGACAGTCATAGTTCTTTCGCTCCTCGCTCAATCTCACTCCGCGCAGGTCCTGTTTAACCACGGAGGTGCAGAGAACACAGAGGCAAGTCTTGAGAAGCTCTGGTTCTTCTCTGTGCCCTCTGCCTCTCTGTAGTGTTTTTTCTGCCCGCGAGACCGCGCCCTACATGCCAATGCTGCGCAGATACTCGCGGTTGCGGCGGGCGCTCTCCTTGGGCGACCCCAATGAGGGCAACACGTCCTGCTCGACGACGATCCAGCCCTCGTAGTTCATGGCGATCAGCGCGTCGCGCACCGCCGGGAAGTTCACCGCGCCGCGTCCCAGTTCGCAGAAGACGCCGTGCCGGATCGCGCCAAAGTAGTCCCAGTTCTCGGCGCGCGCCTGCGCGGCCACCGCCGGATCGAAGTCCTTGAAGTGCCCGTGCCAGATGCGGTCGCGGTAGGCTTGCAGGGCTTCCAGCGGGTCGCCACCGCCGAACATGTAGTGGCCCGTATCCAGGCACAGACCGAGCACTTCCGGATCGGTGAGAGACATCAGGCGGGCGACTTCGGCGGGCGTCTCTACGTAACCGGCGCAGTGATGGTGAAAGACAGTGCGCAGGCCGGTCTGCGCCCGCACTGCGCGGGCGATGCGGTTCGCGCCCTCGGCGAACACCTCCCACTGCGCGTCGCTCAGCCCCATCTCCGGCGTGATGCGCCCGGCATTCTGCGTGCGCTGCGGCACTTTTCCGTTGTCGTCGGCCAGCACGATGAAGCAGCCCTCGCCAGCGGTGTCGCGCAGCAGGCGCGCCGTGCGCAGCGCGACCGCCTCGCCGTCGGCGTGCGCGGCGCGGTTGGCCAGCGCCACCGGCACGAACGCCGCCAGCAACGCCAGGCCGCGTTTGTCCAGCTCGGCGCGCAACATCGTCGGATCGGTGGGCATGAAGCCCCAGTCGCCCAGTTCGGTGCCGACGTAGCCGGTCTCGGCGATCTCGTCGAGTACCTGCGCGTAACCGGCGGCCTCGCCTTCCAGATCAAACTCCAGCACGCCCCACGAACAGGGCGCATTGGCAATGCGGAAAGTGTGGGTCATGGTGATCTCTGCTCCTCAAAGACAGGTCATGGCACGAGACATTACAGGTAATGCCGCTCGCGCTTTTTGTGCTCCACGTATTCAGCGCGCGCGCGTTGCACGTCGGGATTCTCCGACACTTCGGCGACGGCTACATCCCACCAACTCTCGTAGCCGCCCACGCGCTGCCGCCGGTCTACCTCGATGACGATGCACACCGGCCCGCCCTGGTACGCCGCCGCCTGCCGGATCGCATCGGCTAAGTCGTCGCGGTTGTGCACGCGGATCACGTGCGCGCCCAGGCTGGCGGCATTGGCAGCGTAGTCAATGGGCAGCACATCGCCGTCCAGATGCCCGCTCTCGGTGCGACGGCGGTACTTGGTGCCGAAGCCGTCCGACCCCACGCTCTTGGATAGTCCACCGATGCTGGCGAAGCCGTGATTGTCCAGCACGACGATGATCACCTTGATCCCTTCCTGGACCATGGTGGCAATTTCGCTGTTCATCATCAGGTACGAGCCATCGCCCACCATCACGTAGACCTCGCGCTCTGGCGCGGCGAGCTTGGCCCCCATGCCGCCGGCGATCTCGTAGCCCATGCAGGAGTAGCCATATTCCAGGTGATAGCCCTTGGGGTCGCGCGTACGCCACAGCTTGTGCAGGTCGCCGGGCAGGCTGCCCGCCGCGCACAACACCACGTCCTGGGGACGCGAGAGCGTGTTGACCACGCCGATCACCTCGCCCTGACTGATCAGGGGGCCGTGCTCCAGGGTATAGATGCGCTCGACTTCGGCGTCCCATTCGCGGTTATATTGCGCGGCCAGCGCGCGATACTCCGCCGCAACCTGCCATCCCTCCAGCAGCGGCAACAACTCTTCCAACGTGACGCGGGCATCGCCCACCAGGGGGATGGCACTGTGCTTGTAGGCGTCGAATTCGGCCACGTTGATATTGATGAAGCGCACGTTGGGGTTTTGGAAGGCCGTCTTGGAGGCGGTGGTGAAGTCGCTATAGCGCGTGCCGATGCCGATCACCAGGTCAGCGTCGCGGGCCATGCGGTTGGCACCCAGCGTGCCGGTGACGCCGATCGCGCCCAGGTTGAGCGGATGATCGTAGGGCAGCGCGCCCTTGCCCGCCTGCGTCTCGCCGACGGGAATGCCCGTGCGCTCGACGAACTGCCGCAGCATAGCCGTCGCGTCGCTGTAATGCACACCGCCGCCCGCGACGATCAGGGGGCGGTGGCTCTGCCTGATCCACTGCGCCGCCTGGCGCAGCGATGCCACGTCGGGCCGGTTGCGCGGGATGTGCCACACGCGCTTGCGGAAGAACTCTTCCGGATAGTCGAAAGCCATCGTCTGCACGTCCTGCGGCAGGGCCAGCGTCACCGCGCCGGTGTCGGCGGGCGAGGTCAGCACGCGCATGGCTTCCGGCAGGGCCGTCAGCAGTTGCTCCGGGCGCGTGATGCGATCCCAGTAGCGCGAGACCGGCTTGAAGCAATCGTTGACCGAGATATCCTGCGAGTGTTCCCATTCGAGTTGCTGGAGCACAGGTGCTTGCAACCGCTCGGCGAAGATATCACCGGGGAGCAACAACACCGGAATGCGGTTGATGGTGGCTGTCGCCGCGCCGGTGACCATGTTGGTCGCGCCGGGGCCGATGGACGAGGTGCAGGCGAAGGTCTGCAGGCGGTTCTTCATCTTGGCGTAGGCGATGGCCGTGTGCACCATCGCCTGTTCGTTGCGCGTCTGATAGTAGCGGAAGGTGTCCGCGTATTGCTGCAGCGCCTGCCCGATCCCTGCGACGTTGCCATGCCCGAAGATGCCCCAGCATCCAGCGAAAAAGGGATTTTCCACGCCATCGCGTTCTACATACTGGTTTTGCAAAAAGGAGATGAGCGCCTGTGCCATCGTCAATCGTCTGGTAGCCATAAGATTCTCCTCTCTACCGTTGCGGCGGCTCCATGCCCAGGTCAACCACAGGCAGGCGCGGATCGAGGTGCGTCCACGTGCTCTTGACCCAGGCATAGGCCGGATCGTCACTGTTGGCCAGCGACTGCGCCGAGCCAGCCAAAAAGTTCAGGTAATAAGTCGTATAGCCGGGCGGGCTGGCCACCGGATGGTAGCCTTCCGGCACCAACACGGCGTCGTGATGTTGGGCCAGCAGCAGCGCATCAATGCTGCGGTCATCGTTGTAAACGCGCTGAATAGCGTAGCCGCCGGGCCGATCGATCTTGTAGAAGTAAATCTCCTCCAGGTCGGCTTCCAGCAGCGTCCCGTCCGGCGCGACGCGGTGCACATCGTGCTTGTGCGGCGGGTAGCTCGACCAGTTGCCGCCGGGCGTATACACCTCGACGCACACCAGCCGATGACAGTCGAAGCCGGGCGGGATGACGCTGACGATCTGCCGCGAGGCGTTGCCCCCGCCGCGCAGCTCTATCGCGCAGTCGGCGGGCGTGATCAGCCGCGCGGGATGATCCTGGTCAGTGGGCACCCAGCAGGTCGCGACTTCGAAACCGTCGGTCAGTGCTTCGAGCACGAAGTCGGTGCGGCGCGAGAGGTACAGCGCATAGGGCATACCGCGGAATACATCCGGGCGCCTGCCCACGCGCGGGAAATCGCCTGCGCTGGTCTGTACGCGGCACACCCCGCCCAGGATGACGTGCACGTATTCGTGTTCGCCGGTGTTGCCCGCCCAGGTCTCGCCGCGCTTCATGCGCCGCGCCTGCATGTTGAGGAACTGCCAGCCAGCCTGTTCGGCGCGCACCTCGGCGAAGACGCCCGCTTCACCTGTGTCTTTGGACTTGATCAGCAGCGTTTCTGCAGTGTAGTGCATGAGGGCCTCCGCTTCTTAGGGGAGCGAGGGATGGCGAGCGAGGAAATAGGAGGGGCCAGCGCCAGGGAAGGACTCTACATAGCCGCCGAATAAGCTTCTTTTCATGCCGCAAATCCGCAGTACTCCGGCCTGGCACATGACCGTCCCCGCTAAAATCATAAAAACGTGCGCCGTCCGAAGCTAACGCAGCATATGTGCCAGCCTGCTTGCGTCAGAGGTTCGTGTCGCCTTTTCGGACGGCGCACCCATCTGATCCTGAGGCCAGCGTTGATCCGGCGAGCGTGGTGCCGCACGCTCCAGGCAACAGACCTCAGGCAAGGGATTGGCTGCGCACACAGGACGATGCCCGCCTTGCACGGTGCAACAGCGCCACAAACGACAACGCCCTGGCGCTGCGCAGCGCGTGTGTAAACGTTTCCCTGAGAGTATAGCGTTTTGCCCGCGCTGTCAAGAACAGATGGCGGCTGTTTGCGCTTTACTGCGGGGGCAGGATTCACCGCAGAGAACACACAGGGCGCAGAGAAGGCACAGAGAAAGTGCCTTCCCTTGGTATTTTGCGGTTCAAAAAGCGGTGCGGCGGTCTTCAGGGCGGCGGCGCAGTGGAACTGCGCTTCGTCAGCGCCGTCGGCAACGTCACCGCTTGCGGCGGGAGGTCGGGATCGCTCATCTGCGCCAGCAGGATATGGGCCGCTGTCTCGCCGATGGTGTAAATTGGCTGAGCGACCGTCGTCAACGGCGGGATGAGGAAAGAGGCCAGCGCGATGTCGTCGAAGCCGATCACCGACAGGTCTTCCGGCACGCGCAGTCCCAGTTTGTAGGCCGCATGCAAGACCCCGACGGCCATCGAGTCGGTCAGCGCGAAGATTGCCGTGGGGCGGGGAGATTCGGCCAGCAGGCGCAGCGCCGCGGCATGTCCCGTCTCGAAATCGGGTGCTCCCTGCACAACGTGTAGCCCTCTGTCCAGCCCGGCCCGTTCAAGGGCTGCCCGCGCCCCAGCAATGCGGTCGGTGGGGATGGTCTCCGGGCCGGTGCTGATGACCGCAATGTGGTGGTGCCCCAAGTCCAGCAAGTAGTTGATCGCCTGGCACGCCCCGTCGAAGTTGGCCACCAGCACCTGACTGGCCGGAACGCCCGGCAAAGCCCGTTCCAGCAATACCACCGGAATCCCGTGTTCCAACAGTTGCTCGACGTTGGCGCGGCGGTCTTCGGCGGGGATGAAATACACCACCGCATCCACCCGTTGACCGAGCAGCATGGCGATATAGTCTTGCTCTTTGGCCAGGTCTTCTTCGGTGTTGCAGAACAGGGCACGGTAGCCGTGCGCGAAGAGTGTTTTTTCGATGGCGAAGACCAGCGTGCTGAAGTAGGACTCGTGAATGCGCGGTAGCAGCACGCCGACCGAATGCGTCTCCTGGCGGCGCAGTCCCTGGGCGATGGCATTGGGCTGGTAAGAGAGTTTGCGCATCGCCTCCAGCACGCGCTCGCGCGCGCTCTGGCTGACGTAGCCTGTGCCGTTGATCACCCGCGAGACCGTCGCTATCGAGACGCCCGCCTCCGCCGCCACATCCCTGATGGTCACCATCGCTCACCGATCCTGGCCTGAGCAACCCGCCCAGAGCCTCGCGGCAAACCATAGCACGGGCGCGCGGGCGCTGTCAAGCGCTCCCCGCAGAGCGCAACTTAGACTGGGGAAATCTCGCCACGAGGCGCGTCAGCGCCGAGCGGGGGTGAGGTCAACCAGAAGATCACACCTGAGCTTACTTCTGCCCCTGGTTCTGCTGGCTGGTTTTGATGCGATTACCCTGGCAGCGCGCTGCAACCTTTGCGCGCGCCCCCCGCGATCGGCTATAATTTACACGTATCTGTTACCAGAGAGAAGCGGTCTCATGACCATCCGCGACATCATCACGCCTCAGAACCCGATCCTGCGCAGGAAAGCGCACAAAGTGCGCGACTTCGCCGACCCCAAGCTACAAGCGCTCATTGACGACATGGTCGAGACGATGCTCGCCGCGCCGGGCGTGGGCTTGGCCGCGCCGCAGGTAGCTGTCAGTCAGCGAGTGATCGTCGTGCGCCTGCCCGACGACGAGGAATCGCGCCAGGAATACGGCGAAGATGCTGGCGTGCTATACATTGTGGTCAATCCGGAGATCGTGCGGGCCTCGCGCGAGATGGTAGATGGCATCGAAGCGTGCCTGTCTATTCCCGGCTACTATGGCACGGTGCTCCGTCACGAAGCTGTGACTGTGCGCGGGCAGGATCGCACGGGCAAAGAAATCCGCATCAAAGCCAAAGGCTGGCTGGCGCGCGTCTTTCAGCACGAGATCGATCACCTGGACGGCATCCTCTTCATTGACCGCGCCAGCGAAATCTGGCGCGCCCGCGACGAGGAATTTGGCACCGGGCGGCCCGATCCCCTGGCGGGGCTGGTGGAAGAAGTCACCGCTCTGCCGGGTGGGAAGAGCGGCGAAGAGTGAGAGGCCTTTGAGAAGCCCTGATCGGTAGGGTCACCTCACCCCTGCTTGGCGCTCGCGCGCCTCGCTGTCCTTTCTGTATGCATGAGGGGCGAGGAGTGAGGTAAACCGATGCGCGGCAAAGCGTCTGTCATAGTTCGTACGGTTCAATTTTTTTCGCCTTGCCCATAGAACAAAAGTTCGCTATACTTGAATTATCGGCGGGCGAGCGAAAACCAGGTGCCCCATGGATGGTCACGACCTGCTCGAGCAACTGCGCGGCACAGGCGACTGGGAGTCGGTGGGCGACGCGCCCGAACATGAGCGCCCCATCCGCCGCCCTGGCGTCCCCGATCTCAGCGAGTGCGTCACGCATGTCGTCGCGGGCAACCGGCGGATGTCCGTGCTCAAGGCGATGACAACCACCGCCTGCGAGCGCGATTGCTTCTACTGCCCCTTCCGCGCCGGTCGTTCGGCCATGCGCCGCGTCAAGATCACGCCGGATGACATGGCGCGCGGTTTCATGGCGCTCTACCGGGCGGAGGCGGTAGAAGGATTGTTCCTTTCGTCAGGGGTAGTGCGCGGCGGTGTCAGCAGTCAGGACGCCATCCTCGATGTGGGGGCGATCCTGCGCGAGAAGTACGGCTTCCGCGGTTATATTCACCTGAAGATCATGCCCGGCGCGGAGCGCGATCAGGTGGTGCGCGCCATGGCGCTGGCCGACCGCGTCTCCGCCAACCTGGAAGCGCCCACCGCCGAGCGACTGACGCGCATCGCGCCCGGCAAACGTTTCGCTGAGGAACTGCTCGCCCCGTTGCGCTGGGTGCACGAACTGCGACAGTCCAGCGAAGGGCGGTTGCGGGCCAGCAGCACGACCGAATTCGTCGTCGGGCCGGCGGGTGAGCCGGATGTCGAGCTGCTCAGCCTCACCGAGTATCTACACCGGCAACTGGGACTGGCGCGGGTCTACTTCTCCGCTTTCCGCCCCGTCCCCGATACACCGCTGGATAACGTCGCCCCTACCGACGATCTGCGCCGTATCCGCCTTTATCAGGCCAGTTTCCTGATCCGCGATTACGGCTTCAGCCTGGAAGAACTGCCCTTCACCGCCACTGGCAACCTGCCCCTGCACACCGATCCCAAGCGTGCCTGGGCCGAAGCACATCTGCGCGAAGCGCCGCTGGAGGTGAACACAGCCTCGCGACAGGAGTTGCTGCGCGTGCCGGGCATCGGCGCGAAAGGGGCCGATCGTATCCTGGCTGCGCGGCGACGCGGACGGTTGCGCAGCCTGGAAGACCTGCGCGGCGTGGGCGTCGCCAATGTAGCGCGCGCCGCCCCCTACCTGTTGCTGGACGGGCGACGACCGATTGAGCAGCCGCGGTTGTTCTAAGGGAGAAGACGGGAAGTCGCCAAAAGTGAGGGCCTGCGTAGCAACAGACAGCGGCGCGTGAGGATTCTTTGCACCCAGCCCCGCGCTGCGGGCGAAGGGCAGCACTCGCAAGAGAGACAATAAGTCCCCTCGCCCCGCGACGCAGTCGCGAGGGAGAGGGGATGTAGGGGTGAGGGGAGACTTGCGGGTAATGCATAGCCCCGACGCGGGGAGGGGACAAGCCGAGCACAGCGAGGCTGGGGGTGAGGTAAGGTGGCAAGCGATTTGATGCAATCCCTTTGCCCTGCCTGCGCGAGATATGGCAGCAGGACAGGGTGTAGGTTACACTAAGGCTGTCCTGTCTTTCCCTTACATGTGTCCCTTCCGAGGGAGGAGTCATGAGTTCGGAATACAGCGCTGCGGCATCGGTGACTGCCGATCCGCTGCTCGCCTGGCGCGACGAGTTTCCCCTTCTCAGTCAAACCAATTACCTGATCAGCAATTCGCTGGGAGCCATGCCGCGCCGTGTCTACGACAACCTGCGCCAGTACGCGGATACCTGGGCGACGCGCGGTGTCCGCGCCTGGGGCGAGGGCTGGTGGGATATGAACGTCCGTATCGGCGACAAGATAGGGGCGATCATCGGTGCACCGCCCGGCACCGTCTCCATGCATCCCAACATCTCCATCGCCCAGAGCATTCTGCTGTCGTGTTTCGATTATGACGGGCCGCGCAACAAGGTCGTCATTGAGAGCGGCATTTTCCCCTCGGTCTACTATGTGCTGCGCGGGATGCTTCCCCGGCATATCGAGCTACACATGGTAGAAAGCCAAGACGGCGGGATCACCGTGCCGGTGGAACGCATCATCGAAGCGATAGACGAGCGCACGTTGCTGGTGCCGATCAGCCATGTGCTGTTCCGCAGCGCGTACATCCTCGACGTGCAGGCCATCATCGAGAAGGCGCACGCCGTCGGTGCGACGGTGATCCTCGACGGCTATCACGCGGCAGGCATCATCCCGGTGGACGTGACCGCCCTCAATGTGGATTTTTACCTGGGTGGCGTGCTCAAATGGATGTGCGGCGGGCCGGGGGGCGTCTTCCTGTACGCCCGCCCCGACTATCTTAAGACGGTGCGCCCCAAGATCACCGGCTGGATGGCGCACAAGCGTCCCTTCGCCTTCGAGGTGGACGAGATAGACCTGCGCGAGGACGCTTTCCGCTTCCTCAATGGCACGCCGACCATCCCCGCGCTCTACGCCAACGAGCCGGGCATTGACATCATCGCACAGGTGGGGGTGGACAATATCCGCCGCAAGTCCATGCATCAGACGGCGTTGCTGATCGCCCTGGCCGAACAGGCCGGCTTCAAGATCAATTCACCGCGCGATCCGGCGCAGCGCGGCGGCACGGTGACGCTGGAACCGGATCCGACCTGTTCGTATGAGATTTCCCGCGAACTGATCGCTCGTAATATTCTGGTGGATTACCGTCCGCAGGCGGGCATTCGCCTGTCGCCACATTTCTACAACAGCGACGAAGAACTCTACCAGGCCGTAGATGCTATCAAAGAGATTCTGGCGGATGGTAGCTGGCAACATCACGCGGCGGGCCGCGCTTTCGTGACATAGCTCCCCAGGTGGGAGCGCTCCCCTTCTGCTCCGCGAGACAGTGAGGATGCTGACCGCAAGTTGGGAGCGATTTGTCAGACAACTTTGTGGTTAAAGATAGTTCCATTTTTCGTAAATTGTTGCATAATCATAGAAGAGGCTGGCACGAGTGTGGAGCAGACAGGAGAAAGCCTGTCTCTGACCTATGAAGACTGAAGGCATCCGCCTTTACGATATCAGCCGCACCGTTTCGCTAGACCTGGCCGTCTGGCCAGGCGATGCGCCGTTTCGCTACGAGCATGTGCTGCGGCGACGCGATGGGGCATCGGTCAACCTGACCACGCTCACGCTCAGCCCGCACACCGGCAGCCATGCCGACGCGCCCTATCATTTTCTCGACGGCGCGCCACACCCTGCCGACCTGCCGCTCGAACCCTATCTTGGTCTGGCGCACCTGGTGACGGTGTCGCGCCGTTCGGGCGGGATTGTGCCAGACGACCTGGCTGGTCACGATCTGAATGGTGCGCGCCGCCTGCTCATTCGCACCTGGGTGAGCGATCTACCGGATGACACCTGGCCGGAAGATTTTCCGTATCTGACGGTCGAACTGGTTGACTGGCTGGCGACGCAGGGGGTGATCCTGGTAGGACTGGACAGTCCTTCTGTAGACGCTTTCGACAGCGCTGATCTGCCCTGTCATCACCGCCTGTGGCACCATGGGTTGGTACACCTGGAAGCGCTGCATCTGGTGGGGATGCCCGATGGTGTCTACGAACTGATCGCGCTGCCGCTCAAACTGACTGGTGTGTGTGGGAGTCCTGTGCGGGCTGTGCTACGCGCTGCCCGCCCCCCTCTCTGGAGATGACGAGGGATAGCAGAGTGATGGCTGAACCGCTCGTACTGATTGTTGATGACGAAAAGGGGCTGCTCGATCTCTTCTGTGCCATGCTGCGCCCCCTGAAGCTGCGCGTGCTGACGGCTGAGGGCGGTGCTCAGGCCATCGAATTACTGGAACAGATCACTCCCGATCTGCTCATCCTCGACCTGGCCATGCCGCAGATCAGCGGTTATGACGTGCTGAACTTCGTCAAGCAGACCCCGCGCCTGGACGAAATGCGGGTGCTGGTCTTGACGGCCACCGGTCCCCTGCGCCGTTCTCCGACGACTGATCTGCGCATTGCCCGCTGGATGACCAAGCCGGTTGCATCGAGCGAGTTTCGAGCGGCGGTGCAGGGGCTGCTCAGCGAAAAATAAGGTATAATAGGCCGAGAGGGTAGATAACTAAGCCCTTGAAAATATTATGGATCGCGCTCAGGCTGACCGTTCGCTTGTTGGTGCTCGTTGACCTCTTTACATCAAAAGCCGTAAAGAGAACGTCGGGGACGCGCATCCGCAATCTGTAAAATTGAGGGGGGGCAAGGTGATGGCCGTCCCAACCGTCCTCGTCGTAGAAGACGATCTGCTGGAATTGAAGTTGTTCTCCCTGTTGCTAGAGCGCCATGGCTACCGCGCGCTGAGCGCCGCCGGTGGTGCGGAAGCATTGCATATCCTCTCGTACAGAAGACCCCATGCCCTGGTGCTCGATCTGGTGATGCCCTGCATATCGGGGATTGAGGTGTTGCGCCATGTGCGCAATACGCCGGAGCTGAGTTCTCTGCCGGTGCTGGTGCTCACTGCCCGCCCTGCTATGCTCGCTCAGGCGCACTCTCTGGGAGTGGAGCACTGGCTGATCAAACCGGTGCAGGCCCGGCAGTTTATCGAGGCATTACACCAGATGATCGGCAATGGAAATACGGCTACCTAGCCGCCCTGAACGCCAGCGCGCGCTTGTTCGAGCAGACTCTGCACGCTGACGCCGCGATAGCTCCACCCGCAATTCATCGCGCATAACTCTTCGAGGATGGGCAGCGCCTGCGCGTAGTAGCCGCCGTTGACGTAGTTCCGCGCGTTCAGGTACATCTCCACGAAGATCGCTTCGCCCAGCAAGGTGCTTGGTTGCACCGGTCGGATGTCATTGGCGCGGTAGATCAGCAGCACGCCCCGCGCCAGCATATCGGCTCCATCGGGGTTCTGCCCGCGCAGATACAGCTTGCCCTGTTCGGTGAGCGCCTTCACCAGCAAGTCCTCGACCTCGGCGGTGCGGTAGTCCGGCGCGAGGGCGCGCAACGCATCCAGCCACTCGATGGCCTCTTCGTAGCGCACCAGCCGCATGGCCGTCTGGGCCTGCTCGAAGAGATAGGCCGGGTCCTGGCCTGGTTCGGGCGAGGGCGTCGGGCTGGGCAGTGGGGGCGTGGGCGAAGGGGAGGGCGTGCTGCTGGGCGTTGGGGTATCGGTCGGCGCGGGGGTGGGCGTGTAGGAGACAATGGCGCGGGCTGTTGCCAGCAACTGAGCGCTGTCGCCAGCGTAGGCCGCCGGCGCGTTAACCGTCTCGACGATCCAGGCGAAACGCGCTGCGGCCAGTTCAGCATACCCCTGGGCCAGGTCGTTGACGCCCATGCGATACTGCTCGGCAATACCGGTGGCGATCGTCTGCGTCAGGCGGGCGTCGTTGGTCGCCAGGCCGTCGCGGTAACCGGCAAAACCGGCGAAACCCACCATCAACAGACACAGACACAGCGTTGTGCCCAGCACCAGCAGCAGTAACAGGGGGCGGGCTGCCGTGCCCCCGACGATGATCTCGGCAGTATCGGCCAGCGGGTCAATGGGCGGTTCTTCAGCGGGGGGCGGAATACTCACCGGCGCGCGCGGGCGCGTGTCCTCTTCGGCCAGGGGCGGTTCGTCGCGCAGCAGCGGGCTTCTTCCTGCCGCAGAAGCTTCTGCCTGAGGCGGCGTTGATGGTGACTCATCATCGCCGAGGGGAGGCAACTTGGGTTCGGGAGGTCTTTCCGCCATGATCCTTCTGCCTGGTGTGCGTTCGGCGGGGCGGATTATAGCCCTGCGCCTGGCCCCCGTCCACGACGTTTGCCCCACGCGCCCCACACGCCACAAGTGACGACGCACGGCGACAGGCCCCTATTTGTATCGGATTAACAAGGCGACTTGTGCGGAATCGTTTTTGCCCGCGCCGTCAGAATGTGCTACAGTGATCGCAGATGCGGGCAGGAAAGGAACGACAGCGCATCATACATCTACTAATGCTTCTTTGTTTCCCTTTATCATCGTCATATTTCGAGGATGTTATGCCCCCGAACCTGTTTCATAGTCCCCGCCTCGACCGCGCCATTGATGCTCTAATGCCCCTGATCGCCGTCCTGTTGGCCCTTCTGGTGGGCGGCCTGATGATCGTGCTGATGAATGCCAACCCCATCACCGCCTACCGGGGGCTGTGGGATGGCGCTTTCGGTTCTAAAAACGCTGTAGCCGACACCCTGGTCAAGGCCACACCGCTGCTGCTGGTGGGGATCGGCATCTGCATCAGCTTTCGGGGAGGTGTGGTCAACATCGGCGGCGAGGGTCAGATGATCGCGGGGGGCCTGGTCGCCGTCGCCATCGGTCTGGGATACAAGGATGCCGATCCCACCCTGGTGATCATCGCCTGCCTGGTCGGTAGCTTCGTGGCGGGCGCTGTATGGGGGGGTATCGCGGGCGTGCTCAAGGCCTATTTCAACGTCAACGAAATTCTGAGCACGATCATGCTCAATCAGATCGCTACCTTCGGCATGATGTATCTGGTGCGCAGCGAGTTCATTGACCCGCGCCAGAAAGGCGCAGCCGCGCCCATCCCCGAAACTGAGCGTCTGCCGCGTCAGTTCGACCTGCCCCGCATCGGAGGGGCGCTCGACGATCTCTACCGCTGGCTGGGGTTGAGCGGCGAAGGCGGGACGCAGTGGGGGACGACCCTGCTGCACAATGGCATCATCATCGCGCTGGTGCTGGCAGTGCTGGTCTACGTTTTGCTCTGGCGGACGACAGTGGGCTACCGCATTCGCGCGGTGGGCAAGAATCCCCGTGCGTCGCGCTATGCGGGTATTCCCGTCAGGCGCTATATGGTGCTCTCGCTGGTGCTCAGCGGCGGATTGGCAGGGCTGGCGGGCGGCATTCAGCTCTTGGGCGTGCGGCACCGCATGAACGCCGAAGGCGGTGCGATCGCCTTCACTGGCAACGCCGGTTTCAATGGCATCGTGGCGGCTTTGTTCGGCGGACTGCATCCCCTGGGGACGATCCCTGCTTCCATCCTCTTCGGCGCGCTGCTGGTGGGCGGCAACAAATTGCAGCGTACGGTACAGGTGCCTTCGGCGCTGATCACTGCGCTGATCGGGCTGGTGATCGTCTTCGTGGTAGGCAGCGACATTTTCGTCCGCCGTCGTTCGCGCCGTCGGGTGACGGTGAGCGTGGCAGAAGCAACAGAAGCAGCAGAGGTGAGAGCAAGTCCATGATCGGCGATCTGATCACAGCGAGCGTGCTGGCGTCTGGCATCCGGTTGGCCACGCCCTATCTGTACGCGGCCCTGGGCGAGACTTTCGGGCAGCGTAGCGGCGTGCTGAACCTGGGCGTAGAGGGCGTGATGCTGATGGGAGCGTTCACGTCGCTGTGGGCGGTGCACGAGTTCACGCCGGCGGGCGCGACAGGCTACGACGCGGGGGCGCTGGCGATGGGCGTGCTGGTGGCGATCCTGGTGGGGCTGATCATGGGCCTGGCAACCGCCGTGATCAATGTGACGTTGCAGGCCGAGCAGGGCATCAGCGGCATTGGCATCTACCTGTTCGGGCTGGGCATGAGCGACCTGCTCTTCCAGAAAGTCTTCGGCGGCAACGTGGTCACCGTCAACGGCTTTCCCAAGGTGTACCTGCCTGTGCTCAGCGATATTCCTGTGCTGGGCGAGATTTTCTTCCGGCAGAATCTGCTGGTCTACTTCGCCTTTGCGCTGGTGCCAGTGACCTGGTTCGTGCTCAACAAAACCACGCTGGGCCTCAAGATTCGCGCGGTGGGGCAGAACCCCGAAGCCGCCGATGCTATGGGCATCAGCGTGGCGCGCGTGCGCTACTTCACCGTGACGCTGGGGGGCGTGCTGGCTTCGCTGGCGGGGGCGTCGCTCTCGATTAGCCTGGTCAATGTCTTTCAGCAGAACATGACCGCCGGGCAGGGCTTCATCGCCGTGGCGCTGGTCTATTTCGGAAGCTGGCGGGCGCGCGGGGTGATGTTCGGCGCGCTGCTGTTCAGCCTGGTCAACGCGCTGCAACTCCAGGTGCGCACCAAAGGCATTGACGTGCCCGACGAATATGCTGCCATGGCCCCTTATGTGCTGACGATTATTGCGCTGGTCTTTGCGTCGCAGCGCATTGATCAACCTGCTGCGCTCACCAAACCTTTTGAGCGCGGCGAATAGAGGTGGGTTCGACCTGGCCAAGCCATCGCTATGTGGCCGAAACCGGGATAGCGTGAAAGATCGGATTTAGGGTTTCCAGGAGGAACTACCCATGAAGAAACTGTCGTTGCTCATCGTCGTTTTGCTGGTAGTCGCTATAGCGGTGCCGTCGTTGAGCGCGGCCCGCGCTCAGGAAAAAATTCGCGTGGCCGTGGTCATGCCCAGCACCAAAAGCGACCTGGCCTTCAGCCAGAGCATTGTAGACGCGCTGCTCGCCATTCAGGAAGAGCGCGGCGAAGATGCCTTCGAGTTCGTCTATTCGGAGAACATGTTCGTCGTTGAGGATGCGGCGACCGCGCTGCGTGACTATGCCAGCCAGGGCTACGACCTGGTCATCGCGCACGGGTCGCAATATGGCTCGTCGCTGGCCGACATCGCGCCGGACTTCCCCGACACGGCCTTCGCCTGGGGCACCACGGTAGATACTTTCCGCGATCAGGGCATCACCAACGTCTACGCCTACGAGGCCCGCTCTGAGCAGGGCGCTTTCGTGCAGGGCGTGATGGCCGCTATGCTCACCAAGAGCAAGGTGATCGGCATCATCGGCCCCATCGAGACGGGCGACGCTAAGCTCTATGTGGATGGCTTCAAGGCGGGCGTGCTGTGGCAGGACCCGGAGATCGAGGTGCTGGTCAACTACATTCAGTCCTTCAGCGATCTGGCGCTGGCCGCCGCTGCCGCTGACGCCATGCTCGCCGAGAATGCCGACATCCTGACCGGCACAGCGCAGATGGTGCCCGGCGCGGTCAACAAGGCCAAGGAAGCGGGCGCGCTGTGGTTCGGCACGCAGGCCAATCAGACCTCGCTGGCCCCTGAGATCGTGGTCTCCAGCCAGGTCTACGACTGGACGGTCGCGCTCAACCCGATCATCGAGGACGTGCTGGCGGGCGAGATCGAGGGCGAAGCCTACTCGCTGACGCTGGAAAACGAGGGCTTGCGCATCGAGTTCAACGAAGACTTCGAACTCGCTGAGGAAGTCAAGGCCACCGCTGAGGAAGTGATCCAGGCTATCATTGACGGTACGATCAGCTTCGAGATTGACGAAGAGGGTGTGTTGACCGTCGTCGAGGCCGAGGCAGAGGCCGAGTAGCCTGACCTGTAGGCGCAATCGGACGCCGCTCCCTGGGGGGCGGCGTCCGCTCCCCGCGCTGGTTGTCACCGGTTGGCGGGCGATGCCGCGCCCGCTTTGCAACAAAAAACACCACCTACGGCACATTCGTGCTTTCAGTGGTTCAGCGTATTTACAACAACCTTATTTCGACAAGATTTGGCGGTTTTTGAGTGAGGATCGAAGAGTCGCGGAACGGTTGCTATGTCCACGTCCTCGGATGAACGCAAATTGTTGCCCACCGGCCACGAGCGCATTGATCACCTGGAGATGCGCGGCATCGTCAAGCGCTTCCCCGGCGTGCTGGCCGTTGATCACGTAGATTTCGACGTGCGGGCGGGCGAGGTTCACGCTCTGCTGGGCGAGAACGGCGCGGGCAAGAGCACGCTCATGAAGATTCTCTATGGCCTGTATCAGGCCAATGAGGGCGAAATCTACCTGAACAGGCGCAAGGTGACCATCAAGTCCCCTTCCGACGCTATCGCGCTGGGCATCGGCATGATCCATCAGCATTTTATGCTCGTGCCCTCGCTGACAGTCGCCGAGAATGTGGCGCTGGGGCTGAAGTCGTCGCGTGAACCGTTGCTCGACCTGGACGTGGTGAGCGCGCGCATCGAACAACTGGCCAGGACTTACGGTTTGCAAGTTGATCCGTCTCGCCCGGTGTGGCAACTGGCGGTGGGCGAACGGCAGCGGGTGGAGATCATCAAGGCGCTCTATCGTGGCGCGGCGCTGCTCATCCTCGACGAGCCGACGGCGGTGCTGACTCCCCAGGAAGTGGACGATCTGTTCGCTACGCTGCGGCAGATGGTGCAGGACGGTCACGCGCTGATCTTCATCTCGCACAAGCTGCACGAAGTGCTGGCCATCAGTCAACGCATCACTGTGCTGCGCGATGGCCGGGTGGTGGGGTCGGTGCCCACTGCCCAGGCGACCAAAGCCGAACTGGCGCGGATGATGGTGGGGCGCGAAGTCCTGCTGACCTATGATGTGCCTCCCGTTGAGCCGGGGCCGGTGCGTTTGAAGATCAGCGGGCTGCGGGCCAGCAGCGACCGCGGTACCGAGGCGCTGCGCGGCATTGACCTGGAGGTGCGCGCGGGCGAAATCCTGGGCCTGGCGGGCGTCTCCGGCAATGGTCAGCGCGAGCTGGCCGAGGTGATCTTCGGCCTGCGTCCGGCCACCGCGGGGTCGGTGTTGTTGGACGGCCAGGACATCACCGGCAAGTCGCCCGCCGAACTCAACAGGCTGGGCATGTCCTACATCCCCGAAGAGCGGATGCTCGATGGCGTGATCCGCGATTTCACCGTGGCCGAGAACCTGATGTTGCAAGAACACGCGCAGCGGCCCTACTCCTATCACATTTTCCTCAACCCGCGCGCCATCGCTCAGCGCTGTGCCAACTTGATCCGCAACTTCAACATCCGCACGCCCAATCAGGAGACCCCCATCAAAAGCCTTTCGGGCGGCAATATCCAGAAACTGGTGTTGGCCCGCGAACTGGCCCGCGAGCCGTCGGTATTGATCGCTGCGCAGCCCACGCGCGGCGTGGACATCGGCGCGACGGAGTACATCCATCAGCGTCTGCTCGAACAGCGGGCCAGGGGCACGGCGACGCTGCTCATCTCCGAAGACCTGGACGAAATCCTGGCCCTGGCCGACCGTATTGCCGTCATCTACGAAGGCGAGATCGTGGGGGTGGTGGATCGCGCCCAGGCCCAGGTGGAGACGCTGGGGCTGATGATGGCGGGGGTGCGGCACGAGACGGCTGCCGGCTGATTCCTCCTCCTAGCTGCTTGCCTGCATGGTGCTGGCAGTGAGTGTGTCAGCGCCAATTCGTCTTTCCCCTTGCCAGGTTCAAGGGCAGACAGGGATAGAGAGAGTATAAAGATCGCCCGCTTGGTTTACCTCACCCCCAGCCTCGCTATGCTCGGCTCGCCCCCTCTCCGACGCGGAGAGGGGGCAGCGAGGCGCGTCAGCGTCGAGAGGGGGTGAGGTAAAATTAAGAGCGGCTCTCAGCCCCAGGCGTTCCCAACGCCCGTCCGCTCCTGAACCTTGCCAGGAAAGGTTCTTTTCACTAGAGTTGGGGTGTGCTGCGCCACTGACAGGAGTCACTATGCTCAGGGGGACACCGATCGCCGTTGTAGGGCTGGGCGAGCTGGGCACGGAGATCGCGCAGGCGCTGGCGCTGAGTGGTCAGCCGGTCGTGCTGCACGACACCGACGAGCGCACCCTGCGCCTGGCGCTGGGGCGCATCAGCCGCCGGCTCGACAAAGCGGCACGGCTGGGACGTATCACCCCTCAGGCTGCCCGCCGCGCCAAACGGGTTTTCACCCTCAGCACCGACCTGCCCGCCTGCGCTCCTGCCGGGCTGGTCGTCGAGGCGATTCAGGATCGGCTGGGCCTCAAACAGGCGTTGCTGCAGGCGCTGGACGAGGTCGTGAGTCCGCAGGCGATATTGGCGACCAGTTCGAACACGCTCTCTATCACCCGTCTGGCCGCAGCGACCCGCCATCCTGAGCGGGTGATCGGGCTGCATTTCCCGCGTCCGGCTCATGTGATGCGCCTGGTGGAGGTGGTGCGGACGCCGCTCACCCGTCCCCATGCGCTGGAAGAGGCGGTCTTGTTGATGCGGCAATGCGATCGCACGCCGGTGACGGTGGACGATGCCCCTGGCCTGATCGTCAACCGCGTTGCACATGCCTATTTCGGCGAGGCGCTCGCTCTGCTGGATGGCGGCGGGCTGGACGAGGCCACCATTGATACGTTGCTGGAAGCAGCCGGTTTCCCTATGGGGCCGTTCCGCCTGATGGACTTCCTGGGCATTGATCGCGTGCTGGACATGAGCGAGTCGTTGTACGAAGCGACCTTCCATCACCCGCGCTATCGGCCTCAACCGCGCCTGCAACGCCTGGTCGAAGCCGGGCGCACCGGGCGCGGCAGCGCGCGTGGCGGTTTCTTCCCCCCTGCTGGCGGAGGCGGAGCGTAGGATGCGCGTGCTGATCGTGGGCGAAGTGCCCATCGTGGATACGCTGGCCGGGCTGTGCCGGGCCAGGAACCACAAGGTAGACCTCTTCGTCGCCGACGAACTGGCTGACCAGGAAACGCTCGACAAAATGGTGCGCGCCGCCACGCGCTGTCAGATCGCGGTGGAGAGCCTGAACGAATCGCGTGAGGGCAAGCAGTGGCTGGTCGAAGGTGTCGAAGCCAACCTGCCTGGCGAGGCGATCTTGCTCACCAATGCCCTGGCTGCCAGCGCCACCGAGGTCGCCAGTTGGGCCGAGCATCCGCAGCGGGTGGTCGGTTATGGGCTGCTGCCACCCATTGCCATCACCGGTCTGATCGAGTTTGCCCCCGCTTTGCAGACTGAATTCGAGGTAGCCGCCCGCGCGCGCCGTTTCTGGGAGGAACTGGGCTTTGGCGTGATGCGTGTGCCAGACTCGCCGGCGTTGGTCCGCCCGCGCATGGTCTGCGCCTTGATCAACGAGACGGTACAGACGATGGTTGCCCACAACCTGAGCGTGGAGACCATGGACAGCGCGGTTCAACTCGGCCTGAACCATCCGCGCGGGCCGCTGGCCTGGGCCGACGAGATCGGGCTGGATGTGGTGTTGGGCACGCTGGAAGCGTTGTGGCGCACCTGGGGCGACGAACGCTATCACCCTGCGCCGTTGCTACGCCAGAAAGTGTTCGCCGGGCACCTGGGGCGCAAGGCTGGCCGGGGTTTCTATACCTATGAGAAAGCCGCTGTGACGGGCGAATCGTAGCGCCTACTGCTCTGGCGGGGGCGAGACGATGCCCGGCAGCCAGGCCGGGAAGAACATATTCTCCGCCAGCAGGCGCGTTTCTCCCGTCTGCGTGTCCAGGACCCATATCTCCGGCTGAGCGGCGGGGTCGTCCAGGGCAAAGCGCTGATAGGCGATCCAGCGCCCGCTGGGGTCCCACTGCGGGGCGGCGTGTGTGTAGGCGGGGTCTACCACCAGCGGCGAGGCGGTGCCGGTAGCCACATCCAGCAGGTAGACCTGTTTGCCCGGCGTGAAGCGCTCGTCCAGGTAGCGCCGTGCCAGGGCCAGATGTGTCCCGTCCGGTGACCAGGCCGCGAACGCATCCTCGACCGGCGTGTCCTGCTCCCCGCTCAGCGAGACCTGGGTGTCGGCGGTCAGATCGGCCAGCGCCAGATGCGTGTAGAACTCCATGCCCAGCGCCCCGCGCACCAGAAACGGATAGATCAGCCGTGTGCCGTCCGGCGCGAAAGCTCCCGTCTCGCCCGGCTCGCTGAACAGCAACGTTTCCTGACCGGTCTGCATGTCGTATACGCGAATGCCGCCCGCCGCTGCGTCGTAGATGGCGATGCGCCGCCCGTCCGGTGACCACAGCGGATCGGCCCCCAACTGTTGCGGATCGTCGAAGAGCAGACGACTTTGTGCTGTGCTAACCTCCACCACCCACACGCGCGTTGTCTGGGCTGCTGCCTGGGAGTTGGCGCTGAAATCCTGCCGCTGGTAGGCAATCTGCGTCCCGTCCGGATGCCAGGCAGGCGCAGTGCAGCGCGCCCGCACACAGTGCGTCAGGCGGCGCGTCGTCCTGGTGCGCACGTCCAGCAGCCACAGGTCGGCGGTGCCGTCGCCGTTGTTCTGCGTGAAGGCAATCTGTGTCCCGTCGGGAGCGGGGGCGAAGTCCTCGATGCTGGTCGGCTGACTGAGCAGCGAGATGATCGCACCCGTATCCGGCTGAGCCAGGTAGAGATTGCGGGTGTAGGTGTCGGCAGGGCCGAGGAACACGACGCCGGGCAGGGAAGCGCGCTCTGAGGTGTGGGCGGGGTGACCTTCCCCCAGGAAGAACACCACCGGCGCGGCGATGACCCAGGCCAGGGCCAGCGTCAGCAGGGCGACGCGCCGCCGCAAGGTACTCAGCCAGAGCGCGGTGCTCATCAGATCGGTGCTGCCGAAGACCAGCAAAGCCAGCACTGCCCGCTGTGTGAACGAAACGGCCAGGTCGCGGGCCAGGGCAGCGTCGCGCAGGGTGTCGCCTGGCATCAGATACGCGCGCGCTGCCAGCGAGAGCGCCTCGCCCGCCCGTCCCCTGACCAGCGTTTCCAGGTCGTGCGGGGCGATTGCCGTGCGTACCCCTGCTGCCAGCAGCGAGCCAGTCACCAACCAGGGAAGCAGCGTCAGGAAGTCGCGCAGGCCGAGCATCAGCGCGCGTCGCCAGGCGCGCAGCGCCGGTTCACCGGAGACGAATGCATCCTGGGCGCTCTGTCGCTCCCTGGCCGATGGCCCGACGGCGGCCCCGATCACTGCTCCTATCATTGCCGCGATCAGGGCGTGATAGAAAACGAGCGGCGCAGCGCGATCGTGCAGCGCGCTGTAGCTCGCGGCCAGGGCAACTGGCGTGACGACGGTCCCGCTCAGCAACAGGGCAAGGGCCGCTGCCAGCGGTAACCCCTTGCTCAGCAGCCGCCGCGCCACAGGAATCACCGCATACTGACCGACGGGCAGCAACAGTCCCAACAGCGCGCCGCTCGACGCCGCCAGCCAGGGCCGACGTGGAAAGCGGCGGGCCGCGTCTGCCGGATCGAGGAAGACGGCCAGCACGCCAGCGACCAGCGCCCCCAGCAACAGCCAGGGCGCAGTGATGGCCAGACTGGTCAACAGGTGTTGCCCGAACTCGGCGCTTGCTTCCGACAAAGGGTTTCGTTTTCCTGGTTACTCAGCGGGCAGCCTGGACATGTTGCATCTCGGCGCGCGGCAGGGTGAAGTAGAAGACACTGCCGCCCCCTTCAGCCTGTTCGAAGCCGACCTGTCCACCCAGGCGCGTCACAATGCGCGCGACGATGGACAACCCCAGGCCGTGACTATCGCCCCGCAGGTGTTTACCTTGCTGGAAGGCTTCAAACAGGCGTTCGCGCTCTTTCTCTGGGATGCCAGGGCCGTAGTCGCGCACCCAAAAGCGCACTGAACCTTCAGCCTGTTCGGCTCCGCCGACCTCAATGCGGGGCGGCTCACCGCCATACTTAAGGGCGTTGCTCAGGTAATTGAGCCACACATGCTCGATCCAGGGCGCGTAGCCCAGCGCGAGCGGCCAGGGGGTGGTGCAGACAATCGAAGCGCCTCTTTCGACGATCATCGGCTGCAACATGCGCTGCGCTTCGGCGACAATCTCGCCCATTGCCAGAGGCTCTACCTGAACTTCTGCCTGACGCGCCTGGGCCAGCAACAGCAGATCGTCAATGATGCGGAACGTCTTCTGCACGCCATCGGTCAGGCCAGCCAGGTATTCGCGCAATAGCTCTTCAGGAGCGCTGCCCAGGTCTTCGCGCAGCAGATCGGTGTAGGCCAGCACCAGGCTGAGCGGGTTCTTGAGATCGTGGGCGACCGTGTGCGCGTAAGCGTCCAGCTCGGCGATCAGTTGTTCGCGCTCGGCTTCGGCCTGTTTGCGCTCGGTGATGTCGCGCACAGTGGCCACGCGCACCTGACGTTCGTCGTCCATGATGACTTTGCCGTTAATTTCGATGGGGAATTGGGTGCCGTCAGGGCGGAGCGCGGTCGTTTCCAGGCGGGACTCTTGGCGTTCCACTATGATCCGGCGCAGGCGCTCGCGCTCGTCGGGGACAAGGTATTGCAAGGAATCCTGCCCTTTCACCTGTTCCAGCGTCACGCCGAACATGTCGAGCAATGTCTGATTGGCGTCAAGCACAATCCCGTTTTCGTGCAGGACTACCCCTTCGGTAGTGGCTTCGGACAGGCGGCGAAAGCGCAGTTCGTTCTGATGCGCTTGGTGCGCGGCGCGCTGCCAGGCCTGCCGGTAGTATTTCTCGCGGTAACGCGCTTGTACTGCTTCCACCAACGTGGTCGTACGGACGATGTTGGCCAGGATGCCAATCCCCAGAGCGGCCATGATGTTGGTCGCCAGTTCCTGCGTCGAGACCTGCGGGTAACTCTGCTCGATCACGAAGACCCAGGTGCCAATCATGGCCGCCCAGGTGAAGACGAGCCAGCGCCGATCCAGGTAGAGGTATCCCGCCGCGACGGTCAGCAATGAGAAGCTGGTCAGGAAGGCCGGGGCCATCTCCACATGATAGGCGCTGACAGCGACGAGCAACAAGAAGATCAGCGCCGTGCCGACTGCGTGCGCGTAGCGGGGCGGCAACGGGCGCCGCCCCAGCGCCAGGAAGATCGCAAGCGATGCGATTCCCAATCCTGTTTCCAGGGCGATCAGCCACGTGGACGCCTGGGCCGCGTACTCGGCCCGCAACATGCCAGCGTGAAGCAGATAGACGAGACCGAGCAGCAGCGCCGCGGGCCGCAGCCCCCGGCTGGCGATGCGGTTGAGCGCCAGCCGCAGCTCCTGCTTTGGCATGATGTAGGGTTCCGAAGATGGAGGCAGTGGTTCCATGGCGTCGCACGTGTATAGACTTCAGGGTGTTACCCTACAGGTGAATCATGTGTCCGGTCAGCCCGTGTGCCACTTCCATCAATGCTTCCGATAGGGTGGGGTGCGCGTGCACATTGCGGGCGATCTCGTGCGCGGTCAGTTCCCACTTTTGGGCCAGCGTCAGTTCGGGCAACAGCTCGGTCACGTCCGGGCCGATCAGGTGCGCGCCCAGGATTTCGCCATACTTTTTGTCCTGGATCACCTTGACGAAGCCTATGCCCTCGCCCAACCCCAGCGCTTTACCGTTGGCCTGGAAGGGGAAGCGGACTACCTCGATGTCGAAGCCAGCCTCGCGGGCCTGGGCCTCGGTATAGCCGAAGCTGGCCACCTGCGGTTGACAGTAGGTGCAGCGCGGCATCATACGATAATCGAGCGTGGTAGTTTCCACGCCAGCGATATTCTCCGCGGCGATGATGCCCATGGCGCTGCCCACGTGCGCCAGCATCAGCTTGCCGGTCACGTCGCCGATGGCCCACACGCCGGGGATATTGGTCGCCATGCGTTCGTCAATCTCGATCGCGCCGCGTGGACTGATGGCCAGACCGTGCAGATTCTCCAGGCCATAGCCTTCCAGGCGCGGTTTGAAACCAGTTGCCATCAAGGCCCATTCGGCTTCCAGCACCTCGGTCTGACCGTCTTTCTCCACTGTGACGCGCGCGCCGCTGCCCGTCTCTTCGACCTTCTTCATGGCCGTGCCGGTCAGGAAGCGCACGCCCATGCGTTTGTACTGTTTTTCCAGTTCGGCGGAGATTTCTTCGTCCTCGTTGGGCAGCAGGTGCGGCAGATATTCGACCAGCGTCACCTCGACGCCGTAGTTGTGCATGATGTAGGCGAACTCAACCCCGATCGGCCCCGCCCCCACGATCACGGCGCTCTTGGGTAGCGTCTCGGAGAGGATCGCTTCCAGGTAGGTAATGACGTGCTCGGAGAGCGTCACGCCGGGCAACAGGTTGACCACCGCACCGGTCGCCAGGATCAGGTTTTTGGTCTGCAGCGTCTCGGTCGAGCCGTCGTTGAGGGCCACCGTCACCGTCGAGGCATCCTGAATGGTTCCCCAGCCTTCGAAGGTGTCTATGTTGTTTTTCTTCATCAGGAAGCCGATGCCCTTCACCAGCCGACTCGATACCTGCCGGCTGCGCTTGAAGGCAATGCTGTAGTCCACCGAGACGCCCTGCCCGCCGTTGAAGCCGAATTCTTTCATGCGGTGCTGCACGATGTGCGCCAGTTCGGCGTTGCGCAGCAGCGCTTTGGAGGGGATGCAGCCCACGTTGAGGCACACGCCGCCCCACCATTCCTTTTCGACGATGGCTGTCTTCAGGCCGAGCTGAGCGCTGCGGATGGCGGCCACATAACCGCCGGGTCCAGCGCCAAGCACCACTACATCATAGCTCTTGGCCATGGCTTTGTGACTCCTTGGTTGTGCACGAAGCTGCGCCGCTCGCAGGGACACAGACAACCCCACCTTGGGCGCAACAAACAATCTGACATTTTCTCAGACAGAGCTTAACGCAAATGCGCCCTGTCTACTACTGCTTCAACCACCAGGGTCAGGGGGATTGCATCAAACCGCTTGCCGCTTTACCTCACCCCCAGCCTCGCTACGCTCGGCTTGCCCCCTCCCCGACGCGGCTTATCATTACCCACATCTTGAGCCGATGGCTCTCATCCCCCGGCCCCTTCGCCCGCAGCGCGGGAGAAGGGGAGCGCTCGCGCGACAGACAACAAGTCCCCTCGCCCTGCGACGCAGTTGCGAGGGAGAAGGTATTTAGGGATGAGGGGCAGCAGACTGCTGCACATTGCCTGTCATATTTTGCCCGCATCCAACCACCAGGGGTGTGATAACGGCTGCGCGTCTGCACTGCGCACGACTTCGACGGTGAGCCGATCGCCCGCAGCGGTGATCAGGTGCAGCATGTCGCCGGTGCCCAGCGCGGCACGTACTTCGTCCAGGTGCGCGCGCAGAGCCTCTTCTTCGACGATCGCCAGCACTGCGCCGGGCGTGACACCCAGCGGATGCAGCCGACACGCCTTGAGCACAGCTCGCAGCGCGGCATAGCGGACGGGCGCGTCGTCGTCGGGCGCAAGGGTGATGCATAGCAGACAGCGATCTGCCTTCAGCGGTGGAAAACGCATGAAAAAACACCTGTCGTTGGTCTGAATAGGCGGGATGGTGCGTAGTATACCCTCAATGAGGTAGGCATACAGTTGCCCCACCGTTTGCGAACCATTTGTCTGACAAAATTGGGACTGAAGTACTAGCTCCAGACGCTTCAGATGGCCTGAAGTGGTAAGCGCAGCGCTGAGCCACGCCGGTTAGAATGCAGCACGATCCTCACCGGTACGGTGAAGGCGGAGGGATGTCTTGTCCTGGAATGATGAAGCGTGATGGCCTTCATACATTTTTCACAACAGGGGGATTGAGCATGGTTCAAAACAGTGATAAAGTGGTTAATATGGCGCTGCAGAACGGTTAGGATGGGGTGGGATGTACACACAAAATGAACTGATGTTCCCCAGCCATGCGATTCCCAAGCTGCGCAGCGCGCGCGGGGATGCATGGGCGACGCTGATCGAGCGGCTTTCCAACCTGCCAGAAACGCACGAGGATGTGCTGGCCTTCATGCTGCTGATGATCCGGCTCAATGGGTGCCTGCCCTGCGAGACGGACAGCTACCGGGCCATGCGCGGCTGCGTGATGTGCGCCTTGCAGACGTTGCGCCGTTTCAAAGAATCCGACGAAGTGTTGCTGCAATATTACGAAGAGGCCCGCCGCGACATTCGTCACTACCTGGCGCAGACGCTGCCTGGCGCGCTGGTGATCAATATCGCCGCACGCTGACGACGGCTGTTATCCTGGTCACTGCCATCAGCTTTCTCCCCCGTGTTCGTGACGCACTCTCGCGGGGGCTTATTATTACCCACATCTTGAGCCGATGACCCTCAACCCCCGGCCCCTTCTGCCGCGTTGCGGGCGAAGGGGAGTGCCTGGGCGAGAGACAGCAAGTCCCCTCGCCCTGCGACGCAGTCGCGAGGGTGAGGGGATAGAGGGGTGAGGGGCAGCAGGCGACTGCACATTGCCTGTCATATCTTGCATGCTCCCATATGATGCTGTTTGCGGCCAGAGGCGCTACAATCGCTGGTAGCGATCGCACCAGACAACGAGAACACGCCCATGCGCGAGCCTGACTGGGAAGCCCTGGCCGACTTGCAATTCCTGCTCTATAACCGCATCGCCGATGCGCTCAATGCGGCGCTGTCCAGCATCGCGCTCAGCGATATGCCCGAAGCCCAGAACCGCCCGCCCGCTTTCTGGAAGGATCGGGCGCAGACCAAGGTTGCCAACGTGCTCAACCTGGTGGTGGCCTGGTCGCACCTCATCCGCTACAAGCGCGGCGACCCGATCCCTGCGCAGGCACAGCGCACCTTTCACGCCAACGCCCTACTGACCTGGCTGAGCGCCCAGTTGCACATGGCCCCGCCGCCGCTCATCGAGTCCGATCCGGTGTTGCACGGCAACCAGGAGACGCTGCAGGAAGCCCTGCTGATGCTTTATTCGGCGGCGCAGGCGCTGGGCACGGGCGTGCGCCTGGAAACCGAGGTGACGCGCCTGGGCACGTGGTTTCATGTGCGCTTTACCCGACCCCCCTCCATGCCCTCTACGCTCGATGCTTTGCTGGCGAATTTCCGCGAGCACTGGCGCGACCAGAGCGCCCGCTTCGAGCTGACCATCGCTCGCGATTTCGTGCGCATGAACGGGGCCGAGTTGATGCTGGGCACCAGCGGGATGCAGGCCGACCTGATGTTCTTCGTGCGGGCAGCCGGGGTGCCCCGCCCGGCAGCCCCGCCGCCGACACCCTCAGCGGGGCAGACTGCCCCGCCCGGCAAAACCCGCCCGCTCGATCCTGCTGCGATCGCTGCAGCGCCTTCGCCGCCGACACCCCCGTCGGCTGCAGAAGGCAGCGCAGCGGCGGAGAGCAGCGCTGCACCGTCTGCCAATGCCTCGGCAACGGACGCGCCCGCCGCGCCAGTGATCATCCCCGTCACCCTGCCCGACCCCAAACCTCCGGAGCGGTTGCTGTCCCCGCCTGATAACGCTCCGGCTGCCGAAACAGCCTCCCCTTCTCCAGACTCCGATGCGTCGGATACATCCGCGGAGGACTCGTCCGTTTCGGACATTGCGTCCGAGGCGCGCCAGGGCAGCGTCGGGCAAAAGGCAGGGTAAAATCGGCAGGCTGTGTTACCATGACAGACAAATACCCGCCCCGTGGAGGACTGGTTGATGACTGTGCGCGTGCGTCCACTATTCTGGTTGTTGGGTCTGTTGGCCCTGGTTGCTGTCGCCCTCCCCGCCCGCGTCTGGGCGCAACCAGGAGAACGCTACGAGAATCCGGCGCTCGGCGTCTCGTTCACCATGCCCTCCGGCTGGCAGGTCAATGCCTGGGAGAAAGGTCTGCTGGCCGGTGCGCCCGCCGACCTGGCTCTGGTAGAGGCGGGTACCATGCCGCAGGGCCTGGTGGTGCGCATGATCTTCGGCTCCTTTAGCGAGCTGGGCATCACCGATGCGTCCGAACTGCCGCAGTTGCTGACCCGGCTGATCGCCGAAAGCCCCTCCGCTCCCGAACCGCGCCGTGTCGAGTGGGGCAATGCCAGCGGTTATGAGGAACTGGTGACCCTGCCGCAGGAACAGTTGACTACGCGGGTGGCCCTGCTGGCGATCGCCGGCGGGCGTGTGGCCATTGTGCGCGGCATCGCCCCTGCCGCGGCGTGGGATACAGGGGCGGGCGCGCAATTCGACGCTCTGGCGGCATCGCTGTTCTTCACCCTGCCCGCCCGCGAAGCTGACCTGATGACCCGCCTGACCACCAACGACGGGGGCGTGCTGTGGCACTACGTCGCGCCACAGCCGGAAAACGGGCGCGTGGTACGCGCGGGCGGCATCGTCTACGACATGTTCAACGTGATGTACATGACCGCCGGGCCGGGCGGCATATTGTCGCTGGAGATGAACAGCGGACGGCAGATCAGCTATATGGGGCCGTGGATCGGCGGGGACTACGTGGACGTGGCCATCGGGCCGGACACGAAGCTCTACCTGGCGAACGTCTCCGAAGAGCGGCAGGCAGCAGTGACGGTGGTGGATCGCGCGGGCAATTTCGCGCGGGCCTGGGGCGCGCGCGGCGACGGTGACGGTGAGTTCGCGCCGGGAATGCCGCAGACCATCGCCGTGACGCGCAACGGCGACGTGTGGACGGTCTCCGAAGGGCACAGCGCGGGCGTGCGCAACCGCCTGTACAAGTTCGACGCTTTCGGCAACCTGCTGCTGACCGCCGACCTGTCTGCCATTAACTCCGATCTCAGCGGGGTGCGCCTGGCCGTTAACGACAGGACCGATGCGCTCTACCTGGTGGGGGCAACCGGCAACCTGAACGTGGTGGACTCACAGGGCGAGCCGCTCGTGGTCAACCTGGCGCAGGAGATTCTGCAAGGGCTGACGCCGCTCGACATCGCCATCGCCCCCGACGACAACCTGATCCTGGCGTTGCCCGCGCCGGGTCTGGATGGCTTCGGCTTTCTGGAAATGAGCGTGGCGGGCAGATTGCTCGATGCCTTCGGCTTCCCCTACGACATAACGCGCGGCGGGCCGTTCCTGCCGGGCGAGTATTTCCGCCCTGCTGGTCTGGTGGTCGGGCCGGACGGCACGATCTACTGGACGGAGACTCATCCGGAGACCGGCTACACGCAGGTGCAACGCTTCACCTTCACTGGCGACGGCCTGCTGCCGCTGGGCGCGGAAGTCGCCGCGGGCAGCGGGGGTGAGTCGCCCCTGGGCGCTGATCCAGCACAGGGCGGCGGTTCGATCGCCTATGGGCAGGCGGTGCGCGGCGCGCTGAACAACCGCTATCCCTTGCACCGCTGGACATTCGAGGGCAGCGCGGGCGAGCACGTGCTGATCACCATGAAGGATGTCAGCGGGGCGGGTCTGCTCGACCCCCAATTGAGGCTGCTGAATGCTGAGGGGCGTCCCATCGCCGCCAACGACGATGTGGGGGCAGTGCGTCCGGAGGGGTTGGCCGAGCGTGACGCGGTGATTGACTTCTTCCTGCCTGCGACCGGTAGCTACACTATCGAAGCGGGGCGTTTCGGCGGGCGCGGTGACTACCTGCTGACCCTGGAGCGGCTGGCGCAATAAGCCTTCAGCAGTCGGCTGTCAGCCTTCAGCAAGGCGCTATGCGGTCGCTGTGCCCTGGCTACCCCACTCAGGAGGATTGCATCAAACCGCTTGCCGTTTTACCTCACCCCCAGCCTCGCGCCAGCGCCGCGCAGGATCGGGTACAATAGCGAATAGGGACAGGATGGGCGCGGAGACTCCAGACGGAGAACCTGCGCCCTGGCACCGTACACAGGGCGGATGGTATGCAAGACCTCTCCGGAACCATGCTCGGCCCTTATGAACTGCGCGACATCCTCGGCAAGGGCGGGATGGCGACCGTTTACCGCGCCTTTCAGCCGGGCATGGAGCGCGAAGTGGCGATCAAAGTCATGTCGCCCGACCTGGCCGAACAGCCAGAATTCATCGCCCGCTTCGAGCGCGAGGCGCGCATTATTGCGCAGCTTCAGCATCCGCACATCCTGCCCGTCTACGACTTCGGGCGGTCGGGGCCATATATCTATCTGGTCTCCCGGCTGATCGAGCGGGGCACGCTGGGCCACGAGTTGCACGGCAAGCCCCTGCCGCCCGCCCGTGTGGTGAAGATCACTCGGCAGATCGCCGACGCGCTCGACTATGCGCACAGGCGCGGCATCGTGCACCGCGACCTGAAACCCACCAACGTCCTGCTGGACAACGACGATCATGTCTTCCTGACCGACTTCGGCATCGCCAAGTTGATCGCGGGCAGTACCGTCAGCGGGCTGACTGCGCCCAACGCCGTGATGGGCACGCCGACCTACATGGCCCCCGAACAGTGGCGCTCCGAGCCGGTAGACGCCCGCACCGATGTCTACGCGCTGGGGGTCATGGTCTATCAGATGCTGCTGGGGCAGGTGCCTTTCTCCGCCGAGACCCCGCACGGGCTGATGTATCAGCACCTGGACAAAGAGCCAACGCCCGCCCGGCAGATCAACCCGGCCTTGCCCCCCGCCATCGAGCCGGTGTTGCGCCGCGCCCTGGCCAAACAGCGAGCGGCCCGCTATGCCTCGGCGGGAGAATTCGCCCGCGACCTCGACCGCGCGTTGGGCTTCCCTGAACGCTTGCCGGAACAAACGCTGCTGGAGGGGGCCGACGATCTGACCATAGATGCGGGCCTGGACGAGGATTACGCCGCCGCAGACCTGCTGATACCGGACGAGGTGCCGGTCGAATTCACCAACCGCACCGCTCCTTCGCCTTTTCCCTCTCCGCCGCCGGCGCTCACGGTGCCGGTCAACCCGCCCGCTCCCTATAAGGTCGCTCCTTCGGGCGTGGCGACGCCGGAGTTGCCTCCCCGGCCTTCCACGCCTGCCGTGACTGGCTATGCGCCCCCCTATTACCCGCCAGTGGAACGCCCTCACCGTCCGGCCAGCGCGGGTCGGATGCTGGTGGTCGCCGCGATTGTCGTTGGGGTGCTGTTTGTGCTGGCTGGGGTGGTAGTGATCAGCGCCCTGCTGCTCAACACGGGCGATGGAACTGCTGGCCCGCGACCGGTGGTGACGATCACCGCGCCTGCCGACGGCGCGATCGTCCAACTGGGGATGCTGGTCGCCATTCAATTCACCGCCACCAGCGAAGGGGGCATCTCGCGCATCGAGTTGCAGCGCTTCGGGCAGGTGTTGAACACCATCGAAGGCAGCGGGGAAAAGACGTTCCAGGGCTGGTTCACCTACGCCGCCAATAACACGGGTACCCACGAACTCGCGGTGATCGCTTACAGCAGCGCGCGTGCCAGCGAACCGGCCACCATCACCATCCTCGTGCGATGAGCTTTGCTCTGCCAGCGTGGGCAAAGTTTGACAGCGACTTTGCTGCGCCCGATGGCCCTCAACCCCCGGCCTCTTCGCCCGCAGCGCGGGCGAAGGGGGGCACTCACACGCCAGACAGTAAGTCCCCTCGCCCCGCGACGCAGTCGCGAGGGAGAGGGGATGGAGGGGTGAGGGGAGACTTGTGGGTAATGCATAGCCGCGTCGGAGAGGGGGCGAGCCGAGCATAGCGAGGCTGGGGGTGAGGTAAACCATAGCGCAGCAGACGGCCTGTTACGGTTTGTGCGCACCTCTCAAATGGGGTGCATTTCAGTTGAGTTCACAAGACCCGCCAAGCTCGAACGGGCCTGATACATTATCAGCCGACCGTGAACTTTCGCGTACCCCCAGGCCTTCGCGCCGTTGGCACTGTCCCCCGCCTAGGGTACAATCGCCCGGCGAGGAGACCCGCTCCATGAAGTACACCTCCTTTGCCGTGCGCGCCCGTCAGGGCGTGTGTCTCGTCTGGCTGACGGCCATCCTGCTGCTCGGCTGGGCGTTGCGCACGCACGATCTGGAGGTGCGCAGCCTGTGGGAAGACGAGGGCTGGACGATGCTCCTCAGCGCTGGCCCAGGGCTGGACGACGTGTTGCGCACCCTGGCCGACGATCAGCATCCCCCCCTCTATTTTATGCTGCTCCGGCTATGGCGGACGGCGGCGGGCGAGAGCGAGTTCGCCGGTCGTTACCTGGGCGTGCTGGCAGGGGTGATCGCTGTGGCGGGCACCTATCAACTGGGGCGCGCGTTGTTCTCTCCTCTGGCGGGAATCCTGGCTGCTCTGTTGCTCGCCCTGGCCGATCTGCCTATTGACCTAGCGCAGGAAGTGCGTCACTACAGCCTGCTGCTGACCTTCGTCGTGCTCTCCAGCGCCGCCTATGCGCGCTGGTGGCGGCGTCCAACACGCCTCAACCGCGCTGCTTATGTGCTGGCGTCGCTGGGAATGCTCTACACGCACTATCTGGGCCTGTACGTGCTGGGCGTGCAGGGGCTGCATCTGCTGCTCGCCCGCCGACCGTGGCGCAGGTTGGCCGAGGGGGTGCTGTTGCTGGGCGCAGTGGGGCTGGGCTTCCTGCCCTGGCTACCGATCATGATCGAGCAAAACCGCGTGCGGTGGGACAACCCCCTCTATTATCAGAATTCGCTGCCCAACAGCCCGGAGACTTTCCGCCTGGTGCGCGATACGCTGCTCGGCCACCATTACGCCCTGCTGGGGAGCCTGATCCTGCTGGGGCTGGTCTGGCTGAGCTGGCCGCGCGGCGAGGCTGCGCTCCGCCCGACGTTGCGTCTGCGCCCACTGTGGCCCGTGCTCTATCCCGCCCTGCAGATCGTGGTGATCGCCAGCCTGATCGTGGCGATCAACGAGCGGCGGCAGTTTCTCACCCTCCGCAATTTCCTGATTCTCACGCCTGCGCTGGCCGTGCTCGCCGGGCACGGTCTGGCCAATCTGCCCCGCCTGGCGCGCGCCTTCACGATCGCCCTGCTGATGATCGTCGCGCTGAGCACGGTAGACGCTCGCCGCCACTACCCGGACTGGCGCGCCATCGTCGGCAACGTCAGCGCGCACTATGTGGCGGACGAGCCGGTGCTGATGGACGTATGGGTGGGCGATTTTCCGGCGCGTTACTATCTCGACCGCCAACTGGGGCCGCAAACGCCGCGCGTTTCGTTGCGCGAATGGCGCGCTGAGTACCGCGAACTCTTTCTCCCAACCCTGCTCGGCTATCTCCAGCATCAGGACTCCTTCTGGTTGATCTGCTGGGGCGATGCGCCGCTGAACGAATACGGCGGATTGATCACTCAGGCAGGCCTGGAGCGCACGGCAACCCTGACCGTGGATCACCTGGGCACGCCTATCTACAGCCTGCGTTTCGACCGCCGCCCCGTCAGCACCCTGGCGACCTTTGGCGATCTGTTCGCTCTGCATCGCTTCCACGCGCCTACCTCTGCCACGGCTGCTGACACGATCTCTGTGGCGCTGTGGTGGACAGCAGAGCGCACACCGCCGCTCGACTACAGCGTATCAGTATTTCTGCTGGACAGTGCCGGAACGCTGGTCGCTCAGCACGACGGCCCGCCGCTCGACGGGTATGCGCCGACCTCAGGCTGGGCACCGCAGGCGCTTTACTTTGACCTGCATCGTTTGCGCCTGTCCTCCACTATGTCAGTCGGAGATTACACACTGGGCGTCAGAGTCTACTGGTGGGGAGATGGGCAACCGCTGCCCGTTGATAGCGGTGCCGAGTCAGCCGCGACATACCTGAGGCTGGGCACCGTGAGCGTTCGCTGAGACGCGCTGTAGTGAGCACCCGTAGTACGCTGTTCGCAGAAAATAAAAAAAGGACCGGCGAAGCGGTCCTTGCATTTGAGTTGGACGGGGTGGGGAAGAGATGCTCTTGGGTAAGCGGGATTTGGGCCGGGAGCATTTCCAACTCAAATGCACTCTTATCATAAGCTACGAACGTTACACTCGCCATTAAAAAGAAGACGATTTTTAGAATTATTGGCTATTTTGACAAAACGCTAACATTTGTCGAACAACTTGCAACAAGCACCCCGCTGCAGCGTCAGAGCATGGACTCGACGGTATCCAGGAGCAGGCGAGCAGAGAAGGGTTTGATGATGTATTCGTCCGCGCCCGCGGCTAGCCCGGCTTCGATGTCGCTCTGTTGCCCGCGGGCCGAGATCAACACGATCGGCGGCGCTTCGTGATCGTAGGCCGCCTTGACCTGCCGACAGATTTCCAGGCCATCCATGCCCGGCAACATGATATCGAGCAACAATAGGTCCGGTTTGTGCTCCAGCGCATAGTCGAGGGCCTGACGGCCATCCTGGAAAGGGACGACCTTGTACCCGGCAGCTTCCAGGCGGCGCTGAATCAGGAAGAGGATATGGGTTTCGTCTTCGGCGACCAGAATGGTATTCATCTGTTGCTCCGCTGCTCCCCTTGCGCCATAGCCAGGCGCAAAGAGGGGGGCTTTTCTTGCTGCTGACTCTAGCGGCTGACCCCAGCGCGCAGCGTGTACACTCTCATTGTAGCATGGCTTGCGTCATCTGGATAAGGTGCAGAAGACGCCATTCCCTGTGTCGTCTATGCGCTGCGCCGTACGAACTGATACCCCGTCCCCCGTACTGTGAGCAGGTATTGCGGATTGGCCGGGTCCGGTTCCAGCTTCTGGCGCAGGCGATGCATATGCACTCGCAGCGTTTCCTCGTACACATCCTGTAGCGGCCACACCCGGCTGAGCAGCACGCGCGTGGGCACCACCTGGTTGGCGTTGCGCAAGAGCACGAATAGCAGATTGGCCTCGGTGGGCGTGAGAGGGTATTCGTGCTGACCGGCAAAGAGCATTCGCTGACCGAAATCAATGGCCAGCCAGTCATCTATGCGCACGATGCGGCTCTCGGCGTAATCGAAGCTGGGGATGCGGCTCAGCACACGGTAGACACGGGCGGCCAGTTCGCGCGGGTCGAAGGGCTTGCGCACGTAGTCTTCGGCGTACTGCACCAGACCGCGCACCACAGTATCGGCTTCTTTGCGTCCGGAGATGAAAATGATCGGCACATCTCCCATCGCCTTCAGCCGATCGCTGAGGGAAAAACCGTCCGTATCTGGCAATCCCAGATCGATCAAGACCAGGTGAGGCAGACCGTGGCGCTGCACGTGCCGCAAGAGCGCCTCCGCGCTGGAGAAAGTAGAGACCTGGTATCCCTGTAGCTCTAGCTCCTCGCGCACGATCTCCACCAGCCGGGTGTCATCATCTACGATTGCCACATGCCATTGCTGATAGATACCTCCCACATCACCTCCGATACACATGGGCTTTCCCGCCGCTGGCAGGCCGATCTAAGGCATGTTAAGATAGCAGATGCCAGTTGTCTGACGAATTTTTAGTGTATCATACCGCCGCTTGATCGCAAACGGAGATGGCCAGTTTGCACATTGCCCGTGTCGCCCGCCAACGCCGTCGTCGCCGCCGCACCCAGGGGCTCACCGCTCCCCGTGTGTTGCGCTGGGGCATCGCCCTGCTGGTGGCGCTGATCGGTGCTGTCACGGCCTTGGTAGTGCTCGCCGCGCTGGCCCTGTTCGCTATCTACACCTACTATGCGCGTCAGCTTCCGCCGGCGGAGCGCATCACCGCCGCCGAGGAAGAAGCGTTCCTCACCAGTGTGTTTTACGACCGATCCGGCCAAAATGTGCTGTACGAAGTGATCGATCCGGCGGGCGGCGACCGGCGCTGGGTGGACGTAGACACGTTGCCGCAATATTTCCTGGACGCCACGGTGGCCATTGAGGACTCGTCGTTCTACGAAAATCCGGGATTCGACCTGCGGGGCATGGTGCGCGCCCTGTGGAGCAATCTCACCGGCGGGCAGTTGCAGGGCGGCAGCACCATCACTCAGCAACTGGTGCGCAATGTGCTTTTCAGCGAGGAGGAGCGCCGCGCCATCAGTTACGAGCGCAAAGTCAAGGAAGTGATCCTGGCCTCCGAAATCTCGCGCTTGTATTCCAAAAAGCAGATTCTGGAGTGGTACGTCAACACCAACTTTTACGGTGGCTGGGCCTATGGCATCGAGGCCGCCGCGCAACAATACTTCAGCAAGCCCGCCCGCGACCTGACCCTGGCCGAAGCGGCAATGCTGGCCGCTATCCCGCAGTTTCCTTTGCAGAATCCCATTGACAACCCGCAGTCGGCCAAGCTGCGCCAGGAAATTGTCCTGCAAACGATGGTGCGCGAGGGCTACATCACGCAGGCCCAGGCGGACGCGGCCCTGGCCGAGCCGCTGATCGTGCGCCCCTTCACCGACCGTTTTCACCTGACCGCACCGCACTTCTCCACCTACGCCCGCGCCGAGGCCGAGGCGATCCTCAACGATCTGGGGCTGGATGGCGCGCGGCTGGTGACGCGGGGCGGCCTGCGCGTCTACACCACCCTTGATGTTGACCTGCAACTGCAGGCCGAGTGTGTGGCGCGCGCCCAGGTGATGCGTCTGGATGGCCCCGATCCCACAGCTACGCCCAACACCAGCGCGGGCACACCCTGCCTGGCGGCCAGCTATCTGCCGCCCATCCCCGCCGAGATGATCGGTGTGGAGCGCGAGGTGACCAACGCCGCTGTGGTGGTGTTGCGCGCCGAGACGGGCGAAATCCTGGCCATGGTGGGCAGCGTGGACTTCTGGAACGAAGGCATCCAGGGCAGCTACAACACAGCGCTGGCGCAGCGGCAGCCCGGCTCGGCTTTCAAGCCTATCGTCTACACCGCGGCGTTTCTGCAGGGGCCGCTACCCGGCTATCCCAATGGCATCACTGCGGCCACCATGACGTATGACGTGCCACTGACCTTCGATAACGGCGGGCAGCCCTACACCCCCGTCAACATAGACCGGCAATATCACGGGCCGGTCAGCGTGCGCGACGCCCTGGCCAATTCCTACAATGTGCCGCCGGTGCAGTTGACCAACATGATCGGGCTGGGGCCAGTCATCCGCACGGCGCACCGGTTGGGCATCAATTCGCTGACCCAGACTGGACGCTACGGGCTGGCCCTGGCGCTGGGCAGCGGTGAAGTGTCGCTGCTCGACCTGACCTATGCCTACAATGTGTTCAATACCGGCGGCTACATGGTCGGTATGCCAGTGCACAAGGATCAGCTCATCCCCGGCTTCCGCACGCTCAACCCCACCGCCATCTTGCGCATCGAAGATGCCGACGGGCAGGTGCTGTGGCAGTACGGCGAAGAAACCAATACCTATCAGCGCCGCCTGATCCTGGAACCGGCGCTGGCCTATATTATCACTGACATTCTGTCCGACGCGCAGGCGCGTATGCCGGCCTTTGGGCAGGGCAGCCCGCTCGACCTGTCGCGGCCTGCTGCGGTGAAAACTGGCACCACCAACGACAACCGCGATAGCTGGACAGTCGGCTACACCCCACAGATTGTGACGGGCGTGTGGGTGGGCAATAACAACAACCATTCGATGATCGATGTCACCGGCACAACGGGCGCTGCGCCGATCTGGCACGCGCTGATGGAATACCTTCACACGCGCGATTCCCTGCCGCCGCGCGAATGGGAGCGCCCGCCGACGGTGGTAGAGCGCGTGGTGTGCGAACTCTCCGGCCTGCTGCCCACGCGCCATTGCCCGCAGCGCCGCGAACTGTTCTACGTAGACCCGCAGCGCGGCATTGACACGCAGCCCACCCGGGCGGACACTTACTGGAAGAGCTACAGCGTCAATGTGTGCACCGGGCGGCTGGCAACGGCTTCCTCCCCGCCCAGTTGCGTGGAAGAGGTGGTGTACTTCGACTATCCGCAGGAGACGCGCGCCTGGGCGCGCGAAACCGGACAGCGCTTCCCGCCCACCGAATACGACGACATAAACGCGGCGTCGCCCTTCAGCCCGGTGACAATCATCTCGCCAACGATTCAGGCTCGCGTCCGGGGTGTGGTGGAGGTGCGCGGCAATGCCACCGCCGAGGATTTCGCTTACTTCCGCCTGGACTATGGCGCGGGTCTGCAGCCGGATGTTTGGCTGCCCATTGGCCAGGCGCAGACGGTGCCGGGGCGGGGCATCGTGCTGGGCACCTGGGATACCATTGGCCTGAGCGACGGGGCGATCTACGTGCTGCGCCTGACGGTCGTGCGGGCCGACAACAGCGCCGAACGCGCCTACGTGTCGGTTACGGTGGACAATCAGCCGCCACAGGTGGCGCTGGTCGAGCCTGCGCCGGAGAGCCGCTACACGCTCGGCCAGGATGTTCATGTTCCCCTGCGAGCCGAGCCGGAAGACAACGTGCAGATGGCCTATGTGGAGTTCTACCAGGGCGAGGAGTTGATCGCCACCAGCGAAGAATGGCCCTATACCGCCCGCTGGACGTTGGGCGAACCAGGTGTATATGAGTTCTGGGCAGCGGCCTATGACGCCGCCGGCAATCGCGCCCAGTCCGGGCGCGTGACGATATACGTTGAGGGCAGCGGCGATTAGGCCACGCCCGTCCGGAGAGATGATTTGATGACCCCTAGCTGGCACAGCCTGTACGTCGCCGATGTCTCGCCAGAAGCAGTCAGCGCAGCGCTCATCAGCGTGCTGGGCAGACACGGCTATACCCCCTACGATCCGTTCCCCGGCGGCGCAGGCACTCCGCCTGGGCTGACCGATCTGGTGCGGCTGTTCGTCGCGCCCGCCCAAGAAGGCGGGGTGCGCGTGTTGGGAGTGCTGGATCGGGCGCTGTGCACGGAACTGAGCGCCGCCCTGGACAGGCCGGTGCTGGTGGCCTGGCTGGACGAAAAGAGCGGCGGCTTTGCCCTGGCGATGGGCAATACCATTGACGAGACGCCCGATGCCCTTGTCCCCTATCTGCGCATCGGCTCCACGCTGGATGATCTGCGGCGAGCCTGGGCTGGCGAAGTGCGCGTGGACGCGCCGCCGGACGAGGCTCAGGCGGGGCAGCAGTTACCCCCCGCCCTGCGCGATCTGGCTGAGCAACAGGGCGTTGACCTGCGCAAGGCAGGCTCTTTGTTCGAACAACTTAGCGGTCGCCTGTTCGGGGGATTGGCCGGGCAGGCGGGCGAATCAACCGCCGAGCAGGAAGCAGCCCGCGCGGTGTTGATGGGCGGCGGGCGCGATCTGTGGAACAGCCTGGCCGGGGTGCGGGTGTGCGCCATCGCCAGCCTGTTGACGCTGCCCGCCAACTGGCGCGAACCGGATTGGGACGCGGTGCGCGACGCTTATCACGCCTGCCGGATGCGCGAACGGTACCCGCGCATGACCCCCCTGCCGGGCGACCGGGCAGCCCTGGCCGCCGTGCCAGATGCCGCTGCCTATTGGCCCGTGTTCATGGGGCGGACGCGCGCGGAGGGATAGCGTGGCTGAGAGCGATCGGGCGCGCTGGGATCGCCGTTATGCCGAGCCATCCGACCGTCTGAAGCGCGGGCCAACTCCTCTCCTGGAGCGTTACGCGCCGCGCAGAGAGGGGCTGCGGGCGCTGGAACTGGCCTGTGGACTGGGGCACAACGCTCTGTGGTTGGCCGCGCAGGGCTACACGGTGGACGCCCTGGACATCAGCTATGCGGCGCTGCGTCATGCGCGGGCAGAAATGCTGCGGCGGGGGTTGCAGGGAGTCAACTTCATCGTGGCCGATCTCGACGAATTCGCACTGCCGCGCTGTCAGTACGATCTGGTCCTGATCTTCCGTTTCTTCGACCGGCGTCTGTTCCCATCCATACGCGAGCGCGTGCGACCCGGTGGCCTGGTGATCTATCAGACTTTCAACGTGCGGCACCGCGCCCATCGCCCGTCGTGCTCGCCCGATCATATGGTGCGCCTGGGCGAGCTACCTGCTCATTTCCCCGGCTGGGAAGTCCTGGAAGCGCGCGACGAGGGCACACTGAGCAGTTTCGTCGGGCGCAAGCCCGCGGCAGGGTGAGCGGAAATCATCCGCGATGTCGCCGATACGGACGTTCATATCTCACCAGCGCTCGCCCCAGGCGCGGACACCGTGCCTCACCCAGGTTCCGCGTATTGGCGCGGACTGTTGTAAACGCGGCGTGACATGGCCCCCGGCGAATTGCTGATCAGGTAATTGGTTTGACTGAGAATGGGGAGTTCGTCGCGCCAAGCGAGCAGCAGATCGGCAAAGGGCGGAAGTCTCATCTTGCTTCCCCCAAGCGAAGATTACCTTCTTCAGCATGAAATCATAGTATTTGCCCGGCATGTCCTCGCGCGGTATTTTCGTGGAAATACAACAAACTTCTCACGTTACATTTTCCATTCAACTTTTTAAAGCTCTAACTCTAGAAGTTATGGAGACAGCGTTCTGGGTGAACACCAGGCATTCAGCGGTGGATGGCTATTGCTACTTCATAGGCAGCAGAGCCGATCACCAGGCGGTGACCGAGTATTTGCACGGTCTGGCTCTGGAACTGGCCGCACGGGGGCATCGTGTTATTCTGTTGCTGGAAAGCCGCCGGGTAGCGGTCACCGAAGAGCCAGCTAGCAATCCCGCCGTGCTGGTCTTCCCTTCGCGCTGGCCAACCAGGCCACAAGATGTGCGCTTCCTCTACCGCCTGATCCGCCAGCACCGCCCTGACTGTCTGATCGGCAACTTTGGTACGGCCAACCTGATGACAACGCTGGGATGGTTGATGCGGGTGCCGCAGCGCGTCGCCTGGCACCGTACCATGAGCACAGCGGTCTATGGGGATGCAACCTCCCGATCCAAAGCGCGATGGCGGGAAACCCGACGAAAAATCGTCTACAAACTGGCCACTCGTGTCATCGCCAACTCGCAGGCAGCTTCTCAGGATGTGCAGCGCGTCTACGGCGTTCCGCCACACAAGTGTCATGTCTTCTACGACTCCCTGGCCGATCCCCTGCCCACCCTGCCTGCACACCAGCCTGGCAACCAACCACTCATCGTATGTGTGGCGCGCCTCGCCCCTATGAAAGGGCAAGACACCCTCATCCGGGCCATCGCCCTGCTCACGGATGATCTACCTGAAGTGCGGGCCGAATTCGTGGGCGATGGCCCGCAACGCTCAAACTACGAACGCCTGGCGCAGCAACTCGGCGTGGCCGATCGCTGTACTTTCGTCGGTCACGTGCCGCACGACGAGGTGCTTGCTCGCATGGCCGCGGCCACTGTCTGCGTCATGCCTACCCGTAGCGAAGCGTTCGGGCTGGTCAATATCGAAGCGATGGCGGTCGGCACGCCGGTAGTGGCTTCTCAGGTGGGCGGCATCCCGGAAATCATCCGCGACGGCCAGGATGGCTTCCTGGTGCCCCCAGACGACCCGCAGGCCCTGGCCGACAGGCTTCGCCTCTTGTTGACCGATCCCGCGCTCCGCGCGCGCATGAGTCAGAGCGCCCGGCAACGCTTCCTGGACTGCTTTGAGCAGCGAGCGAATATCGCCCGACAGGCCGACTGGTTCGAGGCTTTGGTTGCCGACAGCAAGCGCTGACTGGCCGCTTTGCGTCTCAGGCGCGGTCCTGAGCGGGCGTACGCCCCCGCGCCCGCCGCGCTCGCGCTAGACCGCATCCAGGACGGCTGGTATGATTGAGCCGTTTTGGTTAGCAGCTCACCTGGGAGAAAAATCGTGCGCATCACCATCGAATTGCGGCTGATCCCCCGCTACCGGGTGATGGATTACCTGGTACAGGCGGGCGGTACGCCGGTCGAGCCGCTTTCCGTCGTCGGTCGGGGCTGGACCGCCACCATTGAGGCGCTGGAACCGGATCGTCTGGGCCTGGTGCAGGTGCCGCGCGACTGTCTGGTGATCGAGGGCGACGAAGCCGCCGTGGAGCGCGTGCGCGCCTTCATGCAGCGTCAGGTAGATCGCCTGCGCCAGCGACGCTGAGTCTGGAGATTGGCTGTGACAGCGCTATAATCTTCAACAACATCTTGTAATTTGCCTGAGGCTATGCCCGTGAGTCATTCTGCATCGTCCGCTCTCTTGCTCGACCGCCTGGGGCGGCCCTTCCGCGACCTGCGCATCTCGGTCACGGACCGCTGCAACTTCCGCTGCGGCTACTGTATGCCGGAGGAAGTCTTCGGCGAGCGCTACCGTTTCCTGCCCAAGGGCGATTTGCTGACCTTCGAGGAAATCACGCGCGTGGCCCGCCTGATGATCGGCCTGGGCGCGCGCAAAATCCGCCTGACGGGGGGTGAGCCGCTCGTCCGTCAGCAGATCGAGCGCCTGGTGACACAACTCGCCGCGCTGGAGGGGCTGGCAGACCTGGCCATGACCACCAACGGTTTTCTGCTGGCGGAGAAAGCCGCCGCCCTGCGCGACGCTGGTCTGCACCGCGTGACGGTGAGCCTGGATAGCCTGGACGACGAAGTCTTCCGCCGCATGAACGGGGGGCGTTCCGGCGTCGCGCCAGTGCTGGAAGGCATCGCCGCGGCGGAACGCGCTGGCCTGACGCCGATCAAGATCAACACGGTGGTGCAGCGCGGTGTCAACGATCATACGCTGCTCGACCTGGCCCGCTTCTGCCGCGAGCGGGGTTACATCGTCCGTTTCATCGAGTATATGGACGTGGGCAACCTCAACGGCTGGCGGCGCGAGGATGTGGTACCCGCCGCCGAAATTGTCGCGCGCATTGATGCTGTGTGGCCAGTGGAACCGATTCCCGGCAATTACCCCGGCGAAGTCGCCAACCGTTTCCGCTACCGCGATGGGGGCGGCGAGATCGGCGTGATCGCCTCGGTGACACAGCCGTTCTGCGGCGACTGTACACGGTTGCGCCTGTCGCCGGAGGGCAAACTCTATACCTGCCTGTTCGGGACGCAGGGCACCGACCTGCGCGGGCCGCTGCGCGCGGGCGCGACCGATGCCGAACTGCTCGACCTGGTGACCGGCGTCTGGCGGGCGCGGACGGATCGCTATTCCGAACTGCGCGCGCAGATGGACTCCCCGCGGCACAAAGTGGAGATGTATCACATCGGCGGGTGATGAGATTGTGAATTTCAGATTGCGGATTGCGAATTGCGGAATGCCCCCTTCAAATCCGCCATTCGCAACCCTGTTCGCCTGAAGACGGGGCCTGCTACGGTGATTTCTATGAAAGTCAAGGTGACGTTCTACGGCGGATTGAAACAAGAGGTGGGCAGCAAACAGCAGATCATCGAGCTGCCCGGCGAGTCGGCCACGGTGGCGACGCTCGCCGAGGTGCTGCTGGCCCGCTATCCGGCGTTGGCCCCGCGCCTGGCGACGGTAGCCTATGCCGTCGGCGATACGCTGGTCGGGCCGGAACACCTCTTGCGCGACGGAGACGAAGCGGCGTTGTTGCCGCCGGTGAGTGGAGGCTGAAGCATGGGACGCTGGATCACCGAAGAACCGCTGGCGCTTGAACCGTTGCTGCAGGAGACCGAAGACCCGTCCTGCGGCGCACTGGTTGTCTTCTACGGCACGGTGCGCGATCACAATGACGGGCGTCCGGTGCGCGCCATGACCTATGAGGCGCACGTCAGCCTGGCCGAAAAGGTGCTGCGCGAGATCGAGGCTGAGGTCCTGGAGCGGTTCGATGTGCGTCAGTGCCGCATTCAGCATCGCGTGGGCTTGCTGCAACTGGGCGAGCCGAGCGTCCTGATCGTGGTGCGCGCCGGTCACCGCGACGCCGCCTACGCTGCTTCGCGCTATGCCATTGACGAAGTCAAGCAGCGCGCGCCGATCTGGAAAGAAGAGCACTACGCCGACGGTGACAGCCGTTACCTGGACGGCGTCCCCCTGACCCGAAAGGACGAAACCCCCGCATGAAGGACGTGACCAGCAAATCGCCGACGCTGCGCGAAGCGGTCGCCGAGGCCAAGATCACCATGCCGCCGGAGATTCAAACCATGCTGCGCGAGCGCCGTCTGGAGAAAGGCGACGCCCTGGAAATCGGGCGCGTCGCCGGCGTGATGGCGGCCAAACGCACCTGGGAGATCATCCCCTTCTGCCACCCGCTGCCCATCACCGGCGCGGAGATCGCCTATGACTTCGAGCCGGACGGCGTGCGCATCCGCGCCAGCGTGCGCACTGTCGCCCCGACCGGCGTGGAAATGGAGGCGCTCACCGCCGCCAGTGTGACCGCGCTGACGCTCTACGACATGCTCAAACCGCACACCAAAGAACTGGAAATCGTCGAGACGCGCCTGCTGATGAAGACGGGCGGCAAAAGCGGCGACTACTTCCGCCAGGGTGCTGAACTGATCAGCCGCGGAGAGTGAAACAGCAAGGGGCGTCGCAGCGAACGCCCCTTTTCTATGCCTGGCCATTTTCCGCTGAAAAGACCGCCTGCCTACGGCGTCTGCGCGGTCAATTCGGTGACGCGGGCGCGGAAACGCTCGGCATCGGGCAGCCCCGTCTCGCGCAGCACTATCCGTCCCTCGCCGTCAAAAAGCAACGTCGTCGGCACGATCCTGACCTCGTAGGTGCGCGCGGCCTCGCGCCCTACCCCGCTGAGCAGGTCAAGCCGCAGCACGGTTGCCTGTCCTCTTACGTCGCGCTCCAGCCCATCCACGATAGGCTTTGTCAGGGTGCAGGCCGTTCAAAGATTGGTGTAGAACTCGACGATCGTGGGGCGTCCGCTGGTCAGGCGGGCTTGCAGGTCGGCCAGCGACGCGATCGGGCTGGGCTTGATGTACCACACCACGTGCAGGATGACGAACCCGGCCAACAGCGCCAGCGCCAGCCCGACCATCCCGATTTTGACCAGACTCAGTCCTGCGGCAAGTGTCACAACGTCCTCCAAAGACTGTGGCGTTAGGCCGCGGCGATTACCCGTCAGCTTTCAGCCACAAGGCCGCCTGCGCTGACAGGCATCCGCCAATGGCTCGATACTACTTGGATGCACAGCGAGTGCGGGGGGTTGCAGGGTGGGCAGAGTCTATGCGAGCAGTCTACCTCCCAACGAACACCGCTTTCACGCTGAGGGCTGATGCCTGATCGCCGGTAGCTGGACGGCTGACCGCTTTGCTCACTCCACCGCCAGCACGCGCGCCCCGCAGACCGAGACGCCCGTCGCGCGGGTGATGTTGCCAATGCCCGCCTCGTCATAGAGCGCGCCCAGCGCCGCCGCGACCCGTTGCGCGTTCGCGTCGCTATCGCACACAGCACACAGCGTAGGCCCGGCCCCGCTGATCACCAGGCTGAGCGCTCCTGCGCGTTTGGCCGTGACTCGCGCTTCGGCCAGCAGCGGGATCAGGTGCGCGCGGGCTGGCTCGATGATCCCGTCCCGCTCCATCGCCCCCGCCATTGCTTCCAGGTCGCCGCGATGCAGCGCATCAACCAGGCGGGCGACCGCCCCCGTCTGCGCCACCAGCGCGCGCAGCGAGACGGTCTGCGGCAGCAGCGCGCGCGCTACCGCTGTCGAAATGGCCACATCCGGCGTCACCAGGGCGAAGCGCAATGCCTCCGGCACGGGCAGGCGGCGAATTTCGCGCAGGTCGGGGCCGGTGATGAGGGTGATGCCGCCGAGCAGACTTGGCCCGACGTTGTCCGGATGGTAGCCGCTGACTAATGCCTCGCCGTCCAGACAGGCGGGCAGCAGCTCTTCGCGGGGCAGCGGCTCGCCGAACAGGGCATTGACGGCCACCGCCGCCGCCACCGCGCTGGCCGCGCTACTCCCCAGGCCACTGGCCAGCGGTAAGCCCTTGTGCACGGTCAAACGGACGCCGCGCTGTGCCTGCAGGCGCTGCAAGACACTGTTGGCGGCCACGCTTGCAGTGTTACGGGCCGGATCGCGCGGAAGCTGTCCGCCATCCCCTTCGATGGCAGCGATAACTACGCCGGGGGCGTCGTTCCACTCCGCACAGACGATGTCGCCCGGCTCGGCGAAAGCCACGCCGATCACATCGAAGGCCACTCCAAAGTTGCCCATGCTGGCGGGCGCGAAGGCTTGTGCTCTGGCAATCTCCATGACAGATGTTATCCTTGTGACGATTGATAACCCGCTGGCACCCTCGTGAGGTCGGATGCGATGTCGAGCCTGCTCAAATGCATGGATTGCGGACGAGAATACCCCATAAACGCGATACTATACACCTGTGAGCAGTGCGGCGGTTTGTTGGATGTGCACCATGACCTGGACGCGCTGCGAGAGCATGTCTCGCGCGAGCTGTTCGACAGCCGCCTGGGGACGTTCGACGCGCCCTATAGCAGCGGGGTCTGGCGCTACAAGGAACTGATCTACCTCGACCTGGACAACGCGGCCATTGTCAGCCGCAACGAGGGCAATACCAATCTCTACGCTGCCCCTGCGCTGGCCGCCTGGGCGGGCGTGCGCGCGCTCTACCTGAAACACGAAGGCGAAAACCCCACCGGTTCCTTCAAAGATCGCGGCATGACCACCGGCGTGACTCAGGCGCGCGCCCTGGGCATGACGCGCGTGGCCTGCGCCTCTACGGGCAACACCTCGGCTTCCATGGCTGCCTACGCCGCGCACGCAGGCATGGAGGGCATCGTCTTCTTCCAGGATCAGCAGATCGCCTTGGGCAAGCTCTCGCAGGCCATCGCCTACGGGGCCACCTGCGTGCAGATCAGCGCCGACTTCGACCGCAACCTGGCCCTGGTGCGCGAGATCGCCGGAGCGTTGGGCATCTATGTGCTCAATTCGGTCAACCCCTTTCGCCTGGAAGGGCAGAAGGCGATTATCTTCGAGACGCTGCAACAACTGCGCTGGCAGGTTCCTGACTGGATCGTCTGCCCCGGCGGCAACCTGGGCAACAGTTCCGCTTTCGGCAAAGCGCTCTACGAGCTGCATCAGCTCGGCCTGATCGATCGTATGCCACGCCTGGCCATTGTACAGGCCGAGGGAGCCAACCCGCTCTACCGGGCCTATCAGACCGGCTTCAGCCATTTCGAGGCCGTGCACGCACAGACGATCGCCACCGCCATCAAGATCGGCAATCCGGTGAACTATCCGAAGGCGGTGCGCGCGCTGCGCTGGACGGACGGCGTGGTGACGCAGGTGAGCGACCAGGCGATCATGGACGCCAAGGCGCTGATTGATGGGCAGGGCATCGGCTGCGAACCGGCGTCGGCATGCTCGCTGGCCGGAACACGTCAGCTTGTCGAGGCGGGGGTGATACGCCCCACCGACACCGTGGTGGGCATCCTCACCGGCCACATCCTCAAAGACCCGGACGCGACCATCGGCTATCACCGCGACGCGCTAACAGACATCCGCGCTGCCTTCCCGAACCGGCTGCATCAGGCCGAGCCGTCGGTCGAGGCGATCACCGCCATTCTGCAAGGTTCTGCCGTGCACCGCCCGTTGTGATCGTCACCCCGCACCCGTCATTCGCGCCGCGGCGGGTGGACGTAAACCTTGCCCTCCACAATGCGCAACGGGAAGACTGTCAGCCAGTGCGACTGCAAGGGCGACAGTCCGCCGCCCAGGTAACGCCCGCTGCGCAGGTCGTAACGTGCGCCGACGGTCGGCGTAGTGATCGTGCAACCGAGCACTTCACCGTGCGCGATCGAGCCGCCGGTTTGCGGGCAGCGGTCTTCCACGGCGTGCAGGTCGTCGGCCTCGCAGGCAATCAGTAACACCGGCACGTTGCCAATGAGTACAGTTTTGCGCCCGCGCTGGGGAATCTCGCTGCGCTCGCAGACATACACATACCCTTCGGGGGCCGCAGTGTGAGTCGAACCGGTCATCATCGTCGCTCCCTCCTGGCAAACTGCAAGAGAACGGTCGGGGCGACTTGTGCGCCGGATGCGCTCCAAGGGTCTACCCTCATTATATGGCATCTTGCGCTTCCCTTCTGGACGGCTACTTCTCCCAAGGAGTGCGTCTGGGGCCTGAGCGCAGATGTCACTGCTGAGACGCAAGGGTCGCAGAGAAAAGTTAGGAATATCTTGTGCTCTTCTCTGCGCCCTCCGCGTCTCTGCAGTTGTAACACCCTTACCCCGCTAGTCGGACGCCTTCCACACACGCCGCATTCGTTTTGTTCTTCCCCCTGCGCGGGTTATGATTGGCGGGCCAATGGGCAGACAGATGGGTTTGTGATAAAGTCTACAAGGTTTCGGAGCGTTCGGAACAATGTGAACGATGGAGGTGCCCCGCTCATGGCCTATGCCGATCTGCGCGAGTTCGTCGCGCGCCTGGAGGCAGCGGGAGAGTTGATCCGCATCGGCGAGCGGGTCAGCCCGCACCTGGAGATCACCGAGATCACGGATCGCGTCAGCAAAGGCCCCGCCGCGCACAACAAGGCGCTGCTCTTCGAGAACGTCGAGGGCAGCACCATGCCGGTGCTGATCAACGCCTTCGGCTCGGCGCGGCGTATGGCGTTGGCCCTGGGCGTGGACGATCTCGAAGCGCTACGACAACGCCTGGCCCGCCTGATTGACCCGCGTCTGCCGCAGGGCATGGGCGCGATGATGAAACGCGGCGGCGAAATGCTGGGCGCGCTGCGCAGCATCGGCCTGGGGCCGAAACGTGTGCGTCGCGCTCCCTGCCAGGAAGTGGTGATCACCGACGCCCCCTCGCTCGACCTGCTGCCTCTGCTCACCTGCTGGCCCGGCGATGGCGGCCCGTATATCACTCTGCCGCAGGTAATCACCCGCGATCCGGTGACCGGCGCGCGCAACGTGGGCATGTACCGCCTGCAGAAGTTTGACGAGCGCACCTTGGGGATGCACTGGCAGCGTCACAAGGGCGGGGCCGAGCATGAGCGCGAAGCGCGCGAACGGCAACAGGATCGGTTGCCGGCGGCCATCGTTCTGGGCGGCGATCCGGCACAGATGTGGTGCGCCTCTGCTCCCCTGCCGCCGGGCATTGATGAGTACCTGCTGGCAGGCTGGTTGCGCGGCAAACCGGTGCCCTTCGTCAAATGCATCACACAAAATCTTGAGGTGCCCGCCAACGCCGAGATCGTCATCGAGGGCTACGTAGACCTGAGCGAGCGCCGCCCAGAAGGCCCCTTCGGCGATCATACGGGTTTCTACACGCCGCCCGATCTTTTCCCCGTCTTCCATGTGACGGCCATCACGCACCGGCGCGGCGCGATCTACCCGACGACCATCGTCGGCAAGCCGCCCATGGAAGATTACTGGATGGGCAAGGCCACCGAGCGGCTCTTCCTGCCCCTGCTGCAGCTTTTCCAGGGCGAGATCGTGGACTACGCCATGCCTGCCGAAGGTGTCTTCCACAATCTGCTGATCGCCAGCATCAAGCCGCGCTATCCGGGGCACGCGCAAAAGGTGATGTACGGCGTCTGGTCCATCGGGCTGATGATGCTCACCAAGGCGGTGATTGTGGTGGACGCAGATGTGAACGTGCACGATCCGGCGGCGGTGACCGCAGCGGTGCTGAACAACGTGGACTGGCGGCGCGACATCACCATCGTGGATGGGCCGGTGGATCAGCTCGATCACAGTGCCATCTGCGACTCGTATGGTGGTAAGATCGGGGTAGATGCCACGCGCAAACCGGATCGCGCGCCCTACTCGTCCCCTGCGCCCTTGCCCGCCGAGGCGTTGACGGCGCTGCTCGGCTCGCGCTGGCATAGCCCGCGACCGGGGGTGCTGCTGGTGGGCGCAGACAAGGCCCAACGCCCTGTGCGCGACCTGTTCGAGGCGATCTGGGCGCTCGCGCCGGAGGTAAGCATCGTGGCGCTCGATCCGTTCGTGGACGTGTGCCGCCTGTCGGAGGTCGCCTGGCGGGCACTGGGTAACGTGGACTGGCGGCGCGATATCGTGGTGCGCGGCGGGCCGGTGGATCACTTCGCCGCAGACGGCCCGCGCGGCCAACTGGGGATTGACGCCACTACCAAAGGGCCGGAAGATGGGCATCCGCGCGGCTGGCCGCAGGAGATCGCCATGAGCGCGGAGATCGTCCGGCTGGTGGACGAGAAGTGGGAAAAGTATGGAGTCGGGGGTCTGCAATAATGAGGCTGGGAGTGAGGAGCAGCGCCAGGGTGCCTGCCGTTCCGATGTGCGGCAAAGGCGGCAGACTCCGGACTCTTGACCCCTGACTCATTACTCACAAACCAGGCTGAATCATGGGTTCTTCAACACAGCAGGCCAAACAAGCCGCCCGCGCGCGCGGCCTGAAACCGGGCACCTTCGCCTACCGGCTGCGCGTGTTCCTGGAACTGGTGCGCTTCGAGCACACGGTCTTCGCGCTGCCGTTCGCCTATATCGGCATGGTGCTGGCAGCGGGCGGGTTGCCGACCCTGTGGCAACTGTTCTGGGTGACGGTGGCCATGGCCGCCGCGCGGACGCTGGCCTTCGCCGTCAACCGGCTGGCCGACCGCGCCTACGATGCGACCAACCCGCGTACCCGCAACCGCCCGACCGTGACAGGCGAGATTGACGGACGCACGGTGACGCTCTACGCGGGCGTGTCGCTGGTTGCGCTGTTGATCGCGGCGGCGGCGCTCGATCCGTTGGCGCTCAGGCTGGCCCCGCTCGCGCTCCTGTTCCTGATCGGCTACAGCTTCACCAAGCGCTTCACGGTGCTGTCGCACTGGGTGCTCGGCTTCACCGACGCGCTGGCGGTCGGCGGCGGCTGGATTGCCGTGCGCGGGTCGTTCTTCGCGCCGGACGACCTGCCCGCCTGGTTGTTGATCGCGGCGGTGATGTTCTGGATCGCGGGTTTCGACCTGATCTACGCCTGCCAGGATGTCGAGCACGACCGGCGCGAAGGGCTGTTTGCCTGGCCCGCCCATTATGGCGTCGCCAGCGCGCTGCACCTGTCGCGCCTGAATCACCTGGTCTTCCTGATCTTTCTGATCCTGGCCGGGCTGGCGGCTTCGCTAACCTGGCCCTACTATCTGGCGGCGCTGGTCACGGCGCTGCTGCTGGTTTACGAGCATCATCTGGTCTCGCCGGACGATCTCAGCCGGGTGAACGTGGCCTTTTTCAACATGAACTCGTACATTGCGCTCACGTTGCTGGCCGGGACATTCGGCGCGGTGATGGTATAGCGGTCATCAGCTATCAGCAGTCAGCCGTCAGCCGGAATCAGGCAAGGGAATGCTTTCTGATTAGCGGAAAGCTGACGGCTGATAGCCGAAGGCTTCTCACAACACAAGGAGATTTCAATCCATGCGTAAGACATTGTTTTCCCTCATTCTAGTTGCTGCTGTGCTTGTGACGAGCATGGCTCCGCTGGGCGGGCGCGCTCAGGCGCAGGAAACGCCCACCCTGCGCATGGGCCTGTTGCCCATCCTGGACGTGCTGCCCTTCTACGTGGCCGAGCAGGCCGGTTACTTCGCTGCAGAGGGGGTGCAGGTCGAGTTGGTGCCGGTCAGCAGCGCGCTGGAGCGCGATCAACTGGTCATCGCGGGCGAAATTGACGGCATGGTCAACGACCTGGTCAGCACCGGCATCTTCAATCAGGACGAGCCGCTGGTGCAGATCGTGGCGTTGGCCCGCCGCGCCTACCCCGATCATCCGCAATTCCGCATCCTGGCCGCGCCGCGCAGCAACATCACTATCCCCAGCGACCTGACCAATGTGGAGATCGGCATCAGCGAGAACTCGGTCATTCACTATATCACGCAGCGCATCCTGGAAGCGGAAGGGGTGAACGCCGCCGATCTGAAGTTCCGCGCCGAGCCGAACATCGCCATTCGTTTCCAGTTGCTGATGGAAGGGCAGCTCAAAGCGGCCTGCCTGCCCGATCCGCTGGCTCAAGCGGCCATGGTGGGCGGGGCGATCCTGATCGCCGACGATACGGCCCTGGTCGAGCAGCAGTTCAGTCAGAGCGTGCTCAGCTTCCGCACCGAGGTGATTGAAGAGCAACCGGAGGCCGTCGAAGGCTTCCTGCGGGCGTGGATGCGCGCCGCCGAAGACATCAACGCCGATCCCGAAGCCTATCGTGACCTGTGGTTGGAGAAAACCAACGTCCCCGATAGCGTGAAAGACACCTACGCCCTGCCGCCCTTCCCGACCTATGAGATCACCACAGAAGAGGCCTGGGACGATACTATCGCCTGGCTAGTGGAACAGGACATTGTGGACAATGCCGCGGCCTATGAGGACAGCGTCAACCCGACCTTCCTGGCCGCCATCGCCCCCGCCGCACCGACCGGCGATGCAGCGCAGGGCGAGGCGTTGTTCGCCAGCCTGGGCTGTGTGGGCTGTCACTCACTGGATGGCACGCCCGGCGCTGGGCCGTCGGTGGCGGGCATTGCTGCGCGCGCGGGTAACATGGTCGCCGGCCAGAGCGCTGCCGACTACCTGCGCCAGGCCATTGTCGAGCCAGCCGCCTATGTGGTCGAAGGCTACCCGCCGATCATGCCCGCCTACGACACGCTGAGCGAAGCCGATCTGGCGGCGCTGGTTGCCTATCTGTTGACGCTGGAGTAGGGCGAGCGCGCGGAATTGCTGGCAGCGTAGGGGCGTATGGCCATTGTCCTGCGCCCCTACCATTGGAACACCCCAGACTCTCACGGCGGAACATGATCACCATCGAGAACCTGACCTTTCGCTATGGCCCGCGTGCAAAACCCGTCTTCCTGGGCTTTTCATGGCATGTTGCGCCGGGCGAGGCATGGTCTATCATTGGGCCGTCGGGGTGCGGCAAGACGACGTTGCTGATGCTCATCGCCGGACTGCGCCGCGTCAGCCGCGGCACTATCCGCGTGGGCGAGACGGTCATCACCCGCCCGCGCCCGGAGACAGGGCTGATCTTGCAGGATTTCGGCCTGCTGCCCTGGGCGACGGTGTGGGACAACGTGGCGCTGGGCCTGCGCGTGCGGCGCTTCTACGGGCCGGATGGCAAACACGCGCCGCGCGGTCAGCCGCCGCCCTCGCGTAAGGAGGCCCGCCGCATGGTCGAGGAATGGCTGCGCCGCCTGAATATCTACGAGCAACGCGACAGGTTCCCCGGCGCGATCAGCGGCGGTCAACGTCAGCGCACCGCCATCGCCCGCACGCTGGCCCTGCAACCCGACCTGCTGCTGATGGATGAACCCTTCAGCAGCCTGGATGCCCCTACGCGCGAAGACCTGCAGAACCTGATCCTGCAACTGCGCGCCGAGATGAACCTGACCAGCGTGATCGTCACGCACGCCATCGAAGAAGCGGCCATTCTGGGGCGCAAGATTCTGGTGCTGGGCGAGCCGCCGAACACCGCTCCCCTTATTGTGGACAATCCCGGCGCAGGCTCGCCCGGCTACCGCAGCACGGTGGACTTTCTGGACAAATGCACCGAACTACGCACGTTGATGGGTCTGGCCCACTGACCGCCGCCGAGGCGGAAGTCTCGCCGAACGCTGTCAGCCTGGTGCGGGACGCGCTGCGAGCGAGCGGCGCGCGCCTGCTCAACCTGACGCTGGCGCTGAGCATCTTCGCCGCCTGCTGGACGGCGCTGGCCGCCGCGCTACGCCGCGACATCATGCCCTATCCCTGGGAAGTGCTGCCGGTCTTCGTCAGCGAGATGCAGGGCGACTTGTGGAATCACATGGTCGCCAGCGCAGGGCGGGTGCTGAAAGCTACCGCGCTGGCCACGCTGATCGCTACGCCGGTGGGCCTGGGGCTGGGACAGATTCGCCTGCTCAACCGCATCTTCTCGCCGCTGATCGGGTTGGTGCATCCCATCCCCAAGATCGTCTTCCTGCCGGTGATCCTGGTGATCATGGGTATCGGCGAGACATCCAAAGTTTTCCTGATCGCGCTGATCCTGTTTTTCCAGATTCTGGTAGTGGTGCGCGACGAAGCGGCCAGCCTGCGCCCGGAACTGATTCAATCGGTGCGCTCGTTGGGAGCGGGCCGACGGGCGCTATTCCGCTTCGTCTATCTACCGGCGTCGCTGCCCGCGGTGCTGACCGCGCTGCGCGTTTCGGTGGGTACGGCTATCGCTGTGCTGTTCATCGCCGAACAGTACTCCACGCGCCAGGGTCTGGGCTACTACATTGTCACCCTCACCTGGCAGCGTCTGCGCTTCGAGAAGATGTACGCGGGCATCCTGGCCATGTCGCTGCTGGGGCTGATCCTCTACCTGGCCGTAGATGCGCTGGAGCGCATTGTCGGGCGCTGGCGGCACGCCGGCGAAAGCTGACCCTCTCCTTTGCCGGTACCTCAGCTCGACGGTCGTGCCGGGTGCTCGAACGACCCGAATATATTTTGCACGCACTCTCGCGCCAGATGCGCCTGTACGGCAGGCCGCATCCCGCGTATACTAACGTACATGCGCCGGTGAAACTGGCGACGGGTCTCTGCACAGTCTGTCTTTAAGGATGATTCAGAAAACCATGTCTGGTGTCCGCACTTCACCCATTCTGCCGCCCGATCAGCGCCCGGCCTGGGAGACAATTCGGCCTATGCCCGCCTCGCGAGTTTCGCAGCGCAAGCCGATCATTGTCGGGCACCGTGGCGCTGCCGGCTTGGCTCCGGAAAACACGCTGCCCGCGTTCCAGGTGGCCATTGACCTGGGCATTGACGGCATTGAGTTTGACGTACAGCGTTCCAGGGATGGGGTGCCCATTGTCTTTCACGACGAAGACCTGGAACGCCTGACCAATGACACGGGTAAACTGTTCGACAGAACCCTTGACGAACTGCGGGCGCTTGAGATCAAGACGGATCACAGCGCGTACACGGGCGTACACATCCCCACTTTGCAGGAAGTGCTGGGGTTCGTGCAGCAAGCCGAACAACTGCTGATGATCGAGCTGAAAGAGCCGTGGCGCTTCCCCGGCATTGAAGAACAGGTTGTCACCCTGATTCGGCGCTATGATCTGGTCGAGCGCACTCAGATTCGCTCGTTCTATCATGAAGCGTTGCACACGGTGCACCGGCTCGCCCCAGAGATCGCTGTGTCCGAATTGTGGCTGGATCGTCTGCCAAAGGACGACGAGGTGATCTATAAGACGGTCAACGCCCATCATGTTCTCTACACGCCGGCGGAGATCGAGCGGTTGCATCGGCGCGGCGTACAGGTGACCGCCTGGACAGTGGACGATCTGCAAGAGGCTCAGCGACTGAAGGACGCTGGCATTGACGGGCTGACGACGAATTATCCTGATCGGCTGCTGAAGCTCTTCGAGTGAACGAACGCGCGGCTCCCAGGCCGCGCGTATTTATCAGCGGGGAAGTGGGATGCGCTATCTGATAGACGGGCATAACCTGATCGATCGGCTACCCGACATCGGCCTGAGCAACCCCGACGACGAGGCCCGGCTGGTGGAGCGACTGAAGAGTTTCTGCGCCCGCCAACGCAGCTATTGCACGGTCGTCTTCGACCGCGGGCTGCCAGGCGGCACGGCGCGCGACCTGAGCAACAGCCAGGTAGAGGTCGTCTTCGCCCATAGTGGTACCAGCGCCGACCGGGTCATCATCGCGCGGCTGCGCAAGGCACGCGACCGGAAAGGCATCACTGTGGTGAGCAGCGATCAAAACATTGTCGCCGAAGCGCAGCGGTTGAAAATCGCGGCGATTTCGTCGGCTGAATTCGCGCGGCGGATGGGTCAGCCGACGAGCGCCCCGAACACAGACGATAAGCCCTCGGATCGCCCCCTGACGCGCGACGAACTCAGCGAGTGGGAGCGTCTCTTTGGCGGTGGTGAGAGGTAACGGCCCTTTGCGTCAGGTGCCCGTCGCGCAGGCGTAAGGGCGCTCTCACCTTCTTCTCATGATTCTTTCACTTAGGATTCAGATAGCGGGTCTACCATAATGCGTGAAAGCGTCTCTTCCTGATCGGATGCAGTGGCTCATGTACTGGGATGGAAGTGGCTTGACGTAAAGGGAGACGCTTGGGCCTAGCATGCACGGAGATGCGCGTCGCCGGTAGCGATGTTAGGCCAACCAACAGAGTCGCTTGTGGTGCCCCCCCTCGCCGCAAGCGGCTCTTTTGCTTGTGCAGGGACTTCAAACATTCCCTTGTCAGGGGGTATGCGGGCGAGTATACTAGCGAGTCGCAGCGGGGTGTGGCGCAGTAGGCTAGCGCGCTGCGTTTGGGACGCAGAGGTCCCCGGTTCAAGTCCGGGCACCCCGACACCTTTTACAGCCACTTTGTACCCTCCCTATTCACGATCCTGTGCGCGGCTTGAGCAGCCTGACAGCGGGATTTTGTTTTGTCCGCTCCGACCCCGCACCGCGACCGCTTGCGAGCGTTTGAGCCGCCTTGGTGGCCTTCTGGAACAGACCGCCCCCTACACCTTCGAGGTGCAGCCCGCCCGCAACTGGGAGGCGCTGGAGCCGGACGCCCGCGCCGCCGCCCAGGCGCAGGTCGGGGCGCTGCCCACCCACGAGCACCTGCCCTGCCCGAAGGAGTTGGCGGAGCGGGCGAGGTGGGGAGGGTGAGCC